>Ga0207712_10000349_pt1 | contig 41192 bp, 29 predicted proteins | sample KBSS44metaG_FD_184402 | JGI IMG/M metagenome (GOLD analysis project Ga0207712, IMG submission 184402) | Switchgrass rhizosphere microbial communities from Kellogg Biological Station, Michigan, USA - KBS S4-4 metaG (SPAdes) (version 2) | ecosystem: Host-associated > Plants > Roots > Rhizosphere...
GCCCTGAGCCGAGGCCGCTATCTGGTCAAGCTCGGCGTACTGCCGGATCTACCTGGCTACATGCTGTGGGATGACGCCCAACTGATGCGGCCGGTGGACGACACGCGCGCGCGCATGACCGTGAAAGTGCCGATCAACGACGGTCGCGACCTGGCCGAACTGGTATTCCAGACAGTCGATGGTGCTGAGCAAATCGTGCGCCACGGTTCCATCTTTCGCCAGGTTGCAATGGTAGCCGGCAACACGGACGTAGCACAGAGCCTGGAAACCGAGGGCTTTGACTGACCGCGGGCGACGTACGAGACTGCACCATGACCTCGCGCTTTCTTGCATTCGCGCTGATCGCGCTCGCCGGCTTGCTGCTCCTCCCCGGCATTTCTTCCGGCAACGAGCCGGCCTGTGCGCAGGGGCAGATCCGACTCGCGTTCGGCTGCGCCGACGCAGCGAAGACCGCGGAACGGGTACGCGCAATCGTGCGCGAGACGATGCGCAAACTCGACCTGCGCTCAGCCATCGTCAGCGTGAGGGTGGACGACACACCGGTGCTCAGCCAAGCCTGGGGCGAATCGGCGGCGCGCCAGCCGGCGACCCTGGACATGCACTGGCGTATCGGCTCGATCGGCATCGCCTACCTGACGACGGCGTTGTTGCAGCTGCAGGACCAGGGTGTGCTCAGCATCGATGACAAGCTGTCGAAATGGTTTCCGGACTACCCGCGAGCCAATGACATCACGCTCGCCATGCTGGCCAACAGTACGTCGGGCTATGCGGAGTACGCGAAGTTGGACTTGTTTCCGCTATATGACGACATCTATTACCAATGGTCCGAGGACGAGCTGATTCAAATCAGCTTCAAGCAGGGGATGGATTGCGAGCCAGGCACATGCTTTTCTTATTCCCATGCCAACTTCATCATCCTCGGCCAAGTGATGGCGAAGGCTAGCGGCAAACCGCTCGCCGACCTGATCCGCACCGGGATCCTGGAGCCGCTGGGCATGCACGAGACGCGCAGCGACGCGACGCCATTCGTCCCTCCGCCCGTGCTGCACGCCTTCTCGACCGATATCGGTAATACCTACCAGGACAGCACCGGCTGGTCGCCCTCATGGACCACGGCCGCAGGCGCGGTCATGACCAGCACCGTGCCCGACGTCATGCGGTCCGCTGCAGCGATCGCCACCGGCCAGTTGATCTCGCCCAAAGCCTACGCACAACTGCTGGACCCGCGCACAGCGTCGTTGCCGCCGTGGACGCCGTCGCAATACTACGGCCTCGGCATCTTTGTGTCGGACGGATGGATCATGCAGAACCCGTTCTTTTTCGGTTACTCGGGGGTGATGGCCTACCGACCCGCAGAGAAGATTGCGATTGCGGTCACTTGCACGCTTGGGCCGAAAGCGGACTTTAGCGGCAATACGTCGACCATGCTGTTTCAGCGGATCGCGCAAGGCCTGGCGCACCCGCCCCCAAGCCCTGCGAATGAGCGCACGTGGATGCCCGACCAGAACGCAGAGAACGTGCCGGGGCGATAAATCAAATGCGGACCCTTTTGCGAGTCGGATTTGCCCTTGCCATCGCGGCCTCCTGCCCGTCGCTGCTCGCAACGCGTGTTTCCGCCCAAAACACGGGCGCGCTGCCGCGGTTTGAGCCCGCGCCATGCCCGCCGTTGGCGCCGCAGTTGTCGAATGCGCGCTGCGGCTATCTCGTCGTGCCGGAAGATCGCAACCGTCCGCTCGACCGGGCCATTCGCAATTTCGTTGCCATCGTTCCGGCAAGATCAGCCGACAAGGCAAGCGATCCGATCGTGTATCTGGGGACTGGTCCCGGCGGCATCGCAAGCAGTGAAGCCGCCAGTCTGCTCGATGCCGGTATCAACGACAGTCGCGACCTGATCGTGATGAACCAGCGTGGGCAATACCTTTCCGAGCCCGCCTTGACCTGCATGTCCATCGACGCATTTACCCGGGAGCTTGTCGGACTTCGCTTTTATTCCAAGGTGACCAAGCGCGCGCATTTGGCCGCCACGGCCGAGTGTCGTCGGGATCTGCTGGCGAAGACGACCAACTTGGGCGCCTACAACTCCAGCGAGAGCGCTTCGGATTTTGCCGATCTGCGCACCGCGCTGGGCATTGCCGAGTGGAACGTCCTCGGCGTGTCCTACGGTACCGATCTTTCACAGGCGTATGTGCGCGACCACCCTGAAGGCGTCCGCAGCATGGTTCTTGACTCGGTCGTGCCCGTCTCCACGATTCTCCCCGATTACTGGGGGAGCACGCGCGCCGGCTTCGACAACCTGTTTGCGGCTTGCGCCGCAGAACCCGCCTGCAATGCGGCCTGGCCCCACCTCGAACCCATCTTCAGCAAACTCGTGAACCGGCTTGAGACCGATCCGCGGATCACGACGGTGCACGATCCGGCAACCGGCGAGGATGTCAAAGTGGTTCTCGATGGCGGTGCGCTGGTCGACTGGCTGCGCGATCAAAGCCGGGCCAACAACCCGGGGCTCGCGACTGCGCCCGACCTGATCCACAAGCTGGCGCGCGGCCGCCCCGAGGCGCTGCAAGCCATTGCCGCGTACCGAGTCGGGTTGGCGCCGCCGCCAGTGATGGGTGCTCCCGCAGCCAGCTACGGTCTCGGATACGGAGTGGTCTGCCGCGAGCAATACCCATTCCCGCGGCGGGAACTCAGCGCAGCAGGCAAGCAGGCTTTCCCCTTTTATCCAACATCGATCACCGAGCAGGCGGTGAGTACCTGGGCCTACAATAACGATGATTGCCGGCGAATCTGGCGAGTTCCTGCCGCCGCAGATGCCCACCGGCCACTGACGACGAATCTGCCCGCGCTGCTCGTCTCGGGCAGCTTCGATGCGGTGACCGACCTGGATTTTGCGAAGAAAGTGGCGGCCACGCTTGCGAAAGGAACGATCATCAGCATTCCCGGGATCGGGCATTTCGTGATTGCCAATTCGCAATGCGCGCAGACAGTGGTCAGGTCCTTCTTCGACAACCCAGACGCACCCGATACGGGTTGCGTGGGATCACTCAAACCGCCGCCTTTCATACCGTTTTCTTCGGCAGAGGATAGCGGTGGGGAGACCCTTCCGATCATCGATTAAGGTGTATGCTCGATCGGTAGGAGTGAGGGTGTCCCGAAGCGCATGGATAGCGTTTGGGTCTTCGCGCATCGTGATTTCTTGGCGACAGTTTTGTGCGTTGTTACCCATTCCGAGTGGCTATAGCCTGATCAGGGTATATCTCGCAGATTGGGGACGTGCGTATGCTTCAAACGACAACGCCGAACACATAAGGGACGACTTCAACCGCAACACAGGGGAGACCGCGCGTGAAGATCCGATCCATCCTTGCTCTTGGCACCGCTTTGCTGGCGGCCACCTTCGTGATCGTCGCAAGCGCCCAGAACCAGAATGATCGTGCACCGTTCTGGCCCGCGATCACGACCAAACAGCCCGTCAACGAGTGGTACTCGGATGTGCCGTGGCACCAGAAGCTCGGCACGTTCGCCGGCAACCAGATCGACGAGCCACTGATCATGCCGTACGAGGCGTTGCCGCAGAACGACAAGGATTTCTGCGCCAAAAAGAAACTGTCCAATCCAAACTGGTCCAATGCAGACTGCATGCTCGAGACTGGCGTCACCAACATCCTCGGCATGCAGCGCATCGACACGGTGTACGCGACGCCAGTCAAGACACCCGACACGGCGCCGAAGGAGGTGCCCCCCATCAACAACCCTGACGAGTGCAAGGACGCGTCGATGCCGTGTATCGAGGTCATGCTCAAGGTCGGCAACTACTACGCCACGGCGGACGACAACGGGGTCACGCTGGCGCCGCGCGTCTACGGCAACGATCAGGGCAACGCCGGCGTTTACGACAAGTATACGATCACCGACGGCAGCACCTACGCGCCGCAGCTCCCCTGGTTCATGTCGCACTACTGCGACGGGATGTTCGAGAAGAATTACGACGGCAACGGGAATTACTTATACGTCGACATGCAGGATCCCGTTTGCTACGCCGATTACCTCTCGCCGTTCAACAACGGATTCAATGCCTGGGGCGCCGGCGGCGCGCTAGGCTGGCCGCGCGCGGTCCCTTGGTCGGTATGGCCGCAGTCTCCCAATAACCACTGCCTCGAAGGCATCACGGTCTGCAACATTGTCCTGGCGGCCTTCGATCTCGCGCCGGTCCCCGCGACGTTACCTTCCGATGACATGACGTTTTCGAAATACAACGATTTCCTGCTCCGGTGGTTCAACAATGCGCTCACGAACTTCAAGACTGACCAGGGCACGGCGGAGAACCAGCGACACTTCCCGTGGAGCGGCAATTCGATGGAATGGGGGGATTTCCAGCTGCAGTCCGCGCAGAACCCCTTCCTCGGCACCTTCGCCATAACGGACGAGCTGTCTCGGCCGCAGAATTTCTCGACCTGCGACACGACGTTGACGGGGCCCAACGGGCCGAACTGCACGACCAGCGGCATCTACCGGGCCAAGCAAACGCTTTATCCGCGCCAATGTACGCTGGACCACCTGGCGAAGGGCGACGCGACGAGTCTGCGCAAGTGCGGGCTCAACTACGAGCTGCACCACAACGGCTGGATCCAGCAATGGCCCGCCACCTGGAACACGCAACTGCTGACGGCTGCGAATATCATCCCGGCGAACCAGTACGGCCGCACGTCGTTCCTGTTTGCCGGCGTGCCGGGACTTCAGCTTCCGGTCTCGTTCTACCGGAGTTCCGCCAACAAGCGTTATTCCATCTACGAGCAGGTCTACAACACGAGCGTCTTCAGCCTGTACATACCGATCGCGAACGAGGCCGACATCAAGCGTGCGTTCGTCCCCCGGCAGTACAGCGGCAGGGAGTTCTACCACACGCTGCTGATGACCAATCACATGGAAGCGGAGCCCCAGGTGTTCGCCGAAGGGATCCGTGGCAGGACCCTCTGGCACAACGAGTACCGGATGCAGGGCATGTATAACGAGGTCGTCAGGGAAGGGGCGACGGACGCGGCGAAGAAGAGTTTTCCGACGATGATGTTCAACGCCGCCTTCGACGGGGCCGCAGCCAAGGTCCCGTTCCACGGCAATACCTGCGACAGCTGCCACGTGCGCAACGGCAGCGGCATCCCGATCAACCCGCAACTCACGCTGGACGCGAAGCTGCAGGAGTTCATGACGGGAGCGGTATACAACCCCAAAAGCAAGGCGACCGGGACCGTCTACACTGGCGAGGACTACACCTTCACCGGGAGCATTCACCCGATGAAGCTCGTCTTCTTCGACCTGCTGCGCAGCACCGCCCGCGACGACGGTTCCGTGTTTTCCGAACCGAAGGCCTTCACCCCGCTCACGCTGTTGTCGCCGCCGCGCACGTCGACCGACCTGTACTACAGCAACGCGATCATGAACTTCTACGGCGACAGCTTCCACGTCACGCAGGGGAACAGTTACCAGTGGTCGTATGTGCCTGCGAGCGATGACAGTCTGGTCGTAGCGACGCAACGCAAGAACGCCGAACTCAACAAGATCTACACCCCCTGGCAGGTCAAGGTGGGTTCGTTCACCGTCGGCGGCAACTGCCAGATCGTGTTGGTCGCACCGATCGGCAAGCCCTGGCCCCTGACCTGCAACGACGTCAGCGGCGAGGCGATCGAAAATGCGATCAACGCGCAGGCGGTCGGCTACATGCTGCTGAACGGCAAGCGGCTCGGCAACTCGAGCGCGATCGAGGCGATGCCCAACGATGCGATCATCGGCTTCCGCGCCAGCCAGCAAGCGCTGCTCGGCAAGGACATCGCGGGCCAGCTCATCTGGACCGTCGGCTCGCGTGACGGCGTCGGCGGCAAGGTGAAGCCGAACTGCATCACGAAGAGCATGCAGGACTGCTACATCGGCCGCTTCGGCTGGCTGGGCGATCGCGCCTCGCTCGAAGACCAGGTGGCCAACGCCGCCTTCGTCGAGATGAACATGACCTCGAGCGAGGGTTACAAGAAGCTCTACCCGAACGGCAAGTCGGCGTCGCCGATCCGCTACCTCGCGCCGAACTGCGGGCCGGCCGACAAGACGTGCGTCGACCAGCAGGCCGGCAACAGAAACTTGAGTGAGAAAGATATCGAGCGCATGGCCGATTACGCACGCTGGATAGGCAATCCCACCCGTTCCGAGTTCCAGGTGCAGCTGCCCGAAGTGATCGCCGGCGAGACCGTGTTCCGCAACCTGAAGTGCGATACGTGCCACGTCATCGACCGGATCGATTTCAATCCCGACGACACGATGCTCAGCCAAGCGTACCGCGACCGCCTCAAGAATCGTTACGATCCGAAGGCGGGCGGCAACAAGCCTTTCCTGTCGTATCTCGGCACCGACCTGTTGATGCACGATATGGGCTACCTGTCGCAGGTCGCCGTCGTGCCGGCGGGCAAGAAGATCCGCGATGCGGCCACCGGCGTGGTGCTGTCCGAGTATCAGAACTACGTGCAGAAGATCCGCACGCCGGCGCTGAAAGGCATGCGCTTCAACCGCTTCGTCACCGATTCCCAAGGCAACACGAAGAACCCCGGCGACCCCGCGTGCGATTTCCTGATGCACGACGGACGCGCGTGCGACGCCGTCGAGGCGGCCTTCATGCACGACGGACCCGCGGTCAAGAAGCTGGGAACCATCGACGCGCTGAACGCGCTGTCGGCGAGCGACGTGCAGAACCTGCGCGCGTTCCTCTACTCGCTGTGAAGCGCAACGGAGACCACCCCATGAAGAGGAGACACGCCGTTCTTCGGTGCGCCACTGCCATAGCTCTGTGGGGCTGCGCGGCGGGCGTCGCGCTCGCGCAAACCGCGCCGATGCCGGCCGAGAGCGACAGCCGCTGGTCGCTGAGCGCAGAGGCGCTCTTCGCGTCGCTGAAGGCAAGCCCGACGCCGGTACCGATCGTCACCGACAACTACCTCGATGCGCCCGGCGTCAATGTGCTGCTGGGCGGCGGCACGGTCGACACCAACGTCAACGCTGGCTTGCGCGTCACGGCGACCTATCGCCTCGACAACCGCATGGGCGTCGAGCTCGGCGGCTTCTACCTCCCGAGCCGCACGACGTCGTCCAGCGTGAGCTCGACGGGCCAACCCGGCTCGATCGACCTGCTGCTTCCGTTCTACGATGTCACGACCCAACAGGAAAACGTCACCGAGCTGTCGTACTGGCCCGACTACCGCGGCAGCGCGCGGGCGACATTCTCGAATTCGCTCGGCGGCGGCGAGGTCAACGTCACGTGGTCGCTGCCGCCGCAAGATGGCTGGCGCCTCGATCTTTTGGGCGGCTTCCGCTTCCTGCAACTGCGCGAGTCGTACACGATCACCACCAGCAGCCCGTACAACCCGCCGAATCCGGCAGACATCTGGAACACCACCGACGCGTTCGCCGCCCGCAACCGCTTCTACGGTCTGCAAGTGGGTGCGCGCGCCGCGTTCGAGCGCGGGCCGTGGGTAGGGAGCCTCGCCGCCAAGGTCGCGTTCGGCACGATGCAGCAACGAGTGTCGGTCAACGGCTTCCTCGTGACCAACGACTACACGAACTACGGGGCAACGCAGATTTTCCCGGGCGGTTATTTCGCGTTTCCGTCGAACAGCGGCAACCACACGCAGAGCGTGTTCGCCACCGTGCCGGAAATAACGCTCAACGTGGGCTACCGGCTGACGCCCGAGGCGACCGTGTTCGTCGGCTATTCGTTCATGTCGGCAAGCAACGTCGTGCGGCCCGGCGAGCAGATCAATCGCAACATCGATCCGACACAGACCGTATCCTACGGCAATGACTCGCCGGTGCAGTCGGTGGGGGCCGCGCAGCCGGCGTTCAGCCTCGCTACGACCGATTTCTGGGCGAGAACGCTGACCGTGGGCTTCGCGTACCGGTTCTAACTGGGGTCCTGTAAGTCCGACACCTGCCTGCGGAAGTTTCGCAACGAAATGCATCGTCGTGCAGAGCACAAAGGGGCGACGTCAATCGATAAGAGGCTAACGTCCCGAGATAACGCGCTGGCCTTCCGCCTGGTGGAGCACGACCAGAACAGCAAGATCAGCTATTTCTGCAACAACGACCCATCGTTTTTACCACGCTTGCCGTAAATCAAACTTGCAGGCGTGGCAACCGCAAGTTAAAGCCGATTTTTTGCGAGCCTCAATTCAAAAATGCGAGTCGCGATCGCGGGGGAGGGGACTTGAAGGCAGCGTGGTATCAGAGTCTTGTGATCTTGTTGTCGACAAGCACTACCGCGTTCGCTCAGTCCACGCCTAATCTGCCGCCATTTCCACCGGATTCGCCGGCAGAGTGGGTGTGCGCGGAGTCACCTCCGCCGCCATCGCCGCAGGCGATTACGGCTTGGTGCATGGCGAATCCGGATCGCGGCAAGCGCGCACTGTTCGACTCGCAGCCCGCCGAGATGTCGAGCTTGGAGGCGAAGAATCGTTTTGACTTTAGCCTGCGCACCTTCCTGCGCGAGCGGACGTATCGCAGTCTGGGCTGGGTCGCCGATCATGATTGGCGTTTGACCGGTCCATACGCCGGCGACTTCCCAAACGGCAAGAGCTATGGCGTGCACCCGGCGGTACGAGTCTGGTATTCGCCCGAGGTGGTCGACTGGTTATGCGATGGGCGCAACGGCGCGCTTGCAGACGGCGCCATGATCGTCAAAGAAATGCGCTCTATCGATCCGCAAGCTTTGCATATCGATCAGAACGCGCAGTGCATGGTAATCCGCCAGCCTGCGGTCGCGATCGAGCCTAGTTCATGGACGGTGATGTACAAGCAGAACGGCGCTACGCACGATGGCTGGTACTGGGCCAATCCGACCGCTAGCGGCGAGGGCAATCCGCCTATCCTCACTTCGAGCGCAGTAACCGACCCTGCTTTTTTCGGCCCCGATCCGAATCGACCGGCGAACGATCCATGCTGGTATCCCACGGGCGACCTGTTCACCAACACGGCCTGCGAACAGCCAGGCAAGCCGTCGGGCCAAAAACTGGCCGACGTGGTCACTCCCTACAGCCTGTTCGGCGCGTACTGCATGAACTGTCATGCCTCGGCCGAGAAAGAGATGACCTTCGCCTCGCTCGACAATGTGCTGACGTCCGGATTGCTCTATAAACATTTCAGCGCGTCGGTGACGCCCGTTAGTGCAACCGGTCTGCTTGGCATGCTAAGTCTGCGCGGCTGGGGCTTTGACGATCGCGCCGGTGCTGAGCACGTCGATGCCAAAAATACGCGCGCGGGCGAGGCCATGCTGCGCGATGCGCAGCGCCAGGCCTGGGCCTTCAGCCAGCCATTGCCGCACCCGGCACCTCGATTCGCCGCTTCGTTCGGCGCGCTCGGGCCGGATGATTTCGCCTCCGCCTGGCGTTTCCACTTGCCGGCGGAGAGCTTCGACCACCGCAGCGCAGACGCGCTCAAGCCCGGGCTTTTTCTGACATCCGACCAATGCCAGGGCTGCCATGATGCAACGGTGTCGAACGATGCCGCGCCGAACATGCTGATCGACGATCCCGAGACCGGCAACCCCGTCAACGTTTCCATGTACGGCGAATGGCGCGCTTCGCCGATGGGACTGGCCGGGCGCGATCCAGTATTTTTCTCGCAGTTGCAGAGTGAGACCAACCGTCTGCCCAGGCTCACCGAATGCGTCGAAAACACTTGCCTGCATTGTCACGGCGCAATGGGCCAGCGCCAGCTCGCGATCGATACGCAGAAAGCCGACGCACGCTGCAAGGATCTGTTCGCCGTGGCGCCGCCGCCAGAGGTACCTTTCGGCGATCCGTTCCGGCTCGGGATGGTCACGCGCTACCAGGCCTCCGATGATCCTCACGGCTACGGCAACCTCGCTCGCGATGGCATTTCCTGCACCGTCTGCCATCGCATCGACAAGACCGCACTCGGGAAGGAGTCCGGTTTTACCGGCAACTGGGTCGCCGGTCCGGACGACAAGCTGTTCGGCCCGTTTGACGACGTGATCGTTGATCCGATGAAACACGCGCTCGGCGTCACGCCCGAACATGGCGAGCAGATCAAGAGTTCGGATCTCTGCGGCAGCTGCCACAACATCCTTTTGCCGGTGCTCGACAACGACGGCCGACCGCATTCGGTGCATGTGCCGGGAGGCGGCTCCGTTACGAGCACCTACGAACAGACCACGCATCTGGAATGGACCAACAGCGTGTTCGCGCGCGGCGCGACGTTCCAGTCCTGCCAAGACTGCCATATGCCCGGCCACTACAAATCGATGAGCCTGGCCGGCACGAAGATCGCCAACATCGAGTCGGAAGATTTCGCGCCGACCACGCACCGCTTGCCCGATGAAGCGATTACCTTGAAAGCGCGCGAGGATTACGTACGCCATTCGCTGCATGGCCTCAACGTGTTCCTCAACGAGATGTTCCAGCAATTCCCGCTGCTGCTCGGCGTGCGCCAGATCGACTACATGGGCGCCACCACGACGCAGCCGGCCCTGATTACCGCAGCAGAGTCGATGCTGCGCATGGCGCGACATGAATCTGCGGACATCGCCATCAAGGATGTTCATCGAACCGACGACCGGTTCACGGCCACCGTGCATGTGACCAACAAGACCGGCCATTTCCTCCCCTCTGGCGTGGGTTTTCGCCGCCTGTTCATCGAGTTCATCGCCGAAGATTCCAGAGGCCGGCCGATCTGGGCGTCGGGCCGTACCGATGCGCTGGGTTTCCTGCTCGATGGGTTGAGCGATCACCGCTTGCCGACAGAAAATGGTGTTGCGCAGCGTGACTACCAGCCGCACTACCAACGCATCACGCACAGCAATCAGGTGCAGATCTACCAAGAGTTGATCAAGGATTCGGAGGGATTTCTGACCACGTCGTTCCTGCGGCGTGTGCAAACGGTCAAGGACAACCGGCTGCGCCCGCGCGGCTTTGATCCGAAGCTGTTCCTGGACAACCCATCGCCCTACATCCGACTGCTCGGCGAAGTGGAAGGTGAAGCGGCACATGACCCGCACTACACCGATCCGACGCTCACTGGCAGCGATGAAGTGCGTTACGAAGTCCGTTTGCCACCCGGCGAAATTGCACGTGTCGCACGCGTGCGCGCCACGCTCTACAGCCAGAGCATTCCGCCGTTTTATCTGCAACAGCGGTTCGCGGACGCCAAGGTGGGGCCGGGGCAAAGCGACGAGATCCAGCGGCTGTACTACCTGACCAGTCATCTCAATGCGGGGCAAGGCACACGGATCGAGAATTGGAAGTTGCCGTTGGTCATGGCTGCCGCGCCGGTACGCTGACCTGCATGGCATACACTTATCTCAACGGAGTACGACTGCAATGGACCTTGCGCCGGAATCCCGCGAAAAAAGGAAGGGCGACATGATCCGTTTCAGACGAGATTTCTTGAGGACGGCAGCGGCGACGGCGATCTCCGCCTCGCTTCCTGTGCAAGCTATGGACACGGCCGCGCGATATGTCCCGGTCTCGAAGTACGACATCGCCAAGCTCTTCAACGACCTGCCGGGTGATCTTGGATTCAAGATCTATGCCCCTTCGCAGCGGGGCAGACCCGGGTTCAGTGTTCAGATGAACGCAGACAGGGTGTTGTTCGCCGCCAGTTCGATCAAGACATTTGCGCTTTGCGAGGCGCTGCGGCAGGCGGAGCTCCTGCCGGACTCTCTTGGCATCGGCCACGCACTCGAGACAAAGGAACTGCAGCTGGATGCGAATGTTTGGTCGTTGGGCAGCCCCATATTCAATCCACCCAATCTAAGCGGCATCGTCTCCGAGCGAACGGCGCTGGAAGCGATGATCATGCGCAGTGACAACACCGCGACCGACATGATTTTCAACCTGGCCGGTGCGGACAACATCCGCAACCTGATTGAGTCCGCCGGACTACTGCAGACATCGGTGCCGGACAACACCCGCGCCTTTGCCGGCTATCTGTTCGGTGCGCAAAATTACAAGACAATCACTTGGGACGAGCTGTTGGAGCTCGCCAGCACCGGGCGGATCGCGAATCCGTTTCTGAACAATGTGCAGACGCTTGCCTCCACGGCAGAGGATTTCGTCACCTACTACTCGCAGGCATTGCAGGGGCATTTCTTTCAGCGTGGCGAGACCTTGCAGGAGTTCCGGCGGATCCTCACGTTGTGCGACTACATCTATCTCATCCCGCTTCCGCTTGGGGTCAGTGCCTACGCCAAAAGCGGCAACGCGGACGCACCCGGATTTCACGTGCGCGCTTTCGCCGGGGGAATAAACGTAGCTGGTCGTTGGGCGTACTTTGCCTTCATATTGAACTGGTATGCGCCGGAGGCGGATGACTCAGCTACGGTGCAGAAGTTGTTTGCCGCCATCAACGAGTCGCTCACGCGCGTGAAGGAATTCCTGTCCTGACTGACAGCAGTCCTGATTCGAGCGAAGCGCTGTGTTTTGACAGCGATCGGGCTGTGGAAGGGTACTTTTCCATGGCCGGCATCCACCGGGCGCGCGAATCCGCGATAATTCTCGGTTCTGGCTCCTAACTCGAGCCCTGCCGCGCCGGCAACGGCGTGGCGCGAAGGATGCTGATCGATGCTGCGCTTGACCGATATCAAACTGCCGCTGGAACATACCGAGCCTGCGCTGCGCCAGGCAGTGCTGGACAAACTGGCGATCGCAGACGCGGAGCTGCTGTCGCTGCAGGTGGTCAAGCGCAGCTATGACGCGCGCAAGCGCGGCGCGATCATGCTCATCTACGCGCTCGATGTGACCTTGCGCGACGAGACCGCGGTCCTTGCGCGCTGCAAAGACGATGCGCATGTCGGCGTGGCGCCCGATACCCGCTATCGCATGGTCGCCCAGGCGCCGGCACAACTGCCGTTACGGCCGCTGGTGATCGGCTTCGGTCCGTGCGGATTGTTCGCGGCGCTGGTGCTGGCACAGATGGGTTTTCGGCCGATCGTGCTCGAGCGCGGCAAGGCGGTGCGCGAACGCACGCGCGACACCTGGGATCTATGGCGCAAGCGCATTCTGCATCCGGAGTCCAACGTGCAGTTCGGCGAAGGCGGTGCCGGCACGTTCTCGGACGGCAAGCTGTACAGCCAGATTCGCGACCCGCAGCATCACGGGCGCAAAGTATTGGTCGAATTCGCCAAGGCCGGCGCGCCCGAAGAAATTCTCTATGTCGCCAAGCCGCATATCGGCACGTTCCGCTTGGTCAGCATGATCGAGAACATGCGCAAGGAGATCGAGGCGCTCGGCGGCGAAATCCGTTTCGGCCAGCGCGTCGACGATATCCACATCGAGACCGCGGCCGACGGCCAGCGCCAACTGCGCGGCGTGACCCTCGCCGACGGCAGTGAGATCCGCGCCGACCACGTCGTGCTCGCGCTCGGTCACAGCGCGCGCGATACCTTCGACATGCTGTATCGGCGCGGCGTATTCGTCGAAGCGAAACCGTTCTCGATCGGATTTCGCATCGAGCACCCGCAATCGCTGATCGATCAAGCCCGCTTTGGCCCGCAGGCAGGCCATCCGATCCTCGGCGCCGCGGACTACCGGCTCGTGCATCACTGCAAAGGCAATCATGCCGGCCGCGGTCGCTCGGTCTACAGCTTCTGTATGTGCCCCGGCGGCACCGTGGTGGCGGCCACCTCGGAGCCGGGACGAGTGGTCACCAACGGCATGAGCCAATATTCGCGCAACGAACGCAATGCCAACGCGGCGATTGTGGTCGGCATCGAGCCCGCCGATTTCGCTGCGTTCGACGCCAGCGGCAGCCCGCTCGCCGGGATCGCATTGCAACGCGCTTTGGAAAGCCATGCCTACGCGTTGGGAGGCGAGAACTACAACGCACCCGCGCAATTGGTCGGCGACTTCATCGCCGGGCGCGCTTCCAAAGAGCTTGGCCAGGTGGTGCCCTCATTCCAGCCGGGGGTGAGTTTGGGCAACCTGGACAGCGCCTTGCCCGACTATGCCGTCGCGGCAATCCGCGAGGCGCTGCCGGCATTCGCCAAGCAACTGCGCGGTTTCGATCAGCACGACGCGGTGCTGACCGGCGTGGAAACACGCACCTCTTCGCCGATTCGCATCAAGCGAGACGACAGCCTGCAAAGCCTCAATACCCGTGGGCTGTATCCGGCCGGCGAAGGCGCCGGTTATGCCGGCGGCATTCTTTCGGCAGGCGTCGACGGCATCAGAGTGGCCGAGGCGGTGGCGCTGAGCATCAGCGCCGGTCGTACTCGCGCACGCTCCTGACCCAACCGACTCGCTGTTGCAATCAAACGCTGCTTTCGCCGATCGCTTTCGCCGCCGCAACCGCGCTCGCCCAAGCCCACTGGAAGTTATAGCCGCCCAGCCATCCCGTGACGTCGACCACCTCGCCGATGAAATACAAACCGGCGACCGCCGTGGTCTCCATTGTCTTGGATGAGAGTGCGCGTGTGTCGACTCCGCCCCGCGTTACTTCCGCCTTGCGATAGCCTTCGCTGCCGTTCGGCTCGATGCGCCAGTCATTGAGGCTCTGGCCGAGCTTGCGCAGCACGCTGTCCGGCAGGTCGGGCAGCTTCCTGCCCGCATATAGGTCTCCGACTTGAGCACCGAAATGATCGGCAAGACGCTGCGGCATGTAGTCCGCAAGCACGTTGTGCAAAGCGCGTTTGTCCTGCGTTTTGCGTTCGATCAACGCGGCATCTAACGGCTCGGTATGGGCGAGATCGATCGCAATGGTTTTTCCCGGCTGCCAGTAACTCGATATTTGCAGAATCCCTGGACCGGACAGGCCGCGATGGGTGAACAACAAGTCCTCAGTGAATTCCGGCGTGTTGCCTCTGCCGCCTTCGCCGCGCGGCAAACGCACGACGACCTGCAGCGCCACGCCGGCCAATTTTGCAAAAGGCGCCCAGACTTCCGGCTCGAAAGTCAGCGGCACCAGAGCCGGGCAGGGTGGTACGACAGGGATATCGAATTGCCTGGCGATGCGATAGCCCAAATCGCTGGCACCGATTTTAGGGATCGACAGGCCGCCGGTGGCAACGACGAGATCGTTGCAGTGCAATGGACCGTAGCTGGTATCCAAGGCATAACGTGCCTTGCCAAAGTCGCTGCGCCGCAGATGATGGAGCTTGACCGGGTTGAGAATTTCCACGCCGCCGGCTGCGCATTCGCTATGCAGCATGCGCACGATTTGTTGGGCGGAGCCGTCGCAAAACAGCTGCCCCTTGTGCTTCTCGTGCCAGCTGATGCCGTGGCTTTCGATCTGCTTGATGAAGTCCTGCGGCGTATAGCGGGCGAGAGCGGAGCGGCAATAGCCGGGATTTTCCGAAATGAAATTTTCCGGCTTCGCATCGCGATTGGTGAAGTTGCAGCGACCGCCGCCGGAGATACGGATTTTCTCGCCCAGGGTGGCTGCGTGATCGAGCACGGCGACGCGCTTGCCGCTCTGCGCGATCTTCGCCGCGCAAAACATGCCGGCTGCACCGGCGCCGAGAACGATCGCGTCATGGAAGGACTTTTGAACTGTATGAGTCGACGAGATGGTCATTCGGACGAGGATCAGAGTTTTGCGGACAGCGAGCGCGTGCTTAGCCGCCATAGGCGACCGGGATTAGCGAAGCTTATCGTGGGTAGGAAAGGGCAGTTATCGAGTCGTTTGCAGCCACTGGTCAAGTAGGCAGGGCAGCTATCGTTCCTGGGGGGTGAACAAGCCGAACAGGGCGATGAATGCGGAGGTGGCGACGAAGGCGGCGGCGAACGCGAGCAGCGTGCTGGGGGCGAGATCGGATGGAGACTCCGAGGTTTTAAGCCGGTGCCACGCCAGTGGAGCGATTTGCTCGCCACACAAGATGCCGGTCGACCCGATCAAGGCGACCACCGACGGAGCGCCGGCGGTCGCACATGAACAACCCATGGATCACGCCGACCAAGACATCGGCGACAAGCGAGATCAGATGGATCGTCTTAGAGCTTGCCCTCGATGAAGGCGAGCAAATCGGCGTTGAGCTGATCCGCATGCGTACTTGCCAGACCGTGCGGCGCGCCTGCATAGATCTTGAGCGTCGCGTTCTTGACGATCTTGGCCGAGAGCTTGCCCGAATTATCGATGGGAACGACCTGATCGTCGTCGCCGTGGACGACGAGCGTCGGCACATCGATCTTCTTCAGATCCTCCGTGTAGTCGACTTCCGAAAACTGCTTGATGCAGTCGTACTGGCCCTTGAGGCCGCCCGCCATGCCTTGCAGCCAGAACGAATCGATCAGGCCCTGGGACTTCTTGGCGTCCGCGCGATTGAAGCCGTAGAACGGGCCAGCGGCGAGATCCTTGTGGAACTGCGAGCGGTCGGCGACGAGGCCCGCGCGGATGCCATCGAATACCTCGATCGGCAGGCCGCCCGGATTCGCCGCGGTCTTCAGCATTTGCGGCGGCACTGCGCCGACAAGCGCGACTTTGGCCACACGCGAAGTGCCGTGGCGGCCGATGTAGTGCGCTACTTCGCCACCGCCGGTCGAGTGACCGACGAGAACGACGTTCTTCAAGTCGAGCTTCTCGATCAATTCGGCCAGATCGTCTGCGTAGGTGTCCATATCGTTGCCGTTCCATGGCTGCGCCGAGCGGCCGTGGCCGCGGCGGTCGTGCGCGATCGTGCGGTAGCCACGGCTGGAGAGATAGAGCATCTGCACGTCCCATGCGTCGCCGGAGAGCGGCCAGCCGTGAGAGAAAACGACGGGCTGACCCTTGCCCCAATCCTTGTAGAAGATTTCGGTGCCATCTTTGGTGGTTATCGTGCTCATGAAGATTCCTAGAGGGGGAGGGGTGAAACGCGACGGATTCTTACTTGATATGCGCGCCATGCCGCCGTTCAGTATGACGCGTGTCCACTTGCTGTGCTTCGGCGTTGCGCGCTGCGTTCGCGCAGATGACGCCTGCGATTCCATCGCTTGAGCGGAGAAAACGGGTCAAGGCGTCATGTCGAACAGCAGCAATTCGGCGTTTTCGTGGGCAAGCACGACGAGTTTTTCCGAGTCGGCCCATGCTGCAGCGTCACCAGTCTCCAGCGTTTCGCCGTTGACCACGACCGACCCACGCGCTACCTGCAGCCAAAGCTTGCGTCCCTTGGCAGGCGCAAAGGTCAGTTCGTGTGCGGCGGCGAGGCGCGTCGCGTAAAGGTCGACGTCCTGATGGATCTTGAGCGCGCCGTCGCGCGGGTTTCGCGAGGCGATCAGGTGCCACTGGTTGGCGAGGTCGGCCGCCGCGAAGCGATGCTGTTCGTAGCTGGGCTTGAGACCACGCTCCTCGGGGATGACCCATATCTGCAGAAAGTGCACGGGATCGGTCTGCGATGCGTTGAACTCCGAATGCACGACGCCGGTGCCGGCGGTCATGCGCTGCAGCTCGCCGGGCTGGATCTGCGCGCCGGTACCCATGCTGTCCTTGTGTTCGAGCGTGCCGTCGAGCACCCAGGAAAGGATTTCCATGTCGCGATGCGGATGCGCGCCGAAACCTTTGCCCGGTTCGACACGGTCCTCGTTGATCACGCGCAGCGGGCCGAAGCCCATGTGCTCGGCGTCGAAATAATCGCCGAAGGAGAACGTGTGACGGCTCTTGAGCCAGCCGAAATCGGCGAGGCCGCGGTCTTGCGAAAGTCGGGTGATGTGCATGATGTGCTCCAAAGGGATTCGATGGAGTGCACTCTATGCCGAGCGGCACAGAGCGCCTAGCCGGGCAATCACGAACTCGGTGTTTGCGATTGCCGAACACCCAAGCTTTCGTGATTCAATAGGTCATGGACTACGACTTCAGCGACATCCGCGCTTATATCCAGGTGGTTGAAAACGGCGGCATCAACGCTGCCGCGAGCCGGCTCAACGTGTCGAAATCGCAACTCAGCGCGCGCGTTGCCAGGTTGGAGGGCGAGCTGCACGTGAAGCTGCTGCACCGCTCTCCGCGCGGTGTCGCACTCACCGACGCGGGCCAGCGCTTCTACGAGCACATGCGCGATGTGCTCGCGCGCATGCAACAGGCCGTAGACGACGTGTCCGGCGAGGAATCGGGCCAGATCGTCGGCAGCCTGCGCATCGCCGCGCCGATGACATTCGGCACCGCCTATCTGGGGCCGCTGCTGTACGCCTTCATGCGCGAACATCCGGCGCTCGATCTGAGCTTGGATCTCGACGACCGCTACGTCGACATCCTTTCCGGCGGCTACGATCTCGGCGTGCGTATCGGCCGCTTGTACGACTCCTCGCTGATGGCACGACGCATCGCGGCAAGCAGACGAGTGCTCGTCTGCAGCCCGGAATACGCGCAACGTAACGGCGTGCCCGAGACGATTGAGGACATCCGGCAGCACGATTGCATTTGCTACGGCAGTGCCTCGGTCGCGCCTTACTGGCAGTTCGTACCGCAGGAGGAAGGTGAGGCGCCGCGACAGATCGTCGTACGTGGCCGAGTGCATCTCAACAACGGCGAGAGCATGCGCGATGCGGCGATCGCCGGCCTGGGAATTGCCGCGCTGCCGATGTTCATTGCCGCACCAGCACTGCGTGATCACAAACTGATCGAGCTGTTGCCCGAGTCACCGCTGACAGCCGACACAATCTATGCGGTTTATCCCCAGACACGTTACGTCAGCCGGGCTGTACGTGCGCTGATAGATACATTGGTCGCAGATTTCGAGCACACGCCACCGTGGGAACGGGACAATTTGCGGGGCAAGCCCAATACGATTGACTCGATTGATTTGAAATCCCGCTGACTCTCGTCGTCGAAATTCGAGTGGGATCAGGCTCGGCCGGAGTAGGTCTGGCCCAACGTGCTTCTTATCTGGAACAGCTGCTTGCCTCAGGTGTTAGGCGTCGCGATACACTCGTCTTGCCATCAACCGAGAACTCGCACCATGCTTATCCACAGCGCGTTGTTTTGGCTACGCAAAGATCTCAGTGCGTCCGAACGGAACGTATTCGCCACCGAAGTGCGTCGCCTAGCCACGATTCCGTATCTCCAAAGCGGGTTCGTCGGCCCTCCTGCGCAGACGGAACATCGCTCCGTCGTGGATCATTCGTTCGACTTCGCGACCTCGTTGCACTTCAAGTCCCTGGAGGACCACGAGTTCTATCAAACCAAGTGCGAGCACCACGCAAGGTTCGTTTCCGCTTGCCAGTCGCTCTGGGAACGCGTCGTTGTCTACGACATTGCGGCGTAGAGAGTAGGCAGTCTGCCAAAGCATTTTGCCCGTAAAAGTTGGTTCCCGTGATTCGGGGATACTACAAAAGGTAGTGAAATCATTGCCGTCTTCTATTTGACATAATATACATTCACGCTACGAAAATGCTGAAAAGGCAAGGTGGCACGTTTCTTGATGTGGAAATTCCTTTCCACTTCCCTAGCGGCCCTCGCAAGGATGCTGGATATCGCAGGAAATGTTGGGCAATAACGGCGCTTATCCTGTGCAACCAGCGCAGACATTCTTGTGCATCGTTAGCTTCTCCGCAGACAAATTTGTGCAACGTAGTCTCCGCTGCACCGTCGAACTCTTAAACGGACTATGAAACGGCACTTCCGGGGCGTGGCTTACCCCTTCGCCTAGCTTCGGCAATTTCGTCGCGGATTAAACACTGTGTGCCGTAAGGATCGGGCAGTTTGAACTTCGGATCATTCCCGTTCCAATCGTTCCACGCAGCAATGTCGGGGTATGGATGACCCGGATACAGGTCTTCGAATAGCGCGTGCATATTCTTCATGGCGGTCACCTCATCCTCAAGGTAGAAAAGTTCGCGCGGATTCTCAAGCAGGCGTTGCCATGGGGTCCTGAAGCCTAGGGCCTTTTGCCCCGGTGATAATTCCTTCAGGTATTCGCATTGAGCATCATCTTCGCCCAGAAGCTCATTTAGCAACGTTGAAATGCGACGCAGGGTGGCGACGCGCGTCGGCGAGGGCGAGGCTTCACAGCCACTGGCGATACGCTCAAGCGCCGCGACCGGAACGTGCCACTTACCCGCCAGATGAGTCAGAAAGCGTCGATGTCTCATGGCCATCACTCAGCCCCTGCCGTCCAAATATCTTCGCAACTACCGTGCGTTGTTGCTCATTTCGCCATCTTGTGCGGCAAGCGTTCTTGCGACACAGGACCTGAATTCTAACGTCGTCAACTAACGACTGGCTGACTTCGAAGTAGCAGAATTGTTGCTCTTCTTTTGCGGCTTGACCCGATGGTCCAATTCGGCCAAGCGTTGCTTCAATATACGCTTCTGATAGGCGAGATCTTCTTCTAGTTTCTTACTGCGCTTCGTCTCGCTGGCAAGCTTCGTTCGGACGGCCTGGGCATCTCGCTTGGCAGATTTTGCCTCTTCGCGAGCTCGATCGACCTCACGCAGCCAACGCTGCTCTGTTGCCTCGGCGCGTTCCCGGTCGGAGCGAAACGCCTTCTGGGCTTCCTCACCCGCTCGGCGCAAGGCCGCGGCCGTCGCCTGTGCTTCTGTTAGTGATCGAAGGGCGGCGGTGAGAGACTGTTGTAGGTCTTCCGCGCGCCTCCGCTCATTAGTCAGGGCAGTCTGAATGGACTCGGATTCCCGCTGGACCAATACGAGAGCCCGTTGTCGAGCTTCCTCGTTTGCCGCCGTCTGTTCAACGCGAGCATGGAGGGCAGCCTCCCGCTCGCCAAGCGACCGCTCCCGCTCTGTATAACGCGCTTCAGCGTCTTGGCGGGTTGCGACGACGGCCTCACCCCACAGCGTCATCATGGCTCGTTGCACCGCGTCCGGAATGCCCGGCAACTCTGCCCGTGCCTGCGCCGCCAAGCGCCTGGCCAACTCCGCCCACCAGACCTCGAGCAACCGCAGCAGCGTGTTCGGCGAGCCGGTACCGAGCTCGGAACGCACTTTTTCGATCGTCGGCCGTTCGCCGCGCGCCAGTAGCGCATCCGCGGCGCGCGTGACCTGATCTTGGGTGATTCCCCGTGCCATTTTCGCCTCCGACATCGATGCCCTGCTCTTTTGCTTTTCTAATGACGATAAGTGATGATTATCGTTAGTACGAGTGCTACTTCGTAGTATAAACTACGTTATATGAAAGAAAAAAAAGCCCTTCCCGCACTTGCTTCACCGGCAGCCCAGCTGCTCTTGCCGGAACAATTGGCCGAACAAGCCGCCAATGCGGTCCGCGAACTGCTCGCCGAAGCCGCTGCCGCGAACACCACGCGCAGCTACGCGAGCGCCCTGCGCTACTGGGCCGGCTGGCATCGGGCCCGGTTCGGCATCGAACTAACGTTGCCGGTTAGCGAAGCGACGGTGATCCAGTTTCTGGTCGACCACATCCAGCGTCGCAGCAAGGCCGCCCTGGTCAGCGAACTACCGGCCGACATCGACGCGGCGCTCGTCGCGGCTGGTCTCAAGGCCAACATTGGGCCGCTGAAGCTGTCTAGCGTCGCCCACCGGGTCGCGGTGTTGTCGACTGCGCACAAGCTCAAGCGTCGGCCCAATCCTTGCGAACTGCCGAGCGTGCGCACTTTGCTGAGTCGCGCACGCCGCGCTTCGGTCAAACGTGGTGAGCGGCCGACCAAGAAAACCGCGATCACGCGGCCAGAACTCGAGGCCATGCTGGCCACCTGCGATGACAGTCTGGAGGGCCTGCGCGACACCGCCCTGCTCTGCTTTGGCTTTGCCAGCGGTGGCCGCCGGCGTAGCGAGATCGCTGCGGCCGATATGCGCGATTTGCGGCGCACTGGTGAGGAGACCTATATCTATCGATTGGAGCACAGCAAGACGCAGCAGGCCGGTGTGACGGCGAACTCGACACCCGACAAACCGATTATTGGGCGCAGCGCGCGGGCGTTGACTGAGTGGCTGGAGGGCGCCGACATTACGGAAGGGGCGATGTTTCGGCGGATCTGGAAGAACCGGGTGGGCCCGGCGCTCTCCCCTGCTTCCGTCGGTCAGATTGTGCAGCGACGGGCACGGATGGCGGGGTTAGAGGGGAATTTTGGGGGGCACAGCCTGCGCTCGGGCTTTGTCACCGAAGCGGGTAAGCAAGGCGTGCCGCTGCCGGCGGTGATGGCGATGACCGAACACCGGTCAGTCGCGAGTGTGGTCGGGTATTTTCAAGCAGGCCAAGTCGAAGACAACCCAGCAGCACGATTGCTGAAGTAGTCAGCTAACCGTGGCAGCGCGGATACTAACCCCCATCGTGCCATCCATCACAAGTCGAATCGCTGACGGCTTCCAGCCAGATACTCCTTCAGCTCAGATTTCATCGTGTAGGTTCGATTCTCGACGGCAGAGCAGACATCGGCTGCCGTCTTGCCTACTGGATCAACGAGGACTTCGCTCAAGCCTAAATCCTCGCTCCATTCTTCGATAGTCTGGGCCTTAGTCTTGAACTCATGCACTTTTTCGAGAAAAGTCTTAAGCGGCACGGCGCCTTTTGCGATGTTGAATGTCTTCTCGAGCAAACAGCAGTTGCCTAGTGCGTTCATCGTCCCAGAAGGGTCGCTTGCACCATCAGTCAAGTTGTCGTCGGAGTCTTGTTGCGCGTCGGCGCCTGCCAATGTCTCCCAAAGCTTTACCGCTACCACGTGGTCGACGTCATGGCAGAGAGTACGCTTGGAATTGCGTAATGGGATGGCAGACGCATCCCATCGTTTTTTGTCAATCCGATGCCAAAGCCAGAGTGGTAGGAGGTAGTCGTGAACGCGATCGCGAGTTAGCACCGCCAAGTCGTCGACGAATTTTATCGACTCGGCCATGAGGGCGTCGATCCATGTGTCCATTCGGGATTTGAGGACTTCGATGACTTCGTCGGCCGACTCGAGGGACGATATCTTGGCCCAGTCGCCAGCTAGATCTTTGGCGTAATCCGCCAGTGCCTTATCGGTTGATTTGCCCCAACGCCCTGACCATTGCGACATCAAGATCCAGCGATCGCAACTGGCCGTGAACTCGGCGTCTAGCGCTTTGACAAATCCGTCGTTGGCTACGGTCCCAAGCTTCCGCTGATAAAGCCACTGTCGACCCATCAAGCGCCAACCGAGTAGAAGCGTGAGGACGTTGAGTGAACGATAGTGTGTTCTGAAGATGAAGCCACGATCGCTCACCAGTTGAGCACCCTCCACGGCATTCGAAGCAATCGTGTTCCAACTCTCTACCAAGTCCTGCGCCATCGGCCGCACCTTGTTTCCATGTAGCAAATCCTTCGCAGTGAGCAAGGCGCCGTCGCGGTGCAAGATTGACCACATGATTGACACTGTGCCGACGAGATTGTCGATGTCGATCGCCACGCCGTTTTCTGCGAGAGACGCTTTCAAGCTGTCAAAACACTGACCAGCTGTGCGGTTGCCTGTCTTGCTGCCACATCCCCACCCGGTTTTTATCCAGGCGAAGGTAATTTCCTGGCGGGAAAGCGCGCGCCCTGCCGTATTGAGTCGTGTGAAGATGTTGACGATCGCGTCGTTGTAGACGTCTTGATCGGCACCGAGGTCAGTATCGAACGGAGAAAGCTGCAAAAATGACACGGTGGCCTGTTTGATATCGACAATCTTGATCATCAACTCCGCCAGCGGCACCAAAACAGGTTTGACTATCTCGCCGCGAACGTCGTGGTCGACCAGAAGCGTCTCCAGTTTGTCTCGGAAAATTTTTTCAGCCGGTTTCTGATGCGTCGGGGCCAGTTCCCATAAGCGGCTAAGGCGTACAAAGCGCCCCTTGTTCTTGTCTTCTAGGGCGCTCTCGATGGGATACTTGTAGTTGTGGGATCGCGGCAGAGAGGACCGGCCATCGTTGGGACTTTGAACGACCCAGTGCAACACATCTCGGAAATCGACAGTCTCGATATCGTCCCCATCCCGCAGACGTTCGTGAAAAGAGGGCACGTCGAGGCACAGGTGCCCGAGCGACCAATGCAGCTTTGCATTTTTTCCCCTTGGACTCTCAGCTTCGAGCACGGCACACCATTCCTGGTCCCTTAGCCGAAATCCCCAAGCATCGCCACCGAACGCGAGGAGAAGGCTCTGAAGGCGCTGTTGGCCATCGAGCACCATGCGAAACTGAGCAGGGGGATTCGATTTGCCAATACGCTGGTCATCGAACTCGCCCGTGCGATCCGCAACTTGCCAGAACGGACGCGAGGGAATGCTGGCGAATTCGTTCTTGTGGACGCTCCACAGCAGCAGGGTACCGAATGGCCACCCTCGCAGCAGAGAGTCGACGAGCAGCGTCACCTGGTTTGGCGTCCAGACATAGGGACGCTGTAAATCTGGAACAAGGAGAGTCGCACCTTGATCGGAGCTGGCGGCCCTCAGGAGCTCGTGTAGCGGTTCACCGCCGTCTTTGTAGATTTTCATGCTTCCCTACTTCAGCGATTTTCGTTCTGAATCGAGTCTATCCCACCTCAGGCGGCTATTCATTGCGTGGATTGACGCCAGCGTCGGCTCACTGAACCAGGAACGCGCGCAGCGCCTGTTCCTCCCGGGCAAACGACTGCACACCCTTTTGTGTCAATATATTGAGCTTGTCCAAGTCGTGTTCGAACAGGTTCGTTGCCATGCCCGGCTCAGCGAAGGAATCGTTGATGCGAATCGTGGGGATGTGCTTGTAGAGAATGAAGCGCAGTTGCTCCATGGACTGCGTGTTGATTTCCAGCGTTTTCTGCAATAGCTGAACGCCCGGCGTTTTCTGAATCCAATAGTCGAGTGTCCACCAGTTGTGAGGCGGTGGCGGATAGCTTCCACAACCAAGACTAACTACACGGATTTGGTCCGGAGGGATATTGAGCGCGACGGTCGCATCGGCGATAGCATATAACGTCGGATTGTTTGCGCAGAAGCCACCGTCGATGAGTTCGAAGTTATCGCCGCTTGCGGTCTTCACTTGTTTCCGATCGAAATACGGATAGGCGGAACATGAGGCTTGAACAGCCTCACCCACATTGACGCCAAAGCCCGGCACGAACGAGCCTTTCATCCCGTGTGACTGGCCGATGTGGGTTTTGAAAATCATCGGTCGTTCGTGAACCCATTTCGTCGCCACGATGCCGACACTCGTTTTCATAGCATCGAACTTAAGATCACCAAAAATCTCTTGCGACAGATGTGAGAGCGCCGCCGAACGACCGCTGGCGGATTTTTCCGTCATCACGGTCGGAACATGCCTGGTGTAGAGTTCGATTATTTCGGGAACCGCCTTGCCCATCGCCAACATGGCCGCGATGATGGCACCCGTGCTAGTTCCGAATATTAGATCGAAGCGTTCGTGGATACGGCAACCTATCATCGCTTCCATCTCACGAAGGATGCCAAGCGTGTAGAATCCTTTAGCACCGCCGCCATCGAGACTGAGCACACGAAACAGTTTTTCGGTCATGGATGCTCCTGCGTTTTCATGTCGTGCCCGGCGGTCTCCTGTGGAAGTGCGTTCTCGCCGCCGAGAATCGACAACATCGATACGTGCTTTCTGCCATCTGGCAAATAGGTGTGAGCACTCCCCACCAACTGCCCGTCGGACGTGAGTTTGACCACGAGTAACACGGCAAAGGTCGCGCCGACTGCTACGTCCTCGACGATTTCGAGCATTGATGCATCATCTTGGCGACTGGGCTGCGTCGAATACAACGGATGCGAATGCCACTCGCCGAGATAATTGAAGCGCAGGTAAGAGCGTTGCGTGCGTTCGAAGAAATGACGCAAACCCGCCGCTGCCTCGGCGATGTGGCGAACGAACGACGCCAGCGTGCCGCGCCGGTGAATCGTGACATCGCGCACCGTGAACTCGTTGACGCCGGTATGCTCGGCCATAAGCACACCTCCGATCTCGCGCGAACCAGCCCGACGCAATGCGGCAACTAGGCGGTGTGCGACGTCAGGCGTCAGCAGAATATGGAGCATTCGCCTCCCCTTGATGGATCGCCGTCAGTGCTTCGAAAAGTTGACGGTATTGATCAGGCGTTGTGGGCGCGCGCTCGGTCTCCCAGCCGCGTCCAGTGAGCTCAAGCGGACGCGTGTCGAACGGGGCCTCGAAAATCCACTCCTGACGCAGGCCCAGCAGGTAGGCCGAACACGGAAAGTGACTGGGGTTCCGCCCCAGCACCGTGTCGAGCGCCAGTCGCGTGGCCGAGGCCGCAATGAACCCGACGTCGGCGTCGTAGGCGACCTGTGGCGCCGCGTCGCCACCGTCGTAATCAGCGGCTTGCTGATGCGGTGCCAGAGGTAGGCGGCTGAAGTAGTCTAGTAGGGCATCGCGCATCGCGAATGGATTGGGATCCGCGCCGGGGCGTGCTCGGGCCATCAAGCCACCGAATCCGCTAGCGAACAGTTCAGCCCATAGCAGCGCTTTTTTTGCTGCTTGCGCGACAGAGGCCAGCATCACAAATACATTGGGGTTTGCCGTGGCATCGATGATGAGGTCGCAGGCGCTCAAGTCCTGTAGAACCGTAGACGTCTGAAGTGGGGATTCCTGTCCGGTCACTTGCTGCTGATGAACGGTTACGTCCATCCTGGGCGCAATCAAATGCAACCGATCACGCAAGCCTTCGACCTTGTGCAGACCGACGGCCAGCCAATCCAGTTCGTGGCGCACGATGTTTTCGCCCAGAAGAACATCGTCATCTACCAGAACCAACCGACGCACGCCCGAGCGCGCAAGGGACACGGCGATCTTGCTTCCCATGGATCCCGCACCGACCACCCCAATGCAGACTTGCGCGAGTCGTCGTGCCTCCTCCGGCACGCGCGTGACGCTGGTTCCAGAGCGGACGATGCTTGTCTTGATCAAGACATCGGGAATGGCCGTCGTCACGACATAGGCAATGCTGGAGTCCAATGTGTCGCCGGCCAAGACGATCAATGTCGCATGGCCGTCTGCCTGGACCAATCCAGACAGGCAGTCGGTGTCAAACCCTGCCGCGTTCAGTGCAACGATCAGTGCGTCGACCGATTTCAACCGCTCGAATCCAGCCCACGCGGTGTTGCGAAAAATCAGTCCGGCGCCGGACCACGTGAAAATAGGAAAATATTCGCTTAAGGCCCGCGGCAAATCGTCAACCGTATTCTTCGTCTCATCGACGCCGATGTTGGAAACGAAGCGCACCTGCGCGCGCTGATGTCCAATGGTCACGGTCGCGCATGTAGTAATTGACTGAAGCGGAAGCGCTGCAATCTTTTCAAGCGCATCCGGCGTGACGACCCAGCGTTCACGCTGGTTGCGCAGGACTTGCCCCGAGGTCACTCGGTGCGCCGATGGCACGTCTTGCGGAACGATCGGATCACCCTCGGTAGACAGTAGCTTGTGCGCGCTGCGCACGAGGTCGGCGCCGAGTAGGTCGGGAGTCCAGTTATCAGCACGATGTTCCAAGCACAGCGAACCACCAACCCCATATTGGTGGATGCTCCAAAGTTCCGTGCTGTCACGTGGGCGAATGGGCGGCAAGGCCAGCGGAAACAATGCTGGGTAAGCCATGGTGGCCGCATACAGCCGCCCATGAATCGTCATGTCCAGGTCTACCGCCAATTGACCGTCTGCAGTGGAGCGCCAACGGTGCGTCAGCCAGCCTTCGGCGGCCAGCTGATGCAGCGCATCGCGTTCGCGAAGAAAGCGAGCGGGATCTTCCACGAACCAGCTCATCAAGCAAATCCCGAGGGCTTATTGGGGACCACAGCGCGGTTGGGAAACGAGATGCCCGCAGACGCGGAAGCAGCGGCCTTGAGCAACGACGACTTCGACGCTTCGGCTTGCTTGCTGAAGTAGTCGGTATTGAACACATCGTCCCAAGCCGCGAGTGCTTGGGCCTTCGTGCAGTCGGGCTTGTCAAGCACTTCCAGTTTCTTCAGCGCCTCTTCCAGGCATTCGCGAAAGAACTTCACTTTCTCATCGCCACTGTCCGCCAGATTCTTGGCCGGATCAACCGGATGCACGATCTGCAGCGTGACATCGAGCTGCGCCTTCACTACCGTCCAGGTGTCGCGCAAAGCCAAATCATCGCGATCGGTAGTAAGCACACGATGATCGACAACCAGCTTCGACAGGCAGATGCCGCTCGTCGTTTTCGCCTTCCATGCGCCGCGGCTGCGCGCCATGCGCTTGGTCAGCTTGGTCATGCGGCGCGTCTGGCTCGTGTCGGATTCACCCGACTTCAGCTCTTGGCCGATTTTGCCGTTGTACCAACGTGTGACGGCGCGTGCGTCCTGCTTAACCCACTCTTCACCGCTCGCTAGCTCATAGTGTTGCGTTTGCAGCCCGCTCGCCTCCTTAGTCTTGATCACGCGGTAGACCGGAATGTCGATGTGATATCCGTCGGGATACTTCTGACGTACGCAATTTTTCTTAACCTTGGCGTCATACGCTAGGCGATCGTCTTTCAATGCATCGCGCACACGCTGGCGCGCTTCTGGTGCCGTGAGGTACGTGCCGTCGGATTTTTTCAAATCCTCCTTTTCGAAATAGACGCCGTCGTCGATATCGTAGTCGCAATCAGCATCCTCGATCATGGTGCGCATCGCATATGAGCCCTGCGAGGCGATCTCGACGGGCGTTGCGTGACTAGCCTCTGCAAGTCCGTTTTTCAGTCGCGTCCGACCGGCGTCGCGGCGGGCCCGCATTTCGTCTTGATCGGGCTTCGACAGGGTGACCTCGTCGGCGTGATAGCCCTTCATTTCCTTTTGGCAATCGATGCTGGACATCAGTGATTCCTCGGTCGCGCCGGGAGGGGTAGATGCCCACCCGGCGCGAGGGCCCGGCATCATTAAGGTAGATAGCTCAATCGGAGAAGCTGAACCAAAGGAGGGTAAATCCTTGAGTTCATGTGGAAAATCCCAACATGTTGGGGTTCTTGATCTTGGCACTCCTATTGCTTGAGTGCTAAATATACCTGTATGCAACATTAATGTCTAGTAAGTAGACGCATTTTCAGTTAGCCGTTTATCTATACTTCGGAGATGGACCAGATAGAACCCGGCGGACAAATCTCCCCACGCGTGCGCCAGCGTTTGATGTTCTTCGAGCAACGCATCTATTGGGAGGGTCGTGTTAGCCGCACGGACCTCACGAGCCGATTCGCCATCTCCGCCCCTCAAGCCTCGATTGACATTTCGCTCTATCTCGAAGCGTTTCCCAACAATGTCTTCTACGATCGTAGTCTCAAAGAGTATGTCGCCACGCGTGATTTCGCGCCGCACTTCTTCACGCCCGACGCGCGGAAATACTTGACGCAGCTGTTACTTATTGCCGATCACGCTATGAGTCCCGGCGAGTCGTGGTTGGGTGCTGCTCCCGCGCACGACGCGGTGCCACGCATGCGGCGCAAGCTCGCCGCCGAAACCTTGCAGCCGATTGTGCTTGCCATAAAACGCCGCCAAGCAATTGAGATCCGCTATCAATCGATGAGTGCTGCGGAACCAGAGCTGCGATCAGTGGCGCCACATGCCTTGTTTTTTGATGGCCACCGCTGGCATGCACGCGCGTGGTGTTACCGCAAATCCTCGTTCGGCGATTTTGTGCTCGCGCGAATCCTGTCGGTCGGCGAGATAAAACCGGGCAATGTGCCGGCCGCATTGGATGGCGAGTGGCAAACCTTCGTTCCGATTCGTCTCGGTACCAATCCGCAGCTCTCTGAAGGCCAGCGGCGCGCGCTCGAACTTGATTACGGAATGATCGATGGCAGCATCGAGATCAGAATGCGATTGTGCGCCGTATACTATTTCATACGTCACTTTGGACTCGATCTTACTGACGAGACGCTACCGCCGGCGCGCCGACAGATTGTGTGGCTCAATCGGGGCGAAATCGAAGCTTTGTATCGCAGCGCCTGAGGAGTGTACGCGAGAAATCTTAATCGGTCGTCGAAACGCGACAAGATCGCCAAGATATTTGATGATCTTTTGCGCCGCGGCACGCCGGAACTCGGGGCGAAGCTCCTGAAGTGCCCGCTGTCACTCGACAGCTAACAGCGGGGTTCGCGTAAGCGCGTTTTTGTCCTTGCTGCTACAACACCATTGGAGACAACCACCGACGCCGGTGTTGCCACACGCTGAGCACGTGCTCAAGGTGGCCTGATTACATAATTCATATAGCTATGCGTGATCCGACAACCGTCGGATTTGGCTTGACACTCACTTCATTGAGGAAAACGATGTGAGCACTAAAGAGCAGCACGGAGCCAAGGGCTCGATGGGTCTGAAGCGCGATTGGGAAGAGACCAGTGGCGGTGAGAAGGAATACTTTGACGACGCTAAACTCGAAGCATCTGAAGATGGCATGGGCATCATTCTCATCGAACAAAAAGGCGTTAAGGATTTTCGGAAGAGTCCTTATCTTCCCCAAAAAAGGACCCTGATCTCGGTGGAGAAACTCATCGAACTCATCTCGAAGCACGGCACGCGTCTATAGTCCTTCGGCCAGCCGATGGCCGACAACACGCGTGGGTTTGAGCAGGGGCAACGCAGTGATGCCCTCCGTTTGATGGCGCCGCCTCCAACCCCGCGGAGCAACTCCGGCTTCGTGCGCGGGCGTCCGTACGCTGCGTGGTGCTCGTGTCATCCGACGCGTGACCTACATGCTGCGCACAAGCCTCGTCCCTACCCTACCTGCGATAAGAATAGCTAATCGCCCTACCCCCGCTTGCCCAGTGTCTGCAAACGGCCACAAGACGCCTCTCGGCGGTCAAAATCCGCGGCTGCAAAGCTGACGCTCAATGTGCCCTGAATGTTCTTTGGTAGCCGATTGCTGACTAGCCGTCCGCACGGGCTGCATCTTCCCAAATCTCCATCCCTTCGTGGATCACGAATAGGCTGATCACGAGACCTGATACGAGATCGACGTACCGATTGCCAGTCACGGCGATGACCGCACCGGACAGCAGCACGCCAACATTGACCCACACGTCAGCACGCGTATCGCGCCACGTGGCGCGCAAATGCACTTCCTCAGCGTTGCGGTATTTGGAGAGCATGGCGAGAACCGATCCGTTCACGGCAAGCGAGAGCAGCGCAAACGCCGTGATGACCATTCCCATTGGGTCGCTGCCATAAATCCAGCGACGAATGACTTCACCGATCACGCCCAATCCCAGCAGTACCAGAAGCGCGCCGTTCCAGTGTGCTGCGGTTTTCTGCAAACGTTTCGATCGGCCCACCGCGACGAAGGCCAACGCATAGCCCGATGCGTCCGCGAGCATGTCGAAGGCGTCAGCCAACAGGCCCGCCGACTGCGCAATGAGCCAGCCCGCGATACCTATCAGGAACATCGCGAGATTGGCGAAGAAGGCAATCTGCAATGTCTTACGGTCGGTTTCTGCTTTGCTCACGTCAGGCTTCTTTAATTTGCTGTCAAGCAGTGTGCATTAATTTCACTCTCGCTCCGAGGAACGTGACTGCATCGGTGCCCGCAAGGCTCGATCGCGCATCACTCGGTAGATGACCGGGATCACCAGCATCGACAACAACGGCGCCGTAATCATGCCACCGACCATCGGTGCTGCGATGCGCTGCATGATTTCTGAACCCGTGCCGGCACCGAGCATGATCGGCAAGAGTCCGGCGAGAATCACCGCGACGGTCATCGCTTTCGGTCGCACCCGTTGCACGGCACCTTCACGAATAGCGGCAAGCAGTGTTTCCGATGATTCCAATTCGCCGCCCGCCAGCCGTCGCTCCCATGCATGCTTTAGGTAGAGCAACATCACGACGCCAAATTCTGCCGACACGCCGGCGAGCGCGATAAAGCCTACTGCCGTGGCAACCGACATCGCGTGGCCAAGCAGATACATGAGCCAGAAGCCACCGATCAACGCGAACGGCACACTGGCGAGAATGAGTGCCGCCTCGTCCAATCGACCGAAGGTGAGATACAGCAGCAAGAAGATGATGAGTAGTGTTGCCGGCACGACGAGGCGCAGCCTGGCAGCGGCGCGTTCAAAGTATTCGAACTGTCCGGACCAAGTGATTGAAATCCCCGCCGGCAGGTTGACCTCTCGTGCAACACGTTCTCGCATATCGTTGACTACGGAAGCGAGATCACGGCCTCGCGCATCGACGTAGATCCAGCCAGACAGGCGCGCGTTCTCGCTCTTGATCATCGGCGGACCGTCTGCAATCGTAATCTTCGTTACGGCGCCGAGCGGAATCTGCGCGCCCATCGGCGTAACTAGGGGTAGGTCGCGCAGCTTTTGCACAGAGTCACGCAACTCGCGCGGATAACGCACGCTGATCGGGAAGCGGCGTCGGCCTTCGACGGTTTCGCCGATCGTCTCACCGCCGATCGCGGACGACACGACGCTTTGCACGTCGGCAATGTTGAGCCCGTAACGTGCCGCGGCGGCGCGGTCGATGTCGACGTCGATATAACGCCCGCCAGTTAGCCGTTCGGCCAAGGCCGAAGTCACCCCTGGAACAGATTTAACGACGTGCTCGATTTGCGCGGCAGCTCGGTCGATTGTCGCCAGGTCATTGCCGTTGACCTTGATCCCGATCGGACTCTTGATACCGGTCGCAAGCATGTCGAGGCGATTGCGGATCGGAGGCACCCACAGATTCGTGAGTCCGGGAAGATGCACGGCGCGGTCGAGTTCCTCGATCAGCTTGTCCTTGGTCATGCCCGACCGCCACTGATCCTGTGGCTTGAACCGCACCGTGGTCTCGACCATCTCCAGCGGCGCCGGATCGGTGGCAGTTTCCGCGCGACCGATCTTGCCGAACACACTGGCGACCTCGGGCACGCTGCGGATCATGGCGTCGGTCTGCTGCAAGATCTGCGCGGCCGCGCCCGCGGATAGGCCCGGCAACGCGGTCGGCATATAAAGGACATCGCCTTCGTCGAGCGGCGGCAGGAATTCGCCGCCGAGTTGCGAGATCGGCCACAGTGTTGCGAGCAACAACAGCGCGGCGACAGCCAGGGTCGCTTTCGGCCAAGCCAGCACCGCATCGAGCATGGGGCGATACACGGCGATCAGGCCACGCACAATAGGGTTGGCGCGCTCATCGGGAATGCGTCCGCGTATCCAGTAGCCCATCAGCACTGGAATCAACGTGACCGACAAGCCTGCGGCCGCGGCCATCGCATAGCTTTTGGTGAACGCGAGTGGCGCGAACAAGCGCCCTTCCTGCGCTTCGAGCGAAAACACCGGCAGGAAGGACAACGTGATCACGAGCAGACTGAAGAACAGCGCAGGGCCGACCTCGGTAGCGGCGTCGGCGATCAGTCTCCAGCGTTCCTCCGTATCGAGTGCGGCGTCCGGATGCGCGTGCTGCCATGCTTCCAGATGCTTGTGCGCGTTCTCGATCATCACGATCGCCGCATCGACCATCGCACCGATCGCGATCGCGATGCCGCCGAGCGAGAGGATGTTCGCGTTGAGCCCTTGCAGATGCATCGCGATCAGCGCTGTTAGCACGCCGAGCGGCAAGGCGACGATCGCAACCAATGCGGAGCGCAGATGGAACAGGAATGCGACGCAAACCAGGGCGACAACAATGAACTCTTCGATCAACTTGCCGCGCAGGTTGTCGATCGCCCGGCCGATCAGTTGCGAGCGGTCGTAGGTCTCGACGATCTCGACGCCCTGCGGCAAGCTGGCTTTCACGCTTTTCAGCTTGGCCTTGACCGCATTGATCGTCGCTTGTGCGTTCTTGCCCTGGCGCATCAGGATCACGCCACCGACAACTTCGCCCTCGCCATTGAGTTCGGCGATGCCGCGGCGCATCTCGGGGCCGAGCTGGATGCGCGCCACGTCTGACAACAGGGCCGGCACGCCGTCAGTACCGGTCTTCAGCGGAATCGCGCGAAAATCGTCGAGCGATTTAAGGTAGCCCGAGGCGCGCACTACGTACTCAGCTTCGGCGAGCTCGAGCACCGCGCCACCCGCTTCGCCATTGGCCCGCTGCACAGCGTCGATCACTTGCGCGTGCGTGACGTTGTAGGCACGCAGTTTGTCGGGATCGAGCACGATCTGATACTCGCGCACCATGCCGCCGACTGTGGCGACTTCAGCTACGTCCGGCACGCTCTTGAGCTCATAACGCAGGAACCAATCCTGTGTCGCACGCAATTCAGACAGATCGTGCTTGCCGCTGCGATCGACCAGCGCGTACTCGTAAATCCAGCCGACGCCAGTCGCGTCAGGGCCGAGCGCGGTTTGCGCCTTCGCCGGCAAACGCGACTGCACCTGGTTCAAATATTCGAGCACGCGCGAGCGCGCCCAGTACAGGTCTGTTCCGTCGTCGAACAACACATAGACCAGCGCTTCGCCGAAGAACGAATAACCGCGCACCGTCTTCGCGCCGGGCACCGATAGCATCGTCGTCGTCAGCGGATACGTCACCTGATCCTCGATAAGCTGCGGTGACTGACCGGGCCAAGTCGTGCGGATGATGACCTGCACATCGGACAAGTCCGGCAGCGCGTCGACCGGCGTTTGCTCGAGGGCGTAGATGCCCCAAGCGGCAAGGAAAGCCGCTGCAAGCAGCACCAGAAAACGGTTCGCGATCGAAATGCGAATCAGGCGCGCGATCATGGCTTGGCTCCGCCAGTAGCGGAATCGATCACGGCGATCTTCGCGATTTCGAACGCACCATCGGCATTGCGGAAGAACGAGAAGCTCACACGCTGTCCTGCGCGAATGTCGTCTGTGGGAATTTTCTGTGGGCAGACAAACTTCATCGTCATCGCGCCCATGTCGAGCGAGGGAATGGCATCCGCGTCGATCGTCCAGTTGTGGCCGTCGATACGCTTAACTTTGCCGGTGGCGAGATGTTGTTCTGCTGAGGGCGTCGACGCGGCCGACATTTTCATCGGCGTTGGGGATGCTGCGTCTTGGCTTCCTTCGAGCCGTGCCAACGTCCCAGTCAAACTCGCTTCGGAGTCGATCAGGAACTGGCCGGAGAGGACAACCCTGTCGCCTTCCTTCACGCCATCAAGCACGACAGTTTTCCCACCGGACTCATCGCCGAGCCGCACTTCCTGCGCCCGGAAGTGCCCGTTGCCAGCGTCGACGATCACGACGGAGCGTGTGCCCGTCGCGATCACCGCTTCGGACGGAATCAGCACGCTCTCCGCAGCCACTGACGTTGCGATCTCGATACTGGCGTACATGCCAGGCGCGAGACGATGATCCGGATTCTTCAGCACAATGCGCGCCGTCTGGGTTCGCGTCGTCGCATCGACTTCGGGTAGCAGTGTTTCAATTGCACCGTCGAAGGTTTCGCCAGGGAACGCGGGCACTTGGGCATGGATTGTGGCGCCCGGCGCCACGCGACTGCGCTGCGCTTCGGGAATCGCGGCGTTGATCCAGACATCGTCGAGACCATTGATGCGCATCAGTGGCGCGCCGATCGCTACCGTTGCGCCGTCACGCACCAAGAGCTCGCTGACCACGCCAGTGCGTGGCGCGGCGAGCGTCACTCGCGTCTGTGCCAGGCCGCTACGCTCGACCGCGCGAATCTGCGCGTCGCCCATGCCGAGCAGCACGAGACGTTGTCTCGCCGCGGCGCGCAGTGAGTCGAGCCCCGCGGACTGCGCACGCCGCAGCGCGAGATATTCCTCCTGCGCTGCCGTCCAATCCGGAGCAAGCACCGTGAGCAAGGGCTGACCGGAAGTAACCTGAGTCAGCGGCGCTCGCACATGCAATTGCTCGACAATACCGGCGACGCGACTTTGTACGACGCTGACTGCGCTCTCGTCGAAAGCAATCGCGCCTGTCGCGCGCACGTTTGTTTTCAGCGCGCCTTTTTCCACTTGTGCCGTGCGCACACCCAGGTTTTGCGCGAGGCGAGGATTGATTGCGACAGTTCCCTGATCAGCGCCCGCGCCACCGACGTACTTCGGCACCAGCTGCATATCCATGAATGGCGATTTGCCAGGCTTGTCGAAGTGCTGGTCAGGCACCATCGGGTCGTACCAGTACAGCGGCTTCTCGCCGGCAGTTGTTGCGGTGGGCGTCGAGGCAGGTGAACGGTAATGCACCCACAGCAATGTCGCGGCGATGCCGAGTGCAAACGCGAAGGCGACCATCAAAATCACGATTGGACGTTGCATGGCTCAATGCTCCTTCGGAAACGCGAAATACAACGTCGTCCAGGACTGGCCGAGCGTACTGACGAGGTCGGTGTAGGCGATGCGCTGTTCGATCGTGTTATCGAGCGCCGCAATTGAGGCTTGCAAGTTGCCGCTGCCACCACGATAGGCAGCGAGCGCCGCATCGGCACGATCGTCGGCCAGCGGCAACAGTTCTTTTTCGTAGCGCTGCACGCGCTCATTCGCACTGCGCCACGCGGAGAGCGTCTTCTGCAGCTCCGCGGTGTGCATGCGCCGCGCCGCTTCGCGCTCGTCGGCGATCTGTTCAACCAGTGCCTGCTTCGAAGCAATTGTCGGGTCTTGGCGTCGACCCGCAAACAGCGGCAGATCAATGCGCGCCTCGATCGAAATCATGTTCGAGAACCGCGGCCCGCGCTGTGCATAGGCAAATTCGAGCGACCAGTCAGGGTGCTTGTCGGCACGCGCGAGCGCGACATCGGCAGTAGCGGCCTGCTCGGCGGCGTCGTACGCAAGCAGCTCGCGATGATGCGCAATGTTATGGAGCAACGTATCCGGATCGGTGCCGAGTTCGCGCCAGTCCGGTGCCTCACCCAACGTCCGATTGCCTATATCCGGTAACCATCGCACGAGGTCGGCGCGCGTTTCCTCGACGTTGCGCTCGGCTTCGCTGATCCGGTCTTCGAGCATCGCCCGTTCGGATCGTGCCGCAATGGCATCCGCTGCGGAACCGCGGCCGGCTGTCAACGCGGCTGTCGCTGCGGCAATTTGCGCCTCGATGCGCGGACGCAGGGACTGCAGCAATGCGAGCCGCTGCTCGGCCGCAGCGCGCATCACCCAAGCGCGAGCGACCGCCTCACGTGTCGTCAGGCGTTCTGTCGTCAGCATGGCGCCTTCGCGTGAGGCCATGGCTTGCGCGCGCTGCATGCGCAACTCGCGCTTCTCCTTGCGCGGAAAGGTCTGCATGACGCCGACCTTGCGCATGGTCATGAAGTCGCGACTCAGGCTCCACGCATCGCCGGTGTCGACTGGCAGGTTGTCGATGCCGACAACGAGTTGCGGATCGGGCAGTTGCCCGGCCGGCGTGACGGCGCGATCCGCAGAGGTAAGCGCCGCCTGCCGTGCGTCGATATTGGGAGCGTGCGACTCAGCCTGCTTGACGGCATCGAGCAGCGAGAGCGGCGTTTCATCCGCCGTCGCTGCGATTGGCAGTGCGGCGATGGCGGCAAAAAAGTATCTAGTGAAAAGCGTGGCGCGACCGTGTGCGGGGCGCACAGACGCAGAGTGCAAAGTAACCATGGCGAACTTCCGGCAACGACAAAACGAGCCGCGCGAACATGCGGCGCCCTAGACGTCGTAGGGGGAGCTCAAATTTGGAAGGTGCAGTGCTGAATGGTCAGCGGTGGTGCCGTGGCACGCGCAACGACGCCATGAATGACATCGTCATGCCAGCGTTCTTGAACCCAAGATGCCGCACGTAACCACGTCGTAGACGGCAACAAAGCCGGCGGCACGGTCAGTGCGGGGCCGTGATCGGAAGACTGGGTTAGTGGCTGACAATGTTCGTGACAACGAGTTGGATCGGTTGCAGCCGGCTGTTCGCATGACGCCATGTCGGACGCCATGGCAACGACTCCCTTCTGCGTTTCCATCGGACACACGTAGGCCGCCATCGCGACCTGCTGAAACAGCAGGCCGAGTAGCGCGACGAGCGCGATCCAGCGGCGGTGGCGATGACGACGAAACGGCATAAGGTGCACTCTATCCTCCGACTACCGACCGTGCAATACGGAGAAAAGTTTCAAAACCCGTGGTCAGAGCGGAGTGAAGCGGCCGCTCGCGAGCGGCCGCAGTGGGTCGACTGCCGACGGTTGAGCTCGGCTAGGCAGCCGTGGCCGCGAAAACTGCCAGCATACTGCAACACATGGCAGCGATCATTGAGCGAATGGTTAGGCCCCGACGTAGTCGACACTTCGCCCGGGCTCTGCATTTCGACTTTCCCGAGCCAAGTTTCGATTGCCGAATATTTCCCTGCCTGCACGCAGTTGCTCGATTCCCGATACGCACTTGATGAGATGCGGCGGTATTAGGCGGCATCGTTCGTACGTCGTCGAAAAACGTACCTCAAATCGGCCAATACACGCGTAGCTGGCGCTCCCGCGCGCTACAACAATGCGCAAGCCGCATATACGGAGGATCAGCGTCAGATCAGGCACGGAAAGTCGCCTCGAAGTATTCGCTCTTCGCACTCGGCGTCTTATCGAAACCAACTACATGGAGGGAAATATGTTCAATCCCAATTTCATTTCCGCGAATCGCTCGCGCGTGGGCTTGTTGGCCCTGGCGCTGGCTGCGAGTTGTTGCGCAACAACGGCCAACGCGGTCACCTACTACATCGACGCCCTCGCCGGTTCCGACAGCGCCGCCGGTACGAGCACGACCAGCGCGTGGCAAACACTGACCAAAGTGAACGCGACGACCTTTTCCGCGGGCGACCAGATCCTGCTTCATACCGGTCAAAGCTGGTCGGGGCAACTTCACCCACTGGGGTCCGGCACGGCCACAGCGCCCATCGTCATTTCGAACTATGGCGGCGGCGTAAAGCCGATCATCAACGGCGGCTCGCTCAGCAGCGGCGGCGCGGTCTATCTGTACAACCAGGGCGGCTGGACCATCGACGGTCTCGAGGTCGTCAACGACTCGGGGATTCCCAATATAGGCACTATCAGCGCAGGCCCCCTCGGCGGCGGAACCGGCATCAACCGCAGCGGTATCTTCGTCGACAATGAAAGCGCCGGAGTTCTATCCGGCATCACGATCCAGAACAATTACGTGCATGACGTAAACGGTTGTTTTGCCTGCAGCGGCGACGATCCGCACGCCAACGGAGGAATCATCGTCGTGGACGATGCATCGAACGTGGCGTTTTCCGACGCTCTGGCCATCGGAAACGAGAGCTACAACAACGTGCAGATTCTCAACAACACGGTTAGCAACGTCGGCCGCGAAGGTATCGTCTTCTGGGACAATTCGGCGGGGCTCAGCTATCTCGTTCTTGCACCTGCCGCTTTGAGCAACAACATCAAGATTCAGGGGAACGGCGTATACAACGTCGATGGCGATGGAATTACCATCTCGGGAGCGCAGAACAGCCTCATAGACCACAACATCGTCGGCGTGGCGGGTTTAGTGACACTGGCGAACTCAACTCAGGCTTCATCTGGCGGCATCTGGGCCATGAAAACGATCGGCGTGACGATGCAGTACAACGAAGTTTATGGCGTTCTGAGTGCCGCGGGGGTCGATGGGCAGGCCTTCGACAATGACTTCTACTCCGACAACACCATCGTTCAATACAACTACAGCCACGACAACCAGGGCGGCTTCATGTTGATGGAGGGGCAGCCGATCTTGGGAGGAACCAACCTCACCGTGCGCTACAACCTCAGCGTCAACGATGCCTATAGCGGCGTGAAGGGCGTGTTCACTTCGGAATACGGGACCGTTGGCACCGTCAATATCTACAACAACACAATCTACATCGCCGCGGGATTGCCCTCCAACCCGATCTTTTGCGATGGGTGTTACCCCTATTTTGTAAATGCCAATATTTGGAAATTCGACAACAACATCATTGCAAACTTCGGCACCGGCAACTACACCAATCCGGCGGGACCCTACGTCGCCGTCTCCAACAATCTGTTTTTCGGTAACCACCCGTCGGGCGAGCCGGCGGATGCCCATAAGATCATCTCCGATCCGCTGTTTGTGTCACCTTCGTCGACGGCATCGTACGGCACGGGATCCGTATCGGGATATCAGGTAGGACCCGGCTCCCCAGCGATCGGCGCCGGTGCCGTCATCTCGAACAACGGCGGCCTGGACTACTTCGGCCGAACCGTGTCACCGACGGCAGCGCCGACGATCGGCTTCTACGAAGCCAACCACTTCTGATACGGAGAAACGGGCCGGCCATGACGGCATGCTTCATCGAAACTTGGATTCTCGGCCTTCTTCCGGGCTGCCCGGCCCGGAAGAAGATTGCAGAAATGTCGTCCACGAGACGTCGCTCGAGGACGGAGCTTCTAGCGACGGCCGGATCGTTTCCACTCCGCAGGGCAATCAAGTCGTCAAGCGCGTACTCGGCAAGCTCAAGGTCCATTCGGAATGGCTCGCCGCCCCGACCATCGCGGATCGATCTGGACACCGGCAAACGGCCTGAGCAGAATGTGCCCACGTGCAAAACGTGGGGCGGTTTCGATGCCGGAACATGCGACGGTTGCCGAACAGTCGCCCCTCGAACCCGGGCAGCCGCGAGAAGTAAACCCACGGACACACGACGCGGCAACAGTTCCACATCAGTCCGAGCGTACGTCGCCAAGCAAACCGACTTCAGAACCCGCAAAAACCACAACCGCCAGCGCCAAAGTCGACCAATCTGCCTCAACCCAAGACTGAGAACAAACCCAAAATCGAGCCGAAGACGCCAGTGAAAAAAGACAACCAGGATCATCGCGATGACAACAACGGACATGACGTTCAAGTCTAATTGACATTTGTGTTGCAGCCGGATGCTGGATGGCATTGCCTCCGCAGTACTTGCGGCAGTCAGCTACTTGCCCTTCCCTACCCTATCGTGCGGCTCCGTTAAAGCTATCTCGCATTACGACGATCGCTGCGTCGCGGGGTTGGCGCAAACGCGCAGGTCGTCGCCATCGAAGCGTTGATATCCCTAGTCAGTCCAACGTTCGTCAGCTTCCAGTCGCGCTCTTACGCTGGGCAAAGATCTCTCGCAAACGCTTCTTATCTATCTTGCCGACGCTCGTACGTGGCAATTCGTCGATCAGGATGATCTCGTTGGGCAGCGCATAACGGCTGATTTCGCCGTTGTCGACGTGAACCTGCAGGTACTCGCGCAGCATGGCTAGATCAACGACCGCGGCCTTCTTCGCCACGATGAATGCAACGGGGCGCTCGCCCCAGCGTGCATCGGCAGCACCGATGAATGAAGCTGCCGTGACGTCGGGGTGACGCATTGTAAGGTCCTCCATCTCGCACGAGGAAATCCATTCGCCGCCAGTTTTGATCACGTCCTTGAGACGGTCGCGAATCGTCAGGCGACCGTCGCTCGACACAGTCGCGACGTCTTGCGTGAGCAGCCAGCCTCCACGCCACAAT
>Ga0207712_10000351_pt1 | contig 40925 bp, 79 predicted proteins | sample KBSS44metaG_FD_184402 | JGI IMG/M metagenome (GOLD analysis project Ga0207712, IMG submission 184402) | Switchgrass rhizosphere microbial communities from Kellogg Biological Station, Michigan, USA - KBS S4-4 metaG (SPAdes) (version 2) | ecosystem: Host-associated > Plants > Roots > Rhizosphere...
GAGCGTCTTCGATGGTTACGTATCTGCTCATTTGACGGCCTCCGCGTGCTGCACACTCCAATCAGCCATTGAGTCAGCACCATCCCAATGGTCCCGCTCGTTGTATACGAAGTGAGGCGCTTCGGGATGCTCTACGGGCTTGGCTTCTGCCTTTGCGCGGAGCTGGGCAGCTAGGTTGTGAAGGGTCAGCATGATTCGGACTCCTCGAATTCTGCGGCGAACAGGCAGAAAATTTGCAGGATGTCGACGGGCCATACATTTAGCATCCCGCCGCAGCCGTCGCTCAGCCTGAGAAGTACATCGAACGTATCGCACGGCATGTTGTAGATGTCGTCAGATTCGCCCGACTCTTGCAGCTCGGACGCCTTAAGCCGAAGCTCAGCAGCCTTCACGCTTGCGCTTTTCATTTCGTCACCTCCACAAAAGCAAACCACAGCTCCCACACCGATTCACCGAAGAACTCAGTGACTTCAGGCAAGGGGCCAATGTCGAACGGGTCGTAGGGGATGGGTTGGAGCGTTGCTCCTTGGGATGCTGATCTCATTGGGAGTCCTTTGGAAGTTTCTTGTGCTCACGGTCGATGGCTCTTTCAAGCCAGGAGCGTCCGAAGTACTGCATGAGGGCGCGCAGCTTCGCCCAGTGTTCCAGCGAGAGCCGGACGCTTGCCGCCTTGGTGGGAGGTTTTTTGAGCATGCGAGAAGCATAGCACGGTGTGACACAGAAAGCATTAGGGTTTGTCCTATGTTGCGTGACACAACGTGTGCTACACTTATCTGCATCGAATCAGCAAACACAGACGGAGCCCACCATGAACACCACCAAGACCGAACAAGCCAAGCTCGACGCCGCTTACATCGAGTTCTGCCGCGAGATGGGCATCGTGATGGACAGCGATGCTGACCGCGAAGACTACGCCGCCCACGGCCACCTGTTCAACGATCCCGGCTCTGACGTTCACGACCACACGAATTGCCCCTGATCCAACGGCCCTTCGGGGCCTGACCCACCACTACCTACTGGAGATCAACCAAATGAGCACGCAGCACACGCCGGGACCATATAGCGTCAAGGTGAAGTTTCGTGAGCCAGCCGCCGACGTGTTTCTGATGGCCGGAGACGGCGTGACCATCATTGCGCGCCAAGTTGCAGTGAAAGGGCTGCACACCAAAGCAAACTTCGATCTCATCGCACTGGCGCTGAACAGCAGGCCGGGTCTGATCGCAGCGATCGAAGCACTGATCGAAGACGTGAATAGCCGCATCGGCAATCCTGAAATCAGCCCGCTGCCCTCTGTCGTGGCTGCACTCGCAGCCATCGCCCGCGCCACCTCCTGACCCTCTACCAAGAACGCAGCCGCTTGCCCCGAGGCAGGCGAGTGCGATCCGCACGAAACAGAAAGGATTCCCGTGGAAAACATGATCGACATCACCGGCGCTGACCTCGTGAAAGTGGCGCAAGCAGCCTACGCACTGTCGCAGCCTCAGGGCATGGGCTTCCTTCATGCCCGAGACGGCGAGCTGTCGCAAGAGGACGCCGAGGCGCTTGTTCTCCGCGAGCGCGCCGGCGGCCGTGTGAAGCTGGGCATGGATTACGTGCACGGCCGGGCCGTGAAGCTGACCGTCCTCAGCGATGACGACGGCAAGCTGTGGATCTCGAACCGCTGGTACGACCACAACCCGCACCAGCTGCAACAGTTGCTGACCAACATCGGCAGGGCCGACAAGATCGACGAAGTGCGGAACGACTGATCCCAGCCCCTTGCCGGTGATGCCGGCTTGGGATTGCGATCACCACCAAGGACAACCATGAGCAATTACCACCTGACCGGCATCGACCGAATCGGCCGGCTGATCATCACCGACATCGAAGCGCCCAGCCAGCAGCAGGCGCTGAAGCAAGCCTTCGCCAAGTACGATACGCCGAGCCTGACGTGCAGCAAGCGGGCGCATGTCGTCACGACGGACTGCTGCAGCATGAAGGCGCTTGCGGACGTGGCTGACTCGGGCTTTGGTGGACTGTGATGCTGACTGCAGAGCGTCTTCGCGAGCTTCTTGCGTACGACTCTGAGACGGGTGTTTTCACTCGGCTCAAGGATCGACCCGATGGCAGGCACAAGGTTGGAGAAATTGCCGGATGCAGCTCCCGCGGATACGTAAAGATTCGCGTCGATGACGAGCTATACGCGGCTCACAGACTTGCGGTCTTATGGATGACTGGTGAGTGGCCGACAGATCTCGTTGACCATGTTGACGGTGACGGAACGAACAACCGATGGGCAAATTTGCGCCAAGCGTCCCGCCAAATAAATAACCAGAATCGACGAAGGACTGGATCGAAAAGGCCCGGCGCACTTCTTGGTGCCTTCCCAAGCGGGAATCGGTTCTATTCAAAGATCTTTGTGGAGGGCAAGATCATGCGTCTCGGTACTTTTTCGACCGCAGAAGAGGCGCATGCGGCCTATGTCAAAGCAAAGCGAATCCACCACGAAGGGGGAACATTGTGAGCATTTTTTCACTCGCAGCCGTGACCATTGGCATGCACATTCATAGCGCACATATACCAAGCAAGGATAGCGATGAAAACCAGAACTACGGCCTGTACGTCCGAACCGACTCGGGCCTGACTGTTGGCGGGTACAAGAACACACTGCGTCGCAACAGCTTCTACATCGGCCAGTCGTTCCAACTGATCGGTCCTGTTGATGTCACGCTGGGTGGCATCACAGGCTACTCGATCAAGGACGGACAAGGCTGGTCACGCAGCTACATCGCACCGCTTGTGGCGCTGTCTGCTGCATCGCCTGTGCAAGTGATGGGGGTGACGCCTCGTCTTACTCTGGTGCCGGGGCACTTGATCAAGGCTCGCACTGTTCTACATCTTTCTGTTGAGGGGAAATTCTGATGTCTCATTTTGACTACCCGTACACATGCCCGAAGATCGACGAGGCAATCGGCCAAGCTGAGGAGTGCATCAAAAATCACATCAAGGATTTGCTTGAAGAGGCTTGCCCTTTACTTGATCTGACATTCACAAGCATGGGCAACTACATCAGCGAGAAGTCAAAAAGCTTGTACGAAGAGATCGAGGATTGCTTCGAGTCAGTTCGTGACACCAACGACGACATGCGCAAGGCTGCTGAATCTCAACTCAAGTCTTTGCAAGCTGAGGTGGACAACCTGAGGGTCAAGATTCAAGACCTGAGCTACGAACTGGAGCACCAAACATCATGACCCTAAGAAGCCTGCAAGATTTCGGAGAAGCACAAGTCGAAGTCTGCTACGACTACGACCCCGGCGAGCCCGAAGGTCGTCGCGGATCGGCTACCGATGGCCCTGCTACTCCTGCTTCTGTCTTTGTGACTGGAGCGATGATTCAGGGTGTAGAGGTGGATCGGTCTTTGTTTGCTCCGCAGCTTGTTGAGAAGTGGGAGCATCTGATTTTGGAGGCAAGGCGCTATGAGTGATGATCGAGTTTCTGAGGCGATGCGGCTTGCGCACATTGCAATGCACTACAGCCACGGATCGACGCTCCTTGAGCCGGCAATTCATGCTCTTGAGAAATACTTGACTTCTCAGTTCCAACAAACAAAGGCTGCGCGCGATGTGCTGTTCGAGCGCGATCGACAGATCAGTGCAGAGGGATGGTCGGCGGAGCACGATGACGCACACGGAAATTGCTCGTTAGCGCGAGCCGCCGCAGCCTATGCGTTGGTAGGCTCCAGTGACGGCCGCGTAATAGGCGACGAGATGGAGCCAAGCATCGTGACACGCATCTGGCCGTGGGACGATGAATGGTGGAAGCCGAGTGGTGTTCGTCGCCGCAATCTCATCAAGGCCGGCGCCCTCATCCTCGCCGAGATTGAGCGTCTGGACAGAGTTACAGAAAAGGTGAAATCATGACCATCAACATCCTCAAGACTGAATCCTTTCTCCCGTTGGGCAAGGCAATCCCTCGCCCCATCGCTGAGAAGACCTTCACCCCTGAGCAAGTCAGCCCGGGAGTGTTCAAGGGTGCGGATGGGAAGCTCTACACCGACTTCAAGGAGCATGAGACGCCGGCTGTGTCTCATCCGCCGAAGCAACGGGTGCCGACGCCACTGCCGACGCTTCCGGTTTTGCCGAATGCGCTAATGGAATGGGGCGGCGGCTTGTGCCCCGTAAGTTCTGGCTCTGTGGTGGAGTTTCGGTTTCGCTGCGAGACATCAACGACCTTCACAAAGAGGCCTGAAGATATCCGCTGGAACCACATCAACGGCTCTCGCGCTTGGGACATCGTTGCCTACCGCGTTCTCTCGAATGCTGCTGAATGACCCTCCGCACCCGCCGACTGCTACGAGCCCTGTGGGCTTGGCTCAATAGACCAACATGGGAGCTGTGATGAACAAATTCCGAGAAGCCCAGCACTTGTACTGGCAGTACCGAAAGCACCACGGGGCGCTGTATGCGCTTCAAGTGGCAACTGAGATCGTCTACCACGGATCGGATTTCTGATGAACGTCTACGAAAAGCTGAACGCAGCCCGTGAGGAGTTCCACGGCTTGGAGTTGAAGAAGACCGGCCACAACAAGTTCGCCGGCTACTACTACTTCGAGCTGGGGGACTTCCTCATCCCGGCACTGAAAGTGTTCAAGAAGAACGGCCTGTGTGGCATCGTGACCTTCGAGGACAAGATTGCGATGATGTCGATTCGCAACGTCGAGAAGCCGGATGAGTTCATAGTGATCTCGTCCCCGATGGGGTCGGCTGCACTCAAGGGCTGTCACGAGGTGCAGAACATTGGGGCCGTCGAGACGTATCAGCGGCGCTATCTGTGGGTGGCTGCGCTTGAGATCGTCGAGCATGACGCCATCGACGGGTCGGAAGGAAAAGCCGGGCCGACACGCGAGGAATGGCTCGCGGAACGCAAGGCAGAAATCTTCAGCGCAACCAGCGTTGGAGGACTGAAAGCCTTCGTCAAGGCTGCAATCGAAGTCGCCATGGATCAGAACGACAGCGCTGCCGTGGATCAGATCAACCAATGGGCCGAACAGAAGGCCGAACAGGCAAAGAAATGACCGCACTTTTCGTCATCGCAAATGAGTACCGTGAGGCAGCGGAAAAGCTGTCGAATCTCGACCTCGACGCTCAGACCATGGCCGACACGCTGGAAGGCTTGTCAGGCGAGTTGGAAGTGAAGGTGCAGAGCGTCGCATACATGATCCGAAACATGGAAGCGACGGCCGAAGCCATCAAGGAATTCGAGGCTCGGCAGACAGAGCGCCGCAAGTCAATCGAAGCTCGCGCAGAAGGCCTGAAGCGCTACCTGCAGAACTGCATGGAAGCCACGGGGATCAAGAAGATCGAAGGCCCCGGTGTCGTCCTGAGCTTCCATGAATCATCTGCTGTCGTGATCGACGAACCCGGGCTGATCCCTATCGACTACATGCGTACCCCGCCTATTCCTGAGGCTCAGCCGGATAAGAAAGCCATCGCAGACGCCATCAAGGCAGGAACGGAAGTCCCTGGCGCCCACATCGAGAAGCGGAAGAATCTGCAGATCAAGTGAACAACCACCGGTCGGAAAGCTTCGTGAGCTGCTGCTCAAACACTCTGAACGGTTCAGGGTCTGCGAGGGGAATCAGCAGCAATAGTCCCTGGTTGCGCGGGGCCGGTGACCTATGTGTAAAAGTTCAGCAGTGTGCTTTTTGTGTGCTATGATCTAGCCATCATTGCACAACAGGAGATTGAAATGGGATGCGACATTCACGGAGTCTTCCAGCGCCTCAACGGAGAAATATGGGAAGACATCGAGAGCGACTACGATCAGGATCGGCACTACCAGTTGTTCGCAGTGCTTGCCGGCGTTCGCAATGGCCGCGGCTTCGCTGGCGTCCCGACTGGCGAGGTTGTTCGACCGATCAGCGAACCACGAGGCCTTCCGGATGACTTCCTTATCGGCAGCGAAGAAGATCACCCGATCAATTCGCTGAGCATCATTAACCCGAGGCGGCGCAAGTGGCACGAAGATGATGAACGGCTTTACGTCTGGATGGGTGACCATTCCCATTCATGGCTCAATGCAGCCGAAATGCTGCCCTATGCGGATGGCATGGGAACCGTCGTCAAAACCGGCATCATCGACAGCAAGCACTACGCTGAGTGGGACAAGAAGACCGGACCGACGCATTACTGTGGAGGAGTCAGTGGCCCCGGAGTGGTGGTGATCGATGAGCCAGAAGTCGGTAAGACCAGCAGACCGTTCTCTCATGTTCGTGTGACGTGGGAAGATTCTTTGAAAGAGGAGCTTGCCTACTTTTTTGACGAGGTGAAGCGACTGCAGGAACTGCACGGAAATGTGAGGTTTGTTTTTGGCTTCGATAGCTGAGTCATGACAAAACATCGAGCCCACGTGTTCCTAACGGAGCAGCTCATTCAAAAGCTGAAAGAGCGTTCCGCACAAACCGGACTGACGATGAGTGACCTGATCCGCAGGGCCATCGAACAGTTTCTGAAGAAGGAGAAGCAATGAATCTGCAACTCAACATCAAGGACTACAACGATTGGGCCGAGACGAAGTTCATCGAATACGCCTCCACGCCTGTGGATCGCAACAGCAAGACGAAGCGACTCGTCATGGGCAAATACCTCAACGCGCATTTCAAAGTCTCGGTGGGCGATGAAATCATCTTGCTCACGAACAACGCTGAGGCCGCCATCGAGGCTTTCAACGATCAATCGTACTGAACCCAACTGAAGCGGCGTAGAGCCGAGAAGGAAACGAAATGAAGAACAGCTCACGAATCAATGCAGCGATGGCGCTTGCTGTCATGTCTTCGGCGATGGCTTTCGATCCGGTCGGCTATCAGGTCGCGGACAGCATCATGCGGACACCTCGCGTCAATCCTCGTCGTCGCTACCCGGAGCAATCGAAGCGTCAGGCGAACCGATGCTATCGGCGTTCTCAAGGCGGTCCGGGGCTGGATGCAAACAACGATCCGCGTTCCTGATCCCACCTGAGAGCACAACCATGAGCACAACCGAAGCGCTGCAGCGCGAAGCATTCGACAAACTGCATCCGAAGAACGACGAGGTGCCCAGCGTGCTGCGGGAGTCGTTCTTCTTCCTTTTCAGCAAGGGATGGGAAGCAGCTCTTGCTGCCACCAGTGCGCCGGCCGCGCCTGTCGTGACGCGCGAATGGCTGGAATCCGTCAAGTCCGATGTGAACACGGTTGCTGCGCTGTCTATGAAGTCGGAGCGCTACGCCGCTGGCGCGCTGCTGAAGCAGAAGATCGCCGACGCCCTAGCCACCAGTGCGCCCAGCGAGCCGGCCGGAGAGAAAGATGCCGGTTAACTACAGGATTCCGGACCTGTTCGCGCACTACACCATTGACGAAAACGGCTGCTGGATATGGCTTGGATCAAAGAATGGTTGCGGCTACGGCTCCAGCAGGCGGGGCGGAAAGACGATTCGGATGCATAGGGCGTTCTACGAGCGGCATGTAGGCCCGATACCTGCCGGGCTGCTGGTCTGCCACAAATGCGATGTGAGAGCCTGCGTCAATCCGGAGCACTTGTTCTTTGGCACGAACAAGGACAACATGGATGACCGCGACCGCAAAGGTCGACTAAAGGTCGCTCCGCTGGGTGAGAAGCACAACAAGGCCAAGCTCACGGAGGCTCAGGTGCTTGAAGCCAGACTGCTTTGGAAAGGCGGCGCCTCCGGGCGATCACTGGCTAGGAAATTCGATGTCAACAGGAAGACGATGTTCTTCTTGCTGAAGGGAAGAAACTGGAAAAACGTAGGAGGCTTAGATGTCTGATTTTGAATCACCCCAGCCAGCGCCTGCCGTGCCCGACGAGTTCAGCTTCTACGGCTGGCTTAACCCCGGCAACGACACCGTGGTGCGCGATCTGAACGATGTGGCGCGCGTGCAGATGTTCCCGCTGCACAACGTCGAGGTGCTGGTGAGGACATGTGCGAAAGCGCCTGCCGTGCCGCAGCCCGAGGCGCCGACCGAGACGAGTGCGCCCGCCTGTCCGGAGTGCGGGAACGCGATGACCTACGACCAGGGAGAGGAAATGACGCGATCGCATCCAGGTGACGCTGCTGCGTTGCATTGCACGGGTTGCGGGCACAGCGAACTCGTCGTGCCTCGCGTGAGACGGGCGCTTTCAGCGCCCAGCCGGGAGTGGTTGATGCAGAAGCTTGCCGAATGCGACATAGAGCCCATGGCAGGTCAGTCCGTTGCGCAAGTTGAGCGCAAGCCTGACGGCTACGCCTACGAATACCCGGGCCCATTCGGCGGCATCCTGTTCACCAGCGGCGGCGAGTGCAACGGCTCGAAGCCGATCCGCGCGATCCCCTACTACCTCGCCACCCCTCCCTCTGAAGTGGAAGAGCGCCGGGAGCTGAGCGACGCAGTACTGGACGCTGTGAATGCCCTCCTCGAGGCACACGGAGACACGGTCATCGATTTCTCGGGCTGGTGCCAACGTCTGTCGCTGCGCGTCGAAGACCTGAAGGCGGCGCTCGCGGCATCGAAGGAGAAAGCATCGTGAGCGCGCAGCACACGCCGAGCATGCGCGACGTGATGGATTGCCAGCAGTGCGGATGGCAAGGCCGGGCGCATGAATGCGACTCGACCTACTGCCCAATTTGCGGTGGTGAGTGCGCACCGTGGGGCGACATCTACAACGAAGACGGCACGCCCAAGGAAGACCGCGCAGCCATCGCCACCACCAAGCAGGAGCCCAAATGACCATCCTCACTATCTGTGTCGTGCTGTACCTTGCTCCAGCACTCTTCCTCGCCATCATTGCGGTTGGACCGGCCGCGCACTTCAGCAAGCTTGGTGTCATTCCGGCGATCTTGCTGAGCTTTTTGATCGGGCTCATGTGGCCGCTTGCTTTGTACGGAGAGATTCGCAGCAGGCTGAAGGAGCCCCGCTCATGAGCGCCGATCCGAAAGTCATTGTGCTGGCCGTTATCGTTGTGGTCGCAGTCGGTGGCTACTTGTTCAACTGCCGAGCGGCCGGCAAGTTGTTGTCGTGGAAGGAATGGGGTGAATTCAATGGCGACTGATCTGCATGCAAACGAGTCAGATCCCTACCTTTTATGGGCGGAGATTTGCCGACTACGCGATGCCGTAAAAGGCCCTGACGGACATGAGACTTGGCAAGACGCGGCTGTTGCCGAACGAGTCCGACGTGTGAGAGGGGACGCCGAAATCGCCCGCCTCACCACCTCCCTCGCCGAGCGCGAGAACACAATGGACCGGCTGGAGACGGAAGTAGCCCGCCTCACTGCTGAGCTGGAGGAGGCGAGGAAGGATGCGGCTCCAAGCGATGAGCAAATCGCCATCGTTTTGCGTGGCTTCAAATTCTCCGGCCCCAGCAACATCTGGCGTGGTGATGCCATCAGACTTGTTCGCGCATGCATGGCGGCTGCTGACGGTTCGGACACGGCGCGGCTCGACCACTTGCAGCTCAGCGGCTCGACCGTAGACCTCGTGCCAATGGCTGGCGAGCACCCGCACGGCTTCCGAATCGGTGGCTTGCACAGGACGGTGAGCCACGACATCCGCCGAGCCATCGACGCAGCCATGACCAAGGAGAAGCCGTGAGCATCGCCTCCAGAACAAACAGCCACACATCCGCGGCGTATATGAGCGGCGAAGAGATAGCGTGGCACATCAACCGCGTCCCGCCGGAGCCATTCGGCGAGTACATGCGCAAGCAAGGCGCGGCGCCCGAGGACGGATGGATCATGGTCCTGCCGCAGTCGATGTGCAGGCCTGGGGCGCTGCTTCCGGCCTACGTTCGCACGTCACCAATCCTCAAGGAGCCGGTCATCATGGCGCCGCGGCGGTGCGGCATCGATGTGCCTGTGCAAACGCATGTTCCTGAGGAGACCCCGCATGGGCGCACTGAGTGACGACGGCCCCGACGATGGACCACGCGAGCGCCGCGTCGGCCCACCGATCGTGCTGACCTACGAGCGCTGGCATTACCGCATGCCGCCGAATCCACCGGAGTGGCCACGCATGGGGCCGAACGAGCGCGCCGAATGGGAGTCGGCCCGCGAGCTGGTCGAGAAGCTGCGACTGACCACGCACGAAATGCGACAGCGCGGGCTGCTCCAGGTCGACGCGGCGTATTGGAGCAACCTGTGGTGACGTGCTGACCTACTTCACCGGGTAGGCGAACTCGCGGCAGGCTGCGTAGTCGATGCGGAGTCGTTCGGCTTCAGCCCCGATCCGCAGCAGAGCTTCTCGATTCTCGTCAGGAAGCTCTCGCTCGGAACAGGCCCCAGCACTGGAGGCTGGACTTGCAGCGGCACGCACTGCGGAGGACTTGCGCAGCCGGCTGAGAGCATCAGCAAGCTGATCGCCAGTGCGGAGGATGTCTGCATCTCGGTTCTCCTGAATCCTGAACACGCTGGCGGCCTTCTTGGTGCGCTCAGCCTCTGACGCGATTCTGGCCTTCTCCTGCCCCGCAATCACCGCGGCGCTACCATCCCTGCGGCCTTGCACATACGACGCGCCCAGCGCCCCACTGAGGGCCAGCACGGCGGCAAGGATGATCCACGGGCTCATGCGATCTCGATGGAGACCGGCTCACCCTTCGCAAGCGCCTCCTTAATCTTGGTGAAGAGTGCATCGAAGGCGACGCGGCTTCGGCCGACCGACTTGGCGAACCGGTCAGCGCCCGGCAGCAGGCATCCCTCGGTGTCTGCCGCGGTGTTACCCGGGTGGATGCGGATGCCATCGAAGCCCGGCACGGCCAGTAGGATTGGCAGGTCACGCTTGAATCTGGCGCTGGGCGTGATCTTCACCTCGTAGGTGCCGCGGGGGATCGCGGTCTTGCCGGCGACCTTCCATTGCCATACCGACTGCCCCGGCACCTCGCGCACGGCATCTTCCACGCACCACGCCTCCCAATCACCATCAACAGAGAGGCTGCCAATCGTTACGTCCGAGTCTTGCTGGATTCGCTCAAGAAGTAGTTTCATGGCGCCTCCAGTCCGTAGCTCTTCAGCAGTTCAAGAGCCTTTTCGCTCTGATACTTGCATCCGTCCTGAACTAGCTTCACCTCGCGTTGGATAGCTTCGAGGAACCTCTGAAAGCCTAGCTCACGCTGTTCTAGCTCTTGCTCAAGGATGGAAACGATCATCTGTTCCTCATGATGCTGCCGTCGATATGGCGCAGCTTACTACGATCGACCATTTTCAGGTATCTCATTTTCCTGAGATAACTCCAGGCCATCAGCATGGCACCAGCACCTGCAACGATCCATGCGCGGAGGTTTGGCGCCTCATCGCTGGCGAGCTGAATGCCGTTCGCTGCAATACCAAACACCAGCAACGCAAGGCCGCAATCGAACAGAAGCGGGAATTTCCATCGCTCGGTGGCAATGAGCCAAGCAAGGAATAGGGCGACAGCCAAGAGGATGGCGCCGAATACGTAGATCATGGCGACTTGCTCCAGAATTTTGACAGTAGCTCCCCGAATGTCGTCTCTGCGACCCATGCATAAATTTTGCCCAACAGGTTGAGCCCGATGAACCCGCCAAGGAAACCAAATGCAGTCGGCGCCGACTTGGCTGTGACGGCCATTGACTCAAGGAAGAACGGGACCAGATAGTAGGCGACTGCGAAACCTCCTGCGAGGCTGAAGGCCTTTTGCTTCCATGACATCCCATGCATCCACTTCAGCGACAGAAGTGACCCTAGCGCACCAGCAAAGCCTGGCTCCTTCGAGAGATCCGAAACCCAGCCCTGAAAGTCGCTCATTTTGGTTTGTCCCTGATTTTGTCCAAGAGAATTATCGCGATGACAGACGCGATGAAAACACCAAGCCAAAAGAATTCAACGCCGCAGAGGCCGCTGAAGATCTGAACCTCCGGAGGCTCGTTCCCTATCGGCTTAGCCAGTCTGCACATCGATCGCTCACCGAACTCCAGCATTCCCCAGCCGATGACAGGCCATGCCAGAGGCTTTCGAGCAAGCACCCCACAAGCAGCCAGAACAGCACAGAAGCCGGCGTTGGTGAGGATGTACTCCCATGCTTTGGCTGCTGCGATTCGTTGGTCTGGCGCATACTGGCTCGCGATTGGATCGTTCAGGTAGTGAACGCCATACACAATAGCCAGCAGGAGCGCCGCCAATCTCACTTCGGTTTCTCTTCCCCGCTCCCGCCGCCGCCAGCAGTCGTGACGGGCTTCGGATCGATCTTGTCAGCAGCGGCACGCAGCCAACCTGCAATGAGAGTTTTGATTTTGCTCATACCCACGTCCCCGGTGTTCCTGCAACAGTGCAGAGTTTCCAACTTCCCGCAACAGTAGCGGGGGCAATAACCATCATCTTGTCGCCGACGATCCAGGCGCCCTGCGTTGGGACTTCCGTGGTGCGAATTCCGGGGTCTAGCACCGGATACACCGTTCGGTTTTTGCCATCGATCTTGGTAGACGCGCCGACCCCGTAGAAGTCAAGGTTATAGCCGTTCTTGATCATTGCGGCGCACTGAACATCGCTCATGCTGGCATTGCTGGCCTCATAGAGAACGATGTTGGTCATGTCCACCGAAGCGCCGGGGACTGTGACCGTGGGCGTGACGAGAATTGACATCAGCGTCAGGTTCTGCGCGCCGTTGATGAAGAACGGGATGCGCACCTTCTTCGGTGTGCCATTGACGATCAATGGATAGGTTGGTGCCATCGTCACCTGTCGTTGACCGCCCACGTCCTTGTCTACGATAAATTGGAAGTTGAACGTGGTAGAGGTTCCATTGATCGTGTAGTCGAACTCCAGAATATGTAGCGAGTTGCGCTGCGCAATGGAGCCCATGTTGTATTGGAGCGCCTTCGTTCCGGCTGTCGACAGATCAAAGCGATACCCGCCACCAATAACCGTAGGCGTTGCAGTGGGAGCCGGCAGCGTGATCGCCGTCGAGATGGCGGGCAAGGGAATCCCGTTGATCTTGACATTGCTTGTTCCCCAAGGCGGAACGGCCCAAGTGCACGAATTGACATTCACTTCAGTGGTCGTGCTCGTGCAAACAACCGCCGCATGTTGGTTTGAGAATGTGACGTTGGAAAATGACACCTTGTCGCCACCGTCGATCTGCGCCCCAACCCCGATGGATGATGTCAGCTTTCCGTTGGAGAAGTTGATACCGCCCGTCGCGCTGACAACATGAATCCCTGGTTTGGCGGATGCTGATCCAATGAAGACGAAGTTATTGATATTGGTTTGCGATACCGATGTAAATCGCATTGGAATATTTGCGAAGTCAACGCAGATATTGCTCAGACTGCCCCAGAAATTTGCCCCGAGATCGAATGCAATGTTTCTATTCCATGAAAACAGAGCGTCTCCCATCAGCTGATCTATGCGCCCGAAGTTGTAAGCAGTCGCATTGGCAGCAACCCATGTTTCGAGCGCCGCTGCTTGGGTGTAAAAGTTCCAGAAGTGGACCTTCCTCGCATAGCAGACATCGAAGCAATTGGTCGCGGTGAATCCAATGAACAGCGGATCGCCCTGAATGTTCTCAACATTCCATCGGCCTCCATTGCTAAGATTCATGCCGGCATAGCTGTTGTAGAAAGTGATGTTCTTGACGTGGATATTGTCGTAAGGCGAGCCTGCAATCGGTGTGCTGATTGAATAGTCGAACGAAGTAGGCGTTGCTGCAGTTTTTGCAACTTGGCCCGGATACCAGAATAGAAAGCCCTCGATGCCGGAGCTTGTCTGCATCTCAATGGCATGATTTCCTGATCCTGGGGCGAGTCCGCTACCGAAGTCGACGTAGATTGCCGTGAAGTGCGCTTGCTGCAAGTTGCTCGGATCTGGTAGCCAGTTGTCTCCGAATAACCTAACGAACGAGGGAATAGTGATTTTGCTAGTGATGCGGTAGCGTCCGCCAATTCCATCAAGCGTTCCGCCTCCAACGCTGGATAGCCAAGTCAATGCAGCATTGATGGCTGCGGTGTCGTCGGTCGTTCCATCGCCCTTTGCAAGCCAAGGGTAGTCTTTGACGTGTACGCGGCGGTTCAGGCGAGCCCCAACGCTGCGAGGATCATAGGTCAGCGTTGAATTGTGATAGACCTGCCCCGATCCATTTGAAGCGCTGGAGGTGTCAGTAAGAAGTACCTGCTCCCATCGAATGGCGTCTCCATTGGTTGTGCCAGCCGCAAGCCCCGTGATCTTGAATCCGCCAAGAGGAATGTTCGATAGTGCGGGCGACTGTCCATCGCGTGTAATGCAGTTCGCGAACGCGTTCGCGAAGTCCGTCGTCGTGTTGTTTTGGACGGTGGATGAGATGGTCGTCCCAGTTACAACTGGATTCCCCGCTACAAGTGTGTATCCCCCGATTCCATTAAACGGCACGTTGTACCCCTCGAATTTGTGTTATCATGGATTTTTCAAAGGAGCATCTATGCGAAACAAGGCCAAGCACTCTCTCTACAACACGTGGGCCAATATGATCCAGCGTTGCACGAATCCGAACCGAAAGGAATACAAGAACTACGGCGGCCGAGGAATCACGGTCTGTGAGAGATGGCGTTCTTCCTTCAAAGACTTCGCTTCCGATGTTGGCGACAGGCCGTTTGGCCTTAGCTTGGACAGAATTGACAACGACAAAGGCTATGAGCCTGGAAATACAAGGTGGGCAACGCAAAAGGAGCAGATCCAGAATTCTAGAAATTCTATCTTGACGGCTGTAGATGCCGCTGCAAAAGCTCGCAAGGCGAGAACGCACTGTAAGCGGGGCCACGAGTTCACAGAAGAAAACGTTGTCTTCGATGCGAAGAGAGGTATCAGGGCTTGCCGCCTTTGCAAGACGGCGCTTGATCGCTTCTACTACTACGAGAAGAAGATTCCAATTGAGGAATTGTTGTATCCCATCGGGAAGCCTGGACGAAAACCGAAGGAATGATGCGAATCGGGTCGGCACAATCACCCCCAGAAGGTCACAGAAAACGCCGACCCTGTCAGCAGATTCAATCCAACACCGCCAGTGCCCATCGCTATTTTCACGCGCAATGTGTCACTGGCCGCCAGAGAGAAATGATGCGATCCCGTCATATCGAATGGATTGCTGCCTGCGTTGATTGACGAAGATTCGGTTGCTTGAGAGAGTCTGACTGCATCCGTAGAAGACGACGTTGTAGCGTTATTTTTCGACAGATATGCATTATCCATCGTTGTTGCAGAAATACCGTTGTTCTGTAGGCGCAGCGATGTAGTTACAAGATAAACGCCAGCAACAGGGGCCGTGAATATACCGGTCGATGTGTCGTAGTTCGATGCTCTATCGATAACCTCGCTGTCAAAAACAACGGTGGTTACCGCGCTCACAGGAATCGTCAACGCAGAGCCAGTCCTATGCGCAATGACGGCAGATACATTTGGGCTGCTGACATAGCCCAGCGTGACTGTCTGACCATAGACGACATACTCACCAACGCCTGACGCATTACCGGCTCCTGTATGCCTCTGCCCACCCATCGGTAGGTTTGCGGTAGGCGGAGACTGACCATCGCGAGTCACGCAGTTTCCAAAACCATTGGCGAAATCGCTCATGGTGTTGTTTTGTGTGACTGAGCTGATGTTCGTACCCGTAACGACAGGATTCCCCGATACGAGGGAAAACGAACCTGTTCCTCCGAAGGGCATGCTATTGTCTCCCTTGAATGTTCTGCGGCTGCTGCAGGAGCGCCTGATAATCCATCTCGGGAGACGCGGCAAGCATCCGAGCGAGCATGCTTGCTTTGTAGTCCGGTTGCTGCATAGCTTGATAGCGCTTGGACAGAATCAGAGCCTGAGCTGCTGGCGGCACGACGAACGGAGCTGCTGCACCAATCACACCACCAACAGGACCACCAGCCGCAGCGCCGCCGCCACCCATCAACGCAGATGCCAACGCAGCGCTCTTGCTAACCCCTTGGCTTCCAACAACCTGCGGGGTCTGGTTGGCCTTCTTGAAGGTGTTTGCGAAGCGTCCAATCGTCTCCAGGTCACCAGACAGAGGCGCACCCTTCTGCAGTTCGCGAGCGATAGCATTCGGATCGACGCTGCCGCTTCCCGAGCGGATCGCATCCTCAACCGTGTGAGTTTTCGCCATGAGCTGGCGAGCTTCTCTGAAGTTCTTGACCAAGTCCGGGTTCTGCGCAGCAGGGATGCCGCGTTCGATCTGATCCTCAATTGCTGTAGCTGCAGCACGCTGAGCTTTGCCTAGAGCCGCATCGCCAGATGTGAATGACTTCGATGCCTCATCGCGCAGGATCTGCGTCATCTTGAGCGCATCACCAGCATCGAAGCTTCGGCGGCGCAAAGGAGCTAGCATTTCGGAAACATCATTCCGAACGGCGCCAGGAAATGAACGCGCAGCGCCTTGATACTGCTGTTCTATTTTGTTCAAGTCGTCGCGATACAGGCGACCGCTGCTGATCTGTCCGAGCTGCTCAACCGGCTTGTACCCTTGGTTGTAAGCATCCTTGCGGACAGATTGCATTGCCTCTTCTGTGAGCGGAACGTTTTCGGGGAGGCCAGTCGCCTTGCGGGCGAGAGCATCCGTTACCTGCGTGTTCTTCGACGAGACGGCCTGTTGAGTTGCCACCTTGCCGGCGATGCTCTCAAGCACTCGGTTCGTTGCGCTCGGGTTGACGGTGGATGGCGGGATCTGATAGCCGGCATCCATGGCCCGCTTCAATGTCTCGTCGCGCTCCATGTTGCGAAGCTTCTCTGCCTGTAGGTTTGCGATCTTTGAGCGCGCTGCATCACCTGCGATATTCGAAGCCGCAATTGGAAGCATGCCAGCCGTAGCAGCAATGGCTGGATCATCCGGGAACTTGTCTGCGGCGTACTGAGACGCCGCGCCAGACGCTACTGCTGTCGGGATCTGCGAAGGGGAAACAGGGGCGCCAAGAGCACTTCCAGACATGAGCGCTCCGCCAGCGGCGGCGCCACCGGAGTACATGAGGCGAGATGCTTCATCGTTTGGATTTTGGTTGTCGATGAAGTTTGTGCCATACGGAAGCTTGCGGATCTGGTTAGCGATCCATTGCGATGTGCCGAACGTCTTTGATCGGTCCATCGGCTCCAGCGCCTCTGGTGGCGTCTTGCCGGTTACCCCACCATACAAAGATCCGATGCCTGCTTTTGCCAAATCGATGACGTTCGCAACAGTGTCAACCGGAACTCCGAGAGTTCCCGGAATCATTCCATAGTTGACCCCTGCGGCAGCATTTGATGCCCGTCGAGCGCCTATATCAAGCGCCTTGTAAGCGTAGCCTGATTGGTCCTGTGTTGAAGAACCTTGGTTCTTGAACTGTGATTGAGCGAACGCCAACACCTGATCTTGGGTTGCCCCATTAGGCGCGTTGACCTCGAATTTCTGGCCGTCCGGCGAGGTGACTTGATACTTTGGCATCAGGGCACCGGACTGATTGACCAGCCGCTATTGGACGGAGCCGCTCCACCAGCCTGCTCAGCCGGCATCTGCGGGGCCTCGTAGAAAGGGGCAACCGTCTTGAACTCAGGTTTGTCGCGAACGCTGCTCATGCGACGTTCGTGCTGGGCGTAGTTGAACCGTGCAGCGCGCTCAGAGGCCTTCGCAAGCTGCTTCAGCTCGGCTGCGGTCAGATCTGTGATGTCGCCGGACATGGCTTTCTCTGCCAGCTTGCCTTCGCTCTCGGTGATGGCGCCCTGACCCTTCATCTGCTGACGCCCTTGCAGGGTCAACTCAGCAAGCCCGCGGATCGCTGAACGGGTGTTCGCGAGCTTCTCAGCATCGTCTGCGCCGGCCACGCCGAACGTGTCAAAAATCTGCGTTGCCTTGAGCTTCGTATTGGCGCCGGGGCCAACGAAAAGCTTATTCGATTCGACCGCCTTGACGACTCGTTGGGCTGCATCGACCTGCTTGACAGCAGCTTCAGCCTGAGATGCAGAGTCCTTCATCATCGGACCGACCTGCGCGGCCAAGCTCTCGCCCGTCTTGACATCGGTCTTGACGTTGACGTTCGATGCACCAGCCTTCGCCTTCTCCTTGCTGTACTGCTGAAACGGAACGTTTGGCACTTGCTCACCATTCGGTCCGATACCAAATGGCTTGTTCACATCTTGCGGCGCGACAGCTCGCGGAGCTGCGGTGTACGGGTTCACGAAGACGCCGTTCACGTTTTCCAACTTTTCACGCTGGCCGATGGTGCCGTTTGCTCCCTGCAGGTACTTCACATTCCCTTGCTTATCGAGAACATAGGCTCGGCCGTTTTGGTCAACCTCGGGTTTCTGAGAATACTCTGGACCGCTCTTCTGAGACAGCGCCATTGCCATCTTCGCCATTTCCGGATCAATCGCCATACCCTGCATACCCCAATTGAACATGTCCTTCTGAGTGGGCTGTGTTGCAGGAGCAGTTTCGAGCTGACCATACTGAGCCATGGAAGGATCGATTGCCCCCATGTCCATGGCCTGTGCAGGAGTCGCCTGCGGAAGCCCTTGCATCCATTCCTGCTTCTTTGTGGCGATGGCTTGTGCAAGCGCCTTCTGCTTGCTATCTGCCTGACCCTGCATCAGTCCGCCACCGATCTGCGATAGGAAGCTTGCGAGCCCGCCAAGCTTGCCCGGTCCAACGTAGTGGCCTGACACCATCTGTCCTTGACTGCCTTGCTGACCAATCGACTGCAGAGCTTGCGCAAGCTTGCGCTGCTGATCGATATCAAGCTGATCGGACTGGATTCCGTATGGGTTGAAGTCAGCCATTGTGAGACACCAAGTAATAGGCCGTCTGGATCGCGTTCATCTCGATCAGCTTTGCATGTTCGGGGTGAGCTTTGATTTCCTCTTGGATATCCTTGTGGTGCTCGATATCAGCCATTACGTGATGACGCCAAGTCCGCATGATCTTCCGGCCGTGGATAACCTCCATGGCGTTGATGAAATCCAGCGTTGGTCCATTTCCTTCAAGCACAGCCATGTAGCCAAGAAGTGCCGCAGGGTGCTCATGCTTGATAAGATAGTACTGACTGCCCGCGATTGCAGCCGCGAGAGGGCTGTATGCAGGAGTGAATCCGAGATCTTCCAGCAGCCACTCAGCGTGATTCTTTTCCTCTTCCAGGTGCTCAACGTAGTACGTGCGGAGCCTCCCATCGGGAAGCTCCTCAATCGCCTCGCTCAACAGGCGTTCGCTTGCCTTGATGATCTGATAGGAGAACGATAGTTTGCTGACGAGCGCCTCCTCATCGCTCCAGTCGACTGACTTTGCGCTCTTGATGATGGTTTGTGCATCCATCAGAACATGAAGGCCGCAGCCAATCCACCCAGTTGACCAACCGTACTCCAGGTCTGTCCATTCGCCGCATTGTTGGCGTTCGTGCTAGCCAACTGTGAGTTGTACTGGTTTTGCATGGCGCCAGTCATGTCAACGCCAGTCTTTGGGGCGCCGCTGAAGTTCGGGTTCTGTACTTGGGAACCGGAGCGAAGTGCGTTCAGCTCGTTCAAAGGGAGTTGGCGCAGGTAGCTCTGCTCATCGAAAGCACTCTTACGGGCTCCTGTGTCAAGGTTGATGCCTTGCAACGCTGCTTGAGAATAGGCGTCATTCTTGTTCTGGCCGGCTAGGTTGATCTCGTTGTTGTACGCCTCGGAGCCCGGCATGATGCCTTGATTGGCAAGCCGGTTGCGCAGTTGCTCATCGCTGCGGTCAAACTGCGGCTGCAAGCGAGCCATGATGGCCTGCTGAGCAGTTTGCCCAGGATTGATTGGTGCGGAAGGCAGGGACGATGTGTCGAAACCCTGTCCGAGCATTTGGCCGACACGGTTCGTAGCGGAGCCTTGAAGGCTCCCGAGTTGCAGCGAAGTCTGGTTCTGCTGATCCAGAAGCTTCTGCTGATCCGGACTCAGCGTGACATTGTTCGTGTACGTGCCATCAGGGCCTTGAGACCAAGTCTGATTGCCGTAAGGAGTCGTGTAGTTGTTGCGCTGACTGTCGGCCGTCGCTTTCGCTGCTGCCGTGTAGTCAGGTGCCGGAGGTGCACTGCTCTTGCCGCCCATGTCGTTCCTTCAGTTGCAGAAACCTGCACTCTGAAGATGACATGCTGTAAATGCACAGATCACCCACAGACCCCGCGTTGGGAATTACACACTGAAGCTTGAAGCCAGCGTGCTCATCGAAGCGACGAGCGGCCCGGTTCGAGCTATCCACTAGACCAATCACCTGATTTACTTTGAGCTGCCGAAACGGATAGTCAAAGCAAATCCTAAGATACTCTCGGCTCATCCATGAACCTTCACCGGCCACATGCATACATATGCTGCGACCGTTGTAGTTATCATACATCACGCCGGCAATCAACAGCCCATCTTGTTCAAGGCCGATCGATTGCCCGATCCCATCTGGTTGTCCTCCTGTTCTTTCGCAAACCCAGCGAGATACGCGAGGATGGTCGAAGACGATGGTTTTCACTACACAATCCCGCCGTACTCCATGACGAAATCCGTCGACGCCCATTGTAGTTGGGATGCAAGGCTAGATGTCTTCATTCTCAGCGCTGCGGCATAACCAACGCCTTGAATGTTGAGCCAGTCCTTCCGCAGAGCCAAGTCGCCACCCCAAACAGCACCATCCCAAACGCTTGAATCCCAAATACCAATGTTGCCGATGCTTGAAAACGTCGGTGAGTTCAGGATTGCATTCAGGTCGAAGTCGATAGCCACTCCGAGCGACACCCCAACAGACGGGCTGTCCGCATACAGAATCGGCCGAGCCAACAGGAAGCGCTTCTGCGACGTGTTTGCCCCGAAGTAGCTGAACGCCTGCGTCACATCACCTGAGATCGACAGTCCGTTATCGGATGTTCCCGAGAACGCATGGCATACTCGGCCAGATCCGCCGAAATACATCTCTTCCTGAAACATCTCCCAGCATGTTGTATTCCACCCAAGGAACCTGCACCATGCCCCGGTGATGGAGTTCATGACGTACTGATACGTCGTCGTGCTGTTGTATGGCACGTTCAGGATCACCATGTTGTTTTTCGGGTAGACCTGACACTCCCAGCCAAACAGGCTGCCTGAGATCGTCACCGACTCGCTCATTGCCTGCTGAATCTTGTCCGTCAGGCTGATCCCCGTGTTGACGCGAGACGACATCAGTGCTTTGGATAGCGGCATCAGCCCGTCTTGGCAGATGATGATCAGGTCCGAACCGTACTTGGCGAAACAGCGCCTACCGACCGGCGAGCCGATTGTGTATACGCCGACGAGCGCGAAAGTGGACGCTGACGACGGGTCCGTTCCTCGATACACGGCCACCTGACCCTGAGACGTGATGAACACCGCATGGTCGTCCATACCGTAGCCGGCATCGATGGTCCATGTAGCCATCGCCATCAGGTAGCCGCCATCCGTGAATAGCGACGTGAAGTCGATTGCGCTCGCGGCTCCACCGATGGACGAGGTTGGCAGATACCACACCTTCAGCGAGCTTTTCTCGGTGAAGAAGATACGGTTCTTCCACAGATTGACGTGGATGAGATTGGTTGTCGTGACGCCAGTGATTGCCGGCGTCGATGCTCCGTCGATAGCCGTCCACGTAGTGCCGTTGTAGAGCTGTGGCTTGTCTGCACCATTCACGAGGTATAGAAACTGACCGCCAGCCGTCGAGATGTTCGTATGCTGCCAGCGCGCGCTTGATTGCCCTGTAACAACAGGGGCGCCAACAACACCTGCTGCGGTAGCGTCGTAGATGTTGTTGCCGGCTGCCGCGAATAGCTTCTGCGTCGAAACACCGTTGTATGCAACCAACGTCTCGACGGTTCCCGTAATGCCAGTGACGTGATTGGTGTAGCCCTCACGCAGGGAGACGACCGTCGCCTTTGGAAAGAAGTTGTCGAGAACGACAGCGTCTCCTGGTGGCATGTCAGATATCACATCGCGCGCATTCCAGCCAGCCACCGGAGCAGGGATAGACGCGGTGCGACTAACCTGCTTCCTGTTGGCCGGGATTGACCTACGTTGCATTAGACCATCCCTGCTATAATTGGCTCATGATCTTCAAACCATGCGTCGGCTACGAGGGCTTCTACGAGGTTTCTGAATGCGGAACCGTCCGATCCGTTGATCGGGTTGATTGCAGAAACCATTTCCGACGATCTCGAATCATGAAGCACCACATGAACGACGACGGCTACCCGCGCGTCGTTCTGTCCAGGGATGGAAGCTTCAAGCATGTCACTGTTCACAAGCTAGTTGCAGAAACATTTATTGGTCCTCGTCCCGATGGAATGCAGATCAACCACAAAGACCTTAATAGAGGAAATCCCAATGTAAGAAATCTTGAGTACCTTACTCCAACCGAGAATGTTGAGTACAGCAAAGTGCGGGGAGCAAACTACGCAAGCCGCGGCAATGCGAAAATAAACTTCGACATTGCTGACGAAATTCGCAAAGATCGTAAGGATACGGGCCTCTCTTACAAGAAGCTTGGAGAGAGATACGGGCTTTGCGACTCGATGATTGGCTGGATTATTCAAAATAAAGCCTGGATCAGGTAGGTCCCGGGAAATTTCCATCTGGCAAGTTCCACGGCCCTAGCAGGATCGTACTCGGGCGCGGGGCCATGTTCAGCTTCGGTGCCGACTTGTTCTGAGAGGTACAACGTTCAAGCATGTACTGATAGTCGCGCTCAACAATGCTCGACTCGAAACCCTTCTCTTGGCGCCAAAGCTTTTTGGTGCCAAGGATCATCAGTGAGTCGTCGTAGATGCACGAATCTGTGTCAAGCGTGAAACCTGACTTGTTCGTCCCGGTCAGCGGAATGACCCAGGCATTCGACATGTATTCGAATGATAGAACCTCACCGTTCGGTGGGTTCGGATTCACCGCGAATCGATCACCCGAGATGCGGAAGCGCAGCCATGGCCCAGTCGAGACGATGCCGCCTTGCAGGTAGCCCCACTGCTGATTCGTCGCGGGCCCAGCAAGGGGCCAGTGCTGCGTGCGGTCCCACTCGGTCTGCGGGATCTGCTTCTCCCAGTCGCTCGGGAGTGCGTAACGGACCTTTGAGAAGGTGACTGTGCTCGTCCCGGAAGTGAGGGCAGCCTGATTCAGCGTTACCTGAGTTCCACTGTCGACTGAGATGATGTCTGCATAGGCCGGAAGCGACGTGTTCGATGCATTCCAGTCCGTCGAGAGCTGGGCCGTCGACGGGATAGCCGTCATGACCAATGATCCAGCCGTAAGGGTGCCTGTTGAGTCAAACGCGCTCGTCGTGAAGACGTAGGTCTTCTGCAGTTCTTGCCATTCGAAGTCCCGGGCAAGATCACGACCAAGCCGGTTGATGAAGGCATAGAGCTGTTGAATCTGCGTGTCCGGGTTGGACACGACAGCATTCGGCATCGGCAACCCCAACTCGCTGGTCACCGCCTGAACGAGCTGGAGCAAATTCATGACTTAGGCCTCGACGGGATCTTTCTTCGGACGACCCGGGCCACGCTTCTCCGGCTCGCCTTGGGCCGACGCCAGCGCCTTGAGTTGCATCTGCATTTCAGCGAGCTGCGCCTTCAGCTCGGCGTTTTCGTCGACATCGCCCTTTGCCTTCTCAAGTGCGCCTTTGGCCTTCAAGCGAAGCTCCATCGCGCCCATGCCGACCTTTTGGCATTGGGTGTCGGTCAGATTCGACATCTGCTCAACGGTGTGGACGCCAAGATGCTTCAGATTGCGCACTTGGGCAGTCGAGACTGCAGGCCAGTCCTCAAGGCGCCAACCTTGAATGCCCTGGGATTGACCGGCCTCGAAACGACCCCACTGCACAGCAAACCTCTGCTTGTGGTGCTCTTCGGCACGCGTGTCAATCTGGTTGTTGATGTCACCCGGGATGTTGATGCGAATGAACGGGACTTCGATGTGAACCGGGTAGCCCTGTTCCTTGCTTTTGATCTCCGAGGGCATGGCGCCCATGTAGAACTCAACAAAGAGATTGTCATCGGTGCGCTGCATTTGTGCTCCAGAAAAGAGGCCCCGAAGGGCCGAAGGACCAAGGATCAGGCGAGAGAGCCGCCCCAGTAGGTGCCGTTGCCCTTGGCAATGAAGTACCCAACCTTGCCGGCCGCCACCGACACACCTGCATTGGCTGCAGCCGTACCGATGGAGAAGCCGAGGGGCGGATACACCAGCAAGGCATTCGCACCCTGATTGGCGACAAGGAAGGCATCACCGGTGGCCGGTGCATTCACTGCCGTTGGAGCCGGCAGGAGAGCACCAGTCGACGCGGCAACAGTCGTGAACTCAGTGAACTCGTTCTGGAGAGGATACGCGGTTGCTTGGGTGGCACCGGTCGCCGTAGCGCCGGCCGTGCCATATCCATTGATCGCGTTGGCCTGACCAGCCGAGAGCCCACCACCCATGAGAGTGCGGAGGAACCCAGGCATAGTCAGCTCCTTACACCGAGGCCTTCGAGAACCAGCCTTGGTCCCCGCTTGCCATGGTGGTAGCCGGGGAGGTATAGGCACCACCCGAAGCAGTGACAAGGAAAGTCGAGGCATTTACCGTGCACACAGCAGTCGATGCAGTGATTGCGGCGTTGGCCTGACCGTACACATACAGCTTGCCGTCGCTGCCGAAGACTTCTTGCCCGAGACGAGCATTTGGCTTCAGGGCGCCGGAAGCGAGATCAGCAGCCAGCGTGATCGTTTTCAGATCAGCGCCGACGCTGTTGGATACATTGAAGGGAGTTGCCATTTCGTTTCTCCTTAAGCGATGAGCTTGCCTTGGAACTGTTGGCCAGAGCAAGTCAGATTGCCAGCCCAGCCCATCAGCTTCACGATTGCATCTTGGTTGACGGACTGACGGTCACCACCAATCGGGACCATGTTGCGGTCACGGTGCGGGCGGAAGAAGATGTATTTCGTGTTGAGGAAATACATGGTATTGGCAGTGATCGAACCACCAATACCGCCGTCGAGAACCACATCAACAGCCTTGCCTGCGCCGAAGTATTTCAGCGAGGTAAAGCCAGCACCAGCCAACTTCTCATCTGTCACGCGCTGAATGCTTTGCAGCGATTCCAAGTACAGACGGTAGTAGTTGTTGTCAGCAACTGCGGTATCAGCAGAATCCGTGCCGCGAACCAGCTGCAGGGCAACGCGGTTCATGTAGCTCTGGATATTGGCAGAAGTCGCCGGAGCACCGCCGTCAGTCGCAGCCGAGAAGGCCACATTTCGCCAGAAAGACCACGTTGCGCGGTTGATGCCGCCATAGGTGCCGGTCGTCGGGGTCGACGAGATCGCAGCCGCCAGACCGGTGATGTCCTTGCCGCTGTTGCCGGTGCCGTCCGAATACAGTCCAGCGCTGATCTGGTTCTGCAGTTGGGCCTCGGCAATCTGAATCCGGCCCTCCAACAGATCGATGATCTGCTCTTTGCCAGAGTTCTGCAGCATTTCCAGGCCCGAGATCGTCACGGCAGCGGAATACTGCTTGATGTCGAATTGGGCGAAAGAGATCGGGCTATTCGGGGTGATGTCCACCACGTCATAACCGCTGTACGAACCAGCGTTCTGCGTGTTGGGATCGTTGTACATGAGTTCTTGCGTAATCACGTTGCCGCCGCTAAACGGCTTCACATTCCCACGCTCATTCATGCGCATCAGAAGAACATTGTTCTTCATGACGTTGTCGGCAAGTTTGCCGGTTCGGCTTTGGATGGTCGTAGCGACAATGTCGGCTACGTTTGCAAAAGAGGGCATTTGTTACTCCAGTTAAGTCAGAAGAATTTGTCAGCCGCCGCTTCGATTTCGGCGCGCAACGAGTCTTTCGGGCCTGTAGCCGAACCAGATGCCGGAGAGCTTCCCTTGACGCCAACTGCCGCAGTCTTTGCGCGCTGTACGTGAGATGCTTCCTGCGCCTTTTTCGCCGCTTCTTCCGTCTGTTGTTTCAGTAGGTTGGAGCGGATATCGGGTCGGACCCACACGGCCATGTCATAGGCTTCTTTGAGTGACTTGGCTCGCCCGTTTTCAAGGAGCATTGCCATATCGTCTCGAACTGCCTCGAAGTGTTGATTTGCCGGATCAGCCTTGAACTGTTCGATAGCGCTCGTGAGGGTGCTACTTTCCTGTTCCTGCTGCTGGCGAAGCCAACTTTCCTGCTGCTGACGGAGCTGACTTAGCTCTTGCTGCAAATGCAGATACTGCGGATCTGGCTGAGGAGCCTCCTTGATGTGGTCAAGGCTAACTCCATACTGCTGAGCCAGCTCGGCAAAGTACCGTGCCTTTTCTTGAGGCGGACTATAGCGCAGTTTGTGGTCTGCTGCCAACAGTGTTTGAAACGCCTGAACCGGAGTAACTCCAAGCTCTTGAAATGTGCGCTCAAACGGCTTTGCTGCCTCACCGAAGCCGCGACCAAAGTCTGCAGCCTGTTTGTATTGCTGGATACCCATTCGGGCATCGTTTTCCCGCTTTTCGATCTCTGCGCGAATCTCCGGGTCAAGAGTCGCGAACTTCGCTGCCGCTGCAGGACGCCACGTGTTTGGGGCCTTTATCGCATCAGCCTGAACTTCCGGCTTCGGCGCATCTTGCGGCAAATCAGTCGCTGCTGCAGGCGCCTTCAGTTCAGGCTGCTTGGTTATCTTCGCATCTTCGACCGGCTCCGACTTCGCAGCGAAGCGACCTTTCTCATCACGAGAGCGTGCCTCTGCTTCGGCTTGAGTTTCCTGTGCCAACTCGGTGGCAGGCGTCGACTCAACTACAGGTGCAGTTTCGGCGCTCTCAAATGCTGTTTCGAGTGCTTCGCGAAGATCGCTCATAGACCCATTCCATTGACTACTTTGTACAAATCAGCCTTGAGGTCGGTGGTCGACGCTTTCGGCTGCGGCTTAGCGGGGATCTTTTCGTTGCCTACTTCGACCAACCCGTGTTTCTTCAAGTGCTCGCGATGCTGTGCGCGACCACCAATCATTTCTCCGGTCGCCATGGACCGGTAAGGCTGAATATCAGCAATAACCATCGGTGCACAGACAGCTCGAAACATCTTCTTGCCGCAGTGGTCCGGAAGGTCATCCATCCTGCTCAGCGGCAAGTACACGTCTTGTGCGTGCCCGCACTCACATTGGGCTTTGTAGATAGGCACTAGTCGTTGCCCTTCAGCTCTTGCGTAGCCTCTGCCGTCGCAGCAGCCGTGGCTGTGTCGTTCATCTTCACGGCTGCGGAGATGTTTGCGACTTCGATCTTGGTTGCGGCATCAAGCTCAGCCTTCCACTGATCGAACGATAGGCGGGCGGCTTCTAGCGCCTTTTCATGCTGCATCGCCATCACCTCCATCTGAGCGGCTGCCTGCTGCTTGAACTGCTCCAATGCGCCGGCCTGCTGCTGCTCCATCTGCATGCGCTGCATTTCCATCTGCGTCATCGCAAGTTCAGCTTGGCTCTTCTGCATCTCGACCTGAGCCTTGGCCTGTTCGGATTGCGCCTTGACTTGAGCAACCTGGGCGTCAACCTGCGACTTCTGCGCATCGGCCTGCGCCTTGATGGCCTCGGGGCTCGGTGGTGCAGGCGGCTTCGGCTGGCTCATCTTGGAGATTGCCTCTTCGAACGACGCCTCCAGCGGCTCGGCCGTCTTCCACGCCCGCACGGCAAACATGAGCATCTCGCCCATCAGAGGAGCGATCTCCGGCACTTGCTGGGCCGCCTGCACTGCCTCCCGTAGGAAGCCACCCGCAGCCTGGAGAAACTGCATGCGCCCATCGCGCTCGCTGATCTCGTCCATCTCGGCCAGCGAGTCAGCCGTGACCTCGATAGCGAAGTTCCGCATGGGCTCATTGCGCAACATGGCGAGAGCTTGCGGAATGAAAGGCTGATCCTTCGTGTCTTGGATGCCTGACATCTTGATCAGGCTGTCATCCGAGTAAAAGGAGCACATGATTTGTGCTTTGATTCGGATGATGTCGGATGCGAACCGGGCCACATCCTTTTTCATGTCATCCAAGCGCATGGAGGCGAACTGCGCCTTGATCTGCTGCGCTCCCAGCGTCTCGCTGGCTTGCGATGCGCCGCGCAGGATGTCAGAGATCCCAGTGACCTCGTAGATCACCTGCTTGATCTGCTCCCGAGCAAGGTAGAGCTGATTGAGGGCCTGCACGACCATGTCCAGCGGCACCCAGTCAATCGCGCCCTTGATGCCGCCCTTCTCAGCAAACATCGCCCACGTGTCGACCGGGATCAGCGTGTTGTCCGCCCCCTCGGTGAACATGCGCTGAATGGCGGTCTGCGATGCGTCATAGACACCGATGACCTTGCAGGCCTTGACAAGGTATGCGATCCGAGTCGTCACCTCGTCCAGTTCACGCGCTTGGTCCTGGTACTCGATGTAGTCAGGCACCGGCACCATTTGGTCCGTGGTCGTCGTGGCATAGAGAGGCTTCGGGCATGGAAAGAAACCATCAAGCTCTAGCGGATCGTCCTTGACATCCAGGCACCTCGGGTAACCCTCGGCGTACCAGTAAACTTTGCCGTCAGTCTTGCTCCAGATCTCCCAAATCTTTGCCTTCTTCATGCGATCGGCATTGGGGTCTGTCTTCTCATCAAGACCCAGCGGAACATGCGAGCGAGGAACGTCGGCGTAGTCATCACCGAAGCGTTCTACGATCTCTTCCTTGCCCATGTAGACGCGCCTAGCCACCCAGCCACACTCTTCCCAGGTCCGAGCAGGAGCCATGCGGAAATCTTCCCAGTAGACGTAATCCACTGGGGTGCACTCGTACTTGAGCGTCTCTTGCGTCTCTGCAGCCTCTTGTGCGGGCGTCTCGACATCCTCGGTAACCTGAGTGGCTACACCGAAGTGCGGCTCATACCGGACCCAGCACACACCACGACCCGGCAACAGTCGATCAAGGATGGCATTGCGCATGCCGCTGTCGAAGTCGTTGTAGAACTCCAGCTCATACTGCAGAGCACGCTCAAGGATGGCCGATGCAGTACGGGCTACGTCGCTTCGATCCTTGTTCCGACGCGATACAGCAGCCTTGGGCTTGCGAGAGTACACCGCAGGCATCAGCGTGCGGACATTGCTCCACAAGACGTTGTAGCGCCTATCCTCGCTGTCGATGGCGTCACGCTCATCCCGATATCGCTTCACGATCTTGCGTGAACGCTCAATCCATTTGTCGTCCGTCTTCTTGGCGAACTTCAGTTCAGATCCCCAGCGCAAGGCCGGGTCTTGGTTCTCGGGCTGAGCGGGTTTGTCTGCCATTACATCAGGACTTCTTGTCCGAATCGGTAAGTGAATGACGGAGTGCCCGTGTTCTGCACGGTGCGCAGGCGGGCAAAATAGCCTGCCGGAACGAAGCCAGTTACAGGCGCCGTCTGAGGTTGGACACCCTGCAATGCGACAGCAAGCGTGTAAGTCTGACCTACCCCTGAAACGCTCAGCGTCTGCACATTTGTCGTGAATCCTGCATCACTGGCGATTTCAAGAATCACATCTCCATTCTGGCCGCCTGAGATTGTGGCTGTCACTGTGATCTGAACACTGTACGTCACCAGTGCATTGCGATTGGCGCTTATCTGGAATGCGCTATTCAAGCTGCGGCTGACGGCTGACTGAACTAGCGCCAGCGGAACTTGGGAATAGCTTCCCTTCAGCGTCATGTCAGGAGCCTTCGCCAGGGGTAACGAAGAGAGTAGCCGTCTCCGTAGCATCGCAGATCGCTGCAATGTCTAGAGCACCGGGGGGCTTGGTAAACACCTCGGTCGCACCCGAGGCAATCGGCGTATCCGTGGTGAGCGCAGTTTGGGCGCCAACACCCCATCGGACGAATACCTTATTCGGCCCAGTATTGACGAACCTGACTTGGGCAGATTGGATGGCTAGCGTAGCCGGTGCACTCGCCGCAGTTGCAGCAATCCGAACGGTATTGCCAGCGGAGGGAGTGAAGGAAGCGTTTTGTGCGGACACTAGATCCTCCGAGATTTTTGTGGAGTGTCGCGCCAGAGTTCCTCTAACGGACGCGTAACTATACGCCCATTCTTGGATTCAATGGCGAACTTCGGTTCTTCAGCCTCTTTCTTTGGCTCGGCCATCTGCATCACTTGGCAACCGTATGCAAATCCATCGGATGGGTGGGAGGCCCAGTTATGTAACGGCTCCTTACTGAAAGTCTTCAGATCGTCATTCCATTCGTATTCCCATGCGAGCAGTCCGTCAAGCCCTTCCTCACATTCTGTCTTGTTGAACTCGCAGGTATCGATAACCTGACGTGCAGCGCTGATCTGGTCTGACTTCTTCGATTGCGGAACGACCTTCACCTTGCCTGGGAAGGCCTTCAGGAACTGCTCAACTGTGGTGTGCTTGCTCTGGAACGTCTTGGCCCTGGCGTCGTGAGGAAGCCAGATGTTCCCCAGCTTGCCGCCACTCAACTCAAGGATTTTGTCTCGAATGAGAGGGATCCACTCCTCAGCATCCATGCCGCTATCGCCAAGGTAGGCGAGCAGCCGGTATCCACCCAAGCAACGCTGCCAGAACCACCAAGCAGCAGTATCCCGGAATCCGATGTCACTCGTTACATCGATAGGAGCGCCGTCAGGATCGAACTTGATGAACTCAGTGACGCGACCCTCTCGCTCAGCCTTGTTGACCCACTTGGCAAGGATTGCGCCCTGTGCTGATCCGTAGGCGCCCTCCCAAATATGGTCGTACTCGTCAGGACGCTCAGTCAGGTCACGCAGCCTTTGACGCTCCAAGACGGCCGGGAACTTCGGGTTGTCACGCCAGTTGATCTTGGCGATCTTGACGCGCGGGTCTGTGGAGTTGCGGAAACGCTTCTCTACCGCAGCAGACTTCCGGGCCGGGTTCCATGTGATCCAAAGCTCAGCATTCCAGCCCTCTCCCTCCTCACGAAGGGTTGGGATAAGCACGGTCAGAGCGTGATCCGTGACGGGCTCGGCCTCATCAATCCAGCACAAAAGGATTCTCCCTTTGGACTTGACGCTACCGATGTTGCGATCCAGGCCAGCGAACGAGAACCAGATTCGTCCATCCCGGCTCTTGATGTACTTCTCTCCAATCTCGTAGTAATCGGATAGGAATGGCTCGTCTTGAATGGCTCGCTTGCACTCCTCAAGGCTGGAGTCTTCAAGCGAGTTCATGAACTGCCGGGCGCAGAGAACCTGACCCGCTATGCCTGACTTGCCGTACATGTAGCCTCGTGTCGCAGCCATCTTGGCGAATGATCGTGTCTTGGCTGAGCCGCGGCCACCGTAGGCGCCTCGTACATCAGCCTCACCCGAGAATACAGGGATCAGCTTCGGCGGAAGTTCAAGCCTTACCGTTGCCATCAGCCATTGGGAACAGCTCGATCCTCGTCACAGTCTCGACAGGTCCGCCATTGGCGCCTGTCAGCTCAGTGCGGTTGAGCTTCGGCACGTGGTACTCAATCACGCTGTTGAACAGCTCGAAGGCCTTCGCAGGGTTCGGCTTGATGTCGTTCGCAGGATCGCCCTCAGCAATCGCCTTCAGCCAGCCCTCTAGCTTGTGTGCATTGCCATCAACAAACGCAGCTATGGCCTCTCTAGCGGCCTGCGTTGCCTTGTTTGGTGATCCTTTCGGGCGAGCCATGTATCTCTCGGTTGTTTATTGTGTATACAAAGTATACAGTTTACTTGCTATTGTCGCTGCACTCAGGCAGAAGCAACGAAAGCTCATGTCCGTTGTCGACGCCTTCCGGAAGCTCTACATGGCATTCTTGATGGATGCAATCAATCATCCCGTCTCGCTTGAGATTCACCGTCACACGCCACGTTTGTGCATCACAGTGCTGAGCTTGATTGAACTTTATGACGCGGACTGAACTTGGGCGAAGCGTTGAGATGAAGGCTCGTGCAACCTCATCCATCGGACGACCCTTCAGGTATGGCAGTACAACTACGTTGATGTAGCTGTAGCTCTTCTCAGGCTCTTGAGCCGCTTCAGGCAGCCAGATTGCGAGGTCGCTCATACGTCATGCCCCGGATTAGCCGTCACAGCATGCGCCAGCGATTCGTAGCCATGGCTCTTGAGGTGCGTGGCGTAGCCTTCTCGCTTCACCTCGGCCATGCATAGAACGCAGAGCTTCGTAGTGGCCTCTGCCTTGTCTGCGTTGATGTCGCCTTGAGTGGTGGTATCAGGTTGCATTCGGGATCTCCGGCAGTTCGTCTTGCCAATCTTGGCTCAGAATCTCAACCAGCACCATCCCTGCAAGCGGTTGCCATCCCGTAATCTCGTCCATCGCATGCGTACCGAAGCGCATGAACTGGCCGCTTGGGCTCTTCTTGCTGGGGTCGATTGTCACCTGATAGTGCACGATCCGGCCCGAGTTCTCAGTGAATCGGACGATCCCAAGCGTCTTCTTGTCGATTGCGTCGATCATCAAGGCTTCAGACACGCTTTCTCCAAAATTTGTTGGTAGTGACACCCAGCCCCGGAAACAAGTCCCTAAGGCCGGCTGGTGAGAACACGCGCAGTTCCTTTTCGGATTCAGCAACTGCCTTCTGGTACTCGCGAAGCGTTGGGAGCCCAACAACCATATTCTCTGGCCGCTTTGCGTCCTCCCAAAGCATCTGCATGCTTCTCAACACCAAATCATCGAATTTCGCATCAGTCATGCCTGCTCCCGCATCCACCTAGGTTTAGCACCCCGACCCGTCCATGTCTCACCATTCTGCCCAAAGTATTTCGGAGGCAGCTTCTTGCCCTTGAGTGGGCTGGACTGGTAGTCCTTCAGGCTCAATCCATGCTCTCGGATGATCCTTTGTACTTCGGTGATGGCTTCTTCTTTTGTCATGAGGCGAGAGTATAGCGGATTAGGCTGGCCGATCCATGTTTATCAATAGCCATGCATCGTATGCAGCCTTCGGCGTTGACCCTACGCCAGAATGGCTTAGCGGGCTGAATGCTTGAGCACACCAGATTCCGCACCAGCGCCAGATTCTTGGTTTCATCGCCTATTCCCCATCCTTGTGGATTATGTATTTTTGCTTTGCAGACATCGTCATCCCAACAAGCTCAAACTCTGGCGGCCAGAATGAGATCATCGCTTTCCCATCGAGATGGTAGGTCGTTTGGGGCTCATGAGCATGCTTGACTGCCATCAGTCGACCCCATAGAAGCTTCGGCTCGTCGGTACCTGCACGATCTATCAGAATTCCTTGCAAAACAGTTTCTTTCTGATTGTTTTCCCAGAGAACTAGCTTGTTCGTTATGTCATGAACGATGCTCATCGCCGTGATGCCTCCCACATATGAAAGATCGCCAAGGCCTGCGTGACCCTTGGGGTGCAGTTGTCGGGGTTCTCTCGGGCTAGAACCATCAGAGCTGCACCCAATACAGTCACCAGATCACTATCAGCCATTGCCGCAGATTCCTCGGGGCCGATGGACTTGTGAAAGTCTCTGGCTTCTTCCATTTGGTCGATGATGTTCATGGCATTGCCTTTCCGATCTCTGCTGCAGCATGGACGATGGCACGGCGGGTTGTGGCGGCAGCATCCGAGCCAATCTCTTCGCAGCAGTGCTTTTGCCTTGCGATACCCAGCAGGTGATAGCCGACCCACACTTCCGGGCTATCTCCAAACCCCTGGTACAGGTCCAACTTGCATGCGACGATGAGCCGCAGCGCGTCTCCGTCGTCTGTGAGTGGATTCCAGAACTGACCGAATCCCCCCTCATCAAAGATAGTCGGCTCAACCTCTTCAATAAAGCTACCAAATACGGACTCCCACTTGAAGGCATAGCCCGCAGCCTTCGCAGCCAACTCCAGCAACTCACGATCAGTCTCGTTCATGTCTACATCTCCTGTTCAGCAATCTGCCGAAACCGGTTGAATAGGTCCCTGTACGCCTCTTGTGGGCTTTCTCCTCTTCCTGCAAAGCCGTAATGAGTGCATACCCAATATCGGCTGTACTTGTTGGAAAGGAAGCGGAGACGGGGCTTCATCAATCAGGCCGTCGAGAAATATCTACGGCATAGTCGGAACTTAGTTCTTCGACCGATCCCACAGCAAGCTCAACGATATCCGTCATCAAAGCCTTCGGATCTTTGTCGCCATCTGTGTCGCCACCTGATGCTGCGAAGCAATCCCATAGGCCCTGACGTAGGCGCAAGCACTCCACGCGCAGCTCATGCGCACTCTCTGAATTCAGAATATCCGTGTGCGTCATTCAGTCTCTCCTTCGTTGATCTTGCTTACAGATGCTGGCAGGTGTCGAATTCCTGCGTTGCGCTCGTTACGCCACAAACGGGCAAGCCACTCTAAATTTCGTCCATGCTAGGTGACCTCAGCATTGCGCATCGACCTGCGCATTCAGCATCTGTAAGCAAGCACTTTGTCTAGGCCCCGTCGAATCGAACTACGGTTCACCGTCTGGAATGGAGCGACCATCCGACCTTGCTACCCATGCACTTGCAGACGCGCCTGCAAGCGACCTAGACAAAGCACTCTGAAGGTGGCGCAGGATGTTACGCCTGCCGTTGGAGACGGTGGAAGGAGCACCGCTAACTGCGCGTCAGCTACGGCCACCATCAGAGTACTCAATTCAGCGGGGAGGATTCGAACCTCCAATCCCGAACGCCGTCTGGCTTGCTCTGCCTATCTGCTCGGGTTTGAGCAGAGCACGCCGGGCGACGCGTATCACCCTTCTGGACGGTGCGTCTACCAATTTCGCCACCGCTGAATTCAATTCTCTAAAGTTCTGGAGGCAGCGCTTGATACCTGCTTCAGCGATCTGCCAGCCTTCAAGGCGCATCGGTCGGGTGATAGTTCAACCCTGCTGATCTACTCCGTCTAGCGTGTCCTTCCACGCCGCTCCAGAGACTCTATTATGCCGCATTCTTCTTCAGCTCCCGAGCCATCTTCTTATACTTTTCCTTTATGGCTTTGAGGTCTGATATGTCGTAATGGCGTGGCGTTTGGTCTGCCTCAAGCGCTTCGACACGCTCAAGGCCGATCCGTTCAATCAGACGCATGCGATAGTTGACCGCATCACCACTGAGATAACGGTTTGCATGCTTCGATTGGGCGTGACAGTTGTCTTCGTTGAATCTGAGGTGTGGCGCCGACCCGACACTGCGGAAGTGGCCGGCGTCTGTCGCGTTCCCTGACCAATCCAGCGCACGACCGCTGGAGATGCATCCAAATCCTGCCACACGATCCCGCTCACGAATGTACCGATTGAATTCACGTTGGGCCTCCTTCATCCATGTTGATCGGGTCTTCAGCTTCTCCAGCTTCACCCGGGTTGTCTTCCTATCTTCCTTGGCTGCCCATGCTCGCGCCTTCTTTGAGCTATGAATCGCACAATCAAGACTGCACACGGACTGCATCGGCCGTTGAGCCTCAAACTTGGTTTTGCAGATCTTGCAGGTCTTCATTCCAGCGCCGGCTTCGGAGGAAAGTTCACGTCGTTCTGAGCACCCCAGGCGTAGACGAATTCGATCAAGTCCGCACACTCGCGCTTGTTGAGCTGGCTGGTGCGTCTGAAGACGATATCCACGCCATTCCCATCCAGCGCCGGCAGAAGCTCGATAGGCTCGCCGATTGCCCGTGTCCATGCCGCCACCATGAGCCGCTTCCACGTCTCGACATCGCGTTTCTTGCCGGCCCATTCGTGGTGCTTGGAGATATAGGTCAGCATGGCATGCAGCAATGCATTCTCTGCTGACGTGCGCGTCTCGGGGCCTACTCGCACTTCCAGAACGTGCCCAGCAAGCAGCCAGGGCTTCGCAACTGTCCATAAACGCTGAAGGACTGCATGCCCGTCTTGCGCGTTGTGGAGCTTGGCGAAGTGCCTGAATTCGCTCACGCCGTCGCCCAAGCATGAACCCAAAGAGCGATGCCAACGATGGCAATGATGTCAGCAATCAGAACGATCCACATGTATTTGCGGCGCTCTGTATGGTTGATTTCTGCGAATTCGTCGTATTCGCGGCCTTGGTTTGAACCGTAGTCAATCTTTGGCATGATCACTCCGCGTGCGTATTGGTATGAGTCGGATTCGTCGGCGACACCCCGAAGGTGTATTTCGTCTGCCTCGTAAACACCGGATCACCGGGCAAATACGCCGGCCCGCGTGCTGACGATTTTATCGTCACGTTTGCCGGGAATGATGGTTTCTGCTTCGGCGTCACCTTGTATTCCCGAGGCTTCTTGACCTTCGGCTTGACCCCGCTTGCTGCCAGTCGCTTGGCCCGAGTGGCGATTACCCGCGCATTCTTGGCTTCGATCCACGCCGGGTCTGTCAGCTTCTTCTTGGCGTATTTTTCTCGCTCTCGTGCTCGCAATCGCTCTTTGGCTCCGGCGTTCCATTCGGCACTGGCGATGAGGAATGCTTCCTCTGTTGCGTGGTACTGAGCACCACCTGAGCGTTTGAAGCTCCACAGACGACCCGCCTTGCGTAGTGCATAGGTAGCTCGCGAAACGGCTTCTTGCGTGTAGCCAAGCACCGTCAGGTCAGTAGTCACTGCTCCGCCATCGCGGGCTGAGAGCTGAAGAATGGTTGTAGTGAGGGTTCTGAAAGATTCAGTCATGCATCAACCTCCGCATATGACTTGATTGCCGGCTTGCGCAGGCTCCATGTAAGACTGCGCGGGAAATATCCGTCCATGTAACCGCGCTCCCATTCGCTTGCTGACTTCTCGGGGCGTACTGCCATCCGGGGAGTGTTTCGGTCTTCCCAGGCTTTGCGCTCTCCGGCTGCGAAGCCTCTTTCGTATTCTGTTGTCACACTATCTTCCTCTCAGTAGCACACGCTACAGGGTTTATTTCGTCAAGCTTCAGCGCATTTCTGCTGGCCGCTGCTCGCGGGCTATATTCACCATTTCCGCTCTTGAGGTAGGCGCGCCTACAGCATTCAAGGCAAAAATCAGGCGCAACAGTTCCGAGCCATCGCAGGATTCGGCTGCGCCCCTCGTAGTTTCCGCAGTCACATCGCACCACCCATTGAGCACGTGAGCATCTCCCTTTGGGCTGCTCTTCCGCATAGCCGATAATGACCATACTTCCTCGTCGTTTTCCGATCAGTCCATGCAATTCCTTCGGAGCGGCCTTCGGAAGAGGTCCGGTACGGATGATTTCCCTTGAGAATCGGTTGTGATCCATGATTCGCACCGGCGGTTGCCATAGGTTCTCAGGAGCTGATTTCTTGGTCACACGGCGCGCAACTCTATCGATTGGCACCGGGCCAGCAAGCAAGCTCAAGTCTGCTTTGCTCACGCTACTCTCCTTACGATTGATTGCCGGGCTGCCGCTAGGCGTTGCCGGGTTGCTTCTTTGGATGCTTCGTCTTGAACAGGAGCATCCGCATGCTCAGCCAGCCAGCGCTTGGCTGCAGTGTCTCCGGCCCCTTGGGCACGCCGAATGCTCTTCTGCTTGGGTTCGTATACGTCGCTCCATCCTGCGAGCGTCGATTGGTCTAGAGAGGCATTTGCGTCATGTCCTGCTTCCTTCAGTTCCTCAAGGGTCTTGAGAATCATCTTTGCAGCCCTCGGCGTGAAGGGGGTTCGTTTGCCCTTGGCGAGCCTCATTTCTACGAAGCCTTGCCATGCTTCAGGGTCTATCCATACAGGGAGTTCGATCATGTTTTCCTCAAAAAGAACACTCGCATGGCATAGCGCGCGACAGCTCTTGGTGGATCTTTACAACCTTTCTCGCCTGCGCCCAAAAGGTTTGATGTTTCATCTGCTCGGTAGCGACTACACCAGCAGCCTTCATCGCGGAAAATCTTTCCTCCATGTCTTCCAAGTAAACCGGCCCGCTGGAGTCATGATGAATTGCGTAGCCGATCTCATCTTCTGCCCATTTGGCCTTGAGCCAGATGTCAGGACGCGTGCAGTAGACGATGTACCAATGCTGCCATCCTGCCTTTAGGCATCCAACACAGTTCCCGTGCTTGAAGACTCCGTAGGTACCAGGGCGCTGTATTCCGATCTCCTCAGAGTTGAGAATCGACCTGCTCTCCCACAGCATCGGGTAATCAGTTTTGTACCCCATCGATGACATGATTCCAACGCGCCGTGTTATCCGAGTTGTCTCGTTGGCATCGAATCCGTAGTAGCAGATCACATCCTTTTCGGGGAAATTATCCGCAAGGTAGTTCATGAACGGCTCTGTCTTGAGCCTAGACGTACACAACTCCGGCCCATCATTGACCTTGAAAGCCTGCGCCTGGACACATACGTCAAATTGATCGACTGTCACGGCCGGCAATCCCTTGTAGTTCGCATACGTGATCGGGACGCCGATATATTCGGCCACCTCCCGCTTGAAGCGTTTGATGTCAGCGTCCTCAACCGTGAAAGATAGGTCGTGATTCACGAGAATGACGTTTTCAGCGCCGAATCGCCGAGCACCCTCAATGGCGCTGATTGCTGATGAGTGCCCACCGCTGTAGCAAAAGACGTGTTTCACGCTTGCTCCCGCTTTGTGTACCAAATCGTATGGCCTTCAAATTGAAGCATCACAGAATGTTGAAACGTCCCCTCAAGAAGCTTCATCGCGAGGTCCTTCGCGCGCTCCTCGATTTCATGCTCCGTCATGGGAAACCGCGGGTAGTTGTTGAGCCCCACAACGTAGCCTTCCTCTTCGCCTCCAGAGTAGATGTACGTCGTCGGTTCAATGGTGACGCACAGACCTTGTCTCAGGCAGTCTTGCCGAATCACCTGCTTGGCTACGTCAATCGGGCCTGCAATGTAGATTCGAGCCCAGCAGGTCGATGTTTTGAGAGTTCTCACACATTCCTTTCAGACATAACTAGGCTGGGTGACCGTACGTCGATCACTTTCTCCAGCTTCCCGGTTCTTCTGCCCTAGAAAGCCCAAGTTCCCTTGAGGGGCCATTCACATCCCTGCCGTGCGATACCTGTCACATCACGGCTACCGGTTCTTGCAGTCCCTGCGCCAAGGCTGCGGAGGGTTGTCATGGTTCACAACCCTGTGTTTTCTTCCGTTCAGCCCATTCAGGCCAGGCCATCACGCTCGGAGTGCGGTCAGGAACGGTTTTGGTGGAGCGCCCGGGACTTGAACCCGGCTTGCTGAAGGACTTATCGGCCGACTGTTCCTTTTCGGCCACCCTCTGCTTGAGCCCGGGGAGCAACCCCCATCGACGCATCAGCCCACAACTTGGAACCTTCGCGCCCCACCAAAACCGTCGCACCAAAGAAAAACCCCAGAGACTTAGCGGGGCTGGCCCTTGGCTGGGCAATCTGACAGAGGCATCACCTTCCGTCTGACCACACAGCCCCGCTAAATGTCCGGGGTTCGTTGTAATCCTACCATGGTGTGATGCACCTGCCAGACTGCCACATCTGACGGTAAGAAGCATAGTCGATGTAGGCACAGTCCTGCAAGTGTCAGTTGCAAAAATTTCTCACGAATGTGCGGGATCAATCGGCGTGCCAACGGGTTGCGTCCAGATTTCATTGGGGCGCATTGGCACTCTGACCTCAGGTACGTTGCGCCACTCCTCGCTGTCCGCACTAGCCGGATCTCGCCAAAGCTGCTGCAGGACGCGCTCATAGTCGTTGCGGTGGCTGATGAGCCAGCGGAAATGCATCGTCGGTTCCATGTTTCTTCCTTTCAGAGACGTAGGGAGCGGATGTCTTGAATGTCGAGGTACAAGGCAGAATTTCCGCCGCTGTCCTCATCAAGCAAGCTCGGACATTCGCCCATGACGGTCAGGAACAAGTCATCCAACAGACTTGCCGACTTTGAACCTGCCTCCAAAGCCTTCTGGATCGGCTCCAGAAGCTCCGAAACGTACTCTGGCGTGAGTTGGTAGGCCAGAAGCGTTCGGACGCTCTGGAGGGCTTCTAGGGCTTCGGCTTTCATGCCTTCCTCGCTTGGCCTAGGAAGTAATCGACATCACCTGCAGTCCAGGCGTTTGCCATGTTGAGGAGGATTCGTTCGGTAGCGGGCTGCTCCGGGTTTTCGGACGTGTACGCATCACGCCAGATCTGATACCGCTCCGCATCGTCCAGAAGCCTTCGGATACGGTCCGGGTCACATGCCTCTCTGAACTGTTCCTTTGTCTCCCTGTAGAGCACATGCGGGATTCCCATTGGGTCGCTACCGTCACCTTCAACGTACAGCGCATACTTCGCCAGCGCCTCGCGAAGGATCTTGATGTCTTCGTTCATACACGCTCCAGAAGAAGGCGCATTTCCACTTGCGCCGAGAGTTCGTCGTACAGCTTGTTGATCTTGTCGGTTGTGCTCAGAATGCTCATGAGAACGTCCCAGTCACCATGCATTGACAGAAGCTCTCGCAAGCTGTCTGTTTCTGCGTTGATGAGAGAAAGGATGCGGTGTTCTTCGTTCACTTGAATCTCTCCATGTTTGAAATTGCAGCAGTCAACTCGGGAACACTGGCGCGGACCTTCTTCGCCGTTGCCATCGCAGACTTCATCGCAGCAATCCATTCACGAGTTGTCTGGATGGAGCCGTTTGCGACACATGCAGGAGGCTTGCGGCACAGGATGCCGATGCGAAGGCAAAGCTCGGCTTTCTCTTCGGCGATGGTGGGGCGAAGGTTATTGACATCCTTGAACGGCTTGGGCTCTTGCTCAGGAAGTCCGCCGACTAGATCGATTTGCTTCATAGCAGAATCCTTCCCTTTCTGGCGTAGTACCAATCGCGAATCTCTTGAGGAGGGTTCGATTGACGCAGCCACTCAAGTACATGATGCTGGTCAACGATGAAGAACAAGTCGGCATCTTCCGTCTCGACAATGTCCTCACCATCGCCCAAGCCGCGACGCTCGTACTCTTCTTCGATGTCCTCATCGTCTATGTCGTCAAGATCGATTTCGATTCGAGCGTCTTCGATGGTTACGTATCTGCTCATTTGACGGCCTCCGCGTGCTGCACACTCCAATCAGCCATTGAGTCAGCACCATCCCAATGGTCCCGCTCGTTGTATACGAAGTGAGGCGCTTCGGGA
>Ga0207712_10000355_pt1 | contig 40696 bp, 35 predicted proteins | sample KBSS44metaG_FD_184402 | JGI IMG/M metagenome (GOLD analysis project Ga0207712, IMG submission 184402) | Switchgrass rhizosphere microbial communities from Kellogg Biological Station, Michigan, USA - KBS S4-4 metaG (SPAdes) (version 2) | ecosystem: Host-associated > Plants > Roots > Rhizosphere...
CCTGAAACGCCAATACTGAAAACAATAGCGGTACCGCAAAAATGTAAGCCAGCTTCCTCTTCATATCGATTCTCCTTCGTTTCTAACCCCAAAGAAGAAGTTGCTGACTTGCAGTCGATATTACTAACGTTGAAAATAATTGCATTTCACGAGGAAGGGGACAGTTATGAATCTCTCAAAGCAGTCGAATTTAGTGCTGTTTGTTGTGTTGTGTGCAGTTATCGGAGTGATGGCGAGTATCTCGCGGGGGCACAGCTCCGCGGTTGCGGAAGCAGCCCAGGACCCGAGCAGTCTCGATCGACGACTGAGTTTACTCGAGCAACGTTTTTACTCTCTCGAATCGAGTATCAGCCGGCTTCAGCAATACGTAGCCACACAGCGTCCGTCCATTCCACAACCAAGCACGAGCACAAACGATCGCGAGCTCAGTTTGATGCGCGAAGAGCTTCAACGACTGACCTTGAGAATGGCCGAGATCGATTGTGGCCTAATCAAGCTCGACGAGCGAACGACGCCCACCGCCCGTCGAAACCCAACAGCCAAGTCCAACGATCCCTGCCGTCTGAATCCTGACCAAGCCGTGCGCCTATCCACCCATCCGTGAAGGTTTTTAGCCACAAAAAGGCACAAAAACACAAAAGCTTAAGCAACACTTTTGTGTTTTTGTGCCTCTTGGTGGCTAAACTGGATTGAAAGAGGTGGGTTATGCAGGTAGTTGGTTGTAGCAATTGTGGTGCGAAGAATCGGGTCGATGAAGTGCGGCTGGCGAATGGTGAGGCGAAGTGCGGGCGGTGTGGGACGAAGTTGGCTGCGGGCGCCCATGAGTCGAAGCCGGTGAATATTACTGACCAGAGTTTTGAACGTGAAGTGCTGCAAGCGAGAGGGCGGCCGGTGTTGGTTGACTGCTGGGCTCCGTGGTGTGGTCCGTGCCGGGTGGTTGGGCCGATTTTGGATCAGCTTGCGGCGGAATCAGACGGGCGTTATCGAATTGCAAAACTCAATGTCGATGACAACCATCAAACTGCGGCGCGTTTTCAGATCGCGAGCATACCGACAATGCTCATCTTCAAAGACGGCCAACTCATCGATCGTCTGATCGGCGCACAATCCAAAGAAATCATCGCCGAGCGTTTGCAAGTTGCGTCGAGAGCGGCTGCGTGAGGTAGTTTAGAATCTTGTCAACGATTTTTGTGGATAACCTAGCGCGCTCAGGTTGGTTCGGATCTCGTCGATGACAGTGGCGTCTTCGATCGTCGGTGGAATTCGATACTCAACACCGTCAGCCATCTTCTTGATCGTTCCTCGCACGATCTTACCGGAACGAGTTTTGGGTAGACGGTTCACAACTGTGGCGATTTTGAATGACGCAACTGGTCCGATCTTCTCGCGCACGAGCTGAATCAATTCCGGGATGATTTCTTCGTGGGCTCGATCGATTCCGAGTTTGAGCACTACTAGTCCAAGCGGAATCTCACCTTTCAGAGCATCAGCAACTCCGATGACAGCACACTCGGCCACGTCCGCATGCGCCGCAAGTACTTCCTCCAGCGCGCCAGTCGATAATCGATGTCCGGCGACGTTGATGATGTCGTCGGTGCGACTCATGATCCAAAGGTAGCCGTCTTCATCCTTGAACCCGGCATCGGCGGTCTCGTAATAACCGGGATAAGAATCGAGATACGACTCGACATACTCAGCATCTTTGTTCCAAAGCGTTGGCAGACAACCGGGCGGCAACGGAAGCGTGATTACGATGTTTCCGATCTGGTTATCAGCTACCTCCAATCCTTCATCATCGAGCACGCGAACGTCGTAACCCGGAACCGTTTTGCCACACGAGCCGGGTCTTACCGGCAGCAACTCGAGGCCAACGCAATTCGCTCCGATGGGCCAACCAGTTTCCGTCTGCCACCAGTGATCGATCACGGGCACGCCGAGTTGTCGCTCCGCCCACGCCAGCGTATCCGGATCGCAACGCTCGCCAGCCAGAAACAACGTGCGGAAGTCTTTTAGATCGTATTGTCGAAGGTAGTCGCCCGCGTAATCTTCGCGTTTGATTGCGCGAAAAGCTGTCGGAGCGGTGAAAAGCACGCAGACACGGTGTTGTGATATCACGCGCCAGAATGCGCCGGGATCCGGTGTGCCGACCGGCTTACCTTCGTAAAGGATCGTGGTATTCCCGTGCAGCAGTGGTCCGTAGACGATGTAAGAGTGACCGACGGCCCAACCAAGATCAGACGCCGCCCAGTACACTTCACCCGGCTCGACCCCATAGACATTCTTCATCGACCACTTGAGAGCGACGAGGTGACCACCGTTATCACGCACGACACCCTTCGGGATGCCAGTCGTGCCGGACGTGTACAAAATGTAAAGCGGATCGGTCGCGGCTACCGGGACACAATCAACACTCGCGGCATGTGCCACCGCGTCGGTCCAGTTGATATCACGATTGGCGATCAGCTCTGCCTCTAATTGCGGACGCTGGAGAATGATGCACCGAGCAGGCTTGTGCTTTGCCGTTTCGATCGCTTTATCGAGCATCGGCTTGTATGGGACCACGCGATTCACTTCGATCCCGCATGAGGCTGAGACAATCACTTTCGGGCGCGCGTCGTTTATGCGCGTGGCTAACTCATCAGCGGCGAAGCCTCCGAACACCACCGAGTGGACCGCGCCGATGCGTGCGCAGGCCAACATCGCGATCACTGCTTCAGGAACCATCGGCATGTAGATGATCACCCGATCGCCTTTATCAACGCCTTGCCGGCGAAGTGCTCCGGCAAATCGCGCAACTTCGTTCAGAAGCTGGAGATACGTGTAAGACTTAACGATTCCGGTTACAGGGCTGTCGTAGATAAGTGCGGTTTGATCTGCGCGGCCGTTCTCGACGTGAGCATCGAGCAGGTTGTAGCAGGTGTTAAGCAGGCCGCCTGAGAACCAGCGATAGAACGGAGGACGCGAAGTATCTAATACTTTGTCCCAGCGTCGATACCAGTGAATCGACTCCGCCGCATCGGCCCAGAAACTTTCGGGATCCTGCCGCCAGGCGTTGTATGCGGCTTCATACGCTCCGATCATTCGACGAATTCTGCCACAAACAAGTTTAGAGTTCAGCCTTCAGGCTGCGTCCTGGGCTTCAGGCGAGCAAGCTAAAGCTTGAACTCTAAACTTTCGCTTTGTGCCTTTTGCGGCTAAACGTTTTACTTCTTTTTGCCTTCTCCGCGAGCGATTTTCATCTCTTCGATGATGCGTTTCGCGAGCATGGGTGCGGCAATGTTGCCGTCAAACGCGGTCACCTTTCCCGTTGCGAGAACAATTCCATTGCTGCGATTGGTGATCTGGTACGTGAAGGTGTAGGTGAAGAGAGGACGATCAATGTCGATAACAATATCTGCGACGTCTTGTTTGCGAAGTCCATCGACGATCGCCATTTGCCACGTCTCAAACTCCGGGCGCTTACGCAACTCGTTTTGCAGTTGCACCTCGTCAATGAAACCGGTGTGGGTGCTTACACAGATAACCCGCGCTTTGCGCAGGAGTGTTTTAGGGTTGGTTTCCGCGATCTTTGCAGCTTCTTCCGCCGCTCGTTTTTCTTCAGCCGCTTTTCTTAAATCGTTGGCTTTGATCTCGTCAGCGACACGTTCTTCGACCGTCTGTGAAGGTCGAATGGTGATGTTAATGTTCTGTTCTTTGGTCTGCGCATTAGCGCCGACAGCGATGAGAGTAATGACTGCAAGCAGAATCAAGCGTGGGGTGAGTTTTTTCATAAATCATCTCAACTCTCTCTGTTAGAATTTGGCGCGAACTGCGCAGAGCAAACCAGTGCAATGTCTGTGCCCGCTTCTAACCACTCAGATTCCACGTGTTTGGCGGATCTCTGGACCAACCGTCAGGACTTGAATACGACACCTGCAGGATTAATATTGCGTCTTTGCTTTAATGACTACTTCATCAATCGAGATCCAATGGCAATCACAGGCCGAGCGACATAAACCCCTTCCACAACTGGCGCGGTTCTGATGGACTGCCACAGATTACACAGACTATACAAACCATCTGTGTAATCTGTGGATGGTCCGTGCCGCAAAGTTTACTGCGTCGTGCAGGAGGTGTCGTCGATTACAAACGACGTCTGTAATGACGAGTCCTCGGTTCCGAGGAAGTAGATTCTGACTGTTTGTCCCTTGAAGGCGGTCACATCGAATGTTCTCAGGACGTATCCCGTTGACTTGTTCAGGTTAGAGAAGGTCCCAAGAGTTGAAAGCACCGTGTTGCTGGTATTGCGAACCTGTACTTGCAACCTGTCGAACTGAGTTGTGGTTGTCGTTTCAGCCGTCGTGATCTTCAGCCAGAAACTCAACGTCACCGTATTCGCCGATGCCGGAATCGTGATCGTCTGGAAGAGCGAGTCCGTGTGGGTCGTGCCGTAGCCGTCGAGCCATGCGTAGAACGAGCCGGTACGCGGCGTTTGGCCGGTTGAGTTAGTAATCACGCCTGCTGTCGCGGTCCAATTCACGGCGCCCGATTCGAATCCACGGTTCAACAACAACTCTGCTCCGGGAACAGGCGTTGGTGTTGGAGTCGGTGTCGGCGGTGGCGCACCGGTCAACAACGAAAAGAGCAGCCGGTTCGGTGAGCCAGTACCTGCGTTGCTGACGTGGTTTAGAGTTGAGCTGTTGATGATGGCCGCGGCGACTGTCGCTGGTGAAGCACTCGGATTTGTTTCCAGGAACAACGCCGCGACGCCGGTCACGTGTGGTGTCGCCATCGACGTGCCCGAGATCGTGTTAGTCGCTGTGTCGCTGGTATTCCATGACGACGTGATGCTGCTGCCGGGCGCGAAGATGTCAACGCAGGTCCCGAAGTTAGAGAACGAGGAGCGCGCATCGGTCGTCGTCGTTGAGCCGACAGTGATCGCGCTGGGTTCACGAGATGGAGAAACGTTGCACGCATTCTGGTTTTCGTTTCCAGCCGCAACTGCGAAAGTCACTCCATCAGCAACCGCATTAGCGACAGCGGTGTCGACTGCGGATGAAGCGCCGCCACCGAGGCTCATGTTGGCGACGGCCGGTTGACCCGCCACGTGATCCGAAGCGACGAAGTTAATGCCGGCAATGACGCCGGAGTTGGTTCCGCTACCACTCGAATCGAGCACGCGAACGGCAACGAGCGTAACGTTCTTCGCGACGCCGTACGTTGAGCCGCCAACCGTGCCTGACACGTGAGTGCCGTGTCCGTGGCCGTCACTCGTACCGAGACCATCGCTGATGGCGGTGAACCCCGAGATCACGCGCCCGGCGAACTGAGTGTGCGTGGCGCGGATTCCGGTGTCGATGATGTAAGCTTTCACGCCGGAGCCGGTGGCGTTGAAGGTATAGTTTCCGTCGAGAGGCAGATCTCGTTGATCGATTCGATCGAGACCCCAGGTGGCGCCGGTTTGAGTCGCACCCAGACTGACGACACCATCCTCTTCGACAAACGCGACACGCGGATCGTCTGCGAGTCGAAGAGCTTGTTGTTCATTCATGCGTACGGAGAACCCTTTGATGGCGCGATTATAGGTATAGCCGCCGTTGCGATCGCCGCCGAAATCGCGAGCGAGCCGGAATGCTTCGCTGTCGACGTCGCTAACGTCATCTTTTAGAACGACGATGTATTGATTGGGGATTTTCTTTTCAGCGTGTAGGCGCCGGAATTTTTGACCGCCGTTCTGGCCCTGAACCGCAGTGAAGACCACTACTGCTACAGAAATGGCTACCAGAGCAAACACTGCAAGCGTTTTCTTCATAAGACCTCCAGTGAGACAGATAGAGCTGGTTGTAAGTTGGGAGCGTCGACGATTGGGAGGAACCACGTTTTGGGAGGTTGTCTGGTACTGGGTTGGCAGATGATAGAGCTAGCCTAATATCATGTCAATCTTTGTTGGCAGCGGTTCAGTTGAATAACGCCGACCGTGTCGTGGTTCAGTTGAATAACGCCGACCGTGTAGTGATAACGCCGAAGGCGTTCGCTAATTTAAGCCCAGGGTTCGAGGAACGAGAACCCTGGGTTGAAGAATAAGAAAGGCGTTGAACCCTGAAAGGGTTCGCCAGTCGAGGAACCCTTTCAGGGTTAATAACATTTTTTGAACGTTCCCAGGGTTCTCGCAAGCTCGAACCCTGGGCTGAAATTAGCGAACGCCTTCGGCGTTATCACTACACGGTCGGCGTTATTTCGACTGAACCTACATGGTCGGCGTTATTTCAACTGAATCATTACGTGGGCGTCGATCATAATCATATGGGCAAATCATCTTACAATGTGTTTGTTGCGCTTCTGCGCGGCGTCAATGTCGGCGGCAATAACATGATCAGCATGAGCTCGCTGAAAAAGAGCTTCGAGGCGCTGGGTTTCAATGACGTCGTCACTTACATAAACAGCGGCAACATCATCTTCAAGTCGAAGGAAGCTGACGCACGGAAGCTGGAAAGTAAGATCGAGAAGATGCTCTTGAAGGAGTATCAGCTCGATTCCAGAGTGGTTCTGCGCAGTTTGTCTGAGATGGAAAAGCTGGTGAAAAACTTACCTCGCAATTGGAACGACGACAGCGGCTGGCGCTACAACGTAATCTTCCTGCGCCACACGATTGATTCTGAAAAGATCCTCGCAGAGCTCGAGGTTAAGAAGGACATAGAAGAGGTGGTCTATTATCCGGGCGCGCTCTTGTGGCGGGCGCAGATCAGCGAGCTGACGCGAACGAACATGCTCAAACTCTCGAGCCGCAAGATGTATCAGGACATGACCATCCGCAACCAGAACACGACGCGGAAACTGTATGAGCTGATGAAGAAAGTTGTCGAAAGCGAGCCACAAAAAAGCACAAAATAGAGACACAAAGAAAGCACAGATCGGTTTGTGTACGGAGGTGACATGGATATAGAAACCTTACGCGACATGTGCCGGGCGCTTCCGGCGGTGACGGAAGATATCAAGTGGGGTCACGATCTGTGTTTCTCCGTGGCCGGGAAGATGTTCTGTGTTGCCGGGCTCGAAGGACCGCTGACTGTTTCATTCAAGGTTAAGGATGACGAGTTTGACGAGCTGTCGAGCTCGCCGGGAATGCGTCCGGCGCCTTACGTTGCACGTTATAAATGGGTGCTCGTCGAGGACCCGACTTGTCTCAACCGCAAAGAGTGGTCGCACTATGTAAAGCAGTCGTATGAGTTGGTGCGCTCCAGGCTACCCAAAAAACTCGCCAGGCAGCACGGTTTGGCATAGCCACAAAAACGCAAAGAAGATTTGAGAGAAGTTCAGAGTTCAAGCTTTAGCTTGTGACCCCCAGTTTTGAGCAGCAAGCTAAAGCTTGAACTCTGAACTTTTGATCGGAACTGAATGACAACCCAGATTGCAATCGTTCTCGCGCTGCTGATCATCGCTCTCGTTCTGTTTAGTCTCGAGCGGATACCGATCGAGGTCGTCGCGGTTCTGCTGGTGATGGCGCTGGTTCTCACCAACACGCTAACTGCTGCCGAAGCCTTTGCAGGATTTGGCAACGACATTGTCATAACAATCGCGGGTCTCTTCATCTTGACTGGCGGACTCGCCAAGACCGGCGTGATCGATCTGGTTGGACGTCGCTTACACCGAGCTGCAGGCGACAGTGAGTTTCGCATGACGGCGCTGATCATGTTCGCCGCCGCATTCTGCGCCGCGGTGATGAAGAACACGACGACGACGGCGATGTTTCTTCCGGTCGTGTTGGGTATCGCGGCACGCAGAAACATCAGTCCGTCAAAACTACTAATGCCGCTCGCGTTCGGAGCAATTCTCGGCGGTACGTGTACGCTGATCGGAACGTCAACCAACCTTGCTGTGAGTGGCGCGCTGCCGCGTTACGGAATCCAGCCGTTCACGATGTTTGAGCTAACCAAGGTTGGAGTGGTCATTGTCGGCGTGGGCATGTTGTATATGCTGTTGTTAGGTCTGCGCCTCCTGCCTCGAAGAAGCTCGGCCGAGTCTCTTACTGAGCGATATCACGTCAGGCAATACATAACCGAAGTCATTGTGCTGGACGACTCGCCCCTCATCGGTAAATCACTGGGCGAGGCTCGCATTGGTGACGAGCTGGATCTAACTGTCCTGGGGATTTTGAGAGGTGAGGAGCATAGGATCGCGCCCAGTCCACGGGAGCGTATAAAGGCTGACGATCTATTGCTGGTCCAGGGACGTGTCGAGGACATTCTCAAGGTGAAGGGCGAAGCCGGCATCGAGATTAAAGCAGACTTTAAGTTGAACGATTCTTATTTGGAAGGTAAAGACACGGAACTCTTCGAGACGATGGTCCCGCGTGGTTCTGACTTCATCGGCCGCACGTTGAAACGGCTCGACTTTCGAAGACGGCACGGAGTTGTGGTACTAGCCATCAACCGCCACGGAATAGATCTGCTTTCGAAGATCAGCCGGGTAAGACTGCGATTCGGCGACGTCTTGTTGATACAGGGAAGTCGTGAACAGGTTGAAGCGCTGGCCGCTGATGGTCATGTTTTACTTTTGGAAGAAGTCTCCGAGAAAAATCCGCGACCGGAAAAGCAGCGCTGGGCGTTACTGGCTTTCGGCGTTTTTCTTTTCTTCTCGCTCACTCATCTCGTGCCGTTGCCGATCGCGGTCCTGCTCGGCGTCATGATCCTGCTTGCCACACAGTCTGTGCGCATGTCGGAAGTTTACGAGATCATCGATTGGCGGTTGCTGATTTTGATCGCGTGCATGATGAGTTTTGGCGTGGCGATGGAGAAGACTCGCTCGGATCAGTACCTCGCGGACCTGATCGTGAGAGGCACGGGCCACTATGGACCAGTGGCCGTGCTCGCCGGGTTCTTTCTAATGACAGTCGCTTTGACGCAGCCGATGTCGAATCAGGCCGCCGCGCTCGTGATGCTACCGATATCAGTGAAGACTGCGCTCGCGCTGGGACTCAACCCGAGAACGTTTGCAGTGACGGTTACGTACGCGGCTTCTTGCTCTTTTCTCACGCCGCTCGAGCCTGCCTGTGTGCTTGTTTACACGCCAGGCCGTTATCGTTTTGTTGACTTTCTGAAAGTAGGTTCGCTGCTGACGATCGCGGTATTTGCGATCGTCATTTGGTTAGTTCCGGTCTTCTGGCCGTTCTGACGGTTGTTTCAATCGCTCTTCTGCGAGGCGGTCGGCGGCTTCGTTTGGAGTGATGCCTTCTGCATCTGCGCTTTGGAAAATCTTCAAGACCGTATCGTAAATCGCATTGATTTTTTCAAGCGCTTGTTCCGGTGTCCAACCGAGCAGCTCGGTACAGCCGTTCAAGACGCCGCCTACATTCGCGACGTAGTCAGGAGCGTACAAAATGCTTCTCTGTCGAAGCATGGCTCCGTGTCGCTCCTCGAGCAGTTGGTTGTTCGCTGAGCCCGCAACGATTTGAACTTTCAACTGCGGAATCGTTTCGTCGTTGAGAACACCACCGAGCGCGCACGGCGCAAAGACGTCAGCCTTCACGCTGAAGATCTCATTTGGCGCCACCGCTTCCGCTCCGAACTCATAAACAACACGTGACAGGTTCTCGTTGTTTACATCACTGGCGATGAGACTGGCTCCGGCTTCATGCAGCAGTTTCGCCAGATGGTATCCGACGCTTCCGCAGCCTTGAATCGCTACCGTCAATCCAGACAGTTCACACGTATTCAACAGAAATTGACTTGAGGCTTGGATCGCGCGATACACTCCACGCGCAGTGTAAGGCGAAGGATCGCCTGAGCGCCCGATCAGCCCTGCGACGTGTTGAGTTTCAAGACGAACAATCTCCATGTCTGCAGGACTTGTTCCAACATCTTCTGCCGTGACGTAACGGCCTTTCAAGGTATCGACAAAACGTCCGTGGGCACGCAGGAGAGCGGGGCGATCAGGTGCGGAGTGTTTGCCGATGATGATCGACTTGCCGCCTCCGAGTGGCAGTCGTGCGAGAGCTGACTTGTAAGTCATGCCGTGCGACAGGCGTAACGCGTCGGTGAGCGCTTCTTCTTCGCTGTCGTAATTCCAGAAACGTGTGCCGCCGACGGCTGGACCAAGCGCTGTGCTGTGGATGGCGATGATGCCGTGATAACCGACTGCGTCATCGCGTCCGATCAAAACCAGCTCGTGTGTGTTTGTTAATTTTTCGGTGATGTTCATAAGATTTTGAATGATTTAGGTGAACTCACCAGTACGATTGGAGAGGGAAAGTTGTTGCAGGAGTGAAGACGTAATTAGCCGCGGATAAACGCGGATTTCCGCAGATCTGCGTCAATCCGCGTTTATCCGCGGCTAAGTATTATTGTGCAGCGCCGAGATCTTAAGGCGACGCCGTCTTCTTGTGTTGGAGCACGTTACAAGCTTCAACAATAGTGGTCGGATCGACCGCCACGTTTCCTTCGTCAATGTGCCGGATGATGCCTTCTTTATCGATCAGGAAGGTGGCGCGATTTCCAAAACCTTGCTCCTCGTTGAAGACGCCATAGTCTTTAACGACGGTGCGTTTGAAATCGCTGAGGACGGGGAACGTAATTCCAATCTGTTTTGCGAATTCGCGGTTGGCGGGAACGCTGTCGACACTCATTCCAAAAACCTGAGTCTCGTTGGTTTCGAATTTGGCGATATCAGCCTGATACGCCTTCAATTCCTTCGTTCAACCACCGGTAAAGGCGAGCACATAGATCGCCAGTACGACATTTTTCTGACCTTTGAAATCGCTCAGCTTGTATTGCTTTCCGTCAGTGGCGCGCAGCGTGAAGTCCGGAGCTTTGTCTCCGACCTTCAAGTGTGTATGTGGTGGAGTTGGCTGTTGGGCGAGTGCGACAACGCTAAGCACGCCCAGCAGCGCAACTGATGTTAACAATTTTCTCAACACGTTCTGGTCTCCTTTGTGGGTCGACACGTATGTCCGCGAGTCGAAATTTATGCACAAAGTTGCGGGGAGTCAAGGGAAAGCTCAATCTCTGCGGTTCTCTGCGTATCTCTGCGTTCTCTGCGTTCGAGGGTTATTTCAACGCTGAGGGCCGCAGAGATACACAGAGAACCGCAGAGGGTGGCGATATATTTTTGTTAACCCGCCATATACATCAGGAGCGGTATTCATTTATTGAAAAGGAGCAACACGATGGCAATCTGTGACGGACCATGGAGAATGACGCTGGGTAATGATCGCACCGGAACCCCTGTAGTCGTTCTTTTCAGAGACATAAGAGTTAACGGTACGAATTTTACCGGAGTGGTTTTGGACGAATCGGCTTCAACAAGGCTCTCCGCTTTGACCGGAACATGTGAAGACCTGGCAACTGGAGACCCACGGCTTACACGCATTAGTTTCCAGTTCAGCTTGCCGGGAAGTTCGGGACCGGTTGGAATCTTTTTGGCGGGAGTTGGTTTCATTCCCCCAATGAGTAACGGGCTATTTATCGGCAGGTTCCGTGCCTACACCACTGATGGCGGCACACCCACATTCGACCCAGAAGCGCAATTAATAGTCGGTATCGACGTAGGTGATACCGGAACGGGCAATGGAATGCAGGCGATGTAGGAGATACACAACGGGCGGGCAGATCCCTTAAACCATCTGCCCGCGCGGCGTATACTCTCCCGGTTCGACTAAAGTAAGAGGGGCAATATGAGTAAGTCTCCCATCAGACAGATTCTTCGAACGCCCGCATTCTTAATCTTATGTATTTGTGCGGCACTGAATATAGTTGCCGCAATTCACGCGCAAAACTCAACCACTCCGTGCGGCAACGCACAACTTCTCATTCCCAATAGCGTCTTGCCGCAGTGTTACCTGGAAACATCGGTAACTCACACTTATCAATTGAAACTCGAGGCGCAACAATTCGCCCGCATCGTCGTCGAGCAGAAGGGCGTGGATGCGGTAGTCAAGGTAATCGCGCCCGATGCTTCGACATATATGCAAGTCGACAATCCAAACGGCCTTTATGGACCGGAAACGGTTTCGATCCTTGCGCAGACCGCGGGTGTTTACCGCTTGGAGATTAACGCGAACCCGGGCACGCCAGCGGGCAATTATGAATTGCGTGTCGAAGGACCACGCCAGACTTCCGACTTAGATAACAAATATGTAACGGCGGAAAAGACCTTCGCTGAAGCTCAACAACTCCGAGGGGCGACAGATTATAAGACGGCGATTCAAAAGTATGAGGAAGCGATTGCACTCTGGCGTGAACTCAACGATAAGCGCGGAGAAGGTTATTCGCTTACCAATGAAGGTCGTGTTTACAGGCTGCTAAGTGAACCCTCACAGGCTCTCGACCGACTTGCAGAAGCCCTGCTGCGCCTCGAAGAAGCAGGCGACATTTCCGGCCAAGCCTTCACGCTGAATGAGATTGGAGCTGTCCATCGGAGGTTTGGCGATGCTCAGGACGCAATAGCGGCTTACGAAAAAGCCGTAAAGCTGCGTCTCGACATTGGCGACCGCTTCGGCCAGGCGCAGCTCTACAACAACATCGGTCTCTCTTATTCGAACATCGGGTATCAACCACAAGCGGCGGAGAATTTAGAGAAGTCATCGAGCCTCTGGCGTGAGCTTGGCGTACGCAATGAGGAAATGAACACGCTGATCAACGCCGCCAAGGCTCACGCTGAAATGGGTGATCTGAGTCTCGCAGACTCTCAGTATCAAACCGTCCTCGAATTCTGCGACCAACAAATCGCACTGAAAAACTCCCCGTTAATAAAGTTTGCAATCAATCTCAGACCTTATGCCTTGAACGGCATCGGCCTCGTCAACGATACCTGGGTCAACGCTGACGAAGCTCGCGCCAAATACAACGAGGCGCTCGATGGGTTCCGAAAAAACAGAGATGATAGAGGCGAGGCAGACGTACTCGATAACCTCGGTCTGCTGCACGCTTTTTTAGGTGACACCTCACAGGCGCTCGACTACTTCAAGAGTGCGCTTGTTCTTCGCGAGCAGACGAAAGAACCGAAAGGGTGGGGCGCTACTCTGAGTAATATCGGTCTCACTTATACACTGCAGGGAGAACACCCTGCCGCCTTGCGACAACTCGAACTTGCTCTTCCGCTTTGCCGGCGCGCCCGCGACAAGCGTTTCGAAGCTTACACAATCGTGCGTATGGGCATGGCTTACATGGCCTTGAATAAACCAGTCCAGGCCCTGGAAAGCTACCAAAAGGCTTTGACCATTCAACAGGATCCAGCGTTTGCAGATCAACGTGGACAGGCCATCACGCTGGACAAGATGGGTGAAGCGCTAGCACTTTCGGGTGATCCGGCCGGCGCCCTGAAGGTATATCAAAGCGCGATTCAACGTTGGATCGAAGTCGGCGATGCTCAGGGGCAGGCGCTTTCTCTTTACGGTATCGCCCGAATCGAGCGGAACCGGGACCACCTCGCCGATGCTCGCGATCGGATCGACGAGGCGATCAAGCTGGTCGAGAAGTTGCGCAACAGAGTCACGGCGCGCCAGCTCCAAATGATCTACTTCGCCGGTAAGCAGGATTTGTATGCACTCGCCATCGACGTCAGAATTCAATTGTATGAGCGCACTAAATCAAATGCCGATCTGGAAGCGGCGCTGTCTCTAAGCGAACAATCCCGAGCGCGTAACTTGATCGATCTACTGGCGGCGGCGCGTGTCGATCTGTCGAAAAGCATGTCTTCGGAAGACGCAGAAAAGAACATCAAATTCCAGGAACAAATCAGCGCCCTGACGCAGACTCACTTGCGCCTTCTTAGCGTCAAAGCAAAGAAGGACGCGGCGGTAGTATTTGAAACTCTCAAAAGCCGAATACGCGAGCAAGATGATTTGCTGTCGTCAGTCGCGAGACGCGGCTCCTCGAGTGGACGTCAGCCCGCCAGTCCTCTCACGCCGCAACAGATTCAACAGTTACTTGATGACAAAACTGTGGTTCTCGAGTTCTCGCTGGGTGAAGACCGTAGCCATCTTTGGACCATCACGCAGAACAATATCAACTATTACGGATTGCCGGCCGGCGCAGAGATTCAGAAGGCTGCAAACAAATTGAACGAGGCACTGATAGCCTACGAGCCAAAGCGGCGACCCAATGAAAGCGGTGAGGAGTTTACAAAGAGATTGCGGCTAAAGCCGAATCATTATCTTGCAAGCGCACTCGATCTCAGCCGCATGGTGCTTGGCAAAGTATGGTCGCAACTCAGCGATAAGCGCTTGGTGATAGTCGCCGACGGTGCGTTGCAATACATCCCGTTTGAAGTATTGCCCGCGCCTGAGTCGTCCTTAAACAGCGGCGGCCCTATGCCTGTACTGGTGGCGAAAAATGAGATCGTCTATCAACCTTCGGCCTCGGCCCTTGGTTTCTTGCGCGGAGTGGCCCGGCCGAATTCGTCAAAAACTGTGGCTGTGTTCGCTGACCCTGTTTTCAGCGACGAAGACGACCGAGTTCAGTCAGCCCTGAAGTCGCAAAGTGGAAAGGCTGTTGCAAACCGGTCGAGAGAAAAGTTGACCACGTCTTTGAGAGATGTGGGAGATGACGATTTCACACTCTCAAAGCTCGCTTATTCACTCAAAGAAGCGAACGCAATCACTGCGATTGCACCGCGCGGCTCGTGGTTGAAAAAAGTCGGTTTCGACGCGAATCGAGAGGCTGCGACCAGCCCGAGTCTCAAACAGTTCAGCATCGTGCATTTCGCAACCCACGGAGTCGTCAACGATAAACAACCGGAGCTTTCCGGCATCGTTCTTTCGATGGTCAATAAGCGCGGGCAGGATCAGGACGGTTACCTGACTCTGCACGATATTTACTACCTCGATCTTCCCATTCGGCTGGTTGTAGTCAGTGCGTGCCGCACCGGTATCGGCAGGCAAATACCAGGAGAAGGATTAATCGCGTTGACTCGAGGTTTCATGCATGCCGGGGCGCAGGGTGTAATCGTGAGTCTTTGGGATGTTGATGATGAAGCGACGGCTGAATTCATGACACGTTTTTACGATCAGATGCTTGGTAAAAATAAGCTGCCTCCCGCGGCAGCGTTGCGCCAGGCAAAAGCGGAAATGCAGGTGCACGCAAATGATCGGTGGCGCGCTCCATACTACTGGGCAGGCTTCATTCTTCAGGGGGACTGGCAATAAGTGAGCGATTATGTTAGATAGCGGTGACGTCAGTTCTGTTTATCATAGTCCGACCCAATCACCTGATCGGAGCCAGATAGTTTTGGACGACCCACCTTTGCCCAGACAAAAATGGGTGCTTACTTCCGAATCGTTTGCCAGGATGCTGTCGTGGCTCAACCGCGACCCCAACGAGGCGGCGAAGAAATATGAAGAGATCCGTTCGGCGTTGATCAAACGTTTCCAGCAACTCCATAGTCGGAGCGAGCCGGAAGAACTCGCTAATACAACGTTTGATCGAGTGGCAAAGAAGCTGCCGAAGATCATCGAGACATACGTAGGACCGCCGGACCCATACTTTTTCTCTGTCGCATACTATGTTTACAAAGAGGATCTGCGGAAGCCTATTGCAATGCCTTTACCGGATATCGATCTTTCGGCCGCGCCCGTGCCGGATGTGGAGGAAGAGTTTGAAAAGGACGCTCTCTACTCTTGTCTGCAAGAGTGTATGGAGGAGCTCAGCCAATCCAATCGGTTAATGATCAGGGATTACTATTACGGTGAGCGTCAGGAAAAAATCAGAAGGCGAAAAGAACTGGCCGAGCGAATGGGCATCAAGTTGTCGAATTTAAGATTGAAAGCGCAACGTGTCAGGAATGCTTTGAAGAAGTGCATCGTTGAGTGCATGAAGCGCAAAGGATTGCAACCCGAGGTAGTAATGTAGCGCCTTCGTTGTTCGCAAAGGTAAATGTAACGTGAAGCCGTTCCCAAGGATTGCAACCCGAGCAGTAATGTAACGCCGAAGGCGTTCCCAAAGGATTGCGACCCGAGCGGTAATGTAACGCCGAAGGCGTTCCCAAAGGATTGCGACCCGAGCGGTAATGTAACGCCGAAGGCGTTCCCAAAGGATTGCGACCCGAGCGGTAATGTAACGCCGAAGGCGTTCGCTAATTTCAGCCCAGGGTTCGAGGAACGAGAACCCTGGGACCATCACATCAAACGGCGTTCTAACCCTGAAAGGGTTAGGCGGTTGGCGAACCCTTTTCAGGGTTGAATGGGTATTTATTTGTTTAGGACCCAGGGTTGTTCCAACCTTGGGCTGAAATTAGCGAACGCCTTCGGCGTAAATTCTCGAGGGGCAGGCGGCGGAATTTCGAGGGGCAGAGATGAGAGAAGACGTGCAACAGGAGTCGGAACTCAGACGATATTTGCTCGGTGAGTTGACTCTTGAAGAGCAGGTGTTGCTCGAACAGCGTCTGTTTCTCGATACCGAGTATGCCCAACTCGCGCAGAGTGTCGAAGACGATTTGATTGACGATTATGTCCGCGACGATTTGACCGCGGCTGAGCGCGAAAAGTTTGAAACTCGCTTTAGGAACCAGGCAGATCGTAATGACATAAACATCGCACAGGCCCTCGACCGATATCTGGCTTCTGGGGAACCCGCGGCTGGTCGAGACGCTGATAACCTCCTCGCGATCCCTACCTTAGGACGCCGTCATGTGCGCGAAGCACGCGCGACTACAAACATCCCTGACGACAATCGTCAGGTGACGGTATTTCCTGCGCCTCCTCGGCGTAACCGTTTCGTGTGGCTTGCACTCGCCGCCGGCGTCCTGATTATTCTTTCAGTGATTGCATGGAAGGTCTTTCAATCAACACGCAGACCGGCCGCCGAACCATTACAGGCGGAAGGACCGCAGCCGACGCCTACTCAATCAGCCAGCCCGCAACAATCTCAGCAGACAGCGGAACAACGTCCTACTCCCGACCCGAACAAAACGCCGTCAAACGAACGCGATCGAAGACAATCTGAACGCAAACCAGGGATCTCCTTCGCCACAGTTACGATCTTTCCCAGCGGTAGTATAAGAGGTTCGGGACAAACCAACGAAGTTACGATCCCTGCGGAAGCGAAAAATGTACTACTCAAGATTCCGGTTGTTACAGTCAGGAATTACGAAAGGTATCGCTTCGAGCTCTCAGGTGACGGACGCGTACTTGTCGCACGTAATTTGAATGTGAGCGTTGATGAAAAACTGGACCGGATTGTCTCCGTTCTGCTGCCCAATAAACTCCTCAAGGAACAAGGCTACGAGATACGTCTACGCGGGCTCCCCACCGACGGTACTGGCGAATCGACAACCTACGCTTTCACCGTCAAAAAACAACAATGATCTAGAAACCTTATCTCGGCCATAGAAACACGGAGACAACGATGTCAAGAATCCCGTTAAGTCCCGACGCTTTGCGAGATCAAACTGAATCACTAAATCGCCTCGACAAACCGACTATCAGGGTACTGATTTACACCGACGATCCGAACAAGATTCGTGAAGATGGGAATTTCGGCATAAGGGAATTTCGGAAACAGTTGGCCGCACATCCTACGGCGTTTGCCAACGTAGACTTGAGGCCGGTAGTCAGTCGGAACTCAGGCCCTAATTTGAATCAACACGCCGATCGTACAATCGATGCCGAGCTCAATCAGAATCTATATCACGAGGTCTGGTTCTTCGGCCTGCATCAGATAAAAAAAGATAAGTACCGATTCCAGTTTCCCGGTGGTGGCGGACCTCGTAGCGAGCTGAACGGCGATGAAGTGACGGCGCTCGAACAATGGATGCGTGTAGATCCGGCGGATGGATCTAAAGGAATCGGCGTGCTGATCTCCGGCGATCATGCGAACCCACCGCCAGACAAGCAAGCCATTTCGGGGGCTACGAAATTTTGTCCACCTAACTTAGACCACAAAACATTTTTGAGTTTGGGCCGTGCGCTCGGAATAAACGTTCCCCGCGCACAATTGTTGCGCGTATGGGAAGGCCCTCCGACTCATTGCGAGGAAGACAGCTTCAACACTCTGTTTCCGCCGCCAAACGAAATCGATGCTTCACCGCAACAGTTGACCCTGCCGAGGTTCGATCAAAACGGCAATCCAAATCCGGCAGGTGAGCCACACAATGTGTTTCGTGGGAAAAACGGTGAATGGATTCAAGTGTTACCCGATCATGAACATGAAGGCGCGGTAGTCGTGCCGAAAGACTTTCCAGAAGACGTTTGGCCGTCGACAGGAAAGATTCAGCCAGTACCAAAATATATCGCCTTCGGAACGGATCATCGCACCGGCCGCCGCCTGAACCTGTTGGCTGCATATGACGGTGACGCGGTGGGATTGGGCCGCATTATCTCCGACTCGTCCTGGCATCATTACTTGAATTTCAACCTAGAGCGTTTATCGGCAGATCACCTGGATGTACCAGCCGCAGATCAGATCGGCCTGTTCTACAGCAACCTCGTAGTTTGGCTGGCTCCTCAACAAGTCCGCACGCGAATGGCTAATGCGATGTTCACGTGGCTGGCTACTCACCCGCGCATGATCGAGGAGATGAGTGCGGGTGCATTGAACATCGGAAACCTTGCGCTGAGGCTTTTGCGAGAGGTGGCTTCAGACTGTGAGATCAACGAACTGTTGGTTGCAGCCTGTCCTGAGAATTTAAGACGGACCTCTGAAACATTCACCTTTCCTCATGAGCCGGTAGTGAGTGAGTTACCGACTGTAGAAGTACTCATCGGTTCGATAATCGGCAAATACTTTGAGCATGTTGCCGGTCAGGATGAGAGGTTGGAGGTAAATGAGGGACACTTGGCGAGCATTATACATAAGGGCTTTGCTCATGCATTTCTGGTGCAGGCGCGTTCGACCGAAACACACTTGTACGGCAGTCTTTCAAGACTGCGCAGCTTTGGACAGAAGTACATATCGTCAGACCTGCTCAGGGTTTATCAGGTTCTGCAGTCAGTCAATCTCGAAAAAGGAGAACTAAGAATGAACGGCACTACTACTCGTTACCAATTCGTTATGACATTAGACAGGAATGGTGACACGGAAAGTTTCGTACTTGAGCTGCATGAGGAATGCCTCGGCCTTCCAATCTGCCGTCTCTGGGGTGAGCTGACGTCATCAAGTTCAGAAGTTTTCAACGTACAAGGTTTTCGCGTTGCGGGTTTGGTGCACCTCGAGTTTGGGTTCCGTAGAGCAAAACTCCTTCTGGGCGGCGTTCGTGACAGTAATGACGACCTGTTTATGAGATTCGTTGGCGTCGAGCCTGACGCTCCGTTGACGAAGGTTCCGGAAATGGTTGCAATCAATCCTGACGTGGGTGAGACCGGTACTGGCACGGGAAACCAGACTCGCAGAACTGATCCAGCTTCGTAACTCTGCGGCCCTCTGTGTTGAATTGCCCCCCAACGCAGAGGAGCCGCAAAGATTACTTTCAATTTAGGGCCACGAGGCGTATAAGTCGCGTATGACTACCAGAGCGATCAAGTGCCTGCTTGTGATCGCTGCTCTCATAGCGATCTGTTCCGGAGTCGCGCTTGGCAAAGGGTGGCGCGGGATCGTGCCACTGCACTCGACTCGCAGTGACGTCGAAAAGCTACTTGGTCCAGTTCCGGGGTGGAATTACTATCTTGAGAATGAAACGGTCCACTTCGAATACCAGACTCCCGAAAGAGAATGCGGCAAGGAGTCGGCTCTCTGGAACGTTCCGCTTAATACCGTTTTGGCGATCCTTGTGGTTCCGAAAGAGAGGAAGTCGATTGCCGAGTACGGAATAGATAGCACGTACGTGAAATCCCAGACGGATCTCCTGAACATTTTTAATTACAGCAACGAAGACGAAGGCATCGAGTATTCAGCTACCAGAGACATTGTCGATCGAATCATCTATGTACCAGCCCTGAAAGATTGGATTTTGGCTTGTCCCGGGAAAGTGATCAAATCCCGCCGGGGAGGTACTGGTTCAGTTTGAATACGCCGAAGGCGTTGGCTAATTTCAGCCCAGGGTTCGAGCCTGCGAGAACCCTGGGTACCATCACATTAAAAGGCGTTCTAACCCGGCAAGGGTTTAGCGTGTAGTTGAATCGTTACCCAGGATTGTCGCTGGTGCGCCAATCCTGGGCTGAAATTAGCCAACGCCTTCGGCGTATTCAAACGGAACCAGTACTCACTGGGAAGAAAAATAATCTGTTGCGCGTCCAAATGGTATGCTCAACCGTTCGATATTGCTTCTTGTAGCAACCATACTTTTTGCTTCGTGCGAATCGGGAAGCGCCAACAACGTTGAGGCGCAACAGTCGTCATTCACGCCTGCCGCCGGTTCGCCGATCTCAGTCCCCGCCGGACCCGGCAATGTAATCATCGGCGACGTCAATAACGATAAGAAGCCGGACCTCGTCGTGGCGTCCGGAAGGAGTCGCAGCATCATCATTCTGTTCGGCAAAGGTGATGGACAGTTTGCTGCCGCGGCCAACCCGATCAACATGCCTCACCCTCCTAGCGAACTTGCAGTCGGAGATGTGGACCTCGATGGCAAGCTGGACCTCGCAGTCGGTTCTCACGACAGTTACGGCATCATGTTGTTCCGTGGATATGGCAATGGCGGATTCATTTCATTTCCCGGCTCGCCAATTGTGATGAGGACCGGAGATCATCCTCACACGCATGGCCTCGCTTTGGTCGACATGAACCGCGACAACAAGCTCGACCTCGTCACTGTAAACAGCACAGACAATGATGTGTCAGTGGCTTTTGGCGACGGGCGTGGCGGCTTCACTCGCGCACCAGGATCGCCTTTTCCGGTTGGCCCAAGCCCTTATCCATTTGCGATTGGCGACGTAAACGGCGATGCGCAGCTCGATATCGTCGCGACCGCCACTGCAACTGGTCCAATGAGAGCGCAACAACTGCCGCTGAGCCGAGCTTTAACTCTGCTACTTGCTGACGGAGGCGGCGGCTTTCGTTCCATTCAATTGCCGCTGCGTACCGGTGAGCCATGGTTTGCAGTCATCAACGACATCAACGGTGATAGTAAGCCTGACATCCTCGTGACTCATCACGATATGAACCAGTTAACGGTGCTGCTTGGCGACGGCCGCGGCGGGTTTGTCGAAGTCACCGGCTCACCATTCGATTTTGGTGGTAAGGCTTTTCATGCAGCCGTCATCGACGTGAATCGCGACGGCAAAATGGATGTCATAGCTGCGGGCGGCGAGAGCGTGCGTGTAATGCTGGGTAACGGTCGCGGCGGGTTCGCCTCCGGCCCCGCGATAAGAACCGGACCAGGCTCGTGGCACATGGCCCTCGCCGACGTTAATGGCGACGGGAAGCTCGATCTGGTCACGAGCAATCTTGAAAGCGACACTGTGAGCGTGTTGCTCGCAAGGTAAAAAGGAACTGTTGTTTTTGTCAGTCCTTTAAAGAGATACTCAACCTAACACTCCCGACATTCAACACTCCTGCGTGCCCAGTACGGACCGGCGATGACGCGCCCGGATCCGATCGCTGGACGTTTACCTCCCGTGCTTCTCAACCTGGATCAAAAAGGAGATGTGTGTGATGACTTTGCGCAGACTTCAACTCTCAGCCGTTACCGTAGTTCTCTTTATTCTTTTCCTTGCTCCTGGTGTGGCGCAGCCGACTCCGCCACGAGCCAATTGGACCTTCGAGGGCTGCTGGACGCAGTTCTCCGCCGGCCCTTGCCGCGATGTCTACCGCGATCAGAACGGCGACGCCTGGGTCTGTCGCGACTGCGGCACGACCGGAAAACCCGGACCAGGCAAATGCAATCCAATCAGCCAGGCCACGCTCAACAGCGGATTCTGGTGTTCGTAATTAAAATCTGATTGTTTTTCTCTGCGGTTCTCTGCGTATCTTTGCGGTCTCTGCGTTTAAATGTCCATTAATCGCAAAGAACGCAGAGATACGCAGAGCCGCTGAGACTTACTGCCGAACAACCTTCTCCACCAGCAGCACCGGCTCAAACTCAGCGCCAATGCGAACGTTGCCGAGTTTAATGACGCAGAGCTCCAACGCTTCACCCTGCTTCCAGTCCTGGGCCAAAAGATCTTTGTGTACGGCGAGCCAGTATCTTTCAACGCCCTCTGTAAACAGCAGCTCCGTTTGATAAGGCACTGTGTAAAACTCCGGCATGCCCGCGAACTGATTGGCCCAACTGATGACAAGGTTTCGCTTGCCTTCGAGGAGCGGTCTTTGCGACCCACTGTAAACAACCTTGACGCGAGATGGAAACAGTTCACCATGCACAATCTGCTTCATGTCTTTGTTACCCTCGACTCCGCGCGCGGCAAGCGCAGCGCGGAAAGTTTCGGGCAGCAAATTGGTCAATTGCTGCAACGTGCGTGGCTGGTAATCAGCAATCGTCCTGGGCTTCTTCTCGCCCTGAGCGTACGTGAGCGCCGCTCCGGTTATCGACAGCAACAGCAATAAGCAAAGTCGAGTCTTCATAAAACACCTCCGGGATACCTCTCATTCTACGTAATTCAACGGATTGACAGTAATGAAGACGTGGCATAGTGTCTTCACTCCCCCTATAACACCACAAGGAGAAATCAGCATGTTGCATGTACTCACGCTCGTAACGCTACTCATTACGACAATCGCTGGCCTGATTATTCCCCAATCACCGCACCCAAAAACAATTACCATCGCCGAAGCGCGTAGCCTACCGTTGGGTACGGTTGTGACCATTGATGGCGTGGTCACGGTTCCTTCCGGCGCGTTCAGCTCAAGCACTTTTGATCAAGGATTCGCGATCCAGGATCGCACGGGTGGAATCTACGTTAGCGTGCCCGACAACCTCGGCTTTACGCTGAGACAACAGGTGCGCGTGACCGGGAAACTCGCCGATACAGTTTTGCCTGGACTACTCGTGCTCGTCGACGTGACCGACGTCAAAGCTCATGGGAGTGGTCCAAAGGTACAGCCGCTTCTGGTGGCAACCGGCGACGTGGGAGAAGACACTGAAGGCCGGCTGGTCACGATCACTGGAACAATCACTCAACCGATCGTGAATGATCTGCCGTTCGGATTCATCATCTTTATCAATGATGGCTCCGGCGAAATTCATTCCTTCGTCACCGCGTCGACAGGCATAGACGTAAGCGGGTTGAGCCCCGGCCAGACCGTCGAGATCACGGGATTCAGCGGTCAGTTTGCCAGCGACTTCGAAGTCGATCCGCGGATACAAGCCGACATTCGCGTTATAAACTAATCAGGAACGCAGATGAACGCGGATTTCACGCGGATCTGATCCGCGTTTGTCCGCGTTCACTAACGTCTATTGCTCATCGTCGCCGTCACTTTCCTCCGGTTTATAAAACTGCGCTACATTCACAATGACCAGCCCGGCGATGATTTCAACGACACAGAACGAGATCAACCACAGAACGCACAAGACGAGCAATCGCCGCATATCTCGCGCGATAATGAATTGAAAAAGAATGATAGAAATCAGAGCGACGACGGTTATTGCGCTCCACATGAATGCCTTATCGTGCCCGATAACGATCCGCCATCCGCAGTTTTTACAGTAAAATTCAAAAGGGTTAAGAAGGAATGCCACTCTCCAGAAAGAGAATGGAAAATTACAGGTTGGACAATGCGCTTCAGTTTTCATTTTGGATAGATCACGTTTTAGTCGTCTAACCAGATTGTAGTCTAATACTTCAGACGACGAATTCAATACTTAGTTAGGCCATCAAATTACAAATGAAACTGCCAAGCTCACTGCCGGAGTCACATCGAGAATTCTTACAGCGGTCTATCGATCGGCTCAACAACGACCAGCGCATTGTGGGCGTGGCCGCGGGTGGATCGTTTATTACGAACTCGATGGACGAGTTCAGCGACCTGGACCTCATCATCGCTGTCGAACCCGTGCATTATGCCGAAGTTGACCTTGAGCGAATGAAAATCGCGGCTTCGCTCGGAAAGCTTTTGGCCGCCTTCACTGGCGAGCATGTTGGAGAGCCTCGAGTTCTGATATGTCTCTATGAACCGTCTTTGTTACATGTCGATCTGAAGTTTGTGAGTCTGGACGATGTAGCGACACGTGTTGAAGATCCTTGCGTTCTATGGGAAAGGGAAGGACGTCTTTCGAGTGCACTGGCCCATAGCAAAGCGGAATATCCCACTCGTTCGCCGCAGTGGATTGAAGATCGGTTCTGGATCTGGGTGCATTACGCCGCGACGAAGATCGCGCGCGGCGAATTGTTTGAGGCGATCGACTTCCTGTCGTTTCTGCGCGGCGCCGTTCTTGGTCCACTTGCGCTTGCTCGAGCCGGTGCGCGGCCCACGGGCGTACGAAAGATCGAGACGATAGCGCCGGCGTTTGCTGTGGAGTTGCAACGAACAATTGCCGCCTATGACGCCGCAGACTGCCTTCGTGCGTTGCGGGCCTGCGTTGAGCTTTACCGTTCTCTGACGCCGCGGAAGAGTCCTGAGAGAGTCGTAGTCGCTGCGATGGAATATTTAGCGGAAGTAGAACGCCGATACGGTTATGGACCTCTAGAAAAATAACTACGCCGAAGGCGTTCGCTAATTTCAGCCCAGGGTTCGAGCTTGCGAGAACCCTGGGTACCATCACATTAAAAGAATTCTAAACCCTGAAAGGGTTCGCCTTAAGATAAACCCTTTCAGGGTTTGAGCGTTGTTTTTATGGCGTACCCAGCGTTGTCACTTCGCCCCAACGCTGGGCTGGAATTAGCGAACGCCTTCGGCGTTATCAAGGCTATATCGTCACTCGATGACAGAAGTCCAAGTTGTGAGTCTGGATAATATGAAAAAAATCTGCCTAGTCCTTCTAGTTGCCGTGTGTTGCCACGCGACCTTCGCGCAGAGACAATCTATTGATGAACTGCGGCGCATGTTCGACTACGATCAGAATGCGCCTCTAGATATTAAAGAAGTCAGCGTTATAAACCGGAACGGTGTGCGCATACATGATATTACGTACGCCAGCCCGAAGAGCGGACGGGTTACCGCTTACCTCGTTGTGCCTGCCGAAAAGGGACGGTTTGCGGGCGTTGTCTTTGGTCATTGGGGCTTGGGCACGCGAACGGAGTTTTTGCCGGAGGCAATGCTATATGCGAGGGCAGGTGTAGTCTCGCTTCTGGTGGATGACCTTGACGTTCGTCCGGCGCCGTGGCGCCGGAGCGCCCCAGGCAGTGAACCGGAAGCCGTTCGGAATAATTTCATTCAATCAGTAGTTGATCTCAAACGAGGCATAGATTTACTGCGCGCGCGGTCTGATGTCGATCCGAATCGCATCGCTTATGTGGGCCACAGCGCCGGCGCTCATTGGGGTGCGATACTGTCGGCGATTGATCGACGCCAGCAAACAGTCGTGCTCATGGCAGGCGTACCGAGTGAGACGACGATTTTGCTGGAGAGTGACGATCCTGATTACGTGAGGTTTCGCGAAACCACACCTAAAGAGCAACTGGACAAGTATTTCAAAACCGTGGTCTCGCTGGACGCGATCAATTACGTGCCTCATGCGGCGCCAACACCTCTGCTGTTTCAGTTCGCGCGTTTTGAGCGATATTTCAATGAAGTGTCGATGCAGCGGTACGCGAAGGCGGCCAGCGAACCCAAGCAAGTGCTGTGGTATGACGCCGGACACGAACTCAATGACCTTCAACCGCTCATTGACCGGGCAAAATGGCCGCAGAGATACATCGGCTTTGGACCAATCGCTCCGATCCTGCTAAGGAGTTTGGAGCAGGCGCCGCAGTTTACGCTGAAGGATGTTGATGGACGCACTGTGCGGTTGAGCGATTATCGGGGAAAAGTTGTGCTTATTAACTTCTGGGCCACATGGTGTCCACCGTGCCGCGCGGAAATGCCGGACCTGGTGCGACTCCAACGTGAGCACGCCAAACAAGGTCTACAAATCATCGGTATCACTTACCCGCCTGAGCGGAAAGACCGGGTACAGAGATTTGCCAGAAGCATTAAAGTCAACTACCCTATCATCCTCGGCACACGTGAAATTAAAGCTCGTTTTAGTTCAGAGGAAACTCTGCCTTTAACCGTCGTCATAAATCGCGACGGCAAAGTAAGTGACATAATCAGCGGCATACTTCTTCGCGAAGAGTTCGACGAAAAGATCAAGCCGCTCTTAATGCAGAAAATGGAAGGGAGATAAGAGATGCTAAATCGGATCACTAGTCTGGTTGTGGGTGTTGTCCTGGTCCTGACCCTGGGCGTGATTACAGCCGCAGCTTTCACCAAGACCGTCACCATTAAGGTTGATGGAATGAAGTGTGCGAAATGCTCTGCATCGGTTTCCAAAGCGCTCAAAGCCACTGAAGGCGTTGAAGACGCGCAGGTGAGCTCCGAAAAGGGCGAGGCCGTTATCAAGTACGATGACCAGAAGTTGAACGAAGCCAAGCTGCGCGAAGTTATCAACAGCACCGGTTTCAAGGCGGCCGAAGAAAAGGGCCAATAAACTAAAGAAGCGCAGAAAGTTTTAGCCACGGATTATACGGATTTATCAGCGGAGATCTCCGCGGATTATCCGTGTAATCCGTGGCTGACTTTGTTACTTAATGTCATCGCGCGAAAAGCTCCCGGCGTCATACCGGTGCACTGCTTGAACACGCGCGTAAAGTGGCTCTGATCGGAAAAGCCTGAGGACAAAGCGATCGCTGATAAGGCGACATCAGGATCCGCCAGTTGCTGGCACGCAAACTGAACACGCAGATCGTGCAGGTAATCACCGATCGCTCGATGATGAAACTGGCGAAACACCCTCGACAAGTAAGCGGGATTAACAGAAACCTGGGCCGCCACCTCTCCGATCGTAAGATTTTCCTGAAAGCCGTTCTTCAATAAATCCTCAACCCTCGACAACCACGCCGGAGGACGCCGCTCAGGAGCTCTTTCGGGCCGCGCCACGAGTGCGAGCATCTCCAATACGAGGCCTTCGATCACGAGCGCCGAACAGCGATCGAGATTGAGATACTCACGATAGAGTCGTATAGCGAGACGACTTAATTCACTGCCGGGAAGTGCGGTTGAGCTTTGCGGAGCGACACCGCATGCTCGTACACGGTCCAACCATTCATCCTGTAGCGCCACACTAAAAACTCGCATACCGATTTCCTCGTGATGACTAACGCCGGAAGGATAAAAGATCGTCGTGAATGGCTTGAGCGGCTCGCTATGATCGCCATCAAGTAATAGATGGAAATACGAAAGCTCGTGCGAACGCGCAGGCCGTCTTATTTCGGCAAGAGTAATCCCCTGCCTGATGTGTTTACGTTGCGCCTGCCCATAGAGGTGATCGGGCCTTAGTGTTTGAGAAGTCGAGCTGATGGATGGGGGGTTGTTCATGAGTGTCGCCTTCGCTGCGGTCGATCTTTCGGATGTTAACCGCACGGTTAGGAAATTTGTCGAACTGAATACGTCGTCGCCTGTAGATCTGTTCTAGGCAGCTATTGTTTGTTCAATACAGATGGTCCATTGGCGTCGTATGTTGCATCACGTGCGAAGAGAATTCTGTTTTGACGCGCAGCTCTACGAACGATTGGAAGGAAATACAAAATCCGGAAGGAGTAACGTGATGAAAGTGAAAAGCAAGGTTAAGGCAGGCGAAGGATGCGGATTAGATCCTTTTGGATAAACCAAATTGTTGAAGACTTTTGAATGAAAGAGGTGTGCTCATGAAAGTAAGGACCACGATCAAAGCCGGTGACGGAAATGGTTTCGATCCGCACGGTGAGCCAAAACCGTAAAAGGAGCTATGAACAATGAAAGTGAAAACAAAAGTTAGAGCGGGTGAGGGAAATGGTCTCGATCCGCACGGCGACCCAAAACCATAAAGGAGCTGTAAACAATGAAGGTGAACACAAAAGTTAGAGCCGGTGACGGAGCGGGTCTTGATCCGCACGGCTCACCGAAACCTTAAACATCATGTCCATCGCCTTCTCCCGTTCCATGCGGCTCTTCGATGCGTCCGACTTTCGCGGGCTTATTCTCAGCATTGTCGTGGCCGTCATCGTTCTGGGAGCTTGGTTTGTGTGGGCATGGCAAGCGCGCGTCTCGCTCTACGAAGTCGCTAGCACTGCCCGACTAGAAGTAGAGCACGCCGCTTATCCAATTGAAGCGCAGGTCTCCGGGCGAGTCGTCAACAACAACCTGGTGCTCGGCCAGCGGGTGCAGGCCGGCCAGCTCCTCGTTGAGCTTGACGACTCTTCCGAACGACTCAGGCTTGCCGAACAGCAGGCGCAGCCACTCGCGCGCGAATCCCAGGTGGCCGCCTTACGCGGTGAAATAGCAGCCGGTGAAAAGGCGCTCGACGAGGCGCGACAAACAGCCAGCGCCGCGTTGGACCAGGCGCGGGCGCAGTTGAAAGAATCAGAAGAAGCCGCGCGCTTTGCACACATCGAAGAGGATCGTTTGAGTACTCTGCGTGCGAGCGGACTCATTTCCGAGCTCGAGCTTCTGCGCCTCAAATCAGAAACACAAAAGCGCGATGCGGCCGCCGCGAGTGCGCGACTCGCAGTCGTGAAGTTGGAACAAGAGCATCGGACCATCGGCCGCGACCGCGAGGCGCAACTTGAAAAACTCAGAGGTGAGATCACGCGCATCGAGAGCCAGCGGTTTACCGATCAAGCAACCGTCAAAAGGATGGAGCACGAGATCGGCAATCGTCGCGTCGAGGCTCCGGTGAGTGGACAGATCGGCGAAGTTACCGAGCAGCATCCGGGGACATTCGTGCAGGCCGGTGCAAAGCTGGGCGCAATCATTCCCGAAGGCGGGCTGAAGATCGTTGCGTATTTTCCCCCCGCGTCAGCGTTGGGCCGAATTCAGCCCGGTCAGCCGGCGCTGCTACGGCTCGATGGTTTTCCGTGGGGCCAGTACGGAACGTTAGCAGCGACAGTAACGACCGTAGCTGGTGAAACGAAGGATGGGCGCGTGCGTGTTGAGCTGCAAATGCTTCGCGATCAGGTTGTCGCGATACCGCTTCAGCACGGATTGCCAGGGACAGTCGAGATCGAAGTAAGAAAAGTCTCGCCGCTAATGCTGGTCGCGGAATACATCGCAGCGTCTCTGAAATGACTATCACTTAAGAAAGGAGACATCGCCATGAAGACCAAAACGAACGTCAAGGCTGGTTCATATCGCGCACGCAGCAGCATGGGCGGCTTCTAGTCACACTTCGATTAATGCCACGAAAAGGCACAAAAAGCACAAAAGTGTTCCTGAAGTTTTTTGTGCCTTTTCGTGGCTGGTTTTAATTTGTGCTTTTTCGCGGCTGGTTTGGAGACGACTTGAAACTCTTAATTCCTGAAGTGGTCCAGACCTCGATGATGGACTGTGGGCCAGCGTCGCTCAAAGCCATACTCGAGGGCTGGGGTATAGGAGTGAGTTATGGTCGTCTGCGCGAAGCTTGCCAGACTGACGTCGATGGCACATCGATCGACACGCTCGAAGATGTCGGAGCGCAACTGGGCCTCGTCACCGAGCAGATCATGGTCCCAGTCGATCATTTGCTGCTCAAGTCGGCCAACACATTCCCTGCAATCGTGGTGGTCATGCACCCAAGCGGCGTCACGCATTTCGTGATTGCCTGGCGCAAGCATGGAAATTTTGTGCAGTTGATGGATCCCGCGATAGGGCGTCGCTGGGTGTCGTGCCGCCATTTTTTGAACGAGCTTTACGTTCACAGACTGCCAGTTCCTGCTGCTGACTGGCGTGAATGGGCGGGCTCGAACGAGTTTCTGAATCCGCTTCGTGAGAGGCTGGCTCAACTGAATATCTCATCCGCTACTCAAACGCGCTTAATCGAACAAGCTACGACTGATAGCACTTGGCGTGGACTCGCCGCTCTTGATGCGACGACGCGCATGCTCGCCGCGATCGTGCGAGCGCGTGGCATTAAGGCCGGTGCGCAAGCAGGACGGATGTTGGAGGCTTTAACTCAAAACGCTCACCAGGATGGATTCACAATTCCTACGTCTTACTGGTCTGTGCGGCCGGTGCCATCCGATTCGGACGAAGCGCAACTGCTTCTGCGTGGCGCCGTGCTCGTGCGTGTAAAAGGAGTACGAACAGAAAAAAGTGACGAGCAACCACTGTCACCTGAGCTTGTCGCCGCTCTTGCCGAGCGCCCGCTGCGACCGATGCGTGAGTTGTTTCGCATGTTTCGTGCTGACGGAGTGCTGATGCCGTTGGCGCTTTTGTTCGCTCTCGCGGTGGCCGCAGGTGGAGTGATTTTCGAGTCACTCTTGTTTCGCCGGCTACTGGAAATCGGAAATGAGCTGGTCCTATCAAGACAGCGTCTCGGAGCCGCTGGTTTTCTTTTGCTTTTCCTGGTTGCTCTCTTGCTTCTCGACCTGCCACTCGTGTCTGCCGCGTGGAACCTTGGCCGGCGTTTAGAGATGCGTTTGCGCATCGCTTTTCTGGAGAAGCTTCCGCGCCTGAGCGATCGCTATTTCCATAGTCGCCTGACTTCGGACATGGCAGAGCGCGCGCAAAGCATTCACCGGCTTCGCATGTTGCCTGAGGTCGGAAGCCATCTCGCGCGCGCTGTCTTCACACTCGTAGTGACGGTTGTAGCAATCGTCTGGCTCAGTCCTTCGAGCAGATCACTTGCGATCGTTGCGGCTGCTGTCATCGTCGCGATTCCAGTGCTGGGGAACCTGTTTTTGTCCGAGTACGACTTGCGTGCGCGCACTCATGCAGGCGCATTGAGCCGTTACTATCTCGGCGCGCTCCTCGGACTCGTACCGATTCGTACGCATAGCGCAGAGCGGGCCGTGCGTCTCGAGCACGAGAGTTTGTTGGTGGAATGGACGCGGGCCGCGCGCTCGGTACAAAAAGGCGTTGTCGCTGTTGAAGGCCTGCAACTATTCGCCGGATTCGGACTGGCGGCACTGCTTTCGTACAACTACGTAATGAACGAGAGTCAGATCGGCGCTGCGGTGCTGATCATCTTCTGGGGCTTGAGTCTTCCGGTGATCGGCCAGGACGTCGCGACTCTTGCTCGTTACTATCCCGCCTTTCGTAACATCACTCTCCGCTTACTCGAACCAATGGGCGCGATCGAAGAAGAAAGCATTGAACGACCTAGAACACCTCAGAAGGATAGAACCAGTCAGGAAGAGGGGCTTGCCCCCGCTGTTGGTGTATCGATCGACTTGCGCGACGTCAACGTCGTTGCCGCAGGTCACACAATCCTCGAAGGCATAAACCTCACTGTGGAACCAGGCGCGCACGTCGCTATCGTCGGCTCATCAGGCGCGGGGAAATCGAGTCTCCTCGGTTTACTTCTGGGCTGGCATCGCGCTTCGCAGGGCGAGGTTCTTGTTGACGGCCATGCTCTCGAAGGACGACAAGTCGAAGAACTCCGTCGCCATACTGCATGGGTAGATCCCTCGATCCAACTTTGGAATCGCTCACTGTTAGAGAACCTTCGTTACGGCTCCAACGACAACTCAATGACGTCGATTGGCAATGTGATCGACTCGGCCGATCTCGATCACACGCTGCAACAACTGCCGGACGGGTTTCAGGCGATCCTTGGTGAAGGAGGCGCTCTCCTGTCGGGTGGCGAAGGCCAACGCGTTCGACTCGGCCGTGCGATGCTGAGACCGAAGATAAGGCTCGTACTTCTGGACGAGTCGTTTCGTGGTCTCGACCGTGAAAGTCGACACCGCTTATTAGCGCACGCGCGCAAGGCATGGCCCGGAGCAACCCTGCTGTGCATCACTCACGACATCAGTGCGACACGTTCATTCGAACGCGTGTTGGTTGTTGATGCGGGGAAAATCATTGAAGACGGGTCGCCTGACGAGCTCTTGAGACAAGCAGACTCACCTTATAGAGGTTTGCTACAGGCAGAAGAATCGGTGCGGCGAGGAGTTTGGTCAGGCGTCGCGTGGCGGCGAATGCAATTCAAAGACGGTCAGCTCCACGAGACGACTGAAAAGAAGGTGAAGGTGGTTGCATGACTGGGGATCTGATCCAATTGTGGTGGCCGCCGGAACGATTGGGCGAAGCAGTCGAGGCGCTGGGCCGCTTAAGCAAACTCTCTCGCGGCTCGACTCACATCACGCACTTGCCTGATGAGCTACACCCGAACGACGATGAAGCACTCGGAGAGTGGATCAGTGCGAATGCAGATCTTCTAAACCTCGAAGCGCAACCGGTTTTCGCTTCGTATGCTGAGCTCGAGCAGGTTATTCGTACTCTTGGACCAGCAATAATTCGGCTTCGAATCAACAACGAGTTCCGCTTCCTGGCGCTGCTCGCGGGTGGATCGCGCCGAGCGATTCTTCTCGATCCAGGTCTCAAAAAGCGCAAAGTGTCGACAAGCATCATCTGCGCGGCGCTGCGCGAGCCACTCGAACTTCCGTTAACGCCACAACTGGATTCTCTACTTGAAACAGTTGGCGTCGCGCGACGTCGCCGTGGCAAAGCGCGCCACGCGATTCTACGCGAGCAGCTCAGCGCGTTCACGATCGGTGGTTTCTGGGCATTGCGACTGCCTCCCGGTGTTGGTTTCTTTCGCCAGTTACGACATGCGGGAGTGCCGCGTAACACCGCAATACTCGCCGTAGCGCATGCAGTGCAATATGCGTTGTCATTGCTTGCCTGGTTTGTGATCGGTCGGGCTGCGCTCCAGGGACGACTTGATTATGCAACGCTCGTCGCCTGGGCCATGCTGCTGTTGACCACGATCCCTCTGCGTTTATTAACCACGTGGAAGCAAGGCGTCTCCGCGATCAAAGCAGGAGGCTTGCTCAAGCAGCGTCTGCTTTACGGAGCGCTTCGACTCAATCCCGATCAGATCCGTCATCAAGGCGCCGGCCAGCTGCTGGGCCGCATCGTCGAGACAGACGCGGTCGAAACGATGGCGTTGAACGGAGGCTTCCACGGTTTGCTGGCCGTAATCGAGCTCACCATGGCGGCCGCGGTGCTGAGTATAGGAAGCGGTGGGTGGTTACACGCCGGGCTGCTTTTCGTATGGATCGGTTTGGCGCTCTTAATTGGTTGGACTTATCTCAGCAAACGCCGGCACTGGATGGAACAGCGAATGTCCATCACCAATGACCTGGTCGAGAGTATGGTTGGACATCGAACGCGCCTGGCCCAGGAGCCACGTGAGCACTGGCACGATGCAGAGGATCGATCGCTGGAGCATTACTTTCGCTCGTCGAAGCAGATGGATCGGATAGCGGTTCTCTTATCAACACTGCTCCCACGCGGTTGGCTCGTGATCGGAATTGCCGGACTCGCGCTCAACTTTGTTCGTGGCGGCAGTTCCACCGGCCTGCTCGCGGTTGGTTTAGGCGGAGTCTTGCTCGCGTACTCCGCGCTGCGGCGGATGGCGGCCGGAATCTCTCAACTGACTGACGCCGTTATCGCGTGGCAGCAAGTCGCGCTGATCTTTCATTCCGGCGCGCTGAAGAAGCCGAAGTCAGAATCAACTTTAGTGAGTGGTCTGAACGGGAGTCTGGAAACCGGCGAAGTGCTTCTGGACGGGCGCGATCTTGCGTTTAGATATTCAGATCGCACCGAAGCCGTAATCAACGGTTGTGATCTGCGGATCAAGGCAGGTGACAAACTACTGATTGAAGGACCATCGGGTGGTGGAAAGTCGACGCTCGCGTCGTTGCTGGTTGGATTACGACAACCTGATTCCGGTCTGTTGTTGCTGCGCGGGTTTGATCGTCGCACGTTGGGCGATGCAAATTGGCGTCGATTGGTGGTGAGCGCGCCGCAGTTTCATGAGAACCACGTGTTGAGCGAGACGTTCGCCTTTAATTTATTGATGGGCCGTCGCTGGCCCGCACGGCCTGAGGATCTTGAAGAGTGTGAGGCCGTCTGTCGAGATCTCGGGCTCGGGGATCTGATCGATCGAATGCCAGCCGGACTCAATCAAATGGTCGGTGAGACCGGTTGGCAACTCTCACATGGCGAACGAAGCCGCCTCTATATTGCGCGCGCGTTGCTACAGCGCGCCGACCTGGTCCTACTTGATGAAAGTTTCGCCGCGTTGGATCCCGAGAACCTGCGGCGAGCGTTGACCTGTGTCTTGAATCGTGTTCAGACACTGGTCGTGATCGCACACCCTTAAGGAAGGAGGACGCGCCATGAAAACAAAGACTGGAGTTAAAAGCGGTGCAGGAGTTCGCATGGATGACAACGGCTAATTTGAAGGAGGAGGACCAACATGCAAGTTAAATCCAGCGTGAAGTCCGGTGTCGGAGCGCGGATAGACGATAACGGCTGATCCGATCGATGAAAACGGCGCCACGGATTACGCGGATTGATTGCTGATCAGCGCCGATCAAATCAAAATCCGTGCTATCCGTGGCTCATTTGACGTTTGTGAAGAGTGCGGAACGAAAGCGCCAAAGATACGACGCATAAACTCCACAATAGAAACTTCACGATTAGCACCATGAGATTGCCCGGCTCGGACGCAGTTTGCCGCAACGTTTCTTCAAGCTGGCCCACAAAACTGCTGGTCATCAATCCTGAGAAATAGGCCCACGCCAAAACAAGAAACGCCGCGCCCCATGACTTTGACCGGTAAGCAGCCCATCCACCGACAAGCAACAACGCACCTGCCAGATAATCCTCGAACATGGTAGTGAAGTTGACGGCCCAGTGACTGATGCCTCGACGCCCCGTCTCCAGCACCGGAAGCAGCACGCCAATCGCAAATGCGGCAATGACTTCAAATCTCATATAGTAGTTACTATATGAGCTAAACCCTTCTTCTTCTTGTCGGCGACTAACCCGATTTTATCCACGCCTAGCTTTCTTACCTCATTAATTACACTCACTACGTCGCCATAGCTAACGCCGGCGGCGCTTTTGATATACACGATTCGATCCTGTTCGTTCGCGATCTTTTCGAGCTTATGGTTGACTTCTTCGGCGAGCTGTTCCTTTTGGAGGCGTTTCTTCCCGAGGTAGTATTCGACGTCATTTGTGATGGCGATTACTACTGAAGTTTCTCATAAGCGTTCTCCTTCGAGCGATCATCAAGCAGCGAGTGTGCTTTAACCTTTGACAACCGAAGTCGATATTTTGTTCCGTCAGTCGAGAGCCCCGGGAAAGCGGGGCTCTCGGCCGCCTCTTGCAACACTTCTGCTGGCTTCGGTTATTTCCTCTTAAAAGTTATACTGTGGCTCCCCCTTCCCAGTAACGCACAAATAAACGCCTGCGGAGGTCGCGTTTGCGATTGGCCGTGCATTGAACGCTCTCGCCCGGGCGGCGCCGGACTCTGCCGGTTGAGGTCTTTGATGAATAGAAGGTTTGATTTAAAAGAGTTCAAGTTAGTCGTCTTCTTCTGCGCCCTCACCGTGTTTCTAACGATCGGGGTCATCGGTTTTTGGGAGGTTGCGCTTCGTCCGGCTTTCTTCGGATGGGTTGACACGCACTATCCCGGTAATGAGAACGTGCAACGCCGTTGGGATATCAAACAGCGAGTCGAACATTTTACGATTTCGTTTATGGTCGACGCGCTCGTGGTGACGCTGCTGCTTCGCCTGGTTTACCGTAAACAGCGCCAACTACGTGAGAGTGAAGAACGTTATCGCGCGCTTTTCGAACAGGCAAGGGACGGCATCGGTGTGGTCCGCTTGTCAGATCATCATTTGGTTGAAGCCAATAACAAAGTTTGTGAAATTCTCGGTGTCTCGCAACAGGAGTGCGTCAACCAAAACATCCTTGAGCTTTTTCGCACCAGTACACAGCACGCACAATCGCAGCTCTTGCTGTCGTCTAATGGTCATTCTTCGGTCGAGAGTGAGTTGGTAATCCAAACTCCACAGGGCCAATCTCGTCCCGTCGCAGTTTCGTTTACGCCACTATCGACCGGCGGTGAAGCAGTGATGATCATGTCTATGCATGACCTCTCGGCGCGTAAGAAACTCGAAGCCGAGCGCGAAGAGATGCAGCGTCAGCTTTACCAGTCTTCCAAGCTGGCGTCGATTGGCGAGCTTTCCGCGGGCGTTGCTCACGAGATCAATAATCCGCTGAATGGAGTGATTAACTTCGCCCAGCTGCTCAAGGATGAAGACACGCCACGTTCTGAGTTCGAGCAGCAGATGATCGACGGCATCATCGATGAGGGTGGACGCATCGCCAAAATCGTGCGTGGCCTGCTGGCTTTTGCTCGCGCTGACGCGTATGAGCTGCGACAGGTACACGTCGCCGAGTCGATCAACGCCGCCATCGCGCTTTTCGGACGTCAGTTTGAAAAAGACGGCATTGCTTTAGAGATCGATCTGCAACCGGATCTGCCGATGGTCCAGGCCGATGGCTCACGTCTCAGGCAGGTCGTGGTTAACATGATCAGTAATGCGCATCACGCCCTTAAGGCGAAGCCGGGCGATTCTGTTGAAGGGAAGATATTCCGAATCACTGCACGCCGGGCTGGTGAGAACGTGCGCGTGGAGTTTTATGACAATGGTGCCGGAATCAAGCGTGAAGATCTCGCTAAGGTATTCGATCCGTTCTTCACTACTCGACGCGAAACCGGCGGTACTGGTTTGGGTCTGAGTATAAGCTTCGGCATCATTCGCGATTTCGGCGGCACGATCAAGGTTGAAAGCGAGGAAGGGAAATACACGCGCTTCACCGTCGAGCTTGCCGCGGTCGAAACGTGGGAAGCTGAATACAGTTAACTCTTCTCTGTGCAATCTCTGTGTTCTCTGTGTCTCTGTGGTTAATGAATGCCTGGAAATAACAACCACAGAGACACAGAGATTACAGAGGTTGCACAGAGAAGCAGTCCAGCAAAGAGTGAATATGCCAAACGTGCTACTAGTCGACGACGAGCCCAGCATTCGCCTGACGATGGGAGAGTTTTTGAGGCGGGCGGGCTATTCCGTGTTGATAGCGGCGGATTACGACAGCGCCATGACTCCCAAAGCTGAGGATCTGGACGTCGCCGTGATCGATATTAACCTGCCGGGCAAGAGCGGCATCCAGTTGTTGCAGCAACTATGCAACGCCAAAATTTACATCCCCGTCATCATGATTACGGGTGAGCCAAACTTATCGGTGATACCGGAGATCGTGCGCGCGGGCGCGTATGACTTCATCGCGAAACCGATCATCAAAGACGTGCTACTCAACGCCGTCGCGCGAGCGGCCGAGAAGAAGCGTCTCACTGACGAGAAGCGCAGGCTCGAGCAGGAGATCAAACGCTACGCTGAAGAACTCGAGACGCGCGTCGACGAGCGCACCGCCGAGCTCATCGAAACTCACAAACGTCTTGTAACCCAGGAACGCATCGCCGCACTCGGACGCGCCGCGGCCCAGGTAGCTCATGAGGTAAAGAACCCGCTCGCCGGATTGCTACTCTACTCCCTTCACCTCAAAGAGAAATCAAGTAACTTCTCGGAAACCCAAACTTATCTCGTAGATAAAATCGTCGACACTATCAAACATCTCAACAGCCGCGTCGAACAGATCCTTGGCTTCGCCCGGCCGGTTAGTCTCACTCTGGTTTCCGGAAATTTAACCCAGCTTGTTAACGACGTGCTGGAGCTGGTGCGGCCGCAGTTAACGGCAAACAAAGTCGAGGTGCGTCTGTCGATGGATCAGCAGCCAGCTTACGCAATGCTCGATCAGTCCTCACTGCGCGGGGCTTTGATGAATCTCATGCTAAATGCGATTGAGGCCATGAGAGAGGGCGGCACGTTGAGCATCGCGATCGATCACACCGGCGAGTCGCTGCGACTCGAAATCGCCGACACTGGTCACGGCATCAGCGAAGAAGAGGCGAAGAAGATCTTCGAGCCTTTCTATACGACGAAGGAACAGGGACTCGGTCTCGGCATGCCTTACGCTAAAAAGATCATCGAGCAGCACGATGGTACGATTTCGCTCAACAGCCGGCCCGGAGAGGGCACAACAATTTCCATCGTACTGCCCGCTGCGCAGACGGAGGTTGCCCATGCCTCCTAGTCGCGTTCTTGTAATCGACGACGAGGTGAGCATCACCGATGCGCTGCGTTTAATCTTACTTGACCTGGGCCATCACGTAGACTCAGCAAAAAACGGTGGCGAGGCGAAAGAGTTTCTCCACAGTTCTCCCTACGATCTCGTCTTCACGGACTTGCGTCTCCCTGACGCCAGTGGGATCGACTTGCTCACCATCATCAAAACCGACACTCCAAACACACAGGTCATAATCATGACCGCGCACGGCTCGCTCGACATTGCTATCGACGCCATCAAGCACGGCGCTTTCTACTATATCGAGAAGCCTTTCACTCCTGCCCAGGTAACGGCGCTGATCGAACGCGCTCTCGAATTCGAAGCCATCAAGCGCGAAAACCGAAGCCTGAAGACGGCGCTAATCGGCGATGGTGACGATTTCAAGATCATCGGCCGTGATCCGAAGATGCGGCAAATCCACGCCGTCATCCGCACCGCTGCGCCCTCGGATGCTTCAGTATTAATAGAAGGCGAATCAGGCACGGGAAAAGAGTTGATTGCTGCGGCCTTCCACTTTCAGAGTCCGCGCGCGGAATTGCCATTCATGCGCATCAACTGCGCCGCGATTCCGCAGGAGCTGATCGAGTCCGAGTTGTTTGGTTATCGAAAAGGAGCATTCACCGGAGCCGATCGAGACAAGCATGGCCTGATCGAAGCGACAGCGGGCGGCACCTTGCTTCTTGACGAGATCGCCGAGATGCCGATTCATCTGCAAACGAAGTTACTGCGCGTGCTACAGGAGCGAAAACTCCGTCGACTCGGTGACGATAAGGAAATCAGCGTCGATTTCCGTCTCGTTTCGTCGACCAATCGCGATACGGCACAGATGATTCAAGAGGGCACGCTCCGCAAGGATCTCTACTTTCGCATCAGCACGATCAAGGTCAAGTCACCGCCGTTGCGTGAGCGACTGGACGATGTGCCGCTGCTCGCAAATCGCTTTCTCGAGCACTACACAGCGAAGTACAAGAAGCGAATTCTCGAGGTTTCGACTGCGGCGTTTGCTTTATTGATGCGCTATGACTGGCCCGGGAATGTGCGCGAGCTCGAGAGCGTTATCGAGCATGCTGTGCTGTTTGCGACTGGCGATAAGTTGATGCCCGAAGATTTACCCGAGCAGCTTCACTCGAATCACGCCGCGGAATTCCGCTGCGTTATTCCACCGTATTTCACAATAGAGGAGATCGAGCGCGAGGCGATCGCGCAGACGCTCGAGCGAACGGGTGGAAACGTCAAACGGACCGCCGAGATCCTCAACTACCACCGGCCCAGGCTCTATCGGAAGATGAAAGCATTTGGTTTGCGCGGCGGTGGGGATTCGGAATCTTAAAAAAAAATTCTTCCTATGTTCCGTGGTGGAACACTCTACCCTCACCTCAACCCAAGTTGGAACACAGCCGGTCTGTTTTTATGGCTTCTACTTACAGGCACAGCCTTTGCACAAGCCCTCACTCGACAGATGAATCTCCGATGAAGCCTCGTCACCTCTTTCGTTAGGTCCGCGCGGCGCGATCAACTCAAGACCCACACTCCTGTGGGAATGATCCGTTTCCATGAGGTGAAAAATTTTAATGAATACTAGAAACGCTTTACGGCGCTGGCAGTCGCTCTTATCGATCTGCTGTGCCGGAGTCGCTGCGCTACTCGCTGTGTCGAGCGCGCACGCTCAAACGTCCCCTCCAACAACATGCGAGCGGACGGTTAAGGCTGACGTGGTCGCATTGGACCAGGCCTTAATCTATAACCGTCTCGGCGCAATCAACCCGGCGGGAATGATCTACGCACTTAAGCGCGATGTCGTCGCGATTGACCCGTCGAAAGGCCTGGTTGCCGGTAACGTTCAACTACGTCCCGGCAAGCGCCCGCGCCCGATCGCATTGCGCATGAACGTTGGAGATTGTCTCCAAGTCAACTTTACTAACCTGCTAGCACCCGATCCAGCTAACGTTAATTCATTTGCAGCCAACAACGCGCCGGCTACGCGCACGGCCTCTGCGCACATCATGGGCCTGCAACTGGTCGGCACGATTGCGTCTGACGGCTCGAACGTCGGACAGAATCCGAGCAGTCTGGTCGCGCCCGGCGCGTCGGCCGCTTACACCTACATCGCGCAGCGCGAGGGCAATCACCTGGTTTATTCGACCGCCGCAACGACCGGTGGTGAAGGTGACGGCGGCTCGCTGGCGATGGGTCTCTTCGGCTCCGTCAACGTCGAACTGAAAGGCGCCGAGTGGTATCGCTCGCAGTTAACTGCGGAAGAGCTGGCGCTCGCAACCGAGAAGAACACGGATGGTACGCCGAAGAAAACCGCTAACGGACAGCCGATTCTGAACTATGACGCTGTTTATCCGGCGGGACACCCGCGCGCGGGCCAACCGATCTTGAAGATGCTCGATGCTACTAACAACATCGTGCACACAGATTTGAATGCGGTTATCACCGGTCCCAACAAGGGCCGTTTTCCAGCGGGCAGCTACAAACCAAACCCCGTGGAACCTGATCGCGATCAGCCGTTCCGCGAGTTTACCGTCGTCTATCACGACGAGATCAAAGCCATTCAGCCATTTCCGCAGTTTGAAGATCCGGTTCTTTCACACACGCTCTACAGTGTTAAAGACGGTTTCGCCATCAACTACGGAACGGGCGGTATCGGCCCGGAGATTCTCGCGAATCGACTCGGTGTCGGCCCAATGGCTAACTGTACTGAATGTAAATACGAAGACTTCTTCTTGTCGGCGTGGGCTGTCGGCGACCCGGCACAG
>Ga0207712_10000357_pt1 | contig 40513 bp, 68 predicted proteins | sample KBSS44metaG_FD_184402 | JGI IMG/M metagenome (GOLD analysis project Ga0207712, IMG submission 184402) | Switchgrass rhizosphere microbial communities from Kellogg Biological Station, Michigan, USA - KBS S4-4 metaG (SPAdes) (version 2) | ecosystem: Host-associated > Plants > Roots > Rhizosphere...
TTCGTGGTCATTAAGTCGGCCTGTAAAAAATCTTATAATTATAGGTTCCAAAGAAATCTGAAGAAAAAGCCCGTCCTTGCAAGTCAAGTGAAAGAGTATTAGCATTCTTTAACTCGACTGGATAGTCATCTGAAAGTCCATTAATCTTTATTCTATTGCTATAACCAAAGCATTGGGTTCCATTAGATACGTATTGACCTGTTTGAACACCTAAATTAACGTTATATAAAAGGATTATCCCCATAGTATTAGCAGGAATGGTAGCTATAGTTACAAAAGTACTTGAACTATTAGTTGCAAAAGACCCTGTTATAACATTCTGAAAAGGATTCAAAAGCCAATTGTTTGTTCCGTCGTAGAAATAAGGTGAAGCAGAAGAAACAAAGTATTGGCCATTCGTACCTGCTGGCAATGCAGGACTAAGCGCTTTATTAGGCATCGAAGCTTGCAAGTGGTACATGTCCGAACCACTACCGGCATCAATAAAGTTATGTTCTTGGCTAAGTCCCGTATCTAAGAAGGCAAAATTAGCCTGAATGAGAGGTTGTGTAGATGAAATTGTTTGGTTGCCCTGTGGGACATTATTTGTATAGGCCATGAAGTCTCCTAAAACTTGGGTATTGAGCGCTCATAAAGCATCTCTTCGTATGTGTCCTGCATGCATACGTCTTTAAATCTGGTGTATTCCACCATTGCATCGTTGTACTGATCCATTTGGTTAAATCGTTTGAATCGCTGGAGTGCTGCCCCAAGAGCAATTAAAGGTCCCAAATCAGGACGAAATGGGACATCGGTAAGATTGACCAATGGAGCCGGAGTCTGAATTCCCTGCATCTTGATTAGGTAAACTTGATCGGGAACAGGGCGCAAAACAAACATCGGAACTGCATCTAAGGTCGCCTGCGTTGAATCGGCAAGCAAGTTCTGCCTAAAGAAAAGGATTCCTTGAGGCCTATTTGGCATGTATGTTTGAGATGTCGCTATGATGCTCGCATTGGTCGTGGGCGCTACTAGAAACGAAAGCCCGGCAACGGTCCCTGTTGAGTAATTAATTGAACCAGACACAGCCCCAACAGAACTAAGAGGACTAACTTGGGTGAAAGTTCCGGTCCCGTTAAATGGGTCGCTGGGAACGTCCTGTACGACTTGCGTGCCATCTGTGACATACACACTCCTTGGTAAAACTGGGTAGGCAGATATATTGAATGAAAAGCTATTGCCACCTGAAGCGGTAGCAACTTCTTGCTTGTTTTCTTGCTGCGGATAGTCTTGATAAAAAGTGTCCGGGTCGAGATACCATTCAATTGGGAATCCGTCAGCATAGGCACTGGGATTCACGGTCTGAAAACCCTCGGGAGTTAAGTATTGGTCAACGTTGGCTTGTGTAAAGAATTGAAAATTAGTATAGCCCCAAAAGATTTTAAGCTCCTTGGGCAATACCAATTGGTAGTAATAGTTAATTAAATCCGCGCACTGTTGATTGGAAAGCATCGACTCATCAGGAATACCAGCGATATCCCTGAACTCTGAAATAATGTTTTCTAAGTTCCAGACTGGGGCGGTAAAAACCATTACACCCTCTCACAGACGAAATGGGTCTTGTAGCCTGCAACGTAAATCTGCGGCAATCCATCGGGTCCCTTACGGTATTTCTCGATGTTCTCGCGGCAGCTTTCTAGGTTCTTAATGACTTCGGTTGGCAAGTCATATTGGGCTCCATCAGTGAGCTTGTACATTTTAAACGGATGTGTTTTGCTAGCATAATGGAACTCTAGGACGTGACCAGGATCTCTTTGATTTCTAAAGGTGATCTTCTCGAAATTAGGAACCTGTGTCATTACAACGACTTGATTCTCTTTAAGCTCGGCAGCGATTTTTTCCATTGGCTCATCTGCCGGTCCAGCTAGATGGTTCTCTTGCAATTCCTCTACTGGGATTTTCTTTTCTCTGCTTCTATTGATTACTGTTGCCATTTTTCCTCATTGATTGTTGTACATAAGCCCTGGTGGTTGCCCAGCTTGCGCGACATAAGAAACGATGTTGATTTGTCCGCCGGCCACGTAGGGCTGAAATTCTGTTGTGTCTACCGGAAAGCCTTGAATGGTAAAGAGCTGAAACGTCTTCGCGTTTGAATCAAAGTTGCCAATGATGTATCGGTTATCATTCAACTGTCGCATTCCGGAAACCTTGGAAATGGTCACTGTTTGACCGTCAGCAACCGCAAAAGAATTGGCATCAGCAACGCTTTCAAGAGTCACTACTCCTGGAACGGATTGCGTGATATCAGTGATGTTGTAGATTGTCCCTAACGGGAAGCCAACTAATGCGGTCATTTGTCTCCTAAAAGTGAGGGAAGGATGTAAAGTCCTTCCCCCGTTTGATTACCAGCCTGTGGGAGTTTCAGCCCAAGCTTCCCAGTAAAGGACGTCAGCGGCAGAACCAACCACGCCAGTTCCAAGAGTGATCCCTTGGTAGCCTGTGTCGTATTGATTTCCTGCTGGATTTCCCTGAACGCTGATCTGACCTGTAGTAGCATCGATCGTTGGAGCTGTAGCCGGAGTGGAGATAAGGTTCGCAATACCTCCTGAGACGTAAGTTCCAAAAGCCGAAGTATCTACTGGATTGCCGAAGGTGTCGTATAATGTGAATGTAGAGCCCGAGATACCAGAGACCACATATCTGTTGGTATTAAGCTGTGTCATTCCAACGACTCCAGAAATGGTGACCGTATCGCCATTAACCAAAGTCTGAGCACCTGTAGGAGTTAAGCTAGACAAAGTAACGACGCCGGGATTAGCATTAGATACGCCCGTGATCGTGTACTGAGTGTTGTACCAAACTCCACCAGCATTAACAGGAGTGAACCCGTTAGAAGCTAGAAGAGAGACGGTGGGAACCCCTGCTGTATATGTTGAGATTAATGCTTTCGCACTTGCCACAACGTTTTTAATCCATTCAGAGAATCCAACACCAGTCTGAGCTGCTGTTTTCGTGTAGTTGGTGACAGTAAATCTATCTGGAACGAATCCTAGATTAAGGTTAACTGCGGCACCTGTACTTGTGATAATTCCGTTTCTATATTGACTCATTTCATTCCTCCTTAAAGTCTTTGAGTTGCGAGCAACCGGGTGATCCAGTTGTCATTAAGGAGACGTGTCGCAAATGGGTACTTGTAGCCCACAGAACCACGCTGGTTAAGCGGATCAGAGGTACCAGAAGAACCAAGAGGCTTCACGATAAACTCAGCTTCTTTAGAACCAAGCTTCACAACACCATAGGCTTCTTGACCGAGGATGATGTTGTTCCAGACAGGTGTTGCAGCACTGGAAGCATATCCGTTTGTGCTCAAAAGCCATCTTACGTTGTTTGTGGAGCCCCATTCTGCTTCAAGCGCATCCATAGGGTTAGGGTAGTTTGCAGCGGAGAGGAAGTCTGCGCATGCTTCAAGGTCATTTTGGAGCGTAACATCCATGAAGCCCCAGTAACTTGACCTTACGGGTGAAGTCGCAAAACGGTTTTCTCCAGGGATAGGCTTGGTCATTAATCTTGCGTTACCGAGACGAAGAGCACGTACGGCAGTCTTAATGTCCGCTGTAGTTATCTCTGTAGGGGTTCCGCCGTTAATACCATTGCTGCAAAGTATGCTAGAAGCCGTTGCGACCATCATATTTCTGATTAGTGTGTCCAAAGTTAATCCTAGCTGCAATGAGAGCACTCTTGTTGCCTCATTAAGAACTCTATCTTGTACTGTAAACTGCACTTGGTCTGTAATTGTGACGAAGTTTCCGTACCACTTAATCTGGGTAGAAAAGTCAGTCACGCTCAAAGCATCTCCTGGAGGCGTAGTACCATCTGTAATTGGCACTGTAGCCGCAGAAAGCGTTGAGTAACGTCTAAAAATCATCTGATCGCCAGAATTAAGGGGAATAGTCCTTTTCTGGGCAAACAGGTCGTAGATGTAGTATGGACGCGCTAATGTGAGCAAAAGTCTATCAAAATAGGTTCTGACTTCTGGTGGCACTTGAGCGGTTGTTGTAATTGGCATATATCAACCTATCGGTTAGATACCGGCCAGATTCCTCGATGCGATCTTATGGAAGTCCTCATCAGACATGCTAGCGTAGTAATCAGCAGCACTAAGCTGTCCTTGACCACCAACGGTAGCTAATGTTTGCGGCTTGGATGCATTTGCTAGCGCTCTTTGTCCATTAGTCTGTTGACTTCCCAAAGCCATATTCTGGTTTTGGTTCTGGACGGGAGTGCTTGCTCTTGAATTCAATTCCGCTAACAAATAAGCTGCCTCATAGGGATTGGATGCATTGCGAATCATCTCGGCAAATATCGGGTTCTTACTAGTTAATTGCGGTACGTGCTGTGTGACCATGTTGTTCCAGTCCTGACGCTGAGACTTTGTTTCTATGGCAGTGAGAGCATCTTTTATCTCTTCCCGGAGTTGAATGTTCTCCTGCCTAATAGCGTCGAAAGCCTTCCTAACGTCGCGCGAGTCATCCAAATCCAACGCATTTAATGCATCTTGTTTAGTTGCTTGCACTGATTCTGGTTGACGAGTTGGAACTTTTGCATACGCTTCTGCTTGGCCCCTCCAATAACTCGCCTCTTCTTTCAACTTGGCTGTTTCATCACGTAGTGCCCGAAAGTTCATCTCCTTATCGGACAATTGCTGACCGGCGACGTCTTGCTGTGTTACGCCCGTGTTTAGTGGATCACCGACGAATTGATCCTGAGTTACGTCGTTTGAGCTGTAATTGTTAGACTCAGGGAATAGCTCAGTCCCAGGTCTTGACATATCAATATCCATATTTCCTTATGATCCCGGCGACGGATCGGTTCACGCCCGTTTTCAAGAATTTTTTTGACATCATAAGCCAAAAAAGTCCGTTGATTTGCCAGGCTGGCTCAACGGTAAGCCTTTAAAGTAGGTTGGCGAAGTTAACGCGACCTAAAATTATGCTAAAAGTATCGACCCTGATTTCTTTGCAGTGTCTGCAAGAATTGGGTTAAAGTCTTTCATGCTCGAGGACATTTCTGCTTCACTAATAGGAATGTCATAAGGCAAGCTCAAGTCGGTTTCAACCGTAAGTCGCTTTTCCTTGTGAATCCATTTAAAAACAAGAACTCCAACCATTGGCTGAGGAGGTCGTTTTGCGATTACTTCCCAACCGTTGACAATTGCATTTTTCTGAGTGACATGAGGCTTAGCTGCAAACAAAACCCAGAAGTCATGATGCAACTTCTTGGAATACATCTCCGCTAAGCGGTTTGCGTCGGACCAGCAATCTGCTGCCATCGGTTCTCTTGTCTCGCCCATCTCCTGCATATTGGAGTTGCGTTTTTGTCCTATTAGTGTCGTTTCCATCAATTCCTAAATATTCTCTCCACTTCTTCACCAGCCATTTTTCAACTCTTGGTGGAAGTGGTTCTATCGTTGTTAAGCCCAGTTATAATCTCTAAATTGCGAATGAGCCTTTCCGAAGTCTTTCTGAACATCGCCCTTTCCTGCCATGCCATAAGCTTCATCCATTGCTTCACTCTTCATCTCGTACACGCCTGCTTGCCAGTTATTAGCAACAGACTGAGGAGTCGTCTCACTCTGGTGGCTCACCATCGGCTGACGCTCGTTGTTTCGCTCCATGCTTTCGAATCCAGCTTGGTCTTTCATGCCTTCTTCTCCTTTTTTGTGTTCAATTTGTTCTTAATGCTAACAGGAGTGTTCACATGCTCTGCTTTCTTCAAGGCACTCCGCGCTTTCTTTAATGCACTGATCTTCTTCTTCATCTAAAACCTCTATAGTCACTTTCACTTTCGGAGGAGCCCATAATTGAATGAACTCCATCTTTCCTTTTCTCTCTATTTCTTCTTTAACTTCACTTTCTTTCATGAAGGAAATACGTCTTTTAACGACGGTTAGGACGCCATCAAACTTTTCTTTTAGATCAACCTTATCCATACCCTCTGCCTTCAGTCCCGTATTTTGCACTTGGAAGCAATGTGTTTTGCAGCTCTCTTGGGTTTTCGTATACTGCTTTTCCCGGTGTCACTCCCTGCCACTTTTCCCAATACTCGTGTTGCTGTCTCTCCGCTGCTAGGGCTTTTTGTAGGGACGAGGTTGACGACCCAGTCATCGTTGTAGAAGTGTGCTGTCGCGGGAGGCCGGTAGACAAATTGAGTTGCTCCTCGGCCCAAACTCCTGGTAGTGGATGGAATTTCGGATTGTAAGTATTGCTCTGCCCTGGCTGCGGCTTCAGCGTATTCATCGGTTCGTTTCCTTTTCCCATCTACTCTTCCAAAAGTTATGTTACTATCAAGTCTCACATCTCTATTCTGGAATGACCAAACTTCTTTGTTATCCAGAAAAACAACCCATTCAAGGTCAAACTCCATGCCTCTTTCTATCAGGAAGTTTGCATAACCGCTTCCTTTCGGAGTCATCATTGGCAATGGAGGATTAAGCTGCAAAATCAAAACGAAGCCTTTCCTAATGGTAAGTTGTCATCGCTGTGACTTCCATGCTCATATTCATAAGCCTGTTGATGCTGCTTTCGCTCATTCTCCATCTCAAACTGCAAGTCGCTCATTGTCGGTCCAACTGATCCTTGTTTCAATGCGGCAACACGTTTAGGCTTCTCGCCCACAACGCTTGTGTAACCACCTTCGCCTTGAAACATACTAGCTGTCATCTCTTGCCTTATTTAGCTTTGGAGGACTATTGGCGCCTTTTCTACTTGGAAGCTGTGAATTCACTTTCTTAAACCACTTCATATTGCTTAACTCGATCAGCTTCCCTCTTTGACAATTGGGTGTGCAAAACATCTGTCGTTTATTCTTTTTCTCGTAGGCTCTTTTGCAAAACTCGCAAACACCCTTCTTTCCTTCTGCTATCATCTATCACTTTTCTCATGGTTTTCCTGAAAACTGAATGCCACTTGGATAATCAATCAATTGATCGGCAATCATTTCAAACTTTCTTTCACTTCTTGCGCAATTCATCTCATACTCAAGGTATTCTCTTGCGTGAGGCTGCATTCCTGCCACATCCAGCTGACTGCATGCACTTGCCTCTAGTTCTTCTCTCTGATACAAATCAAATCCAAACATAATTTCTCCTAGTATTTGTGCGTGTCATGCCCATACTGGCTGTTATAATTTCTGTCCTGGTGTCTCTTAATGTGAGCACTTCTATGTGTTCCGGCCTGTTGGTGTCTCGTCGCTTCATTGTTTAGCATTTCCTTAACGGGACCACCTGAATTGTAAAGCGGCTTTACATGCTGAATATTGTGTTGTAAATCTTCACCGGCTAATCTCTTATCGGAAGCTCCAGCTCCCATGAATCCCCATCCGTCGTTATTCATTTTTTCTCACTCACTGCTGGTTGAGGAACCACTGTATCCATAGAGGCTAACCTGTTTTCTTCTTCAACACCTCGCACAATGTCAAGCAGCTTTACAGCGTTGTTCATGTCAATTTCATCCATTTCTTTAACTGCTCGAATATCATTAAGAACACTTCGAGAACGTTCTTCTTGAGCTGCTGCAAGTCTTTCTTCACTGAGTGCTGCGTCGTATTTGATTCTGCTGAGTCTCTCTTCTCCCAGTGATATATCCGTAAATGCCTTCGCCTGTAGCAACTGATTGACCTGCTGCTTATCTTCCATCTCTTGCTGCTGTGCTGCCTTGGCTGCTTCATGCTGCTCTTGAACAAGTTGAGCTCCTCTCTTGCTGATCGGGTAAGGTGAAAGCTCCCAAAGCATCTCGTCTGGAACATCGACGCCACCTTGCTTCATTGTCCATGCTTGCATAAATGCTGACTGTTTCTGGTAATCTGTCATCGGCATCTCTGCGAAGTCGATGTCGTACTCCAGGAAGGTTCCGTTGTAGAATTCGTTTGTCGGTTCCTGTTTGATTAATCGCTCAACCTTCTCTGGAGTGAATTTCTGGATCATTTTGAGAACTTTTTTCATTACAAGAGAATCAGCTTCCTTGAAATTGTCCATGATCGGACCAAGCTGCATAATGGCCATTGAGGTCTTCATTTTGAAAAGCATCGCACTCATTCTGTCGGTTTGATCGTTGGCGAGCGCACCTAAATCGATAAAGTCTTTGATATCAGCGTCGAAGGATTCTTGTAGTGCGAAGAGGCTTTCAGGGAGTGAAGGAGGATCTATGCGTTCGGCGTCAGAGACTTCAAATCCAGGGTTGAAGAAGATAACCTTTCCTTGACCAGTCTGAAAAAGAGATTTTGGGTTAGACACGGCTCCGGATTTTGCTTTCCAACCCGACCCAATCTGCGAATCCATGATGTCCAGCAACTTAGATTTTCGCATGTTATATTCTTCATTGGAATCCCTAAGAAGTCTTTGTAAACCTTGTATCTTCCATTGAAATAGGTCGTAGGATGGGTCGAATACGCAGTAGTACGGGACAAAAGGGTACTCTCCAATTCCCCAAGGGTCTTCACCGCTGTAGAGTAAACGGTTCTCGACAATAACATTATACTCCACTGTCTTAAAGTAACCTTCGATAACGGCAAGGTTGGGGAACATTTGCTGAAGCATGGCCAGACGGTTCCTATCTCCTTTCCAGGGCTTTTGTGCACCTGTATTTTTGTCGACAAGAATCCATCCTTTTTTGTATCGTTGTTTCCAGTACTCATTATACGCCAGAAGCTCTTGCAGGCCCCATTGTCGCGCATAAGGTTCGTAGGTGAACTTCTCGTCCCTATTTCCGTATCCCATTGCGTCAATTTCTCGCTCACAACCAGGTACAAGCGACTTTATAACATCCTTGCTAAGATACTTGCGTCGAGCAACAAAAGTACTATCCTCAAGGTCCATGCGTGTGCTAAAAGGGTCCCAGATGACGTCGTTCCAGTTATCAAGGTGAAACTCAATGCGCCCGTTTACGTAATCGCTTCTATAGTCTATCCAAGGGGATAACCATGAAACTCCTGATACTAATGAATTGTGTTTGGCGCGGTTTATCGCACGATACCCTTTAGGCATCATCTGAGTGTGTAGTAATTCAGTAAGCTGGTCAGCCGTCTCTGGATTGGAGTTTTCTCTGGCCGTTACAATCCCCTGCTGCTGATTAGCGCTGAGGTATCCTGAGACCATGTTGATAGTTTTGCGGCTCTTATTGAATGTGAAAGAATTTCTTCGCTCATCGTTGAGGTATTTCATTTGGTCAAGCGACCACTGATTACCTAAGTAGAAACCTACATCCCTATATGCTTCAGCGTAATAAGTATTAAGAAGCATGTAAGCGCGGTTATAATCTTGAGTAAAGTCCGAGACAATATCGAAGTCAGTTGCCATTCAGTCCCATGTTGTAATTTCGCGTAAGAGTAAAAAAAATTCTTGACACTTTAACCTCAATAAACATAATTCCGATTAAAATTTCAAGAATGTTTTTGACAAACTTAAATTTTTCATGCTATTAGAGGATTATGGAAGAAGAAAAAAAAATCAGAGTTATATCAAAAGAAACACTAAATAAACTACTTCAATGCTTCGCTGAGCCCAGTGAAATGGGAGACTTCTGCCTTAACATGAACATTCTTAGCTATCAAATAGCGGCATCCTCCCAAGTAGGAGTCTCATCTGAAGAAGAAGCTGTAATACTAGGCCTAAGACAAATTGCTCATTTTACAAACTTTTGCCAGCAAAACATAGAGGTTGTTCGCGATCTAATCCAAGTTTGTAGTGTAGAAGAATTCACAGAAGAAGAACTAGAAAGGATGAATCAACCTGAATGTCAATAACGATCCCCTACGGATACGAACCTCGCCCTTATCAACAAAAAATCCTTCAAGCCTTAGATGACGGGTTCCTTAATGCCTGTTGGGTAGTCCATCGCCGAGGAGGCAAGGACACCACGATGTGGAACTACATGATTAAGCGCGCGTTCTTGGAGCCTGGAACTTACTACTACTTCCTACCAAGCTTCGCCCAAGCAAAGCGGGTAATCTGGGATGGCATGACGAATGACGGTAAACGCATGCTCGACTACATTCCCAAATCCATCATTGATGGGAATCCAAACAATACCGAAATGAAGGTCTGGATTAATGGGGCGCGAGGCCAAAGTCTGATACAGCTCATTGGAGCAGACAGTTACGATGCCATAATGGGTACGAATCCACGTGGGGTCGTCTTCAGCGAGTGGTCTCTCATGGACCCGATGGCCTATGAGTTTATCAAGCCAATACTCGCAGCTAACCGTGGCTGGTGTGCATTTATTTACACACCTCGAGGGAAGAATCATGGATGGGATCTGGCCGAAATTGCCAAAAAGAATCCGGATGAATGGTTCTTTGAAAATCTCACCGTCAGAGAAACCAATGTCCTTACGGAAGATCAAATAGAAGCCGAGCGCAGGAAAGGCATGCCAGAGGACATGATTCAGCAAGAGTTCTATTGTAACTTCAATCGGGGCCAAGAAGGTTCGTATTATGGAAGGCAAATAGAATCTCTTAGGAACAAGGGACAAATAACTCGAGTTCCATTTGATCCCGCAGTCCCCGTCCGAACTTACTGGGACATCGGAATTGGGGATAGCACAGCGATATGGTTTGCTCAATTTGTTGCTAAAGAGATCCATCTTATTTACTACTATGAAAATTCTGGTGAAGGACTAAGTCACTATGTTCGCGTCCTTGATGACTTTCGTCGAGAAACCGGATGCGTATATGACCTGCATGTTGCTCCACATGACATACAAGCTCGGGAGTTGACATCAGGGAAGACACGACTTGAAACAGCTCGGAGGTTAGGTCTGAGCTTCCGCGTTGCGCCAAAGTTGATGTTAGAATCTGGCATAGAAGCTGTACGTATGCTTCTCTCGCGCTGCTGGTTTGATGAAAAGCGATGCGAACATGGCCTGAAGTGTCTTGAAAACTATCGTAAGTCCTACAACGAGAAGTTTCGGGTGTACGGGGATAAGCCCTTCCATGATTATACGAGTCACGGGGCGGACGCATTTCGTTACCTTGCGATAACGGAGTCGGATTTTCGTCCGGATCGAGGGATTGATGACGGCGATTACGATCGTATGAGAGGTCTGTGGGGTTGGAAAGTCTAGCGATATCCCAATTAAGTTCAGAAATATCTTCTCGAATCTCTAAAAGTTCCTTTAATATTGCGCCTACATGATCTTGTAAGTTCTCCATTTTTTTCATCCCCTGTAATTATTTTTTCCAGAGCATATGAAAACATCGAATTTTTCTAAACACTTTTCTTGAGAAATTTGAAAACTCATTTGCTTGCGTTTTAAGCCCTTAAAAAAAGTTAGACGACCCAAAGTGAATTCCAACATACACAATCACCCTGAGCCGTCTAAAAACGGCCTTATGTAGTCCTTAAGAATCTGAATGCATTCTTCATCGCCATATCCAATCGGACAAACTCCATTTGGAAGCTTAATCTCGACTACACTTTGCCTTACGTAAATGTAAAACCTTTCTGTAAAGAGATGTTGCACTCCTTCAACGATTTTTTCAACTTCTTTTTTGGTTTTCTCGGAGGATTTAGCTCTATTTTCTTCCTTCTGCGCTTTCTCTGCTTTGATGTCTTCCTTGGTTTTGTTCGGAACCCATCTTTCGTTAAGCGCTTGTTTGCGGATTCGCTTCTCATTCACCGGGAGGCCCTTCTTGGTTTGGGCCTCTATGTACTGCTTGGCCGCGAGCTCCGCGTTTTTTATAGCCTCCTCATCCGGAGGCTGTTCTTTGGAAGAAGAAGAAACAACAACGGGAGCGTTAGCGACCTTCTTCTTCTGTTGTTGTTCTTTTACCTTGGTATTCTCTAAAGAAACATGTTCTTCTTTATTGTCCTGGTTTTCCGGAAGCTCATTTTCCGTATCCGTGTTTTCAGGAAACGGTAAACATTTTTTGAATTTAGGTGTTTCAGATATGAAATACTGGTACCCGGCAAACCTAGATCCCTCGGTTCTTATAGGAACTCTTTCCATGTAACCAAAATCCATGAGCTCTTTAACCATCTTATAAACTTTATCTTTTCCAGCTCTTCCTTTAGCGTGCAAAATTACTTGAGATATTTTTATTTTCCAGTTTTTACTATTAGAAAGAAGGTAAGAGAGAAGCCAGATAGCTTCAAAAGATAGTTCTTTATGTCTTAGGATGTCATTTAGGATTTGAGCGTATGGATGCTCCGCGTCTCGTGGGCATCTTTGGATTGTGTCTCTGTCTGATGAGTAGGATGATATCATCTTTATGTTTTCCTTTTTCAGTTTTTATTTGCAAAAAAAAGCCAAAGAAACATAGAATGATATTGTGGAGCATTCCATGTTCAAATGGACACCGTGAAAGGGAAGTGCAGTAGCTTCCTTTTCACAATTTCCTCTAAATTAAGCCCCCAAATCGAAGCCTAATTAAAACAAATCTTCTAACACGTTTCCCATATGTTTGGCAAATGAATTGTTAAACAGGCTGCGAACCGGTAATTTTCCGGCTCGCTATCGATTACCTGCCCCGTTCAGTAGTACTTCCCATCGAGAATCCCCGACAGGCTGAACAGAAACACCAAATTTAGGAGCAATAGAACCGAGAAGGACTTGAACCTTCGACCTCTCCCCATGACAAGCATGGATCACAACGCTCTAACCAACTGAGCTATCAGTTCTTTTTACAAAGGCCCTGGAGGGACTCGAACCCCCGACAACGCACTTAACAGGCGCGTGCTCTAACCAACTGAGCTACAAGGCCAAACTGGCGGATGGCTCTACCAGTTTATTCCGACCTTCATCCTCAAAAGCAATGAGGCATTGCCGGAATCGGGTTCACCGAGAATCGAACTCGGATCTCCTCCGTGACAGGGAGGTATGTTAGCCGGTTGCAACATGAACCCAAGCTGGACAACAGAGGAATCAAACCTCACCTCCTGATGCATTCAGGCACTCTACCAAGAGCTTGTCACCCAAAAAAAAAGCAGTCGGCGGGAGTCGGACCCGCGGCATCCTGCTTGGAAGGCAGGCGCTCTACCTACTGAGCTACAACTGCGTTGCCCCTATACGGATTCGAACCGTAGCTCTGAGATTGAAAACCTCATGTGCTAACCGCTACACTATAGGGACGTCATCAAGTGTCTTTTTGCCTTTAGTTTTCTTCTTCTTATGATAGCAAGGAAAATAAAACTCATGGCCCTTACTCCGAATGAGTTCCATAAACCGCTTGCATGAATCACATGGATCGAAGGGACTCGCATCAATCATCAACCATCTTTTCCGCATATTCTTTGGCAAAATCTAACTGAGTATTTAGATTATTCAAGTTAACCTTAACCATATTGTTATGCATGCTAAAGACTTGCTTGTGAAAGTTTCTTATTGAATCATTTATCATTCCAAGAGACCTCATAATGTCGTAAAACTGATCTTCTGTCATGGATATGCCTCCGAAACTATTCCTAGAATGTCTTTTTCTGTAACCAACATCAACTCTTCATCTTCTGCATCGATTCGTGCTCCACAGTAAGGAACCATCAGTAGGACGTCCTGAAGGTTAACCTCAGCCTCTACCTTTGACCCCATATCAAGCACACGTGCCCTAAAGGGCCTATCTCCGTTATCAGTAAGAATCAAAACTCCCCTTTTCTCGGGTTCTTTGAGCTTTCTCACTAATATGTTTTTACCTATCGGCTTTATCATTTTCTTCCTTAAATTCTGGAGCAAGAGGCAGCGGCATCCAATGCGTTATAAGTCCTCGTGCGCCTTTTTGTGTTATTTCTTTTCCATCATAATTGTCGTACCAGAACCTACCGACTCTCTCGGCGATCTGAACGAAATACATCCTAACTTTTGGGTGACAGTCGTAGTGAGCAACAAGAACGTATACGTTTTGGGCAGGTAGACGTTCTTCGACTTTTATCCAATCCATTTTTCTCATGTCTAAACACTTTTCAATAGCCGTTACCCTTTCTTCAATCTCGTGTAAATAGCAGTGACATTCTTGGTCTTCAAGGCCGCATTTATCACATTCACCCGACATGTTTTTCCCTAATCTTCCTTAACTCTTTTGTGAGAACAAACAAGGCTCTACAAAGAGAAAAATCGTCTGCTATTGGATATTCTTCGTCAGGGTAGTCTTTTTTATACTTTTCCCTATGCTCAATAATGGACTTTTCCCACTGTTCGTCATGCTCCTTAAACTGTTCTTCAAGGAACTCTAGCGTATATTCTTGCATTTCATTCTCTCTTTGCAACGGCAGTTGGCATTGGTGCACTCTAAATCAAAATTAATGGTGTTGAATTTATAAGGAACGATTTCTCTATCCCCTCTAATCTCATCCCATTCCTTTTGAGTCATTTCTTCCATGAAATACCTTACGGAAGTTTTTTCCATTTTGTCACTCCTATTACGTGTTCTTCAGCGCCGTATTCCTCTTCTTGAACAATCCAACCTTCATAAACTTCATAGCAATCTAAGATAGTTTCTTCTGGCGATTCAGGAATCTCTTTTTTAAGGCGATATGATGAGATATTGAACTTAAACGTAACTTCGTGCCAATCCTTTTCTTTTTCCATGTCCTCTTCGCAACAAAATGTCTTGTTTCCAAAGCATAGAACGCGCTGACCATTATTGGGCAATCGCTCGGTAACACTATACTCTTTTATCTCACTACCCATGACAAAATCCATTCCCTTATTGCTGTGTATTTGAAGAGCCAATAAAATGTGTAAATGGGTCCGCATATCGAGTGAAATACTCCCCATAGTACCGATTTATTGATCGCATAGGAAAGACAGCCAGAAATAAAGCTCCACGGCCAAAGCCGGATAACTGTTATGTCTCTCACTTCTTCTTCATTCCTTTAAGAGTCTCGGCAAGCCGTGCTCTTCTTGCAGTCGTAGGATTCTTACTATGCTCTGCCTTCTTAAGTTTCTTTTCAGGAATCTTTTTTCCTTCTGGAACTCCAAGGGTCTTATGTAGAGCTCCCGGGTGTTTAATTGCTTTTCCTATCCATTTTTCTTCTGCCATTTTATCTCCATGACCAGTCTTTCGTATCTTCCCATCCATAGGGAATCAAAGGCTGGATTTCTTGTTCAGGTTCTTTTTTTTCTTCAGGCCACGATCTTACGGGTTCCTGTATTGTTTGAGGAATTGGATTCATATGTTCCTTATAAAAAATGCTTGTGCCACCATTGCTCAGGGCTCCACTCTTTTAAACTGCATAGTAGTGCCCGAAGTTGAAAAACGGGGTCTTTCTTTGCCTTTTTGCTTAAGCGCTGCTTCGTAGTCAGCTTGTTCATTCTGCTTGGATTCATATACCTCGAAGAACTCCTTTAATAATTCATTGAATCTTCTTCTCTTGCCTACATCAATTTCGCGTATCTTCTTTTTCGCTCGCTCAAGTATATGATCTAACTTCAGCTTGTAGCACTCAAGAGTTCCCCATAGAAGTAAATACTTACTGAAGTATAGTTTGATCTTCGGAGGTATTAAAACTATTGTTTTTACCATTTAAAATCCAAAATCTCCTATCATGTCTCGAACTACCCTTTCCGTTCCTTGAAAAACTTGGTCGCATTTTTTACATGTGATAGAGCAATTAATTCTACCATTTTTAGGATAACAACATACGGACATATTCATGTACTTACTTGTATGAGGGCAAGCCTCTTTTACTTTTTTTGCAGCGTCCGCCGCGACAAGATTCCAAAAAGTTGAGTCGAAGTTGTTAATATAAAAAGGCGTTGTTAAAACTCTATTGTGATAGGTCATTCTGGCATCCTTAAAAAAATGGTTATTAAAACGGCTGTACCACAAATTGCCATGACGCAATATCTAATATCTTCACCTGTCATAATATCCAACATTATGTCTCGTAATTTAAATTAATCACTTTAAAGCTAATTATTCTGTCTGCACGGTCATGATGCTGCGCTCGAACCACAACACCTTCCATCTCATGTCCGTTTTCGTATTGACCCTCTCCCATTGTGGAAACTTTTTCCTTGTCGAAGCTGTCGCCTAGCTCTATGATATTCACCATTGGGAATTTGATATGATCGCAAAACGAAACAAATTCCTTCATATTCAGATACCGATGCTCTGGGATGGAGAATACGCTAAATGCTCTTCCATCAACCTCAGAAAAGCCCATTGGATTCTTCTGAATGTTAGGACCAACGGTTTCCCATTGAATAGCGTATCCATCTGGAAGCTTTTCCTTAAGTGCGTACTTTTCTGCCACCTTCCAGAATCCATTATCGGAATTCTCTTCCAGTTCCCAGTTTCTGCTGCACACACCGAAGTTGCCTTTGTATCGAAAGGCTGTCGTCGAGGAACCATCCGCCTTTTCCGTAACGTAGTATGGCAATCCATGAAGTGAATCAACCAAGTCCGGATTGCTCTGGTAATTTGGTTCATCCGTTTTAGGAACAAATCCTGGAAATGGACCTTTAGCTTTTCCTTGCATGTTCGCAGGAACCGGCTTGCAGTATTTCGTAACATTGAAATGCTCAGTCAAGTCTGTCCCGACTTCTGGAAAGTAGTGAACAGGAGCCTTTGTTATGAGAACTTCACTAGGAGCGCCACGGAATTTGCACATCCGGACGCGCCATTTACTCCTTTCCATGAACTTCATTTCATCGTTCGGAGGTATCTGAGCATCTGGTAAATAAACAATACAAATATCGCCCAAGCGGAACTGATTTTTTTGAACCACTCCTCTCCATCGTCCACCCCTACCGCAAACAACAGTAGCAGAAGAGATGAAGTCAGCATTAAGAATATCGCCAAGTTCAACGATTTTTCCGACATACACCAATCCTTCACTCATTGTTTAATACTCCTAACTGCCTAAGCATGAACAAGTTAATAAGGTTTTCACTTCCTCCCTGTTGTCCGCTAATGATAAATTGAGGCACGTTAATCTTGGCAAGCCGCTCGGCAACACCAATGGCTTTATCCCGCTCAATCTCTGCAAGAACTCTATCTCTCTCAGATAGCGCACCCGCGAGTTTCAATGACTTCTCTTTTGCCGAGGCAAGAATCATTTGAGCTTCGGCTTCTTCTGTTGCCCGAAGCTTAGCGAGTCTAGCCACTTCAAGCTGCTGGCTGGCCAAAGTCTCAGCTTCTTGTTTAGCCATCTGTGCCACGCAGACTTTTCTTGCTGCGTTAGTCTCTGCCACCTCTTTTTCCTTCTGAGCGTTGATAACCTCTTTAGCTTTTTCTCGAAGTGCAAGAGATTCAGTTTCTGCCTTCTCTCTCCTTCCTCTCTCTTCAACCATGAGACGTTCTTGGACTTCCTTTTCCCGTTGAGCCTTGGACCCTTCAGCCGCAAGGAAAGCCTCTTTCTTCTGTGCAAACTGTCTCTGTGTTTGGTCGTCATAAACAACATCCGTGATTGAAAACTGAGTTATAATTAGCCCAAAATCCGTGAGCGGGCTGGGACGGCATATCTTCTGTGTGCTAGAGTCATCTTCGTAAACCACCTCGGTCGCATAAACTGTTATTGGCTTGCCTTTGTCATCGAACTGATCTTGTAGCGTGCGACTAACTCGACGCATCTCGAAAAGCCCTCGCTGGAGTTGGTCTTGAACTAGCGAAGTGAACTCCCCTCTTCTTGCCGATTGGTGTTCCGAAGCGCTCATGACCGGACCGCTGCTTTTCATTGCATCTGAAAGGTGTGCCCAAACTGCCGCCTCTACCGCTTCTTCGTTTCCGCCGAAAAGCTGGTGAAACTTGCGCTTTCCATCAATTGTTGGAGGTGAAGCGAACCGCACCATAGCATTCATGGTTGCCGAACCGCCGTCATTGAAAACGACTTTGAAAGCGTAATCCCTGTCGTATTCAACCTGCCAGTTCCTTGGATATGTCCAGTAAGAAGTTCCGACCTTGAAGTACCATCCTGCCGTGTCAATAACCTTCACGTTTCCCCAAGGATATTGAATAACTAGCCAACTTTGATCTGTATTGTTACCAATGAACATTAAAGAAACAATAAAGCTAAAAATCAAACCGCATGTTAAAAGTATTTTGTTTCTATGTTTAACAAAGTCGAATTCGATGTCATCCATTAGCAGCCACCACCACTAACAAAAATCCCGCTTGTATAAACTCCCGCTACAATACCTTTCTTCTCAATCTTCAATACTTTGTTGAGCTCTTCTTGTGCTCTTTCGCAAAGAACGTTACCCCACTTATCCGACAGCACGCACAATCTAACTCTGGCTTGTTCAATCTCATGCGCTATCCTCTGCTTAGCAAAATCACTAAGTTGACTAATCTGGGCTTCAAAACTAGCCTTCAAATCTTCAAGAATTTTCTTGTCTTGAATATCCGCATCTCTCACATCAATTTCTATCTTCATACAATCTCCACATGGTTAATGATTCTTTTTGACAAACTACCGTTAAAGCCAGACTTTGCAAAAACTTGGGAAAATTTTCAAGAAATTATTTGACAAATGTGAAAAAAACTCAAGCCAGGGGTAAGAAAATGCGTTTTCCATCGAAAAACTTGTCTGAAACGGCATTAATATCGTCGATTTTCACAACATATGCCTTATTTTTGCGTTTTGAAGGTATCTGTCCAGAAACCACTAAGTAATATAATGCGTTGTAGCTATATTCAAGAAGTCTTGCTGCCCTTGCGATTGAAATGGTTCCCTTTTTCATATCAAAAACCTTGTCACCATTATGTTTGGAGTACTTTCTGTCATACTTGCTCTGAATGTATTTGTCCAAGTCCTCCGGATGTATCTCCCAGTGCCCGCTTTCATAGTTTGCTTTGAGCTTCTCGGAAATAATTGCCGCATGAACGGCTTGTCTGGTCAAATTCAGCTTTTTTGCAGCGGAATGTATTGTGAGTGTTTCTGGCATAATATGCTCCTTTGAGAGCTAGAATACGCAAGAAGCTCAATAAAATAAACGAAAACTTGCAAAAACTTTCTTGAAACTGCTATAGTGCACCAGAAAAGGAGAAAAAATGGAAAAAATACTTATCACAGTAATCCCTCTACTCTGTATGTGGGTAGCATATCTTGCGGTTCGAATCAATGACGTGCAAAATGAGCTAAACGCACAGGCACAGATCAACCAAACGGTGATGCGAATGCTTCTCGATCAACAAGCATTCGCAAAAGAACTAAACGAACTGTCTAAGAGTGCCCTCAAATCAAGAAATTCCATCGTAGCTATGTTGGAAAAGTACCGTGAGATTACGAATCAAGAAGAAGGCACAGTTCTCCTTACGTCTTCAGAAAAAACTTGAAGCTTTTCTGAAGAAAACACTCAGAGAGATATCTGCCTAGCGACAAGTGAGCTGCGCGAACGGTCGCGTCTGATGCATCTTGCTTTACATCTCTCTTCGCTAAATTATACTGTTGTAGGGGTGTTATGTCAAGAAAATTCTTTAATTCCTTAATATTGCATGAAAATAATTTTCTCGATGGGTTCCGTGCAATGTAAACCCGCTTTACATAGGGATTAGTGTTCCACTCATGGTGCTTCACAAACCTTTGTGTATTAGGTACTTACGTATCTGTGCTGTGCGGATTTGTCTAAGGAGTTAAGCTCTGGTTAGGAAAAATTAAGTCCTGGTTTTGGAAAAATTTTCAGCATGGTCGGAACATAGGTATCACTACCCTGCATGGGGGCCATGGGGGTAATGATCCTAAACAATTTCAAGTTATTAATTGTGATTACAAGTGTAGTAGATGATGCATCGCAAGACGTTCAAACATGGTATTCATAATTGATATTATGTTGATTGTGCCTCTACACTATCACTAGGAGCCTTTGTGCTTGCATAGCTTACAACATTGACCGCAACTTGTCCTTTATGTTCAGCTTCAACTTGCACTCTATCAGACCATTTGTACCTATGAGCCATGTTATAAAACCAGCTTCTTGAGTTACCTAAGCAAGACCCATTACTTTGTCTGTAACCAATTTGCTCCCATGCTTCTTTACCATCCCGCATAGCTTGCTCTAATTCTTCCTGAACGAACTCATTGGGATATAGTTTTATGTAAGTCCTAATTGAATTTTCACTCAACGCACTAAAGCAATCAAGAGAGAAACCTTTCGAAATATGTTGGCACAATTCTTTGAAGATCTGTTTTCTATAATTTGAGTCTTTCTCTAATTTTTCCATCCGTTCTTTAACTGATAGCTTCTTTCCTTTCATGTTACATAGCCTTTGTTGTAAGTTGTTGATACACTTTCCCTTACACTAGCCAAAACACCCATTTAATGCAATACACACAAAAACAGTAGACAGAAATCTAGCTAGCATGTTATTGTTAATCACAAGCACGAACGATACAAAGTCGTAAGTGTGTAACAAGAGCAAATTCAATCTGTCTCCCTGATAGCCAAGTAACACTGGCCAGGTTGTAGCGTTTGAATGTAAGCAAACAATAAGAATAGGCGAAAACACATGAGATACACAAAGAAAGAAGTGCAAGGAATGTTTAAGCGATTACTCAAGGCTTATGACAAGCAAGCGCATCCAATACTTGTAAATGATAATGCAGACGGTGTTGACCATTTACCAGGTGGTTGGGTGTTAGATTACAGCTCAATATATGGCGGATATGTCATTGAAGAAATAGGCGAAATGGGATCTGTTAGCCATCCATTTGGTGCAGTAAGAAGAACCTCTGCCGAAATGTTTTTGAGTATGCATATGGCAGCGCAAGTCCTAGAAAACTTGAAATATGAGGCGCAAAAATGATTAGTAACCATTACAATACCCAAACAGGCATGCACAGTGACACTTATTTCACTGGTAAGCTGTATCCTAAGTTAAACGCCTACCTGAAACTAAAGGATGACGACTTTGTTTACATATGCAGCTCATGCCAATTTAAAACACAGAGAAGATTTAAGCGATCTTTGATGGAGCAATACACCTTCGCGGAAGGATCACAAATTATAACAGAAAAGGAGAAACAATGAATAAAGAGTCAACGACACAAGACTTAACAGAATTTGGCTACAAAGGTAGAAACAAATTGATAGAATTATTGAAAGCATGGCAGGAACAAGGCTTGCCAAGTGGTTTTATACCTGAAAACGTTAGTCCGATGATGAACCATATAAGCGGGCACGTGTTCTTAATAAATGAGGACTTTCAATGCGCAATGATGAACGGTGATATGCTTGAGCAGTGGTACTATTGTGGCAACTGTGGCCATGAAGGTTTTGAGCCTGATTGCAGGATAAGAGGCGAAACATGCAATAAGTGTGAGGTGGAAGAATGAAGCCTATTAGATTACTTAAGTGTTGTTGCTGTGGCCAACTTGCAAAAGGCAGGCAATGGCACAATAGAGACAAAGGCTATGGACTTTGCAACAGATGCGCGGAGGTTATAAGCAAAAACACTTCGTGTGAAGACATGCAATCTTGTTACGGCAAGCAAGGCATTCATTATTTAATTGAAGAAGGAACAAGTGCTCCTTCTTCGACCTAAACGAAATGGGCGTTAACGGCGCCCTATAAAACCAAGGTAGTTTGATTATATGGAAAACCAAAAACAAATGCAACTTGAAAATGAAATGGCTCTTTTAGCAAGATTCAAGGAAGAAAACCGCAAAGGCGTTATGGCAGAAATGCTACTTGATAGAATGCAAAGAGAGATAAACAAATTACAGAGAGAAATTTATGAGAAACCGAAAAATAGGCACACAGTCAATGAATTTGAAAATACCGGCGGACTTATACGCAATGTTTTCGAAACTTTGTATAGATCATGGGGTTACCAAAACTTACGCTATAGTAAAATACTTAGAATATTTAAATGCACACCATCAAAAACAAAGGAATCTTTTTAATGAAAAAACAATTAATGATTTTAACTTGGATGAAAGAGACACTCAATAGCTATTGTGCAGAGATAGCTTTAAGCAAAAGTCATTTAACCGTTGAGTACTACAGGAAAGATTTAGAAATGTTCTTTGACTTCCTGTGTGAAAGAAATATTAAAAGACTTTCTACCCTAAAACCCTTGCATATAGTAGAATATTTAGGTAAATGTAACCAAAATGGCAAGAGCGATTCAACAATCAACCGGTATTTCATGTCGATACGATCATTTTGCCGGTTTTTAAGGAGAAATAAGTTTATGGACCAAGACATTTCCCAAGATATTCACTCACCAACAAGAAGGATGCCGGCGCCACGAATTCCAACGCTTGAAGAGATTAATTTACTGCTTGAGCAACCAGATATTACAACAGAATCAGGAATGAGAGATAGAGCAATCCTTGAGTTGCTTTATTCCAGCGGATTAAGAGCAACGGAGCTATGCGACTTGCAAATAAATCATTTCACGGAAGATAGTATCCTTGTTTCTTGCGGTAAGCGAGGGAAAACAAGGACTGTACCTATCACGGAAGAAGCGTATTTTTGGATAAACAAATACATTCAGGATTATAGGGGCAAAAGCAAAGGGCCTCTATTTACTACAATCAATAACTCGCCCGTTAGAAGACAGTTTTTGTTTAAGATGGTAACAGGATATGCGCAAAAGGCGAAGTTGGATGACGTTACAACGCACACGCTAAGACATGCTTGCGCTACACATTTGCTTGATTCGGGAGCAGATTTAAGACTGATTCAAGAGGTATTAGGGCATAGCTCTATTGCAAGCACACAGAGGTATACACATTTAAGCAGTAACAAGATGCAAGAAATGTTTCATAACTTTCACCCTAGAAAGGGACACAAAGAAGAAGAGGTATTAGTATGACTGAATTGATTATAGAATTATTTAAAGAAGTAAATATTATACAATTGTTTGCCATCGGAGTTATGATATGGTTTTTCTATAACAGGCTTGAGGAGAAAATCAAAGAAGTTAAAATTGAATTAAAGGAATTAACGCAAAAAGTAGATGAAATAGACAAACGTTTATGCAAAATTGAAGGAAGCCTTGCAACAAGTGGCCATTGTTTGTTTAATCAATGCCATAATGAAAAGAAGGCATTATAATATGGCACAAACAATACTTAAATATATGGTTGTGGCATTTCTAATGTTAATTATACAGTATATAATAGATTATTAATTATTTTCAAAAGGTTCAATAATTAGATTTTTTTCAATATCGTCCAAAATAAAAGGATATTGATAATTGAAATTTCCTTCACCAAGTTGGCGGATAAAAATAATTGTCTTGCCAACTTTTTCTTTTGTCAAAGTTTTGGTTCGTAAAAAGCAAACTACTCTTGACTCTGGCGTATAAACAATATCAGTGAGTACAGCGTTGAGATAGTCGTCAAAATATTGTGGTTCAGGCTTCCTCATATGCGCATGACCATGCATCGGCTTACGTTTTATTTCTGGCAAAGAGAGCGGAGCAGGTATAACGTAATGCACACACATAAAAAGAGGGCCATCATAAAGGGGCGCATCACCGAATTGCTTCTTTACAAGCGTCTTGGTGTGCTTCAAGCCCCGTGTCATTGGCTGGTAAAAGCCCTTGGTCTGTAGGCTTATCTTTGCCTTTGTTTGAGGAGTGAACGGAATCAATATTTTGCAATACGACATAATTAGCCCATGACATAAATTTAAAAACAGTTCTTGGATTGCTACTATAGTACTTCTCTGCATCCAGCTTAACTACCTGCCGATATGAGTTAAAAAGGACTAAATGAAGCATTTCTTGAAACGAAAGGAGATAGTCGCAAAGTTCATGGGATTGAGCTGCCGGCACAGACTCTTTATTCAATTCGCGTTTACTGATTTTCACATTAGACGGAGGCGTTACAAAGAACTTTACAACTATCACGACCGGAGTAGTGGTTTTCATGTAGGACAGAAAAAAACATTTAAGGATCGATTTAAATTTCATGTTCCGAAAATATTGTAATGTGTAAGAACGGCGCGCCAAATTAACCTTAATGCTATAAATATTAGGTTCACCGGGCAAGACAAGTTCGGCTTCTATGCCTTCCCGGTTGAAAGTTTGGCTGCGCTGAATAATCTGCTTAAGGCTCATCGTCTATTTCTTCAATGGTTTCAAGGATTTCATCGGATATAGTTAATGCAACCTTCATAAACTGATCGTAGAGCTGGTTCTTTGCTTCATTTTCTGAAACTTCAACAACATGTTGAACAAGCTCAAGCCAGGTTTTAAAACGGCAGTCCTTCCCGATTAGTGGGTGCTTCACCTTGAAAACTGTTCTTTTTCGCATAGGAGGGAGGGTTTTTTTCATAATCTTCTTCCGATTGTTTTAATAATTTAATTACAGATTCTTTTAATTGTTCTTGGTAATCTTTATTCATATAGCTTACTAAAGGAATGTAATCTTGATTACCTTCCCTGTCTTTAATTTCTTTTTGAGGGAAGTTAAACCATCTCTGATTGTCCTTAACGAAATAACGGCATTCAAGGATTTTTTGCCCTTCGGGATAGATACAAAGGCTAAAAGTAGCCTTCAAAGAGTTTTTGTTGATTACTCTAAAATTGCCGACTTCAACCTCTTGGGGGCCGGCTCCAACTTTTTCTTTCATAATGTTTTAAGCTCCTGTTCAATTGATTTAATTTCTTGGTTAACGTTATTGAGAAGGACGACTCCAATGTCATCTATATTTTTTGACGTGACATATTCATCATCTTTGGTTAAAGCACAAACACAAACACTAACTAAAGAAGCAAGGTTAATTAACCTATCTCTTAGTCGCGTGATTTCAGCGTTTTTTTTCATGTCTATGCGAAGTTTGTGAGTAACCTTGGCAACTTCTTCTTCGCCAGAAGTTTCCCAGTCTTCGTCGTCATCTTCCCATTCGCGAGAAGGTGACCCGTCGCTATAAATCTTATTTCTCATCTAACGCTCCTTAGTTCTTCGTAGCCATCCCACAAAGGAGCATAGAAGAGATACGTGTTCCCTTCAGTGCCGAACATGCGGTTTTTGGCGATTCTTACTTTAACTTTGTTTGGGTCTGCTTGATTATCCGTGCGTGCGCAGCGATGCAAGATAATGATATTGTCGGCATATTGCTTTATAGAAGATGACCCTTTAAGGGAATGCATTCCTATTTCTTCACTGCCTGTAGAGGATTGCCGCGGGTGGCAGATAAGCAAGAAATGCATGCCAAGAGCAAAAGCCATTTCATGAAGGCGCTTAACGGTTTCGTCGATAAGCTCATACATTTTGTCGCTCTTTCCTTTAACAAGATAATCAAGGTGATCGAGCATGACGATTTCTACTCCAAGCTCTTTAGCCTTAATGAGTTGAGCTGCAAGTGAATTGATGTCTGTTCCGATTGTCTTTGGATTAATATAGACTCGGTATCGGGAGGCCCATTCGTCGAACTGCTCATTTTCATGGGCGTTGAAATTACAAACTTTCATTGGACGGCGCAAGATGATTGAAGCAAGCTTTCTCATAGTGACTTCTGGCTTCATCTCCCAAGAGTTGATCCAGACAGGAATGCCTTGCATGGCACAGTTAACCATTAAGTGAGTAGCAAAGGTTGTTTTCCCGCATCCTGTATCGGCAGTAATGATGGTAAGCTCGCCTTTACGCAAACCTTGAAGGTAATAATCGATGCATTTCCAGCCTGTGGAGTAGCCTTTCTCGATTTCATTACGGAACTCTTTGGGTAACTGAATCAGAGGCGTAAGACAATCTGGATGTGGTGCAGTAGGCACACCAAATTGTAAAAACGCCTCTAATTCGTCTTCTGGTTGAATGTTAGAAGGTGCTCCCGATTCTTCCATAGTCCTTTCAAGTACTCGTTGAGGTGAGGACGTAGAGGGGTATCAAGCTCGACTTCTGGATCGATATCTTCAAGCGAATTGGTTGTAGGTGTATAGAGTCGCCCTAGCCAATTCATAATGAAGTTTATACTTCCAGTTCGCATCTTTCCCCTAGGAGAAGAAAGCCACAAAGCCATACGCTTGAGTTCTGTCTCTACGTTAACGCCCCTATAAGCATCTTTGAGGTGCTTCATTTTTTCTGGTGTAAGTCCCACAAAACAATGTTTTTCGCGGTCAAAGTATATAGACATGCCCCTGCTACGTGTCACAGTTTTAGTCACTTATGTTTTTTCTAGGGAAAATTACGCACTTCTGGTAGTGTAGAATTGTAAGATACCACACAAAGAAGTTGACGCTTCTTTACCGAAAGTTCGTATATCCCTAAGGGAACCTCTAAAAAAGGTTCCCTTTTGCCTTCATACCGTAAACTTTTGATTAATTCCAATCAATATTTTATTTTAAGACGCTTTGAAACGTGTGAACGACTTCTTCTGAAAGCTTCACGCAATCTCTCATTGTCAGTGTAAACGTACTCTAAGGCGTTTCTGATCAGCTCCTGAACGCTAACAGTTCTTCCGGAGTGCAGGGACTCTAAAGCTGCTAGGTCATGCAGTGTATTAAGCATGTCTCTTTCAATTTTGCAAGAGACAACTAAGGCGTCGTTAAGGAAATTCCTCCTAGCCATTATTCCTCCAAATAGAAAATGAAAATTAAACTTTACGCATTATCTTGACAAGAACCAATTTAAAAGTTATGAACCAGATTTTCAAGAAAGATTTTGACAAGCTTATGAAAGCACCTAGAGTTACAGAGATACTTAGATACTTTTCAGGATTCCAATATGTACCTAAGAATATTTTGGAAAAAGCCGCAGCCAGGGGCAGTTCTGTCCATGCAATTTGTGCCGGAATCGCAAAAGGAGCATGGGTTCCGGATGGAATGGTGCCTCAAGAACTAAAAGGATACGTTGATTCTTTTAGAAAGTGGGCCGATGAAGAAGTTGCTGAGTTTATGATTATCGAGAAAAGATATCAAGACGAAGAGAGGAATTTTTCCGGACAACTCGACTTTGTTGTAAAGAGTAAGGCTGGCCAAGATTGGCTTGTTGACTTGAAGACTAGCGCTGCCCCGCAAAAGACTTATCCGGTTCAAATGGCAGCCTATCAGTACTTACTAAAGAATCATGGTGTTTACGTCAAGGGCGCCCAATTAGTGTATCTCGACAGAGAGGGCGACACTCCCAAAGTGCATAGGTTAGAAGACATGTCTGAAGAGACAAGAATCTTTTTGTGCGCCCTTGACTGTTGGCACTTTTTTAACAAAGGAAAAAGGAATGTCCGCAGAAATACAAGAAAATCCTGAAACAAAGCCTATTTGGACTTGGAACATTTATCAGAAGATCATTGGAATCATGTCCGAGCTTCACTACATCCGCAAAGGGGACAAAACGGTTAATGGCCAATATCGATTCGTGAGCCATGATGACGTGGTAGCAAAGGTTCAGAAGATGCTAGTGAAGTTTCGGGTGACTACAGTTCCAAACACCGTAGAAACAATTCAGGATGGCAACTGCACTAGAGTGAAGCTGAATGTGACATTCGTTAATGCCGATAACCCTAAGGAAATGTTTACGACTCAGTTTCCAGGCTATGGAATTGACGGAGGGGGAACGAATCGAGACGGCAAGCCAATACCGGTGGGTGACAAGGGCCCGGGAAAAGCAATCTCTTATGCCTATAAATACGCGCTTTTAAAGCAATTTAACCTTGAGACAGGGGAAGATCCGGATTTCAATGCAGACGCGGCTTATGAGCCTCCAAAATGCGAGGAATTCGAAGGAATGCTTCCAGGAGATATGACAGAAAAAGATAGAGCCAAACTGAAGAAGTTCCTGGAATATAGCTCGACGGTGCTGCAAAAGCACGTTGAAGACGTAAAGAGAGAAGCTCTTAAAAGGCCCGAGGACTTCTTAAAACGATTTTCACAATGGGCTCCTAACAACAAACAAAAGGAAAATTAATGAGTAAATTATTTTTGATGATCTTTGCTGCAATGGTAGCAGTAGGATGCGTTCAGAATATCTCACAGGTGCATACAGAGGGAGAGGCTACGGATGTGGTTGATGACACAACTTCCAATACTCCGAATGTCGATACAGATCTAAATTTGCCTATTCCAAACGTCCCTAATCTTCTTAAGTAATCTTATTTTGAGGCATCTTGAATGGTGCCTCTTTTTTTTCTTTTGTTTTTTTTAAAAATCTGGAAGAATGCATGGAAAAGGAGTTCTTATGAAAAGACTTATCCTGTTTTCACTTTTCCTTCTAACATTTTCAAACTGTTATTCCGAAGAAGAAATTAGAAGTTTTACAAGCCATGTTGGCGGAAGATCGATCATAACCAGATACCGAATAGTTGATGGTCAATATGAATTAATTGAATCTAAAGAACTTACAAAAGAAATGTTAAAAAAAAATCAGCCTACGGAGCCGGGTTAATGGGCAAATTTCATCCCCCAACCTCCTTTGTTCCGTAGGCACTTTTAGACTGGATTCGTTTTTATGATGACCAACCTACAGAGCCAACGACACTCAACGGATTAGTTGCCCATGCGGGAGTTGTCATTCCAATTGAAATATAATCTCCAGCGGACAATGATATGCTTAGTCCACTATTACTAAAACTATTTGAAGAGGCATTTAATTTAAATGTTGTAGTCACGTTTGTGTTTGAAGTGTTATTAACTCTTACAAAAATAGTTATGTTTTCGTTGGAGCCTGCGGAAGATAAACCAAATGTCCCATATACTTTCGTTAAAGTACAACTAAAAGGAATATAAAACTGCACATTTTTTGCTGTGGCAGCAGTATTAGTTATTAGCGATACGGATTGAGCTAAATAATAAGTAGTTGAATCCGCTGGGTTCCCGGCAAAAGTATTAACAAATCCATTTATGGAATTACCAGTCGCCGGTGTGCTGGAACTCCAATTAGTTCCATCACTTGTTAGCACGTTTCCTGAAGTTCCGGCCGTGTCTGGATAGGTGGCTGTTGATGCTACCCAATTGGTTCCATCTGCGCGCATTATAGTTCCTGTACTTGTTGCTGTACTAGGATAAGTAGCTGTGCTAAAATTATTTGCTGTTCCAACGCCTTGTCCTTGTAGGACTTTCCCGCTTGCTGCTGTTGGTTCGTCGCACGAATTATTTGTTACCATGTTATCCTCTTATGTTGACCAAACCAAAGACAATGCTACTCCTGTAGGATTTGTCGTCCACCCAGGACCTGTAAAACCGATAGAAATAAAGTCTCCGGCAGCTAATGAAATGCTTAGCCCAGTGTTATTAAATGTATTTTCAGTTGCGGTTAATTGCAGTGTTGTAGTTATATTTGTGTTTGTAGTGTCGTTTTTCCTGATAAATACCGTGCAGTTTTGAGCAGACCCAAGAACAGTATTGACTCGTATTGCCCCATAAACTTTAGTTATAGTTATAGCTGTTGGAGCATAAAATCTTGTTTCTATCACAGCGGTTGTATTTGCTGTGAAAGCTCCTGACATATTACAATAATAGGTAGTTGAATCCGCTGGATTGCCAGTAGTTGTAGAAACCCATCCTTGGTATGATGCGCCTCCTGATGGTGCAGAAGAAACCCAGTTTGTCCCATCGCTTGTAAGAACGTTTCCATTTGTTCCCGCAGTGTCAGGGTAAGTAGCAGTTGAGGCTGTCCAATTAGTGCCATCTGCCCTAAGTATTTTCCCGGTTCCTGTAGCCGTTGAAGGATAAGTTGCGGTACTATAACTTGATGCAGTTCCAACACCTTGTCCTTGGACGAATTTCCCTGATGCTGCCGTAGCTTCATCGCAATTATTATTTGTTACCATATAATTTCCTTAGCTTGACCAACCGATAGCGACACCTACGTTAGTGGGATTCGTTGTAAGAATTGGAACAGATATTCCAAAAATATAATAATCCCCTGCGTTTATAGATAATCCAAAAGAAGATGTACTAACGTTTACTGTTGCAGATGTTAATTGTAATGTTGTTGTTATGTTAGTTGAAGAGCTGCCGTTTACATTTACAAAGAATGTTATGTTTTGAGCGCTTGCTAATGTTCCTGCTGTAATAAAAGAGGCGTAAATTTTATTTAAAGTGAAACTAGTTGTTGCATTATACCAAACAACACTATTTGTAATTCCTGTTGCTATTCCATTTTGAGCGAAATAATAACTTGTAAGGTCAGCTAAAGTATTTGTTCCGTTAGTGGCTAAAAATCCTTTAACTACTGATCCTCCGGAAGCAGCACTTGAAACCCAATTGGTTCCGTCAGACGTCAAAACGTTTGTACTACTTCCTGCTGTGTTAGGATAAGTTGCTGTAGTTGCCGACCAATTGGTGCCGTCGGCTCTAAGAATCTTTCCTGTACCTGTGGCTGTGCTTGGATATGTGGCTGTAGAAAAGCTAGAAGCTGTTCCAACACCTTGTCCCTGCATCACTTTTCCGGAAGCTCCCGTAGTCTGATTTTTACTATTATTTGTGGCCATTAGTTCACCGTCCAGTTTCCAATTGAACTAAATGCCATCCAAACAGCTCCAGTGCTGCGATACCTCAAAATAAGGGCATCTCCCCTTGCTGTACTTGTCAAATTTCCTGCTGTAGCAGTGACAGAGCTTCCTAGTCGGATAACTTGGCCTGTATTCGCAGTAACCGCAACGGCTCCCGTAGTATCCGCAGCTATCATCACTAGCTCTCCTTGAGACGGAGAAGCTGGCAAAGTGTAGGTTCCGGCAGCTGTAGCAAAATATCCATTATCTGAAGACATTGTTGTGGCTGTGGTATCTGTGAAAGAAGGACAATTAATTGTTAATGTGCTTCCACTTCCCGAAGTAGTGCATCCAGGGCCGCCGAGAATGTTCCAATTTCCTGCTGTTGGGCTTAAAGCGCCTCCAGAATCCCCTGTAATAGTTTGACCTAAAACGCTGCCATTTGCTGCAATACTTATGCTATTACTTCCATTAGTAATTGTTATACCTGTTCCAGCCGTCAAAGTGGCTGCTGCTGGAACTCCGGCTGTTGAGCCAATAATAACTTGGCCGTCCGTAGCTAATGCGGTAATAACTGGTATCCCAGTAGCACCAGTCGTCAATACGCCACTGTTTGCTGTAGCAAGACCACCAATTACATTTGCCGAAGATGAATATAGCAATTGATTGATTGTGGTAGTTGAAGGATAAGTTGCAGTAGAATAGGAAGGATCTGCCCCGGAATTATTTTGAAGGACGGCCCCGGTATTTGCTGTTGCTGCAATCTTGGTTATTGTGGAAGTGCCAGCACCGACAAGGACTGCGTGATTCGTCAGGCCTGTTAAGGCTGTGGTAACCGTTGCACCTGACCCAGTGGTTGTGATGCTTCCTGATCCAAGCACGTTAAGATTGTTGGCTGATGGTGTTGCACTTCCCGAGTCAGCTGTAAATGTTGTTGGAACTGTTGCTCCAGCTGATATCGTCGGATTGCCAGATATGCCATCTCCGTTTGAGACGCTAACTCCGCTTCCTGCCGTAATTGTCCTTGTAGTCCAAGTGCTAGCTGCCGTTCTTGTAGCTAAACCAGTTGTTGCTAGGTTTTCAACAGCAAGAAGATCATCTGCAAGAGCTAATGTTGGATTTCCTGATATACCATCACCATCTGAGACTGTAATTCCCGCCACAGGAGGAGTTAATGTTCTTCCCGTAAATGTGCCCGCGCCATCATATGAAGCTAGGCCTGAATTCTTTAAATTAATGACATTATTTGTTGCCACTTATACCTCATACTATTGTGTAATTTCCTGTTCCCGAAACAACCATCCAAGTGAGGTTGTCTTCACAACAAACCAACCAAACGACATCGCCTTGAAAAATAGATTGGAGATAGCCTGTAACTCCCGCTGTAGTAGAGGAAGTTCCTGCAATGATTTGTTGGCCGGCGCCTTGTGTTATTCGCCATTTATTACCCCCCAAATCAGCTACAGAAAATGTGTCTCCTACAGATGAGGCGTTTGGCAAAGTTATTTCTACAGTACTTCCATTGTCTACGAAGTATCCTGACTGATTTACCGCCATCTGATTTCCAGAAATTACGGACCAGGAAAAAAATGGGAATGCTGAACTAATTGTTAAAGTATTAGTGCCTGCACTTCCTGCTACACTAATAGCTCCGCCACCTATAACGTTGATGTTATTTGAGCCATCCGCTCCGACAGCTCCACCCGTGTCTCCTGTGATGGTAAGGATGCCAGTTCCTCCTCCTCCTGTTTCAGTAAGATCGAGCTTTCTAGTAAATGGATTGAATTTAAAAGGCATCGATCCTCCTATGAGTAGGTGTAGGTTGCTCTATCCGTCCAAGAGAACATATATTCACTTGAAGCATGAGCATTCGCATCTTGGGGCCATATAGATGAAACGAGGTTGTCATTAACGTCGTAAGTGTGCTTCGATATCTGCCAAACCTCATCTCCTTCATCAGCTCCAGGTCGAGCAAACCCGCTATAAATCAGGTTTGTTCCGCTATATTCACCACGAAAGGCCATGTCATCGGAAGAGTCCGTAATGGCTCTTCCGTTGGCGTCTAACTTGATGTAAGGATTGTTTTTTACTGTGACTACCATCTATTCCTCCTTAATTCACAATTTCCCAAGCCACAACAGAAACGTCTGTAGCTTGTAATGCAGTCGCATCCGCTGCTTGAACTGATCTGATGTCAAAAGAAGTGGCAGCCACAATATTTGCGGTAGTTAAAAACCCTAATGCAGCGGCTCCAGTAGCACCAACGCCTTGCCTGTATAGGCGTATGATTGAACTTGCGGTAACTGCTGTTGTGTTGATTGTGATCGTTCCACCTGCAAGTGTTGCTGTCCCTGCGGAGTTGGCTCCTGCTGTGCCATCAGTGGCAACACTGCTGTAAACATCCTTGTTACCAGCAGTCCCACGAACGATGTTTCCGTTTGTGGCAGTGATGTTTCCAAGTGTTGCTGTTAAGGTTGTTGTAGCTGTTAATGCCCCTGCTTGAGTCAATGTAAGCGCATTACTTGTTCCTATTGCAGAACTATTTGAGATGACAAAAGTATCCGAAGCAGAATTATCAAGCCCCATTGTCATTGTTGAAGCTGCTACACCTGAAATCTGAAAGGACAGGTAAGGATCACCACCAGAAGCACCACCAACAGCAATCTCGACACCTGCATTAGAAGCAGCATTTGTATTATCCGAATTGGTTACTTGCGCGGTAACATTTGCGCCAGCACTTGATTTAGAAGCTACGACATTCCCTGTAACGTTAGCATCTCCTGCACTGACGGCTAAATTCCCTGTGGTAACAGTTAACCCTGTCCCTGCTGTGATAGTAGTAGTAGTTCCCAAAGAACCTGTAACAGCAGTGTTTCCTGTAGCATTACCGAGTAATACTGATCCAGTTCCACCAGTTCCGATTGTGGTAGTAGCAGCTCCGCTTGTGTTCAATGTAACGGCACCAACAGCATCTAGCGTGGTTGCATGAACCGGACGAGGTGTCGTTGAACCGAAGCCAAGAGCTGGTGGCGAAGCAAAGTCCAGAGCTGTTGCAGTGTCTGCTGTTGCAGGGGAGATGTAACAATTCGTTAGTACTCCTGATGCTGCTTCGGCTGCTGTCGCTGCGCGAATAGAGGCATTCTGTGTTGTTGGTGTTCCCGTAACCCCTGGTGGGTAGCCGGCATATGATAATGGGTTAGCAAATAATCCCATGGTTTACTCCTTTTTCAATAATTTTCTTGACACTGTTGATAAAATTTTTTAGTCCTCTTCATCCATTGCTTCACTTAATTCGTTTAGAGCTAAAATAAACTTAAATGAATTCACTTGATGTTTAGTGGCTTCAATAAACGCTTTTCTAAACTTTGGACTTGTTAGCATGTGGTTCATCATTTTATAACCGACTAAGGCTGCAAAAGTATTTGGAACTCCAAAAGTGAAAACTCCCATGCTAGTCCCAGCCAATTTAGCCACACCAAAAACTGTCATGGCAGCCTGAGCGTTTAACCCCATTGCATCTTTGGCCCACTTCTTCCAGTCGTCGATTTTCTTTTGAAGCGGGTAGTCTTTACGAGCCATGTTTTCTAAGAGTTGACCGCCTTTGACAGAGGTGGTTTCTTTTCTAGCTCTAGCTTCTTTTTCGATTGCTTCTTGGCCTAATTTGCTAGTTTCACGCTCAACTTTCTTGTTTTCAGAAATGCCTCTCTCTAAACGCTTTTGACCAGGAGATTCTTTGATGAACTTGCGTCCCTTTTCTATTTGTTCTTTAGACGGAATATGATCGAGAAGCTTAAGGTTTTTCTGGAGCTGATTAACTCTTCCATTTAGGTTTTGAAAAAAGTCTAGGGCTTCTTGTCCTCCGGCTTCTTTGATATTGAACATTACAGCCGGGTCTTCCATGAAAGTTTCAAACTTCTTAAGATCAATCTTTCCATCTTTCATTACGGAAGAAACCATATCGTTAAATGACTGTTTCTCTAAGTAACCCTTGACTTGAGGCCAATTAGGGCTGTTATGGAACGTCTCTTTAACAAGCTTTTGTCCTTTTCGACTCTTCCAAAGCTTTAGAGTTTTCTCAGGTCGTGAGCCGGTCGTAATTGACTTACTCATCTCATCAAGAATGCCTTCTTTCTCAAAACGCTTGCGTGCTTCGGGGTTGTGAGGGTTCTTAGCCTCAACTATTTCACGGGCAAGCTTCTTGTTCTTTTCAGAAAAGTGTTGTTCAATCTCCCGTAAAGTCTTCTTTGACTTCGCGTAGTTTTGCTCATTCAGCTTCTCAAGCATCTCTCTTTCGACTTGCAACATTTGCTCAGGAGAAAGCGTTTTACGTAGGTCCCCAAGAGTTGAAGGTGACTCAGCAAGCTTTGATATTTTCTCACCTGCTTGAAGCTCACGAATCTTTCGGATTGAGTCTTTTCCATAGAGTGAGGCAACCCTAGCATGTTCTTTCTCCGCCATTTCAAATGCAGCCAACGCTTGTTCATCACCCTTAAATCCTTTTCGAATGTCTTGTTTTAATTCTTTTACGACACCTTTTAGAGCATCTTTTACTTGTGGCTCAATAGCTTCAAAATCCACAATCTCATTAAGGCGACGAGCGAGCTCAATTGAATCACTAAGATAAACATTGCCCTCTCGAATTATTTCATTAATTGCTCCCTTTTCATCTCTCTGAACGATATAACCAAGGTCGTTTAGAGTATCTTCTAGTTTTTTAATGACTGAAGGGTATCCCTCTGGCTTGGTTTGTCCTCTTGAAAGCTTTCGAATTTTCCTTTCAGCCACTCTTGGAGCGCCTTCAGGATAATGCGTTATATTCTCTGCGGCCTCTTCAGCATATGTATAAAGGGGCCGATACTCTGATTTAAGCCTTTCAAGCTGCTTCTTAACATCTTCTTTAACTGCATGACCAAGTTCTTCTTCAGAAGCGGCACGAGGAGCTACCTCTTCAATCTTGGTTGCTATAGAATCATTTGCAAGCGTTTCAGCTTCTTGAATGAAGTCGCCCTTAGGCTGATATGGCTCAGCAAGAGAGATAGTTTCTTTGTTCAAGCGACTAACAGGCTCTTCTTTAATCTTACGTGTCTTTAGGTCTCTTGGAGTGACTTCTTGCTTCTCAATAGCTTCCTTAGCAATTTCAGTCTCTTTAGCTACTTCCTGTTCAGGTAGTTTTATCTTCTCGGCAGCTTGAATTTCTGCATCAGTCAAGGGTTCTTTAAGAATTTCAAGAGCTTTTTCACTAACTTTTTCAGCGTTATTCATGTCTACGCCAGACTTAAGCAGCTTGTCGTAAACCCTATTCACGGCTTCGGTTCTTCCAAAGGCTCTCCCAAGTAGTGACTTACTTAGTTGAAGCGCAAATTTACCAGCCGCACCTCCAGCCTGAAGTAAGCCATCTAATATTGCCCATTCAGTTCCATGTTCAAGCATGTCGTCAAGTGATGGCATTTCTCCCTCACCTACTACTTTGTGAATACCTTTCTCTGCTGCTCCAACTCCAAACATTGTGGCGAGTGAAGCTAATTGCTTCTGAAAAATAGGGCTTTTGGATGCAAGCTTCAAAGCAGGTCCAGCGAAAACTTTAGTTAAAGCCTCAAAGAGAGGAAGTGAACCTACAATTTTCCCCATGACGATAGCTCCAGGCTCATCTTCATCAGGTTTCAATCCAGGAAGTTTCTCAGAATGCCCAAACGTCAGCTCAGAAATAGCGCTCTTCTCAAGTGCCTCACGAGCTCTTCCTGTTGGGAATGTAGCTGCTGGAGTCTCAGTGAACTTCCTTAACAACTTAGGATCGATTTCAGGCTTTTCTTCTTCAAAGTCATCCTCCACAAAGTCATCTGTGGCTGCTTCATCTTCTAGGAAGTCGTCTTCGACAAAATCATCAGATTCGTTCGTATTTGGCATCCATTCCCTCATAAGGAGTTACGGTCCCGGTTTTTCCTGTAGCTTTGTTTCTTACTTTGATCTTTCCTTCAGGAGCTTTGTTCTCTTTCTTTTCTTGTTTTTTTTCGCCTGTTAACGCAGAAGCATCCAAGTCGAGCATTACTGCAAGACCTTCTAGCTTTCCACGAATCTCAGCTTGGGTATCTGAGGGCTTTGGAAGAAGCGTTTTAGTGATGTAGTTGAATCGAGTGTTGGACAAAGTACCGCGGTTAACCATTTCAACCAGAGCAGACTCCAAACCTCCAGAGAGAGAAGTGAAGTTAGCAAAGGCTTTAGCGGTGTCTCCGCCAAAGTTGCTTGTAATTATTCCGGAACGACCTACAGCTGGAATGAGATCAACAAGACCATTAAAAACAGTTTGAGCACGGTTTTTATCTTCTTCTAACTGTTTAGCTTTAATTTCTTCTTTGTCTGGCTTTAGAATTTCTTTAATCGCATCGTAGGAAACGTTTTGGTCTACGACTTTCTTTCTTAATGTTTCTTTTTCATCTTGCTCAAGTTTGGAAGCATCAATTAAAGCCAAAGCATCATTCATTTCTTGTTTTTGTTTCTTTTCAGTCTTAAGCTTTTCTAAATCTGCTTTAAGATCATTTGTTTCCTCTTCTGCTAGATGCTTACGCTTTACTTCCTCAAATTCCTCAACTCCCATATAGTTCTTCAAGAAGTTTTGCTTGGCCGCTGGGCTATGAGTTTTTGCTCCTGTGACTGCATTTAGAATTTGACGAGCAGTAGGATTATCCCCTAAAGACGTGACAGCATTTTGAATCGCGTTTTCATCGGAACGATCCTGATAGCCTTTAACTAAACCGCCTCCGATATTTTGGAAGGCTTCCGACCACGTATTTCTTGCTGGAATGAATTGTACCATTGTTACCCCGCTATTGCTGCCCCTGTTGCCTGACCGACCCCTTGACCTACACCTTTAACAAATCCTGGAACGATCCCTTCGCTGCCTTGTTTGTAGATGTTCTCGACGTCTTTTGTTCCTGTGATGGTGTTGATTCCACCCATTTGGTTTTCTTTATGCTTCTGTTGAGCTTCATACATAAGCTGAGCAAGCTGCGCCTGGAAGTCATTTGCAGCCTTAAGTTGCCCACGACGCATTCCGGAACCTGCAACCTGATTACCTGCTATAAACTTCTCTTGTATCTGTGGAAGAATGTCTTCTTGGAACATCTTAATGGCAGGTTTTGCTACACCTTCATTGAATTTATCTGTGTCAAAAGCACCAAAGATGTCACTTAAAGGTCCTTCACCACCCTTCAATGCATCTGAGATAAGTTTCTTAAGTTCCTCTTGCATTGGGGTTATGGTGCTTGCTTTCTTGATTTTGTCTTTTCCTCCGAAGAGGAATTCGCTAAATTTGGGCATTTGTTACCTCAATTCTTAATAAAATAAACCGTTACGTATCCTGAATAAGCTGATCTATCGGTTCCACCGCTTGTCAAAATGATGTTTGTTCCGTTTCTCACTATCGAAATTTCATTGGCTGCAACCGCAACATCTACGTGTGGCATAAGCAATGTGTCGCTAGATGACAGGGTGCCGTTGCTAATGCAGCAAACCATGTTTATGATCGTGAAGTTTCCTGTGATTCCAAGAGGGATAGTGTTGATTGTGCCTACTGCCGTCCAAGAAGATGTCGGAATAGTTTTTGTCCAAATAGGCTTGTTATTCACCCAAGGAAAGCTTGTCTGTCTTTCTCTCAGGAAAAAGCTGCAATCATCGATGGTTGAGTTTATGGAATTGGCTACCACGATGTGTTCTTGCTGAAGCTGATATTGGAATTGATTCTTCTGATCCTCATCAGTGCCTTCATATTTCTGCCAGCTAAAGTTAGGTTGAACTTTCATTAGTTGAAAATCCTCCCTGCGGGTTTCATATAAAGAACCATCGAATGAATATAAACAGGCTGATCGAGTGTCTGGTCGGTAAAGTCGCTTGCATCCTGATAAAATCGTATTGTGTGAGACTTGGCTACTGCACCCACATAGATGCGTTTCCAAACTTTGACCTGATCATTAACAGGGCTCATAGCGTCTTTTGGATTGAATGTAAGGACAACCTCTTTGTAGCTTCCTGCGGGTTCATTATTACTATCGATGTAAAGCTCGTCATTGAGGAAGAATTGCACTCGAAGAATTGTTTCGACGTTCGCTGAGACAAACAGGTCTACATAGCCAAATCTTGCAAGTTCTCCCTGCTCAATAAATGGGTTGAAGTTTTTCGTAATGACGCTCATTGTCACAGGAGTAGTTCCATCGCCCAGGGTGTTACCAGAGCCAAGCTTATAAACTTTGTCAAACTGATCGCCTGCAAGGTCAATCAAGGCATTATTGGTAATCTGGAAGCTATCCCATGTATCCGCCATGTCATCCCAAAGAGTGTAGATAGAGCTCCATGTAGGGACATTGATGATGCGTCCAAATCCAAGACAGCTAAAAGGAAACTGGTAAACCGCGTAGGTTGCATCCATATAGTTGAATGCTAGAACATTATCAGAGGCAGTTACTTGTGACTGGCTGATAGGTAAGCTATTATAGCAAAGCCATCCTTCTTTCAGGTCATCGAATCGCTCTCCGTAGCATTGCTGAATCGATGTCTGATTCATGAAAGGTACTGGGGTCTGCTGAGCAAGCCTTGTGGGGTCAGTGAAGTCAGGAATTATTTCATCCACGCGCTTGACATTAACAGCATCAGAACCTACAATAGCAGGACGACCCACGGTGCTGAACCATGAGTCATAGTTGATGGAAGAATAAGAGGCGTCGCATGCCCATATATTGTTGGTGCTATCCCAGCGAAATGGGCTAAATGCATCTTGTGTATACCGGAAAATGCGCTCTGAATTACTGAACCGCACAACTAAATCAGTATTAATGAAACCGATTGCGCGAATTGGCTCACTTGTTGATGCTGGAAGAAACTCGTCATTGGTAAAATCCAGCGGGTTCCCGGCAGTTGACCAGAAGATTGTATTAACCGCAGGAACTTGTGTTACTGTCGGAGAAATTAGAAGCAATCGTTGTTGGTTTACAAAAACGTGAAGGCACTTTGAAATGTCAAAGGTTGGGACACCTGCGGAGGCGCTAACTGTTTTGACTGTGAGATTTGTGTTAAGGTAGTGTACTGAAACGCCATCATAATAGAAAATAGGATCAACATTGTTACAGAAAAAAGCCTTTGCTTGAAAGTTTGTTAATGAAAAGAAATTAGAGATGCTTCCTGTGAATAAGTCTCCGAAGACACCTGTGGTTGCATCGTAGTAATTGCCATTAGGAACGTTTGACGAGAACGTAATTGTATAAGCACCAGAAACATAGTTAATGCTCCCGGAAGTGACACCTGTACCTATAAGAGCTCCCACTCCATTATCTGTAACGACGATGGTTCCTAAGGCTCCTGAAGATAAATGCTCTGTGAAAACTAATGTTCCTGGGATTAAAGGAGCTCCGGATAAAGTTCCAGAATAAATAGCTGTCGCACCATTTCCTGTGATTATTGCCGATGCGTAATAATCATGAGGGATTTCTTGAACATCTTGGCTAGTCCCAGATTGTGCTGCCAAAATTCCTTCATTTAGAACAATTTTACCCATTCGAACTTGGTCAAATACTAAAACTTCTTGTGATCCATTTGCTGAAATATATGGCTTGATTCCCATAATAGCAAAAGGAGCAGACCCATTCGTAGACTCATAATCCCACACAAGAAAGGCACAGCTATAAGTGCTCAATGGAGGAGGTGTATTGAAAGTGATGGAATAGTCACCTGTAGTTATGTCGACGGTTCCAGTTCCTCCGGCAGTTCCTACAAGATTGATTACGGTAGCTGAGGCGTCTCCGTCGTAAGAAAATGTTTCTGCTGACGTTCCGGCAACAATAGTTCCATAAGCAAAGAAGTTAGATGTTATAGGTAATTCAGTAAGTGTCCCAGTAAAAGTCGTCACAACTCCATCTGGGACTCCAAGACTTACAATCTTTCGATTAGTAAAAGGAGCAAAAAGAGTATAGCCTTCAATCTTCTCAAGAACTCCTCGGTAAAGGTGGCAGTTAATCATAACCTGATAACCGTCACGAGGAAGCAGCCAAGGTTCAACGCTTTCGTCAAAACCTGTCCGAGCATTACTTATAGGAAATGGAAGGTAGTCTTTCGTGGTCATTAAGTCGGCCTGTAAAAAATCTTATAATTATAGGTTCCAAAGAAATCTGAAGAAAAAGCCCGTCCTTGCAAGTCAAGTGAAAGAGTATTAGAATTCTTTAACTCGACTGGATAGTCATCTG
>Ga0207712_10000361_pt1 | contig 40268 bp, 37 predicted proteins | sample KBSS44metaG_FD_184402 | JGI IMG/M metagenome (GOLD analysis project Ga0207712, IMG submission 184402) | Switchgrass rhizosphere microbial communities from Kellogg Biological Station, Michigan, USA - KBS S4-4 metaG (SPAdes) (version 2) | ecosystem: Host-associated > Plants > Roots > Rhizosphere...
GGAATGGCGAAGCCGATACCGACATTGCCGCCCGACGGCGAATAGATGGCCGAGTTGATGCCGACGAGTTCGCCGCGCAGGTTGACCAGCGCACCGCCCGAGTTGCCGGGGTTGATCGAGGCGTCGGTCTGGATGAAGTTCTGGATGCCCAGGCCATGCAGGCCGGAGCGGTTGAGTCCCGAGACGATGCCCGAGGTCGCGGTCTGGCCGACACCGAACGGGTTGCCGAGCGCAACGACGAAATCGCCGACACGCAGCTTGCCCGAGTCGGCGAGCGGCAAGGCGGCGAGGTTGTCGGCCGGAATCTGGACCACGGCGACGTCGGTGTCGGGATCGTTGCCGATCAGTTTGGCCTTGAGCGTGCGGCCGTCGTGCAGCGTCACGGAAATGTCATCGGCGCCGTCGATTACATGGTTATTGGTCAACACGTAACCCTTGCCGGCGTCGATGATCACACCCGAGCCCAACGATTGCTCGACGCGCTCGCGCGGCATGTTCTGCATGCCGAAGAACTGACGGAAGAACGGATCGTTCATGAACGGGTTGTTGACCCGCACGTGCGTTTTCGAATTGATGTTGACTACGGCGGGCACGACGCGCTCGAGCATCGGTGCCAGCGACGGCAACGCTTGGCCGTCGACCGCGACCGGCAATGCGGCGCGGCTGACCGGAATGCAGCACAGCGCGGTGAGCGCCAGGGCGAGCAGGGAAGCGGGAGCTTTGGACCGACGCGAGGGATGGCGGTCGGAATGTGAGAATTGGCGCATGGATTCCTTCATCGGTTTGCAATGTGCGTGATCGCGAAGCCTGTCGAACGAGCGATTCCGCTCGCATTTTTCGCCGGCGGGTTCGGCTGACAGACCACAAATTCGGCCGCCGGTTCGCGGTTTCAACAGCCAAGCAGTTGGCAGAAACCGCATTCTGGCGCGGTTTTCGGCGCCGGCAAGAATTGATTTCATGCTTTGTCACAATTGAGCGCTATAAGTCATTGATTAGTCGAAACTAAAAAAATCCTTTGACAAGCAAATTTTGGAGGCGTACGTTTGCATTCGCCTCGCGGCCACAACATCTTGTGTACTTTGCTACAAAGTATCCCCAAGAACTTGGGTTCGAGGCGAAGGTAACAAAAGTGCAAGACAGCGCCTCCAAGCGCTGGACGGGGCAACAGACGCGACAATTCAAAAAGCAAATCAGGAGTGCCAAGGCCGGGAAGACCGGAAAGGGCACCAGAGGGGGAGTTTTCCCCCGAAATCCTGAATGAGTTCAGGGTTTCTTAGGGCCACGGACGGCCCCGATTCAGCGCATCGGAAAAGTCCCGGAAGGACGCAATCCGGGCAGATGCGCAAGAACGGGCAACGAAAGCGCGGTGGTGGAGTCAATAAGTTTGGACCAGTCGCCGCTGCGCAGGATGCCGCAACCATAACAAGCCGGGAGAGAATCCAACCATGAGTACCGTACGTGTTGAAGTCTTGGATCGTGGTGAGCCGACGATCCCGCTGCAACCGGCTTCTTACGACATCTGGGACAAGAAATACCGCCTGAAGTCCAAGCAGGGCGAAGCGGTCGACGCGAGCATCGACCACACCTACCAGCGCGTCGCGCGCGCTCTCGCCGAGCCGGAAGCGACACCGGAGAAACAGAAATATTGGTACGAGCGCTTCCTCTGGGCGCTACGCCGCGGCGCGATTCCGGCCGGGCGTGTCACCTCGAACGCCGGTGCGCTTGAGCACAAGCCAGCCACGTCCACGATCAACTGCACCGTCTCGGGCACGATCGAGGACTCGATGGACGGCATCCTCGAAAAAGTCCACGAAGCGGGCCTGACTCTGAAGGCCGGCTGCGGCATCGGCTACGAATTTTCGACGTTGCGCCCGCGCGGCGCCTACGTATCGGGTGCGGGCGCGTACACGTCCGGCCCTATGTCGTTCATGGATATCTACGACAAGATGTGCTTCACCGTGTCCAGCGCGGGCGGCCGTCGCGGCGCACAGATGGGCACGTTCGAGATCGGCCATCCCGACGTCAAGGATTTCATCCGCGCCAAGCGCGAAGACGGACGCCTGCGCCAGTTCAACCTGTCGCTGCTGATCACCGATGGCTTCATGCAGGCAGTCGAGAACGATGCCGACTGGCCGCTCGTGTTCCCGGTCAACATCAAGGAAAGGGACGAGATCGACCTCGCCGATCCGGCCAAGGTGATCTGGCGCGACTGGCCGACGACGAAGAACTACGTCACGCGCGAGGATGGCCTCGTCGCGTGCAAGATCTATGGCCACATCCGTGCCAAGCACCTGTGGGACATGATCATGACCTCGACGTACGACTACGCCGAGCCGGGCTTCATCCTGATCGACCGTGTCAACGAGATGAACAACAACTGGTGGTGCGAGAACATCCGCGCGACCAATCCCTGCGGCGAGCAGCCGCTGCCGCCGTACGGTTCCTGCCTGCTCGGCTCGGTGAATCTCACCACGTTCGTGCGCGATCCGTTCGGCCCGAAAGCGCGTTTCGACTGGGACGAATACAAGGAAGTCGTGCGCGTGTTCACGCGCATGCTCGACAACGTGGTCGAGATCAACGGCCTGCCGCTGGAACAGCAGCGCAACGAAATCATGTCCAAGCGCCGCCATGGCATGGGCTTCCTCGGCCTGGGTTCGACGATCACGATGCTGAAGATGAAGTATGGCTCGCCGGAGTCGTGCGAGTTCACTGAACAGATCGCACGCGACATGGCGATTGCCGGCTGGGAAGTCGCGGCCTCGCTGGCCAAGGAAAAGGGTCCGGCGCCGATCATGACGCAGGAATTCGAGGTCACCGCGAAGATGCTGCGCGAGCGCCCGGAAATGGCGCGTGACGGCTACAAGGCCGGCGACAAGATCGCGGGCCGCGTGCTGCATGCCAAGTACAGCCGCTATATGCAGCGCGTGGCCGAAGTCGCGCCCGAGCTGGTCAACGAGCTGGCCGAGATCGGCGCGCGCTTCACCCACCATTCCTCGATCGCGCCGACCGGCACGATCTCGCTGTCGCTGGCGAACAACGCCTCGAACGGCATCGAGCCGAGCTTCGCCCATCACTACAGCCGCAACGTGATTCGCGAGGGCAAGAAGAGCAAGGAAAAGGTCGAAGTGTTCAGCTACGAACTGCTCGCCTACCGCGAGCTGATCAATGCCAAGGCCATGCCCTTCACCGACGATGTCGAGGCCAAGCTGCCGGACTACTTCATCGCTGCCGACAACGTCTCCCCGACCGAGCACGTCGATATCCAGGCCGCCGCGCAGAAGTGGGTCGACTCGTCGATCTCGAAGACCGCGAACGTGCCGACCGACTACCCCTACGAGGATTTCAAGGACATCTACCGTTACGCGCACAAGCAGGGCCTGAAGGGTTGCACCACGTTCCGCTTCAACCCGGCCGCGTTCCAGGGAGTGCTGGTCAAGGAGTCGGACCTCGAAAACACCTTGTATCGCTTCGAGCTCGAGGACGGCAGTGTGGTCGAGGTCAAGGGCAACGAGGAAATCGAATACGACGGCGAAACGCACACCGCCGCCAACCTGTTCGATGCGCTCAAAGAGGGCTACTACGGCAAATTCTGAAGTTGAAGCGGACTCCGAGGTGAGGGCTCACGGCAAGTTCTGAGTTGCCGACGTGCCTTGAATGGCTGCGGCTGACTCCGGGGCGTCTTCCAGCGGTACGAAAAAAGCACTTGCACCGCGCCGCGCAAAGGGTAAATTCGCAGAACCGAATCCGATCCTGTCGTTCGGCGTTGTTGCGGTGAAAAACTTGGGTCTAGTGCTTACGTAACCGGAGGGATTTATGCAGAGCGTTGAGTCCATAGGCGAAGCCGCGAGCAATGCGGTCGAAGCCGTCGTAGAGAAAGCGCAGGAAGTCGGCCAGGCCGCCGTCGAGCGCACTGGCGCGGTCGTGGCCGAGGTGAAGACCGCTGTGGTCAACACTGCGGCGGCGGCAGGCAATAGTGCGGTCGCGGCGAAGAACGCGGTGGTGAAGAAGGCTGCCGCGGTGAAGAAGGCCGTGGCGAAGAAAGCTGCAGCGGCGGTGAAGACGGTCAAAGCGGCGGCGAAGAAGGTTGCGAAGAAAGCGGCGCCGAAAAAGGCTGCCAAGAAAGCGGCAAAGAAGGCCGCCAAAAAGGCTGCTCCCAAGAAGGCGGCGAAGAAGGTCGCAAAGAAAGCCGTAAAGAAAGCCGCAAAGAAAGCAGCCAAGAAAGTAGCCAAGAAAGTAGCCAAGAAGGCGGTCAAGAAAGCCGCGAAGAAGAAGGCCCACCGCACGGTGCTGTATTCGAGCAAGGGCAAGAAGCTCTATGCGGTGCGCGATGCCAAAGGTCACTTCAAAGACATCCAGAGCTACAAGCGGGCGCACAACATGGACGTGAAGCGCAAGTCCAAGGCCGAAGTCGCCGCCAAGGCGAAGAAGGCTGCGAAGAAAAAATAACCATCCGCAGCAGCGATGCTCTGCATCGTTGCTGTCGTTGACTAAAGTGCAGCCATGGAGGGCTGCTCGCGATTCCCGCGTTCATCGATGAACGCCCAAATACACGACATCATGGCAATCAAGATTTCGAAAAAAATAAAAGGCTACAGTGTCGGCAAGCCCGACGACGGCACGATTCCCACCGTTCGCCCCGATCCGCGCGATGCGATCGAAGTGCCGCCCAAGGCCGAAGTGATCCAGATGCACGAGAAGGTCGAGCGTCCGGACACGCTGATCGGCGCGACCTACAAGATCAAATCGCCGCTGTTCGAGCACGCGCTGTACGTGACGATCAACGACATCGTGCTCAACCAGGACACCGAGCACGAGCTGCGCCGTCCGTTCGAGATCTTCATCAACTCGAAGAACATGGACCACTTCCAGTGGATCGTGGCGCTGACCCGCATCATGTCGGCGGTGTTCCGCAAGGGCGGCGACATCACTTTCCTCGTCGACGAACTGAAGGCCGTGTTCGATCCGCGTGGCGGCTACTTCAAGGCCGGCGGCGTCTACATGCCCTCGATCGTCGCCGAGCTCGGCGCGATCGTCGAGCAGCACCTGAAGATGATCGGCCTGCTGCACGATCCCGAACTCGACCCCGAGCAGCGTCGCCTCATCGCCGAGAAGCGTGCCGCGTACGAGGCGCGCGCGACCGGCAAGGACACAAAAAAAAAGCCTGACGTAACCGCGGCGGCGAAGGCCGAAACCAAGCCTGCGCCGCAGGGCTTGAGTGCCGATCTCGCCGGTGTCGGCGGCGAATCCGCACGCAAGTCGTCCGAGGTCGAATTCACCGAGCCGGCGACGAGCGCCTTTCCGCCCGGCGCGACGATGTGCAACAAGTGCAACACACAGGCCGTCATCCTGATGGACGGCTGCGCGACCTGCCTCAACTGCGGCTATTCGAAGTGCGGTTGAGCCGTCGCGCCCGCGCACTCTCATGAGCACGGTCAACCACGCCACCGACGTGGATTTCGCAGCTCAGGTGCTGCAGTCCGCCACGCCCGTGCTCGTCGACTTCTGGGGCGAGTGGTGCGCGCCATGCAAAATGATTGCGCCGATGCTTGAAGATGTCGCACACGACTATGCCGGCAAGGTCAAAGTCGTGAAGGTCAATATTGACCAGAATCAGCGCACCGCGATGACCTGGCACGTGCGCTCCGCACCGACGCTGATGCTGTTCAAGAACGGCGCGGTCGCGGCGACGCAGATCGGCGCTGTGTCGAAATCGCAGCTCGTACAGATGGTGGAACGGGCGCTGTAATCGCCGTCCGTTCGCCGCATTTCTCGCGCAAGCATTTGCCCGACACCGGCTTGTCGGCCGCGTCGACTGGCACACCGCAGCAATCGCCCCGGGCCATGAAACGCTGTTTCATTGCCCCGCTGCAAGCCGCATTTTTGCTGCTTTGCATCGATCCAATTTACAAAAATTTATGATTCCGTCTGTTACATCTTTCGGCGCAGGGGCAAACCGTCGCCGTGGGGGCATCATGTTTTCTGTATTTCGTTCGCGGATTCTTCTTTCCGCCGCATTAATCGTGTCACTCGCCGGGCCGACCTTGGCTCAAGCGCAGGCCTTGACCGTCGGATCGAGGAATGTGGCCACCGCCGATCCGCTCGTTCCGCGGCCACCGACCACACCGTGCACGGTCACACTGTTCTCCGGTCAGCAGTTCGCCGATTTCAACAACAAGCCGTTCGACTACACGCCCGCCGCGGGTTGCGCAGGGCCGTGGGAAAAAGTCGTGCTCGCGGTGGACTTCAGCATTACCGGCACGCGCCAGTACGATCGCACCGCAAGAATCTGGCTCGGCAACAGCGTCATCTATTTCGGCACCACGCAGGAACCGTCGATTCCGGGTGGCGGCACCACGTCCTGGCATGTCGAGCGCGATCTGACCGACTACAGTGCGCTGCTGGCGCAGGCGCAGAGCGGCTATGCCGAGCTCGGCAACTTCGTCGGCACGTACAACGGCGTGGTCTACGACGGCATCATCACCGGCACGGCGACGCTGTATTTCTATTCGGGCGGCGAAGGCAACGACGGCAAGCGGCCCGACCAGGTGCTCTCGCTGAACCAGAACGGCGGCATCGCCTCGCTCGCGCAGCCGAGCGACCAGCTCTCGGCCGCATTCAGTGCGCTGCCGAAGAACATCGAACGCGCCTACCTCGACGTCTTCACGCAGAGCCAAAGCGCCGACGAGTTCTGGTTCTTCGACCTGCCGGACGACATCGCGCCGCTGTTCCAGGACACCGGCAGCACGGCGTTCAAGGAAGCGCTGGTGACGATCGACGGGCAGCCCGCCGGTATTTCGCCGATATATCCGTGGATCTACACGGGCGGCGCCGATCCGATCCTGTGGCGTCCGATTCCCGGCGTGCAGACGCTTTCGTTTGAGCCTTACCGCCTCGACCTGACGCCGTTCGTCGGCGTGCTCGGCGACGGCAGCGCGCACACAGTGGCGATCAGCGTCTACAACGCGGCCAACTATTTCGCCACCGCCGCGAATCTGCTTTTGTATCTGGATGCCGGCGCGAGCACGGTCAGTGGCAGCGTGACGACAAATACGCTGAGCGCGACGCCGGTCGTCAACGTCGTCAATAACGTCGCCAGCGCGCCGGACGGCTCCGCATCCGGTTCGGTCGCGGTAACGTCCAACCGCAGCTACACGATCACCGGCACGGCGAACACCTCGCACGGCACGGTGACGACACAGATCGATTCGAAGATCGCGTTCTCGAGCGTGCAGCAGCTGGCGACCTCGGATACGGTCTACCAGCAGGACACCGTGCAGCGCACCGATATCGACACGCTCACCACGCGTACGCAGGGCAACGGCAAAGGCAAGGGCGGCACGCAAACGCTGCATGAAGTGCGCAGCTACCCGTTGACGTTCGACTACGACTACATCACGGCCGCCGATGGTTCGGCGACGCTGCACAGCTTCGCCGACCAGGAGTTTCAGCAGCGGGTCGATGCGGGCGTGAGCGGCAATGCGATCAAGACCGCGACGCGCGACAACCACGTCGTTAGCACGGTCACGCGCAACTACGACGCTAGCGGCGCGTTGGTTACCACTCCGGCGACCGCCTCGCAGACCTACACCTACGCCGATCCGTTCGGCGCGTGCTACAGCCGCAAGGTCGAAGCGCAGGATCGCCTGCTGACCGCCGTGACCGATGGTGCCGGTTGCCCGGGCGGCCACAACCAGCTCAGCTGGCATGACCAGTTCGCCAAGTTCGTCTCCAATGCCTGGGGCGCCACGGTGAAACTGTTGCCTTGATCGTTCGTTGTGCCCGGACAGGACCTGTGCCTGTCCGGGCTACGCTTGCGCTGAGTCCGAACGGGCACCATATCGGCAGAACATAAAATCCCAGCTGTAAGGTTTGCCGCGCTCGCCGCGTCTATTGGGCAGACCGAATCAGCGGATTTCCTTATGTTTTATCGATTCCTCACCGTTCTGGGGCTTCTCATGTCGACAGTTCTCGCGGCCGGCGCGAATGCCGCGCCCACATCCTCGTCCACCGACACGATCACGCTCGGCGGCGGCTGTTTTTGGTGTCTGGAAGCAGTGTTCGAGGGCCTCAAGGGCGTCAGCAAGGTCGAATCAGGCTATGCCGGCGGCCATCTCGCCAATCCGACCTATGCGCAGGTGTCCGACGGTAATACCGGTCACGCGGAAGTCGTGCAGATCACGTTCGATCCGAACGTGGTGACGCTCGACACGATCCTGCGCGCGTATTTCACGATCCACGATCCGACCACGCTCAACCGCCAGGGCAACGACGTCGGCACGCAGTACCGCTCGGTCGCGTTCTACCGCAATGATGCGCAGAAGGCGACGATCGAGAAGGCGATCAAGGAAACGGCCGACAGCCACGAGTGGAACGGGACCATAGTCACCGAGGTCAAGCCATTCACGGTGTTCTACAAGGCCGAGAACTACCATCAGGAATACTTCAAACTGCACGGCGAACAGCCGTACTGCCAGCTCGTCGTCGCACCGAAGGTGGCCAAGTTCCGCAAGAAGTTCCACGACTTCCTGAAGTAGGCAATCGCCATCTGCTGCGCTTATGGCTTGCGCAGCGGCGTAGTCATCGGAAACGGCGTCACCACTTTCTCGCCGCTGGCCGCATCGCGGATCACCAGCGGCTCGCGTTTCTGCACCTCTTCCACGCGCACGATGCACTGGATCGGCAGGTGGAGTACGCGCGTGTTGCCGAATTCCTCGCGCAAGCGCTCCTCGGTCGGGTCGATCACCAGGGCTTCCTGCTGCTGGTCGAAGACGATGTCGCCGACCTCGGTGAAACCCCACAGCGCGCTCGACGCGACATGGTGTGCGTAGAGCTCCAGAGCCTTGCCCTGGCTCAGGAAAGTGACCTTGAACAGTTTTTTGTTGCTCTTCATCTGCGCATTCTCGCATGAGCGGCAGCGGAGCGATCGTCGGCAATGGCTCTCATCCGGTTCGGCATTTCCGACGCTTGGACAATGTGCTGGAGCGCGACGGAATCGCGAACGCGGCAGGAAGACGAAGGAATTTCAGGAATTCGCGTAACCCTTACGCTGTCGTCAGGCTTTTGTAAGCTTGTCCGGGCTATCGTCACTCCCGTGATGCAGGACTCCCCAGGCCGCTACCCCCGGCCTCTGCATTGCGACCCCTAACGGCCCGCTCTCCCCAGCGGGCCGTTTTTATTGCGGCGTGCAAGGCCCCGGCGGCGGCCGGGGTCCGGACGACACGGTTGTACCGGTTTGTGGGCGGCTCAGCGTGCCCAGTAGCCCGGCGCGTAGTGCCAACGCGGACCGCGCGGTTCCCACGCCGGACCGACCCAGTGATAGCCGCGGCGTTCGCGCATCCAGTAGCCGTCGTGCCATACATGTCTGCGGCCGCTCCAGTACCAGTAACCGGGTGCCCAGACATAGCCGACGCGCGGCGGCGGCGCGACTACGACGCGTGGCGGCGGCGGTGCGACGGCGATGTCGACGTAGACACGCGCCTCGGCGGTGGGCGCCACCAGCGCGAGCGCTGCGCCGGCGGCGAGGGCAGTGGCAAGAATGGTGGTGTGCATACGCATTTCGATCACTCCTCTTGGTCGGAACGAACCCTGTCGGTGCGGACAGGGCTTGCTAACGATAATGCGCTGCGGAGATGAACGTTGACCTGAATCGCACTACACCGTTCAGAAATCGTTGCTTCGCGATCGGCTCTCAGGACCGGCGTCGCGCCGGCACCTGCCAGTGCCTGAGTGCTTCGCGCGTGTACTTGCGGCCGAGTTCGATCAGCTCGTCGGCGCGGTGGAACTCGTAGAACGCACAGACGTTGCGCGGCACGCGCACGATCAGGTCGGGTGGCTGCGCGGCGAGCTTGTAGCGCGTCACCGTCTGCTGGACCACGTCGAGCGTGCGCGCGAACAGCTCGAGCGCACCCGGGTCGGCGGCGCGCTCGGCCTGTCGCTTTTCGCGTTTTTCGATGAGGCCGTCGATGAAGCTGGCGATCTTGCGTCGCGAGGTCGTCAGCGCGCCAGCGGTCTCGTTGGCGGGCGCCGGCGTCGCCTCGACGTGCTCGTTCGCCGCGAGCGCCTCCTCCATGTCGCCGAACGTCGCGTCACCCGCAGCCATGACCGGCCGGCCGGTCGGATCCTCGTCCGGACCATTGACGTCGACCGCGATCGTGCAATCGGTGAGGTCGCGCAGGGTCGGCGTGACCGGCACCGGATTGAGCAGGCCGCCGTCGACGAGCGTGCGCCCCTCGTAATGGTGCGGGCGGAACACGGTCGGGATCGAGATCGAGGCGCGGATCGCATCGAACAGCGGTCCGCGCGAGAACCACACCTCGCGTTGTGCGTAGAGATCGGTCGCGACCGCGGTGTAGCTGATCGGCAGTTCCTCGATGCGCACCTCACCGATCAGGTTCCTGATCTGGCCGATCACGCGGTCGCCCTTGATGAAGCCGCCGCCCGACAGCGTCCAGTCGAGCAGGCGCAGCACGTCGAGACGCTGCAAGGTGCGCGACCAGTCGCGGTACTCGTCGAGCTTGCCCGCCGCGTAGACGCCGCCGACCAGCGCGCCCATCGAGCAGCCGGCGATGCTGCGGATGTCGTAGCCCTGCGCGTGCAGCTCCTCGATCGCACCGATGTGCGCGTAGCCGCGCGCGCCGCCGGAACCGAGCACGAGTGAGACGGTCGGTGCGGCGCGCGTGGCGTTCACGCAGGCGTTCCCGCATAGCCGCCGATCGTCAGCTGCAGCAGGATCTTCATTTCCTCGCGCAGGCTCAGCGGCGCGATCACTTCCGCGTCGGGGCCGTACTTGAGCACGTCCATCAGCAGTTCTTTTGAATTGCTGTACGGCAATTTCAACTCGTAGCGGCCGTCCTTGAGCCAGGTTCCCTGCTGCTGCGAATGCCAGTGCTCGTCGGCAACCCAGCGCGCGGCATGCGCGGAGAAACGCACGGTCGCCCAGTTCTTCGGCGCACCGGAGAAGATGCCGTAGCTCGAGGCGAGGTGCTTGTTGAGTTCCTCTTCGTCGCGATCGATTGCCGGCGCATCGAGCACCTGCGCGTCCTTGATGCGGTCGACGGCGAAACTGCGCAGGCCGTCGCGGCTTTCGTCCCAGGCGTCGAGGTACCAGTTGTCGCGGTAGTGGGTGAGGCGCTGCGGCGAGACCGAGCGCGCGGTCGCCTGATCGGTCGAACGCGCGCGATAGCTGAAGCGGAGCCGCTTGCGCTCGAGCACGGCGCTGGCGACATGGCGGAACGTCGCCTCGTCGACCTTGCGCGTGCCGTAGCCGATCACGCGGATGCGCTCGAGCGGCGCCTTGCGCATGGTGCCGTCGGCCTGGTTGGTCAACAGCTTGTCGATGCGCGAACGGAACGGTGCGAGCGCCGAGGAGAGCACGCCCGGGCCGGTGCGGCCGATCAGCTCGTTGAGCGCGAGCAGGGCCTGCAGTTCCTCGCTGGTCAGCCACAGGCCGGGCAACTCGAAGCGCTCGCCTTCCTCGACCGCGTAGCTGTAGGCGGCGTTCTCGCCGTCGCTCTCGATCGGCGCGCCGAGCGCGTCGCGCAGGAAGGCAATGTCGCGGTACGCCGTCGCGCGCGAACATTCGAGCTCGTCGAGCAGGCGCGCCAGCGGTACCGGCCGGCGCGCCGACTTGAGGATGCGGTGCAGGGTCAGAATGCGTTCGTAGCGGTCCATGCAGCTATGGTACGCGAACTCGCGAATTCCTGGTGTGGCGCCGCGGATTTCGCCTTGGTACAGGCAGCATCGCTGCAGTCATCGACCTTGTCCTTGTCCGGCCGGTGCGCGCGAAATATTCGCTAGAAAAGGATACAAATGCAAATTGTATATTTATCCAAAAGAATACAAATTAACGTTTTTCTGATGTATACCTGAATGAACGGAAGCTGACGCGGGTTCGAAGCCGACATCGTGGGACATAATGCGCGCCCTTTATCGAAACCGCTCACGGAACAAGGAGATCCACATGAATAAGACCATTCTCGCCTGCGCGCTGGCGCTAGCCCTTCCCTTCGCTGCCCACGCGGCGGATGCGAACGACGGCAACTGGCACGGCAGCGGCGAAGCCGGTCTTGCGCTGGCTAACGGCAACGCCAAGTCGGAGAACGTCAATGCCAAGCTGACGCTGAAGAAGGAAGACGATCTGTGGAAGTACGACTTCTTCCTCGAGGCCCAGCGCAACAAGGCGAGCGTCACCTCGACGACGATCGGCACCGACAGCGCGGGCAATCCCGTGATCCAGAACACGACCAAGTACGACCTGACCGCGAACCGCTACGCGGCGGGCACTTCGGCCGGCTACAAGTTCGACGATCGCAGCTACATCGTCGGCGCGCTGCGCTACGAGCACGATGCGTTCTCGCCCTATCAGTACCAGTACACCGCATCGCTCGGCTACGGTTATCAGTTCCTGAAGAACGCGTCGGACGAGTTGTCCGCCGAAATCGGCCCGGGTTACAAGGTGCAGCAGCCGAAGGGTGCGTATGACTACAGCCTCACGCCGCCGGTCTACCTCAAGGCCGATTCGGACAGCTACGTGGTCGCGCGCGGCCTCGTCAACTACAAGCACAACTTCAACGAGTCGACCTCGCTGGTCGACACGCTCCTCGTCGAAGCCGGCAGCAACAACACCTATCTGCAGAACGATCTCGGCCTGCAGGTGAAGATGAGTGACAAGCTCGCGCTCAAGGCGGGCTACCAGGTCCGCCACAACACGGATATTCCGGCTCTCTCTGGCTTCACCCACAAGACCGACCAGCTGTTGACGACCAACCTCGTCTACGGCTTCTGATCGACAGCGCGGGTCGATTCAAGTAAAAAACGGGCTCTCGCGAGCCCGTTTTTTTTGCAGACATGTCCCGCATCCTGGTTTTCCAGCACGTTGCTGCCGAACCGCTCGGCACACTCGACCCGCTGATCCGGCAGCGCGGGCATCGGGTCAAGTTCGTCAACTTCGAACGCCAGCCCGAGGCCAAGCCGCGGCTCGACCGCTACAAGGGCCTGATCGTGCTCGGCGGCCCGATGAACGTCGAGGATCGCGACGCGCGGCCGCATCTGCAAACCGAGATCGCGGCGATCCGCGAGGCGCTTGCGCAGGGCAAGCCCGTGCTCGGCATCTGCCTAGGCGCGCAGCTGCTTGCACATGCGCTCGGTGGCGAAGTGCGGCGCCATCATGTCAGCGAAATCGGCTGGTACGATCTGGCGACGACTGCCGCGGGCCGCAGCGATCCCGTCTTTGCGCCGCTCGGCGACATCGCCCCGATTTTCCAGTGGCACGGCTACACGTTTTCGCTGCCCGCGGGGGTCGCGCATCTCGCGCGCACGGACACCTGCGAAAACCAAGCGTTCCGCCACGGCGACAATGCCTACGGCTTCCAGTTCCATCTCGAAATGGACAAGCCGCTGATCGAACGCTGGCTCAACCTGCCGAACTATCGCGACGAACTGATCGCCGCTGGCCTCGGCCGCGACGCCGATTCGATCCGCGCCGACACCTTCGCCCGCATCGAAGCGATGCAGGGCAGGGCGCACGCCGTGTTCAACAACTTCCTCGACCTGATCGGCACGCCCGCGCGCAGGCGCCGGTTTGCCGCGGCGTAACGCGCTTCAGCGCGACTTGGTCTGGCGCATATCGAGCAGCGCCTGCGGCGCGGCAAACGCATCGGCGCGCGCATCCTGCCAGAACGACTGGAATACGGCATGCGCGGGCACGCCGCCGTTCAACAATGCGCCGGGCTCGACGTACTGATAGAGCGCGGAGAGCGAGCGCACCTCGGTCGAGGACACGCGCCGGATGATGTGCTCGGGGCCGAGTTGGCTCGGATGGGTCAGGCCGGCCGCGGCTAGCAGCTCCTTGAGCGCGTGTAGCGTGTTGTCGTGGAAGTTCTTCACGCGCGTGGCCTTGTCGGGCACGTCGAGTTTTTTCCAGCGGCCCGGGTTCTGGGTCGCAACGCCAGTCGGGCAGCGGTCCGTATGGCAGTTCTGCGATTGGATGCAGCCGAGGGCGAACATGAAGCCGCGCGCGGCGTTGCACCAGTCGGCGCCGAGCGCGAGCGTGCGTGCGAGATCGAACGCGGTGATGACTTTGCCGCTCGCGCCGAGGCTGATCTTGTCGCGCAGGTTGAGGCCGACGAGCGTGTTGTGGATCAACAGCAGCGCCTCGCGCAGCGGCACGCCGACATGGTCGGTGAACTCGAGCGGTGCCGCGCCGGTACCGCCTTCGCCGCCGTCGACGACGATGAAGTCGGGAAGGATGCCGGACTCCTGCATCGCCTTGGCGATACCGAACCATTCCCAGGGATGGCCGAGCGCGAGCTTGAAGCCGGTCGGCTTGCCGCCGGACTTTTCACGCAACGTCGCCACGAATTGGAGCAGGCCGAGCGGCGTCGAGAATGCCGAGTGCGCGGCGGGCGAGACACAATCCTGGCCCACCGGCACACCACGCGCCTCGGCGATTTCCGGGCTGACCTTCACGCCCGGCAGCACCCCGCCATGGCCCGGCTTGGCGCCCTGCGAGAGCTTGATCTCGATCAGCTTCACCTGCGGGTTCACCGCGTTGCCGGCGAACCTGTCGATGCTGAAGCTGCCGTCGTCGTTGCGGCAGCCGAAATAGCCCGAGCCGATTTCCCAGCAGATGTCGCCGCCCATCTCGCGGTGATAGCGCGACATCGAGCCTTCGCCGGTGTCGTGATAGAAGCCGCCGAGACGGGCGCCCTCGTTGAGCGCGCGGATCGCGTTCGCGGAAAGCGCGCCGAAGCTCATCGCCGAGATGTTGAATACGCTGGCCGAGTACGGCTGCGTGCACTGAGGGCCGCCGATGGTGATGCGGAAGTCGTGGCTGGCGATTTTCGCCGGCGCCAGCGAGTGGTTGATCCATTCGTATTGCGTCGCGTACAGGTTCAGTTCGCTGCCGAACGGGCGCTTGTCCTCGACGTTCTTCGCGCGCTGGTACACGATCGAACGCTGCGCATGCGAGAACGGCACTTCCTCCGTATCGGACTCGACCACATACTGGCGCATCATCGGCCGGAAGAATTCGAAGAACGTGCGGAAGTGGCAAGTGATCGGAAAATTCCGCCGCAGCGTGTGCCGCGTCTGCAGCAGGTCGCGCACGCCGACCAGCGACAACAGGCCGAAGATCACCGCGGTCCAACGCCAGATCAGGCCGTCCCAGAGCAGCGCAAGCGAAAGCGCGAACAACACCAGACAGATGGCGAAAGGGACGTAGCGCGAGGGCAGCATGGTCTTGCATCTCGTAGGGCGACCCGCGCGAGCATACGCCCGCTGCGATGACGAGTGCGAGCTTTGGCGAGGCTGACGTAAACTAGCTGCAATGGAAGCGCAAACCCCGCCGCAAAAACCTCGCCACCCGCGTACGCGAGCGAATCCCGAACTGCAGGATCCGCCGCCGCTCGCTGCGCCCGTCGCAAAAGCCGGCGCGACCAAGACCGCGGCCGCGGCACCTGCGGCGAAGCCGCGGCGCACCGACCTCAGTGCGCGGCCGCAGATTTCAGTGCCGCCGGTCGGTGCGGTCAAGCGCCCGCCGGGCAAGGTCAAGGTCGAGAAGCAGGTTTACCCAGGCGCGGACGGATCGCGTGTTGTCGAGCGCTTGACCGAATACGCCAAGCTCGCACGCATGCACAAGCCGATCGGCGCGGCATTGCTGCTGTGGCCGACCTGGTGGGCACTGTGGCTCGCCGCAGGTGATTTTCCGCCATGGTCGGCGCTGATCATCTTCACCCTCGGCGTGTTCCTGATGCGCTCGGCCGGCTGCGTGATCAACGACTATGCCGACCGCGAGCTCGATCCCGAGGTAAAGCGCACGCGCGAACGGCCGATCGCGGCCGGCAAAGTCGGCCCCCGCGAAGCACTGATTTTATTTTTCGTCTTGCTTGCGCTTGCCTTCGCGCTCGTGCTGTTCACCAACAAACTCACGATCGAGCTTTCCTTCGTCGGCGCGTTCCTCGCCGCGACGTACCCGTTCACCAAGCGCTACACGCACCTGCCGCAGGTCTATCTTGGCGCGGCGTTCGGCTGGTCTATCCCGATGGCATTTGCCGCGGTGACGAATTCGACGCCGCCGCTGTGCTGGCTGCTGTTCCTCGCCAACGTGCTGTTCTCGACGATCTACGACACCGAGTATGCGATGGTCGACCGCGACGACGACCTTCGCGTCGGCGCCAAGTCGACCGCGATCCTGTTTGGCGATGCCGACCTGACCATCATCGGCGTGCTCATGGCCACGTTCCTGCTCGCGATGGCGCTGGTCGCGCAGCGCGGCCATCTGCACTGGCCGTACTTCGCCGCGCTCGCGATTGCCGCGGGCCTGTTCGCCTGGCAGATGTGGATCATGCGCGGGCGTGACCGCGATGCGTGTTTCACGGCGTTCCGCAACAACAACTGGGTCGGCATGGCGCTGTGGGTGGGCATCGCCGTGTCGCTGGCAATGAAATGAGGACGCCTCGAAAAGCCTACTGTGCTCGATAATTTGCGCGCCGGCGGTGCTCGGAATCCTCATGTACTTCTACGTACACTCCGGTTCCTGCGCTGCGGCGACGCGCCCGATCTTATCCAGGATCGGCTCTTCGCTCGCTACGGTTTTTCGAGGCGCCCTGAAAACTGATCGAAGGACATGAACGATCCCAATCCGACCGCGCTGCGTTACCTGCAAATCGATGTGTTCGCCGAACGCGCCGGCGGCGGCAATCCGCTCGGCGTCGTCTTCGGCGCGGAGGCGTGGAGCGACGCCGACATGCAACGCTTCGCCGCATGGACCAATCTCGTCGAGACGACCTTCGTGCTTGCGCCGACCGATGCGCGCGCGAGCTATCGGCTGCGCATCTTCACGCCGAACAACGAGATCCCGTTCGCAGGCCATCCGACCATAGGCAGTGCGCATGCCGCGCTCGAAATCGGTCGCGTCGTGCCGCGCGACGACGGATTGGTCCAGGAATGCGGTGCCGGCCTGTTGCCGATCCGCGTCGAAGGCGAAGGGGTGTCCAGACGGCTATACGTCCAGGCACCGGCGGCGCGTGTGCTGCGCAGCGGCACGGACGATGCGCTGCTGCGTGTCGTGCTTGGCGAGACCCGGCTCGGCGTGTTGCCGCCGGCGTTCGTCGAGGGCGGCCGACGCTGGTGGGTGGCCGAGTTCGCCGACGAAGCCTCGTTGCGCGCGTGGCAACCCGATCACGCGGCGATCCTTGCGCTCGCGCGCGCGGGCGACAGTCTTGGGCTATGTGCGTTCGCGCGCGCAGCAGATGCGAAGAACGGCTATCAAGTCGTCGTGCGTGCGTTTCCTGCCGGTGTCGGCATCGTCGAGGACCCGGCATCGGGCGCGGCCAACGGCCTGATCGCGGCTTACATCGCGCAGCGCGAACCGCTGGGCGCGCTGGCACGCGGCTATCGCGTCAGCCAGGGGCGCGAGATGGGCCACGATGCGACGATCGACGTGCGTATCGATGCACATGCCGATGGCGATGCGATCGTCTGGGTCGGTGGCCGCTCGCATACGATCATCGACGGCGCGCTCAGGACGCGTGTGGCGTAGCGGGTTCGCGCGTCGCCAGCCAGACGCCGAACGTGGCTAACGCGAAGCCGGCTATCTTGGCGACGGTCAACGCGTCGCCGAGCACGAAATAGTTCATGATCGCCGTAACCGGCGGCATGAGGAAGAACAGCGCGGCCACGCGGCTCGCCGCGCCGCGCCGCAGCAACACGAACATCAGCGCGAACGCGATCAGTGAATTGACCACGATAAGCCAGCCCAAGCTGCCGAGGAAAGCCGCCGACGCGTCGAAGCGGAAACCTTCGTGCAACGCGAACGGCAGCAGCAACAGGGTCGCACTGGCCTGCTGGATCGCGAGCCCCGCGCGCGGATCGACGTCGACCGCGAAGCGCTTCTGGTACACCGTGCCCGCGCCGATGCCGGCGAGGCCGAGCAATAGCAGAAGGTAGGCAAACCAGGGTGCGTCGCTCGTGCCGATGCGATCGGCGACCGCGAGCACCACGCCGGCGGCACCGAATGCGAAACCGAGCCATTGGCGCGACGACAGCGCTTCGCCGAGCGCACGCGAGATCAGCGCGGTCGCGATCGGGGTCATGCCGATCACGAGCGCGGCGATGCCGACGTTGACGCCGAGCGCGACGGCCACGTACAGCGCGCCGAATTGCAACGCCAACGACAACGCGCCGGTCACCACGCTGTGCAGCGCCGTGCGGCCACGCGGCCACGACACGCCTGCGAACACGGCCAGCAGGGCGAGCAACATGGCGGCGCTGCCGAAGCGCAGCACGAGCAGGGTCAGAGGGGCCGCGTGCGCGAGTGCGAGCTTCGCCGCGGGGTAGCCCGTGCACCAGAGGAGTACGAAAGCAGCACCGAGCGCGGCGGCCGGCGACGCCAGTCGCGGCGCGGATGTAACAATCAGCGGTGGCGTTTCGAGTTTCATCACGGCACTCCAGTCTAGCGTTGCGAACAGCATAGGCGCGGGCCGATTTGCGATAAACTGGCTGGAACGCAATGAACTATTGCGAGATCAGCAACAATGGATCGCTTCACCGAAATCGTGGCATTCGCCGAGGTCGCGCGCCGACGCAGCTTTGCCGCTGCGGCGCGCGAACTTGACTGGCATGTCTCCGCGGTCAGCCGCGCGGTCGCCGCGCTCGAGAAGCGGCTCGGCGTGCGCCTGCTGCAGCGGACCACGCGCAGCGTCGCGCCGACCGAGGCCGGGCGCACCTACTTCCAGCGTTGCGAGACCTTGCTCGGCGAGTTCGACGGCGCCGATGCTGCGGTGCGCGATCTCGGCTCGACGCTGACCGGTACGCTGCGCGTCAGCCTGCCGAGCGGCTTCGGCCTGACCCATATCGCGCCCGTGCTCGATCGTTTCCTCGGCGCGCATCCGCAGCTGCGGCTCGATCTGGATTTGTCCAATCGCTTCGTCGACCTGGTCGAGGAAGGCTTCGATCTCGCCCTGCGCATTGGTGAGCTCGCCGATTCGCAGCTGATCGCGCGGCGACTCGCGCCGAACCGGCAGGTGCTCGTCGCCAGTCCCGACTATCTCGCGCTCCATGGCAGGCCGCGGCGGCCGCAGCAGCTCGCCGCGCACGAATGCCTCATCCACGTCGGCGGCACGTTTCCGCCGGGGCGCTGGGAACTCGTGCGCGGCGATGCGCGTGCCAGCCATGATGCGGACGGGCCGCTGCGCTCGAACAACGCGCTCGCGCTGCTCGCCGCCTGCCGCGGTGGTGTCGGCATCCTGCTCGTCGCCGAGGTGCTCGCCGCCGACGACCTGCGCCGCGGCAGTCTCGAGCGCGTGCTGCCGGGCTGGTCGACCGCGGCGCGCGACGTCTATGCCGTCTACCCGAGCGCGCGTTTCGTGCCGGCCAAGGTGCGCGCGTTCGTCGACTTCGTCGCCGCCTACCTGTCCGCCGCGATGCCGGAGACGGGGCGCAAGGCCAGGGCGGCCGATCGCCGCTGAAGCGGCCGTCGCGCTTCGCCCAGGCGCCAGTGTCGCGGTTGAAATTAATTAATCGCTTAATTATTATTTCTGCCATGGCTGACAGAAAATCCGCAAAACCGAATCGGCCAGCGGCAGCTGGCAACGCGAAGGCAACGCGGCCGCGCACGCCGAAAGCGGTTGCTGCCGCGCCGCGTGGTCCCGGACGGCCCAGCGCCGCAGCGGGCGTCGACCAACGCGTACGCCTGCTCGATGCCGCGGTCGCGCTGTTCGGCGAGCGCGGCATTGCGGCAACGCCGCTGCGCGAAGTCGCACGCCGCGCGCAGGTCACGCCGGCGTTGCTGCACTATTATTTCGCGAGCAAGGATACGCTCGTGCAGACCCTGCTCGACGAACGCATCGCGCCGTTCATCGCCGTGTCGGTAGCGCCGCTGCGCGAGCCTTTGCCGAGTCCGCGCGCCACGCTGCGCCGCTTCCTCGAAACGCACATGCGCAATATCGCGGCCAATCCGTGGATGCCGCGGCTGATGGCGCGCGAGGTGCTCAGCGAGGGCGGTGCGCTGCGCGCGCAGGTGCAAGCGCAGTTCATGGCAACGATCGCGCCGAAAGCGCTGTACCAGATCGCCGCCGCACAGCGCCGCGGCGAAATCCGCAGCGACCTGCATCCGCTGCTGCTCGGCTTGTCGCTGATCAGCCTCGTCGTGTTTCCGTTCGCCGCGCTGCCCGTGTGGCGTGGCGTGGCGGCGACGATGCTCGACGGCGTCGCCGCGGATAAGGCGCAGACCATGCGCACCTGGGCCAAGACCCTGGCCGCGCAGCAGCCCTCCTTTCACGACGGCATTGACGAGGCGCTGATCGCGCACACCCTGACCGTCATCGACAGCGTACTGGAGCCGATCCATGCGAAACCGAAGCGCTAGCCTATTCATCGCCCTCGCCTTGCTTTCCGTTGCCGGCTGCGCGCGCGAAAACGATCCCGGCACGCTGCTCGGCACGCTCGAATGGGACCGCATCGCGATGCCCGCCGAGGTGTCCGAGCCGATCACCCAGATTCTCGTCAAGGAAGGCGATCACGTCGCCGTCGACCAACTGCTGCTCGTCCTCGATCCGCGCCGCACCCAGGCGCAGGTCGATGCGGCGCAGGCGGACGTCACGCGCCTCACTGCCGCCCTCGATGAGCTGCGTCACGGCGCGCGCATCGAAACGATCGACGCCTCGCGTGCAGCGCTTGCGCGTGCGCAGGCGGCCGCGGTCAACGCAAAGCTCGCACGCGACCGCGCGGCCGAGATCCGCAAACGCGGGCTCAACAGCCAGGCCGATCTCGACAACGCCGACGCGGCGTTGCGCCAGGCCAACGCGGACGCGAACTCCGCGCGCGCGAACCTCGACGAGCTGCTGCACGGCACGCGCATCGAGGATATCAATCAGGGCGAAGCCGCGCTGGCGCAGGCCCAGGCACAACTCGCGCAGTTGCAGGTGACGTTGTCGCGCCTCAGCGTGCACGCGACGCGCGCGGGCCGGGTCGATTCGCTGCCGTACAAGCTCGGTGATCGGCCCGCGCAAGGCGCGAGCGTGATCAGCCTGCTCGTCGGCGACGCACCCTACGCGCGCGTCTACGTGCCTGAAACCTTGCGCACGAACCTCAAGCAAGGCGCGCGCTTCAAAGTCAGCATCGACGGTGCTGCCGCAGCGTTCGATGCGATCGCGCTGCGCATCGCCAGCGAGCCGACGTTCACGCCGTACTATGCATTGAGCGGCGACGATGCGAGTCGGCTCGCGTGGCGCGCCGAACTGGCGCTAGATGCATCGGACAAGACCAAGGATCTGCCGGCGGGAATTCCCTGCCGCGCGGCACTCGCGTCAGACCCCAAGCACTGAGCGAACGCCATGAGTGCTGTCATCGCCGAGCGAAACGGCAACGCCATCGTCGCACGAGGCTTGACGAAGAAATTCGGCGAGCTCGTCGCGGTCGATCACGTCGATCTCACCGTCGCGCGCGCACAGGTATACGGCTTCCTCGGGCCCAACGGCTCGGGCAAGTCGACGACGATCCGCATGCTCTGCGGCCTGCTCTTGCCGACGAGCGGCGACATCAGCGTGCTCGACTGCACGATTCCGCGCGATGCCGAGGTGCTCAAGCGGCGCATCGGCTACATGACGCAGAAATTCTCGCTCTACGACGACCTCACCGTCTACGAAAACCTCGACTTCGTCGCCGCCGTGCACGAGTTTTCGCGTGGCGACGCAAGAAAGCGCATCGAGGAATTGCTTGAAACCTACTGGCTGACGCAGCAACGTGACCAGCTCGCCGGCACGATGTCGGGCGGACAGAAGCAGCGTCTCGCGCTCGCCGCGGCGGTGCTGCACAAGCCCGAATTGCTGTTGCTCGACGAGCCGACTTCGGCGGTCGATCCGCAGTCGCGGCGCGAGTTCTGGGATTCGCTGTTCGCGCTCGCCGACGCCGGCACGACGATTCTCGTTTCCACCCACTACATGGACGAGGCCGAGCGCTGCCATCGCCTTGCCATCCTCGACCACGGTCGGCTCGTCGCCGACGGCAGCCCGCGCGAACTCTGCGCCGCGCTGCCGGGGCAGGCGCTGCTGGTCGAATGCGACGTGCCGCGGCGCGCGCAGCAGGCGCTCGAGGGCGACGCCACGATCGTGTCGATGGCGCAGATCGGCGCGCACCTGCGCGTGCTCGTGCACGACGGCGGCGACGCACGCGTGACGATCGCGGCGAAACTTCGCCAGCAAGGTATCGACGCACGCATCGAGCCGGTCGAGGCCAACCTTGAAGACGTCTTCGTCGTCGCCACGCAGAAGCCAAAGCGCGAGGCCGCGACGTGAACCTGCGCCGCCTCTTTTCGATCGTGCTCAAGGAGCTGCGCCAGCTGCGCCGCGACCGGCTCACGTTCGCGATGATTGTCGGCATCCCGACGATGCAGCTGCTGCTGTTCGGCTACGCGATCAACCTCGATATCCGCCAGTTGCCCGCGGCCGTACTCGACCAGGCGCAGACGGCGCATGCGCGCGAGGTCGTCGCCGCACTGGCCCAAACCGGCGTGATGGATTTTCGCTACCGGCTGCAGACGCCGCAGCAACTCGACGACTTGATTCGCGCCGGCAAGATCAGCGCCGCGCTCGTGATCCCGCCCGATTTCGAGCGTCGTCTCGCCGGACAGAATTCCGATACTCAACCGTGGCCACGGCCGCCGCTGCAGATCGTCGTCGACGGTTCCGACCAGGTCGTGCAGCAGGCCGCGGCGCAGCTCGCCCTGCTACCGCTGCAGAAGCTGCTCGATCCGGCCGTGGCGACGCCGACGAAGAACGTCGAGATCGTGAACTTCTACAACCCAGCGCGACTCGCGCCGGTCAACACGGTGCCCGGCCTGATCGGCGTGATCCTGACGATGACAATGGTGCTGTTCACCGCGATGGCGATCGTGCGTGAGCGCGAGCGCGGCAACCTCGAATTCCTCATCGCCACGCCGGTGTCGCCGTTCGAGCTCACCCTCGGCAAGGTGCTGCCGTTCGTCGGCATCGGCCTGCTCCAGGTGACTGTCGTGCTGCTGCTCGGCGTTGCGATCTTTCATGTGCCGATCCGCGGCTCGCTGCTCGACGTCTATGGCGCGGCGCTCGCCTTCATCGTCGCTTCGCTGTCGCTCGGCGTGTTCATTTCCACGCTGGCGAAAACCCAGTTCCAGTCGATGCAGCTCGCCTTCTTCACCTTCCTGCCGCAAATCCTGCTCTCGGGCTTCATGTTCCCGTACGCCGGCATGCCACGCCCGGCACAGTGGCTTGCGGAAATCTTCCCGATGACGCATTTCATCCGCCTGATCCGCGGCATCATGCTGCGCGGTGCGCACCTCGCCGAACTGTGGCCGGAACTGGCCGCGCTCGCCGTGTTCTGCGTCGTGACGCTGACGATCGCGGTGCTGCGCACGCGCAAGCGGCTGGACTAGGCGCAAGGCTCAGGGTTTTTGCGCTGCATCGCGCTTCGCCCTCTCGGTCACGAGCGCCACAGTGGGAACGCCGACATAGGGTTCGCTTGGGAAATCGAAATTGCTTAACGTGACGACGGTGTAGGGCGAATCGAGCACGAGATGCAGATACGTGCTCACGCCCGGATAGCCGCCGCTGTGGCCGACGACGGTGCGTCCGTAGACATCCTCGATCTCCATCGCGTAGCCGTAGCGTTCACCAGTTCGCCACGGTGTAGTCATCTGCGCAAACACGCCCTTGCTCACGAGCTTGCCGCTGCGCAATGCATCTGCGAAACGAACCAGATCATCCGCCGTCGACAGTGCGCCGCCGGCCGGGCTGCCGATATCAGCTTCGGCTTCGTGCCAATCAGGGGCTCCACCCTTCGCGCCTCGCTTCGTATATGGCGTGACCATCCCCGCGTTCTTGCGCGGAATATTGTTTGGGTCGCTGTTGACCATGCCGGCGGCGGCGAAGATGTGCTTACGCAGATAGTCGGGATAGTCTTCGCCGGAGGCCGCTTCGACAATCGCACCGGCGAGCACGAGGCCGGCGTTGCTGTAGTCCCATTTTGTTCCGGGTTCGAACCGGGGTTCGTCTTTATCGAACAACGGCAGAAATTCCGCCGCGCGTTTCGTACCGTCCTTCATCATCGCCGGGGTACGCTTGCCAAGAAAATCGCCCAGGCCGGCCGTATGCGACAACAGCATGCCCACGGTAACCTTGTCGCGCACCGTTTGATTCGGGTAATCGGGGAAGAATTTCCCGACTTTGTCATCGAATGCCAGCTTTTTCTGGTCGACGAGCTGACCGATCGCCGCGGCAGTGAACATCTTGCCCATCGATCCCAAAGTGAACTGCGTTGAGCCGGTGATCGGAGTTTTCTTCTCGCGGTTCGCATAGCCACCGCTTGCGCTGACAACAATCTGCGTGCCGCGTGCGACGCTGACGATGCCGGAAAACAATCCCGCCTGTGCGCGCTCGGCGACCAAAGCTTCCGCCCTCGTGGCGATAGCCGTATCACCGAGGTCCTTTGGCATCGACGATTCGGGAGGCGTAGCCGGCCAATAGCCGACATTCTCGACCTTGCCCGAGCTGTCCGCGTTGAATTGCACGGCGTACCAGATGCCGGATTTCAGTCCGACCATCAAAAAAGAGATGGCGCCGTTGTCCGATTTGGCAATTTCGGCGACGCGGTATCCGCCGTCGATCGAACATCTCTTCGCGTCCTCGTGTGCGATGTCGTCGATCGGAACGTTCTTGGCCGCCTCGGCGGAAAGCTGGGTCCACGCGCGTATCTGCTTGGGGTCTTTTGTTTGGCAGGCCTTCAACCATCCTTGGGCCAGCTTCCCTACGTTCGTATCGGGCAAAGGGATGCTGTGGACCGGAATGTCGGCTGAGACTGCTGTGCTCCCAAGGCCGACGAGAAATAGCAATGCAAACAACCCTGATTTACCGATAGACAAACACACCTTATGCCTCTTCATTGCATGGCACTCCGACGTGATGGATACGGGTTCAGATGGCGACATCATAGTTCAGCAGATTTCTCGCTCGTGCGGACCGGCAAGCGCGCGGCGGAAGCCCCGTTGCGGACGCCGTTACTCTCTATTCGCGGCAAATCGTTGCCTTTGCGTTAAAAATATCAAAGCACTCCGTCAATTCGGCGTGCATGCGTGGAACGGCGTGCCCGCAGCGACTACACTGCGCCTCATTCGTTTCAACGGTCCGCTTTCGTCCATGACGTTTTCCTTGATCCTTCGCACTGCGTCGCGAAGCCTGTCGTTTGTATCGGTCGCCGTCATCGCCCTGGCCTGCGCCGCTTGCGGTGAAGCCCCGCCTCCTGCCGCGCCGGTTGCGCCGCCTTCGCCGTCGATTCCGCGGATCACCGACAAGGTCGAGGCTGCGGGTGCCGACGGCATCGAGGTCGCCGCGCGCTATCCGTCCATGCGCAGCGAACTCGCTCCGCTCGAAGCAGCGATGCACGCCTACACGCAGGCGCAGCAGGCCGAACTCGCCGCGCGCATCAAGAAGCTGAAACCCGAAGCCGAGCGCGCCGAGCGGCCCGGCAAGCTCGATCTCGACTTCACCGTCGCCACGCAAACCGTCGCCTTCGCCAGCGCGCTCGCGCAGGGTCAGGCCGATGTCGGCGACGGTACCCCGACCCCATTGCGGGCGACTTTCAACCAGCATCTGCCCAGCGGCCGTATCGTCACCCTCGGCGACCTGTTCCTCGACCCGGCGGCCGCGCTGAAGGCCTTCAGCGACGAATCGCGCCGCCGCCTCTACGCCGAATACGAGGCGCGCCTGTACAACCAGAATCTGCCGCAGGCCGAGCTCACCGCGCGCATGAAGGCGATGCATGTGCTGGTCGACAAGGGCACCGAGCCCGAGGCCGAGAACTTCGCCGCGTTCCTTGTCGACGGCGTCGACGGCAAGGCAATCGGCATCACCCTGATCTTCGCACCGGGCCAGGTGGCCGTCGAAGCAGACGGTGCGCAACAGGTCGAAGTGCCGGTGAAGTTGTTCGTCGATGCGATCAAGCCGGAATACCGCGACGCATTCGACAAGGACAGCGCCGCGCAGGCCACGTCGCCGGGTTCGCGCTGAGCACCGCTGCATGCCGACCGAACAGGCGTTGTATTTCGTCCTTAGTGCGGTCTTGATCCTCGTCGGTCTCGCCGGCACCGTCGTGCCCGCGCTGCCCGGCGTGCCGCTCGTGTTCGTCGGCATGCTGCTCGCGGCCTGGGCCGATCACTTCCAGCACGTCGGTACGTTCACCCTAGTCGTACTCGGCGTATTGTCGTTGCTCGCGCTGGCGATCGATTTCGTCGCCGGTCTGCTCGGAGCGAAGCGCGTCGGTGCCAGTCCACACGCGATCTGGGGAGCAATGATCGGCACCATCGTCGGTCTGTTCTTCGCTTTGCCGGGTTTGATTTTTGGGCCGTTCCTCGGCGCGGTCGCGGGCGAGTTGTTGGTCGGCAGCCGGCTGGGCCGCGCGGCGCATGTGGGCGTCAGCACCTGGCTCGGCCTGTTGTTCGGCACGCTCGCGAAGATCGCGCTGTGCTTCACCATGCTCGGCGTGTTTGCGCTTGCATTCGTGTTCGGCTAACCGAGCGATCTTTAACGCGGAAATGCTCTTCAGCGTGACAAGTGCTCGATCGCCGCGGTAGCCGCATCGCGATCGGCATCGTCGAATGGCTGCACGTCGACCGATTCGATCGTCGCCGCATCGAGGCAATGCACGTTGACGTCGACGCCGTCAGGATGCGAGCGCGGGATATAGAACGACTTGATCCCGCAGACGCGGCAGAAGCGGTGCTTCGCGGTGCCGGTGTTGAATGTGTATTCGGTCAGCGCGCCGGCGCCAGCAAGCAGGCGAAAGCGCGTGGCCGGTACGATCAAATGGATGTAGCCGCTCATGCGGCAGATCGAGCAATTGCAGTCGAGCGCGGCGATGCGCGCGGGCGCGTCGACCTCGAAGCGCACGGCGCCGCAATGACAGCCGCCTCGATGAGTGACGAGCGCACTCATGCGCGTGGCGGAATCACATCAGGTATCACGTAGAGCAGGATCGAAAAATACTGCAGCACGCTGCCGGCGAGCACGAACAGATGCCAGATCGCGTGGTGGTAGCGCAGCGACTTCATCTTGTAGAACACCACGCCGAGCGTGTAGGCCACGCCGCCGCCGAACAGCAGCCACAGGCCCGTCGGCGCGAGTGCGGCGAGCAGCGGCTTGATCGCGACGAGGCCGACCCAGCCCATGCCGATGTAGAGCGCGACCATCGCGCCACGATAATGACGCAATGAGGTCAGCTCGAACACCGTGCCGACCGCGGCGAGCGACCAGACGATCGCGAACAGGCTCCAGCCCCAGGCGCCGCGCAGCGTAATCAGCACGTAGGGCGTGTAGGTGCCGGCGATCAGCAGGAAGATCGCGATGTGATCGAATGCGCGCAGACGCGGGCGCGGTGGTGCGGCACCGGTTGCGTGCGGGATGCCGGCCCCGTGGTACAGCGTGGATGCGAGGTAGAGCACGATCATCGTCGCGCCGTACACGGTACAGGCGCTCAGCGCATACGGCACGACGCTCGCCTGTGCGGCGAGCAGCAGTACGGCGGTGCCGACGACGGCGAGCACGATGCCGAGGCCATGGGTCAATGTGTTCGCGATTTCCTCGCGGTCGGCGCTGAGGACATCAATCATTGCATTCATCGTGCGACCTTAACGCACGTCGCGTTTGAAAAATAGCCGACGACGATTATGCCGCGACGATCTCGGCGAGAATTTCGAACGAGCGCAGGCGCGCGGCGTGATCGTGGATCATCGCGGTGACGATGAGTTCGTTCGCCTGCGTACGCGCGAGGAAATCGGCGACCCCTTTGCGCACCGTATCCGCGGCGCCGACGATGGAGCACGACAGCGCGTGTTCGAGCATCGTCCGCTCCGGCAGCGATGTAAGCGCGCCGATGTCGTCGACTGGCATGGGCAACTGTCCCGGCATGCCGCGGCGCAGGTTGAGGAATGCCTGCTGCAGGCTCGTGAACAGGCGCCGCGCTTCGGCGTCGCTGTCGGCGGCGAACACATTGAGCGCGGCCATCGCATGCGGTTGCGCCAGCGTTGCCGACGGCTTGAATCGGTGCCGGTAAAGCGCGAGCGCGTTATCCAGTTCGGCCGGCGCGAAGTGCGAGGCGAACGCGAACGGCAGGCCGAGTGCCGCGGCGAGTTGCGCGCCGTACAGGCTCGATCCGAGGATCCAGATCGGCACCTGCGTGCCTTCGCCCGGAATCGCGTGCACGGGTGCGCCACCGGATTCGGGCGTGGCGAAATATGCCTGCAGCTCGAGCACGTCCTGCGGGAAGCGATCGACGTCGCCGGCGAGGTGGCGACGCAGCGCGATCATCGTGCGCTGATCGGTGCCGGGCGCGCGGCCGAGGCCGAGATCGATGCGATCTGGATATAGCGTTGCGAGCGTGCCGAACTGTTCGGCGACGACAAGCGGTGCGTGGTTCGGCAGCATGATGCCGCCGGCGCCGACGCGGATCGTGCGCGTGCCTGCGGCAACGTGGCCGATCACGACCGAGGTGGCGGCGCTGGCAATGCCGGGCATGTTGTGGTGCTCGGCGAGCCAGTAGCGATGGTAGCCCCAACGTTCGGCGTGCTGCGCGAGGTCGAGCGTGTTGGCCAGCGATTGTGCCGCAGTTGAGCCGGCGCAGATCGGGGCGAGATCGAGGACGGAAAAAGGAACGCGTTTGCCGGTCATCGTAGCAACATGGAGACGCGGCGCGCGCAGTCAAGCGCAGCGCCGGATTCCGAGTTCCTCAGCCTTTCGAGTTCTTGCCTTTTTCCGCCGCGGCGACTTGCCCCTTCGGCTGCGCGCCGGCGATGCGCACCTGCGTGCCGCTGACGACGCCGTCGGGCGGATTCTCGACGACGCGATCGTCGGCAGCGAGACCCGAGGAGATTTCGACTGTCTTGCCGAGGTCGCGTGCGAGCGTCACCGGCTTTACCACGATCTTGTCGTCGGCGCCGACGGTGGCGACGGTGAGACCATTCGCGTTGACGATCAGCGCGCTCGCCGGCACGCTGAGTACCTTGGCGTGGGGCTTGAGGTCGAGGCGCACGCTGGCGTAGCCGCCGGGCAGCAGTTCGCCGTCTGGATTGTCGACGAGCAATTGCATCTGTGTCGTGCCCGACGCCGCGCTGATCGCCTGCGAAGACGCTTCGACTTCGGCCGTGTACGTCTTGTTCGGATATTCCGGCACGCTCAGCGTCGCCTTCGTGCCCGGCGGTACACTCGGTGCATAGTTCTGCGGCACGGCGAGGTTGACGCGCAGGCGTTGCGTGTCGGAAACGACAAACAGTTCCGAACCGGCGGAACTGCCGGCGTTGACCAGCGCGCCGATGTCGGTGTTGCGCGCGGTGACGATGCCATCGAACGGTGCGGTGATGCGGGCGAACCCTTTCATCGCGACGAGACGCGCGACATTGGCCTGCGCCGAGTTCGCGGCCGCCTGTTTGGCGGCGAGATCGCCGGTCTTCTCGTCGACATCCTGCTTGGCGACGAGGCTGGTCTTGCCGAGCGCCTGCCAGCGCTGCGCCGTGATACGCGAGAGGTTCGCGTTGGCCTGCGCGGTGGCGAGGTCGGCGCGCGCCTGCGCGAGTTGCTGGTCGAGATCGGGCGTTTCGACTTCTGCAAGCAAGTCGCCGGCCTTCACCTTCGCGCCGATGTCATATTTCCAGTCCTTCACGTAGCCTGGCACGCGCGCGTAGATCGGCGCGCGCTTGAACGCCTCCAGTCGGCCGGGCAGTTCCAGGCCGGATGCATTCGCGCTGTTCGCAGGGGGATTGACCGCGACAGTAGGCAGCGCCTGCGCATCGGTCCAGTCGCGCAGGCGTGAGGATTCCGCAGCGCGCACGATGAGCCCGTGTGCGACGACCACGACGGCGATCACGACGGCGACGACGCCCGCCAAGCGCAGGCCGCGATATGAGCCGCGCTTGCGGGAAACAGGGTCAGGCTGCGACATGGGACTCTCCGAACGAAACTTGCGGCGCCGGCTTGTCGCCGTGGCGCCGATGGATGATGCTGAACACGACCGGGACAAAGAACAGCGTGGCGACCGTGGCGAAGACGAGGCCGCCGATCACGGCACGACCGAGCGGCGCATTCTGCTCGCCACCTTCACCGAGGCCGAGCGCCATCGGCAGCATGCCGATGACCATAGCGAGTGCCGTCATCAGCACTGGGCGCAAACGCACGAAACCGGCCTCGAGCGCGGCCGCGGTGGCGTCGCCGAGTTCATCGAGCTTTTCGCGCGCGAACGAAATCACGAGCACGCTGTTCGCCGTCGCCACGCCCATGCACATGATCGCGCCGGTCAATGCAGGCACGGATAGTGTGGTGTGTGTGGCGAACAGCATCCAGACGATGCCGGCCAATGCCGCGGGCAGCGCGGTGATGATGACGAACGGATCGCTCCACGACTGGAAGTTGATCACGATGAGGAAGTAGATCAGCGCGATCGCGCCGACGAGGCCGAATAGCAGGCCCGAGAATGCGCTGTTCATCGTCTTCACCTGGCCGAGCAGGACCACGTTTCCGCCCTTGGGCAGGTCCTTCGCGTTGGCGTCGATGATCTTCTGGATGTCGGCAGCGACGCCACCGAGGTCGCGATCCTGCGTGGTCGCGTAGATCTGCACGAGCGGGCGGATGTCGTACTCGCTGAACACGCCGTTGACCTGGGTGCGGCTAATGTCGGCAATGCCGCCGAGCACGGTGGTACCGCCGCCCGGTGCGTTGATCGAGACGTTGCGCAATGCTTCGAGCGAGTCAAGCTTGTACTGTGGCGTCTGCATCACGATCGGATAGGTGACGCCATTGGCCGGATTGAGCCAGAACGTCGGCGCGACCTGGCTCGAGCCGGCGAGGTTGACGACGAGGCTGCTCGTCACGTCTTTCGTGGTTACGCCCGCGTACTGCGCACGCGTGCGGTCGACGTCGACCTTGAGCGCCGGTGCGCTGCCGGTCTGCTGGATGCGCGCGTCAGCGACGCCGGGGATGCGCTTGATCTGCGCGAGCAGCTTGTTCGCGTAAGTGAAATTCTCGGCGAGATTGTTGCCGCGAACCTGCAGGTCGATCGGCGCGGGCGCGCCGAAGTTGAGGATCTGGCTGACGATGTCGGCGGGCAGGAACGAAAAAGTCATGCCGGGGAAACGCCGCGGCAGTTCCTCGCGCAGGCGACGCATGTAGCCGGCGGTCGGCGCATGGCCTTCGGCGAGCGAGACCTGGATGTCGCCGTCCTGTTCGCCGATCGTGCCGGTGTTGTTGTAGATCGTGTTGATCGCGGACAGGAACGGCGCGCCGAGGTTGTCGGCGATCGTCTCGACTTCGTTGGCCGGAATGATCTCGCGGATCGCGCGTTCGGCGTCGGCGAAACGCGCAGCGGTTTCCTCCACGCGCGTGCCCACTGGTGCGCGGACGTGGATGAGAATCTGACCGGCGTCGACGAACGGAAAGAAGTTGCGGCCGAGAAACGGCACGAGCAGAAACGAGACCACGATCGCGGCGAGGAAGCCGGTGACGAAGAGCTTGCGCTGCGCGAGGGCGAGCCCGAGAAGATCGTGATAGCCGGCGCGCATGCGCTCGAATCGTGCCTCGAAGCCGCGCTGGAAACGTACCAGCGGATTACGCGACGGCGGCAGCGGCGGGGAGGTGCCGTGTTCGTCGGTGTGCGCGGCGTGCGCACGCAGGAGATAGTTCGCCATGGTCGGCACGAGGGTGCGCGAGAGCAGGAACGAGCAGACCATCGCGGCCATGACCGCCTCGGCCATCGGCACGAACAGGTAGCGTGCGATGCCTTGCAGGAAGAACATCGGGATGAAGACGATGCAAATGCACAGCATCGAGACGAAGGCCGGCACGACGATCTGCTGCGCGCCGTCGAGAATCGCCGTGCGCACGTCCTTGCCGTGTTCGAGGTGCCAGTTGATGTTTTCGATCGTCACCGTCGCCTCGTCGACGAGGATGCCGACGGCGAGGGCGAGGCCGCCGAGCGTCATGATGTTGAGCGTCTCGCCGAGCGCGGAAAGAATCATCACCGCGCCGGTGACCGACAGCGGGATCGAAATCGCGACGATCACGGTCGAACGCCAGCTGCCGAGGAACAGCAGAATCATCAGGCTGGTCAGCGCGGCCGCGATCACGCCTTCCTTGATCACGCCGCCGATCGCGCTGCGCACGAAGATCGACTGATCGCCGATCGCCTTGACGACGAGCGCGTCCGGCAGCGAGGGCTTGATCTCCTCGAGCATCGACTTGATGCCGTCGACGATCGCCAGCGTCGACGTCGCGCCGCTCTTGAGCACGCTCATCAATACCGAACGGCCGCCATCGACGTGGACGATGTTGGTCTGCACGGCGTTGCCGTCGCGCACGTTCGCCACATCGCGCACGTAGACCATCGCGCCGTTGACCTCCTTGATCGGCAGGTCGGCCAGGTCCTTCAAGTCGGACGGTGCGTTGTTGAGATTGACCGCATATTCGAAGTTGCCGATCTTCTGCGTGCCGACCGGCGTCAATACGTTCTGCGCGGCGAGGGCATTGGCGACGTCCTGGCCGGTCAAGCCGCGTGCCTGCAGCGCGGCGGCATCCAGATCGATCTGCACTTGGCGCGCCTTGCCGCCGAACGGGTACGGAATCGCCGAACCCGGCACGGTCACCAGGCGCGTGCGCAGAGAGTTCATCGCCATATCGGCGAGGTTCTGCTCCGTAAGGCCTTTGCCGGACAGGGCGAGTTGCATGATCGGTACCGTGGCGGCGCTGTAGTTCACGATCAGCGGCGGTTGCGCGCCCTGCGGCATGTTCTTGATCATCGTCTGCGCGATCGCGGTGACCTGTGCGTTCGCCGTGGCGATATTGACGTTGGGATGAAAGTAGATCTTGACGATGCCGAAGCCGGTGAACGAATTGGCTTCGATATGCTCGATGTCGTTCACCGTCGTCGTCAGCGCACGCTCGAACGGCGTCGTCATGCGTCCGGCCATCTGGTCCGGAGGCAGGCCGGTGTACTGCCAGGCCACGCCGATCACCGGGATGTCGATGTTCGGAAAAATATCGGTCGGCGTGCGCATCGCCGCGAGCGGGCCGATGATGAGGATCAGCAGCGCCAATACGACGAACGTGTACGGGCGCGCGAGCGCGATGCGAACGAGACCTTGCATGAAAATTCCGCGAGACGAAAAACTTGCCGAGGCAATTATGCTGCCACGCCACAAATTTTCATCGTCGCGGATATGAAGAATTGTTTAAGCAGCGACGGCTGTGGCCTGCGCAGTGCGCGAAAATGTAGTGCCGGTAACGGCTTTTACTCGTGGCGACATCGATGAAATTTTCTTCATCTGCCGCGGACGTCGCCCTCAGCCCGCGTTAGACGAGCAATAGATCGTCATGCGCGTGCCGGTTCCACCCTCGGCGTCGGCGATCTCGAAGCGGTAGTCGTGCAGCTTGACGATGGCCGAGACGATCGACAGGCCGAGGCCGAAGCCGGGCGCTTCGCATTCGTGTTCCTTGCGACAGGTCTTGGTCCGGTAGAAACGATGCAGCACGGCATCGCGCTCGGCCGCGGGAACGCCGGGGCCGCTGTCGATCACGTCGATGCGCGGCCCGATCTTTTCATCGACTGCGCGCAGCACGACGCGGCCGCCGTCGGGGGTGAACTTGAGCGCGTTGTCGACGAGGTTGGAGATCGCTTCGAACAGCAGGCCGCCGTCGGCGCGCACACCGGCGAGGATTGCCGGGAGTTCGAGTGCGAAGGCGATGCGTTTGTCCTCGGCCAGCGGCGAATAGAGCTCGTGCACGCGCGCGAGCTTCTCGCGCAGGTCGACCTCGCCGAAGCCGGCGCGGCGTTGCAGGTCCTCGAGTTCGGAGATGCGCAGCAGCGCGCGGAAACGATTGAGCAGGTTGTCGGTGTCGGTGATGCAGCGCTCGATCGTCGCCGCGTGCGCGTCGTCGGGCGGAATCTCGCGCTGCAGACGGTAGAGCTGTGCGCGCAGGCGCGTCAGCGGAGTGCGCAGGTCGTGGGCGATGCTGTCGGACACGCCCTTGACCTCGCCGAGCAGGGTTTCGAGGCGATCGAGCATGCGGTTGACGATGTTCGCGAGCATGTCGACCTCGTCGCGCCGCTCGGAGATCGGCAGGCGCACGCCGAGGTCGCCGCGCATGATCGGCGCGACTGCGGTCTCGATGTCGCGCACGCGCTTGAGCGAGCCGCGCGCGAGCAGGAAGCCGCCGAGCAGGCCCGGAATCAGGGTCAAGGACAGTGCCCAGATGAAACCGTTGCGGATGATCGCGCCGACCCGGTCGGCTGCGTCGGTCGTGCGCGTGAGCACGATGCTCGATCCGTCCGCGACGCGCACTGCGACGCCGCGGCTGGCTCCGGTGTGCACACCGTCGATGCGCACAATGCCATTGGCGAGCCGATGCAGCGCACCGTCCACGGGCAGCTCCGGCGGGAGTCGATCGATGTTGCCGGCGAGGTAGCGGCCGGCCGCATCGAATACGCCGAAACTCATCACCCCGCGCCGGTCGGTCGCCGCGGTCATCGCCAGCGCGGCGGGCAGCTGCTCGCGCTCCACGCCGGAAAGGTAGGCCACGCGCTGTTCGAGGATGTCGTCGACAATGTGCTCGAGATAACTGCTGATCTGCCAGTTGATCAGCGCGACCAGGAGCACGCTCCAGGCGAGGAAGAAGCCGCCGTAGATCAGGATCAGACGCGCCGTGCCCGAACGCCAGCGTTCGCTGAGCGGAGCAATCGACGGGGTGTCAAGTCGGGTCATGGGCGCGGTCAAATCGTGCCGCCGATGCAGTAGCCGCGGCCGCGCACGGTATGGATCAGCGGCGGCAAACCATCGGGATCGACCTTGCGGCGCAGGCGTGCAATGTGCACGTCGATCACGTTCGTGCCGGGATCGAACGTGTAGCCCCAGACGCTCTCGAAGATCATCGAGCGGGTGAGAACCTGCCCGGAATTGCGCATGAGGAACTCGAGCAAGCGGAATTCGATCGGCAGCAGTTCGAGTTCCGCACCGCGGCGCTTCGCGCTGCGTGTCATCAGGTCGAGATCGAGGTCGTCGACGGCGAGGTGGGTTTCCGGCGCCGCCGCGCGCCGCCGGCGCAGCAGCACTTCGACGCGCGCGGCCATTTCGTCGGGGGCGAAGGGTTTGGTCAGATAATCGTCGCCGCCAGCGCGCAAGCCGCGCACGCGTGCGTCGACGTCGGACAGCGCGCTGATCATCAGCACCGGCGTGTCGATGCCGGCGCGGCGCAGTTCGGTGACCAGGGTGAGGCCGTCGACCTCGGGCAGCATGCGATCGAGAGTGATCGCGTCATAGGCGCCGGTCAACGCGCGCTCGAGACCCTCGCGGCCGTTGCCGACGCTTTCGACTTCGTTGCCGTTGTTGGCAAGCTCGGTGACGATCTCGCGCGCGGTCAGCGCATCGTCCTCGATCGTGAGTATCTTCGCCATGCCGACCAGCATAGCGCGGCGGCATGGCGAAGAAAATTGTGTTGACTAAGCCGCTGGATCCCCGCTTTCGCGAGGATGACTCGCTACGCGAGTCACTTCGCGCGCGTGATCGTGAACTTGCCGAACGAAATACCGATGTCCACGCCCTCACCGGCGCCGGACAGGGCCAGCGACGAGGTGCCCTTGGTCAGTATTTGCGCAGTGCCGGACTTGACCACTCCGGCGTTGGCTTCGCCCTGGGCGTAGCTGCCGAACAGCTGGTCGACGCTCGACACCTCGGCGAACTTGCCCTTGCCGTTTTCGACCTTGTACTTGCCGGCGGTGAGGCCGCCGCCAACCGCGGTGATGTGCACGTTGAAGCTGCGGCCGTCATTGCAGGTGATCGTGCCGCTGCCTTCAGCGTGCTTGTAGATCGCCGCCCAGCCGGACAGATTGAAGCGCATTTCGCAATCGATCTTGCCTGCAGCTTCGGCACGCGCGGCGTACATTCCCGTTGATGCGACGGCAATCAGGGCAAGTCCGATAAAATTGCGTGTACGCATGGCCAACTCCTTCTGCTTAGGGAGCCCCGATCATACCCCGTCAAACTGAACGAAAACGTAAATGCGGAATTGGCCGTGAAACCGCCGGATGATCCCATCCGTTGAACTCGAGGCGCGACGAGACCGTCCCATTCGATAAGCGTAAGCTAACGCCATCGGACAGAAACAGAGGGTGCATATGGCTCGCTTCGACATTCTCGTTCACGTGCGTAGTTACGAAGGCGATTCGCTCGCCGCCACCGTGGCGCTGGCGCTCGCACGCCGGCTCGATGCATACGTCAGCGGCCTCCACGTCGCCGCGCTCGGCACAGTCGCCTATTCCACGCTGGAAACAGTCGTGTTCCAGGTGCAGGAGGCCGACGATCTCTACCACACCGCGCTTGCGCAGCGCGAAAGCTGGGCGCAACGACTCGGCGCGGCCGGCGTCGCAGGCGACTGGCTGGTTGCGCAGGGCGAGCCGGTCGAGGCGATCTGCCATGCCGCGCGCTGGTGCGATCTGGTCGTCGCCGAACGGCCGCAATTGAATGCCGACGCGCCGATCGGCTGGGGTCTCGTCTCGCGCGCCGTGTTCGGCGCCGGCGTTCCGGTCGTCGTCGTGCCGGAAACGGCGAAGCCGGCCAGCGTCGGCGAGCGCATGCTCGTCGCCTGGAACCACAGCCGCGAAGCCGCGCGCGCGATCCATGGCGCGCTGCCGCTGCTACGCTTGGCAAAGCAGGTGGTCGTGCTCGACGGCGCCGAGCAGGCGAGCCTGGTCGGTGCGCGTCATCTGCCTGCGCTCGACCTCGCGGGGTACCTCGCGCGCCACGGCGTCACCGCGGAGTTCCGCCCGTTCACCGTGACCAGCGGCTACGGCGCGGGCATCCTCGATGCGGCACACGCGGCGCAGTCGGACCTGATCGTGATGGGCGCCTGGGGTCACTCGCGTATCGCCGAACTCGTGCTCGGTGGTGCGACGCGGCACCTGTTCCAGTACAGCGACGTGCCGTTGTTCGTGGCGCACTAGCTGCGGCGACTGCCGCATTCGTCGCCGCTTCAGTGCGCGGATGCCGGCAAGCGCAGTTTTTCGCGCAGCGCCGCCTCGACTTTTTCCGGCGCGTCGCCGCCGCTGCGGTGATAGATGACTTTTCCGCTCGCGTCGACGAGGAACAGTCCCGGCGTGCCCTTCACTGCGTACTGGTCGGCGATCGCATCGCCGTCGAGGATGAGGGTGAAGCCGAGCTTGCGCTCGCGCAGGGTCTTGACCGGATCGCCATCTTCCTTGATGTCGATCGCGTACACGTCGAGCCGGTCCTTGCCCGCCGCATCCTGGACGTGCTGCACATAAGGCATCAAGGCCTCGCAGTACGGACACCAGGTCGCCCAGAACAGCAGGATCGCCGGGCGCTTCAGCCGTTGCGGATCGAAATGGAACGTATCGCCATTCGCCGTCTTGCCCTGCCACGCGATCGCATCGCTCTGTGCGAGCGCAGCGGCGGACAGGCTGGCGAGGAACAGGCAAAGCAGTACACGTTTCACGCGGGAACCTCCGTCTTGGCGGGCGCCGCAGCCGCAGCGCGCACCGGTGCTCAATAGACAAGGTAGCGTCGCAAAACCTTACGGCTAGCGGAAAACTTCCCGAGCCGGCATGCTAGCGGACATCGCCGATTCGACCCGCCCGCCATGTCCGCACCCGCTCCTGCGCCGCGCACCTACCGCTATTACGACTTCATCCTTGGCGCCTTCGTCTGCGTCCTGCTCTGCTCGAACCTGATCGGCCCGGCCAAGGTCGCTAGCGTGCATCTGCCGGTCATCGGCGAGTTCACTTTCGGCGCCGGCGTGCTGTTCTTCCCGATCTCCTACGTGTTCGGCGACATCCTTACCGAAGTCTACGGCTACGCGCGCGCGCGCCGCGTGATCTGGTCCGGACTCACTGCACTCGTGTTCGCCTCGATCATGGCCACCGTCGTCGTCAAGCTGCCGCCGGCCGCGGGCTGGCACGGCCAGGAGGCCTACGAATCGATCTTCGGCCAGACCCCGCGCATCGTGTTCGCCTCGATCACCGCGTTCTTCCTCGGCGAGTTCGTCAATTCGTATACTTTGGCAAAAATGAAATTGTGGACAAACGGCAACGCGCTCTGGTCGCGCATCATCGGCTCGACGATCATGGGCGAAGGCGTCGACTGCCTCGTGTTCTATCCGGCCGCGTTCCTCGGCGTCTGGGAAACCCAGCTCGTGATCACGGTGATGGTGTCGAACTACGTGATGAAGGTGGTCTGGGAAATACTCGCGACACCGCTGACCTACCGCATTGTGGCCGCGCTCAAGCGCGCGGAGCACGAGGACTACTACGATCGCGACACGCAATTCACGCCGTTCACGCTACGCACCTGATTTCGACTCGCCGGCGCTGCGGCGCGTGCCCGCGAACTACGAACGCAGGCGGCGCGCGATCGCCGGCTTGGACACGAGTGCGAACAGCAGGCCGGCGGCGAAGCCGGCGATATGCGTCCACCACGCGACCGGGCCGAACGCCGGGCCGACAAACGTGAAGGCGACCTGCAGCAACGCCCAGAAGCCGATCAGCAGCGGCGCCGGGATGCGCACGAACTCGAGGAACATACCCAGCGGCAGCACGAGTCCGAGGCGCGCACGCGGAAACAGGCCGAGGTAGGCGCCGATGATCGCCGACACCGCGCCGCTCGAGCCGACGATCGGCGTGCTCGTGCTCGAAAGAATCAGTGCCGCGAGCAGGTTGGCGAAGGCGCCGCCGAGCAGGAACAGGAGCAGGAAGCGCCACGGCCCGAGCGCACGCTCCGCGGGTACGCCGAAGATCAAGAGGAACAGCAGGTTGCCGACCAGGTGCAGCCAGCCGGCATGGATGAACAGCGCGGTAAACAGACGCAGCCAGCGCAGTTCCACGAGCTGCTGCAACGCCGGTGCGTTGGCGTCGAACAAGCGCGTCGGCACGGTGCCCCACTGGCGCAGGAACTGCCAGCGCGTCGCGTCCGCTGCGAGCACGAGCCAGAGAAACAGCGCGATGCAGGCCGCGAGGATCGCGAGCGTGGCCCAGGGCAGGGGCGATGGCCGCTTTCGGTCGACGGTGACGAACACGGCGCTCAGGAACCGGGCCGCGGCATCAGCATGCGCCGGCCGTGGAATTCGAGCACGAGCCCGCTCGGGCGAATCTCCACCAGCGTCACGCCGCGCACGTTCTCGCCCTCGGCCACGCGCGTTCCCTCGATGATGGCGAAGCGGCGCTTCGGATCGGGCGAGTAGACCTGCATCGTGATCGGCAGTGCGGGCAAGGCGTTGCGCACGTCAGGGGGCATTTCATCGATCGTGGGCACATCGTTTGCCGCAGGCGCAGGTGGCGCGGGGACCGCCGGAGCCGGGGTCTGTGCTGCCGGCGCTGGCGCAGCAACGGGGGCAGGCGGCGGTGCCGGCACGGGCGCGGCCACCGGCGCGGGCGAAGGAGCCGGCGCGCGGGCGGGCGCTGGCGCGGGTACGGGGCTTGTCGATTCCTTTCTTGGCGGCGGTGCCGGAATCGTCGCCTGTGCCGTTTGTGTCGGCGAGGAGACCGGTTTCGGTGGCAGCGGCCGCGGCGTGCTCGTGATGCCGGGCTCGGTGGCCGCTTTCGTCGTCGCTTTGACCGAAGCCGATTCGCCCGGCGCTGTGGCCGGTGCTTGCGCCGCGTGCTGGCGCAGGTAGCGCCAGCCGCCGGCGGCGCCGAGCGCGAGCACGACCACCACGGCCAGCCACGGCAGCGGGCTGCGCCGCCGCCGTGTCGCCGTGACCGGCGTGCCGAGGTTCGGCATCTCGCCGAGCCGGCGCTGCTGTTCGGACTTCTTCAGGGCTTCGAGGATCAGCGACATGGACTTGTCAACGGGTATATTTTTATCTTTCTGTACAAATGCGGCGCGCGCTCACTGCACGCTGCGAGTCAGGTGCGGGCCGGCCGGATCGAGCGCAGACAACGCGAACAGCGTCTCCGGGCCGACGATGCCGTCGGGCTTGATGCCGTAGGCGATCTGCAGCTTGCGCACACGTTCGGCGAGGGCGTCGTCGAAGAACGCTGGGCCGGCGTCGGCAGCGCCGCCATCCATGTGCGCGAGCTGGGCCTTGATCCAGGCCACGCCCGGGCCGGCGTCGCCGTTGTGCAATCGCGCTGGTACATCTGCCGGCAGACGCCACAACGCGATGAATTCGCCATCCCACACGCTGGCGAGATCATCCTTGCCGACGCGGAAACTCTCGCCGCCGAGATTGAGCTGCACCTGGTCTCCGGCCACGCCC
>Ga0207712_10000362_pt1 | contig 40217 bp, 32 predicted proteins | sample KBSS44metaG_FD_184402 | JGI IMG/M metagenome (GOLD analysis project Ga0207712, IMG submission 184402) | Switchgrass rhizosphere microbial communities from Kellogg Biological Station, Michigan, USA - KBS S4-4 metaG (SPAdes) (version 2) | ecosystem: Host-associated > Plants > Roots > Rhizosphere...
CAAACTCTCAAGTTTGATGTTCATATCCGGCAAAGGTGGAATCCCCCGCCGAACACGCTCATTTCAAGGAGCCGTTCCTGCACAATTCTTCACGTATGGAAACGTATAAGACATGTAGGAACGACTTGTTTTAACCATACATCCGGAGCCTTAAAACCCCCGGCGCATGGAGCCGCCGCCCACATGTCCCTTCATCATACCAACAATGAGAAAGAGCGAAAAACGCGGACGCCTGATCCAACCCCCGTTTTACCGGGGTGACCGGGCGTCTGCTTTTTTTGCGACCGCTGCAGCGTGCCGGTGTGGCACGTCGCTGCGGTGAGCAGGCATATATGGAGGGGTGTCGGGACCGTCAACCGGGTTTTTGCAATTATGTTTCAATCATTCGCGAAACCCCCGGAACCTCTGGGTTTACACTCTGGTCACCGTACCGTGCGATAGCGGTCAAACCATGGAAACCAGCGCGAATCAGCCCGAATCGGACGACGAATCATTCGGAAGCCGGGTTCGCAGCGCCGTCATCTGGCGTTCGGGCAGCCAGATCGTCGCCCAGCTGGTGATGTGGACATCGACCTTCCTGGTGATCCGCATCCTCGCGCCCGCCGACTATGGCCTGTTCGCGATGACCCAGGTCGTGCTGGTGCTGCTCAACCTGCTCAATGGCTATGGCTTCGCGAGCGCGATCATCCAGCGCGAGACGCTCGAGCCGATCCATGTCCGCCAGCTGTTCGGCATGCTGCTGCTGCTCAATCTCGGGCTGGGCGCGGCGCAGTTCCTCGCCGCGCCGCTCGCCGCCGCCTATTTCCGGCAGCCCGAGGTCACCCACCTGCTGCGCGTGCAGTCTTTGCTCTATGTCACGACGCCGTTCATCGCTCTGCCCTATGCGCTGCTCAGCCGCGAGATGGACTATCGCGGACAGGCGCGGATCAACCTCGCCTCCGCGGTGATCGGCGCGCTGACCGCTCTGGGCTGCGCCTTGTCCGGCCTGGGAGTGTGGACCCTCGTCGCGGCGCCGATGGCGTTGTTCTGGTCGCGCGCGATCGGCATGACGCTGGCGGCGCGATCCCTGGTGTGGCCGAGCTTCGACTTCCGCGGCACGGCCTCGGTGTTCGGCTTCGGCGGCGCGATGATGCTGACGCAGGTCTTCTGGTTCTTCCAGAGCCAGGCCGATATCTTCATCGCCGGCCGCAGCTTCAGCCCGCACGAACTGGGCATCTATACCACCGCCCTGTTGTTGACGCAGATCCTCGTCGGCAAGTTCGTGCCGCCGCTGAACGAGGTCGCCTTCTCCGCTTATGCCCGGATCCAGTCCGATCGCGCGGCGGTGGCCGGCGCGTTCGTCAACGCCGTGCGGCTGATCCTGCTGATCGCCCTGCCCTTCTATGCCGGGCTGTGGGCCGTCGCCGGGCCGCTGGTGCTGACGGTGATCGGTCCGAAATGGGCGGAGACGGTGCCGGTGGTCCACATCCTCGCGCTGGCGATGCCGCTGATGACCATGCAGATCCTGTTCGCGCCGGCGACCAACGCGCTCGGTCTCCCGCGGATCGCCGTGCGCAACGCGGCGATGGGCGCGGTGCTGATGCCGATCGCCTTCTTCGTCGGCGTGCGCTTCGGCCTGATGGATCTCGCCTGGGCTTGGCTGGTGGCGATGACGGCCCTGCTAGTCGCGACCGCCGCCAACTCGCTGCCGGTGATCGGCGTGGGGGTCGAACAGCTGGCGCGCGCGATCCTGCCGGCACTGCTCGCATCGGCGGCGATGGCGCTGCTGGTGACGCTGGTCGAGGCGCAGCTGCCGCCGATGGCGCCGCCGATCAAGCTCGCGATCCTCGCGACCGTGGGCGCCGCGACCTATGGCGCGTTGCTATGGCTGTTCGCGCGCGCGATGCTGCTCGACGCGATCCGGATCGCACGCGGCAAGCCGCCGGTCGCCGCAACGCCGGCACTCTGAGGGCGCGATCTCCGGCGTCCGATCTCCGACGACCGATCAAGCGCTCTGGATATACTCCCGCATCGCCATCGCCTCGGCCTCGATATGATCAATGCGCTGTTTGACCAGATCGCCGATCGACACGAAACCGACCAGCCGGCCGCCTTCGAGCACCGGCAGATGGCGGACGCGCCGCCGCGTCATCAGCGACAGCGCGCCGAGCACCGATTGATCGGGTTCGACGGTGATCGGCGGCGCGGTCATCACGTCGCCCACCAGCCGCTCGAGCATCGCCATGCCCTCGCTCGCGAGGCAGATGATCACGTCGCGCTCGGAAAATATGCCCGCGACGGCGCCGTCCGCCATCACCGGCACCGCGCCGATCCGTTTCTCCGCCAGCAGGCTGACCGCGTCGGTCACCCGCGCGGATACGTCGATGCTGACCACGTCATGGCCCTTGCCGGCCAGGATTGCTGCGATCGTCATGTCGGGCCTCCTCTCAATCCAGATCGTTCCCCGGGTTGATGTTCCCACGCCCCGCGACCAAATGGAAGTATGCCAAAACAAAGTCTGCCAATGAAAGGCCGGGGCATGCGCCAGAGTCCCCTCGACGAGCCGGAATATGCCGCATTCGCCTGGGCGCGGTACCGGCGGCTGATGCGCTGGATGGCGCTGGTTGCGACGCTGGCGGTGGCGGGATCGCTGGCCAGCCTGTGGTATATCAACGGCCCGATCCCGATCCACATGCTGATCGCGACGATCCTGGGCGTGTTCTGCGCGGTGATGCTGATGGCGGCGCTGATGGGGCTGGTGTTCCTGAGTTCCGGCACCGGTCATGACGAAGCGGTCGACGACTCGCTGAAGGACGGCCGCGAATGAGCGAGACCTATGGCGATCCGGTGCTGCGCGTGGTGCCGGGGCCGAGCGACATCAACGCCAATGGCCATATCTTCGGCGGCTGGGTGCTGAGCCAGATGGACATCGCCGGCGGCATCGTCGCGAGCCGGGTGTGCCGCGGTGCCTGCGCGACGGTGGCGATCGAGGCGATGGAGTTCATCGCGCCGATCCACCTGCGCGACATCATCTCGGTCTATGCCCATGTCGAGCGCCGTGGCCGCACCTCGGTGGCGATCCGGATCGAGGTGATCGCGTCGCGCGACGTCGAAGGCCGGGAAGTGAAGGTGACGAGCGGATTGTTCACCTTCGTCGCACTCGATGCCGGGATGAAGCCCCGGCCGTTGCCGGCAGCGTGAGGGTTTCGGTCAGCCCGGCCCCAGCTTGAACGCATAATCGAGCTTTGCCTCGCCATTGGCGGGCACCGCGACGCGCCAAATCTTGCGGCCCTTGCGTTCGCCCAGCGTGGCGCTGACATCGGCGAGATTGTCGCCCACGATCAATTCGAAAATCTCGTCGTTCGCATGCGCATTGGTGACGCGCACCCTGAACATCGCGCGCGTCGCGGTCGGTGGGAGCGCGGTGATTTCGTAGCGAACATCGCTGCTTTCGCCGGCGCCGAGTTCGACGTCGTCGCCGATCGCGCGATCGGCCAGCCTGCTCTCGGCGACCAGCAGCGAGTTGGCGCCGGCATTCTGGAACACCGCCAGCCCGCCGGCCGGCAAGGGCAGCCCCAATCCCTTGCCCTCGCGATTTTCGGTCCGCAGCACGATCACGGTCGGTGTCGAACCGATGCCATAGGTGAAGACGCTGCCGGTATAGACGCGCTCGAACGGAATTTTGCGGCGATCGATCATCGCCACCTGTTTGCTGCTCTGCGCCGCGATCGTCACGCGTTCGGGGATGCGATAGAGTTTGAGGTCGCCGAGATCCTCCTGTTCGGCGACGATCGCGGGTGCCAGGGCGGCCGGCGGTGGCGGCGGCGCCATCGCGTACATCATCTCGGGAGGCGCCGGCGGCGGCACTGGTTCGGGCGCTCCGCGTCCGCGCCGCCGCGCCTTGACGATGATCTCGCCATAGCGGTTGCCGACCCAATAGCCCGGCGCGGCGGGGAGCGGCGGCCGTTCGACGGTCCAGGCGGCGTGGCTGCTGGTGATATCGGCCGGCCAGCACTGGAGATGGAGTTCCGGATCCGGACTCTTCGGCTGCTGCGCCGCGGCTTCCTTGTTGAGGCCGCCGGCCACTGCCTGGGTGTGTGCGTTGGCGAAGCCCTGGCTGCCGCCATTGACCACCGTCAGCCAGGCGAACAGGTCGAGCGTCTCGCCGTCGTCGGCGACGCGCGCGACATAATTGGCCGACCAGTCGAAGCCCTCGGCGAGATAGGAGAGTTGGACCTGCACCGTCGCCGCGATCGTGCTTTCGGTAACGACCGACAAAGTCGGCTTCGCGAACAGCCCGTCGGGCACGCGCGCATAGGACAAGGATTCGGGCAGGCCCGAGCAGCTCAAGGCCTCGACGCCATCGGGCGTCGTCAGCACGACGCCGCCGTCGGGGCCGGCCTCGATCACCGCCTCCTGCGTCGTGCGCTTGCCGGTCGCGGGATCGGTGCGGCGAAAGGTCACGCGGCGCTTGAGCCAGGCATCGACCAGCCCCGCCGGCGACAGCAACAGCGCGTCGCGATTCTTCTCGTTGACCTGCTTCGGCAGCCCGCTGACGATCGCGGTTTCGGGCAGCATGCCCTGCGACACGCCCTGGAAGCGGATCACCGCGCGGCCCGCCGGTACCCGGATCGTCCGCGTCTCGGTGACCAGGGCATAGCCGCTGGGCCAGGCCGGATTCGGCGGCCGCATGTTGCGATTGGGATCACGGTAGAGCGTGACCGCGACCGAATCGATCTTTTCGGAGTTCTCGACCGTCTGCGCCGCGGCCGGGGCGGCAGCGAGGGTGAACGCGATCGCCGTCAGGGCGGGAAGGAACCGCGACACAGTTTCATCCGTCCTTCGTCGAAAATTCCAGCTTCGCCTCGCCATTGGCTGGAACCGTCACGCGCCAGATCTTGCGTCCCTTATATGTCCGGATCCTGTCGCTGGTCTTGTAGACCGCATTGGGAACATTGAGTTCGAACATCGCCGGTTCCGGCCGCGCGTTGGTGATGCGCACGGCGAAGGGATGATATTTGCCTTTTGTCGGGGCGGGAATGACCTCGTAGCGAACATCCGAGCTCTGGCCGGCGCCGAATTCGACATCGTCACCGACCGCCCGATCGTCGAGCCGGCCCTCCGCCACCAGCAGCGACAGCGCGGCACTGTCCTGGAATACGGCGACACCGCCGGCCGGCAGCGGCAACCCGAGTTCGCTGGAGTCGCGATTCTCGGTTCGCAACAGGACACCGGCCGGTATCGACCCATTCGTGCCATTGAAGCTCTGGCCAGTGTAGATGCGCGCGAACGGCACCTTCTTGCGATTGATCATCGCCACCTGTTTCGTACTTTGCGCGGCGACGGTGACGGGTTCGGGAATGCGATAGAGCTTGAGGTCGCCGAGTTCCTCCTGCTGCGCGACCATAGCTGGCGCCGACATCACCGAGATGGCCATCGGCACGCTCTGCATCGACTCGCTGCGCCGCCGCGCGGTGACGACAATATCGGCACCATAATCCTTACCGTTGAGCCGTCCGCGGGGCGATGATCCCGGCCAGGGCAGCCGCTCGAAGCGGCTGAGCGGATGGGTGCTGGTGACGTCCATCGGCCAGCATGACAGGTGTAGTTCCGGCGTGGGGGCTTCCGGCTGCTCGGCCGCGCCTTCCTTGTTGAGGCCGCCCGCCACCGCCTGGGTATGCGCATTGGCGAAGCCCTCGCTGCCGCCATTCTTGACCGTCAGCCAGGCGAACAGGTCGAGCGTCGCGCCATCGTCGGCGACGCGGGCGACGTAATTGGCCGACCAGTCGAAACCCTCGGCGAGATAGGAGAGCTGGATCTGCACGGTCGCGACCGACGGGCTGTCGGTGACGACCGACAGCGTAGGCCTGGCGAACAGCCCGTCGGGCACCGCGGCGTAGGCGATCGATTCGGGCAGTCCGGAACAGCCGAGCACCTGCACGCCGTCCGCCGTCGTCAGCACCACGCCGCCGCCCGGCCCCGCTTCTATCACCGCATCCTCGATCTCGACCTTGCCGGTCGCGCGATCGGTTCGCCGCAGCGTCACGCTGCGCTTGATATAGGCGTCGACCAGGCCGGCCGGCGACAGCAGCAATGCGTCGCGATTCTTCTCGCTGACCTGTTTCGGCAGGCCGGTGACGATCGCGGTTTCGGGCAGTATGCCCTGCGCCACGCCCTGTAAGCGGATCACCGCGCGGCCCGCCGGCACGCGGATCGTCCGCATCTCGGTGATCAGCGCATAGCCGCCGGGCCATGATGCCTGCTGCCGGCGCCAGCCCTGATCGGGTTGGGGATCGCGATAGAGCGTCACCGAGACCGCATCGATCGTCTCCGAATTAACCACGGTCTGCGCGGCGGTGGGCATCGCGCCAGCCGCCGCGGCGATGATCATGATCAGAGCGAGGATGCGGCGCGGCATCGCGTCAGTACCGCGTGTCAAACACCACGCTGAACGACGCCTTGCCGTTGGCCGCGACCGGCACCTTCCATTCCATCCGGTCGGCCGATACGCGTTCGCCTTCGAGCGTGGCGGAAACGATGCGGACGTCGCCCCACAGTCCGTCCTGGCCGACATCGACCGTCACCGCCTCGGGCCGGGCGTTGCTGAAATCATAGCGCATCTCGGTGCGCCAGCGCCGGTTGTTGATCCGCTCGCGCTTGACCACAGTCGACGTGCCCTTGACGTCGAACGCGTCGCCGGTGCGGATCGACATCCGCGAGCCCATCGGTGCGGCGTCGACGCGGCTTTCGCCGATGAACTGCGGATCGCCGCGCACATCGCGCATATAGACGCGGATCGTACCGGAGGGGAGCTGATCGCCCAATCCGCCCTGTTTCGACGTCGAAAATTTTAGCACAGTGGAAGCGCTGCGGAAATCGCTGTCCGTGCCGAGCCACATATTGTTCCACTCATAGGCCTTGCGGGCCGGTGCGCCCTTGACGTCGAGGAAGCTGACCTGCTTCTGCTGGGCGTTGGCAATCGTGGTGCGTTCGGACAGCGGATAGAGATAATAGTCGCCCAGCCGCTCGCGCGTGCCGGTCTCCGTCCCCGCCTGCTCGATCGTCGTGTCGCCGACGCCGCCGAAGCGGCTGAACGGGGAACCGCCGCGGCCGGTTGCACCCGGATTGGCAGCGATCAGCAGCACGTCGGCGTTGCGATAGCTGGTGCCGGTGTTGTTGGTCAGCGTCACCCAGCCCTGCATGTCGATCGCCGACTTCGCCTCATCGAACAGCATCACATAATCGCTGGTCCAGCCGAGGCCGGGGGTCAGGTAACTGAGCGAGGCCGGCACGCGGCCGGCGCGCTCCACCTGCAGCGTCACCGACAAGGTCGGCCGCGCGCGGAGATTCTCGGGCACCTTGTCGAACACCACACGCACCGGCAGGCCGTCGTCGCGCAGCACCTCGATGCGGTTGCCGATCTGGAGGACGATGCCGCCGTTCGCGGCCAGCACCTTCGCCTGCTCGCGCGTCTCCGCCCCGGTGGCGGGGTTGGTGCGGACGATCGTGACAACCGATCCGACCGCCTTCTCCATCAATTTGTCGGGCGAGAGCAGGTCGTAATCGAAATTCTGTTCGACGATGCCGATGCCGGGACCGGCGAGCGACACCGTCTCCGCGCGGATCTGCGCCGAGACGTCGGGGAATTCCTGGCGGGTGCGGCCACCGGCGAGATCGAGCTGGCGCACATCCTGCACCAGCGCTTGGCCATTCTGGTAGATGGTGACCGAAACATCGCCCTGCGCGCTACCGATCACGTCGGGCGCCGCCGGTGGGGCAGGTTGTGCGAGAGCGAAATCTGGCGCCGCCGCCGGCAGGAGCGCGGCGGCGGCGATCAGCGATACGAAACGCATAGGGGGCACCCTCTCACGGTTTATCGACCATGTGATGCCCGCTTTGGCGACGGATGCGAAGTCTTTTTCCCTCCGAATCGAAGGGGATCAGATCAACGGGGCCTCGCTGTCCACTTTGCGCGGACGGCCGCGGCGACGCTTGGGCGGCTCGGCCGGATCTTCGGGCGCGCCGGCCGGCGTGGCGCTCACCGGCTGCGGGGGCGCAGCAGGTTGCGGCGCGGCGACGGGCTGCGGCGCGACCGGCTCGGGCGTCGAGAGCGCAGGCGGGAGCACGGCGGCGTCGATCGCGTGATCGCTGGCCGATTCCTCGCGCGGCGCGCGATCGGTGCGGGGGCGACGGCCACGCGGACGCGGCTCGCGCACGTCGTTCCGCGCCGCGATCTCTTCGAAGCGGGGCTCGGCCGCCTCGACCGGCTCGGCGCGGTTGCCATCGACTTCCGGACGGACGTCACGCGCGGGACGCTCCTGGCGCTCGGCCCGCTCAGGCCGTTCGACACGCTCGGGCCGCTCGGCACGATCGGGGCGCTGCTCGACACGCTCGTTGCGCTGGCCGTTGGCGCGCGGACGGTTGTCGCGGTTGCCGTCACGGTTGTCGCGCGGCTCGCGATTGTCGCGGACCTCGCGGTTGTCGCGCGGCTCCCGATTGTCCCGGGTGTCGCGGACTTCACGATTGTCGCGGGTGTCGCGAACCTCGCGCGTATCGCGCACTTCCCGATTGTCGCGGGGATCGCGATAGTCGCGCTGGCCGAAATCGTCGCCGTCATTGTCGAAGCTCTGGCCGTCGTCGCCATCGTCTTCGCCTTCGACATAATCGTCGCGCTGGCGGCGGTTTTCCTCGAAGCGCGAGCGGGTCTCGCTCAGCACGCGGAAATAATGATCGGCGAACTGCCAATAATATTCCGACATCACGCGGTCGCCCTGCATCTGCGCATCGCGCGCCAAGGTCCTGTACTTCTCGTGAAGCTGCGCCGCGTTGCCGCGTGCGCGGCTGTCGATGCGATTGCCGTTATCGCCACCGCGATTGGGACTTCCATTCTGCGGCCGTTGGCCGCCACGGCCGCGACGGCGGCCGGCCTGCTGACGATTATTGATCAACTTCGTGCTGTCCTCGTCTTCGAAACGTCACCAGCTCCCGACTTGTCGGATGCAGCCAGACCCCCGGGATGCGAGTCGCGTACCCGCGACCGGTGCATCGCCTGCCGTGCCGCCGGACCTCAGCGGACATGACTCGTGGAGTTTGGTGAGAGGCGCGTCGCCAACGCTGGTCGTCATGAAGCGCCTGTCCCCAATCGCGTAGTAGCGGCATCGATTCGAGAAACCAAGCGCTTTTATGTTTCCGTTGGTGTCGCCGCGGCGAGCAGCAGGCAGCGGATATGTCCGCCGAGATCGCGGCGCTGCGAAATCGCGAGGCCCTGACGGGCGAACAAGGCGGCGACGCGATCGAACTGCCCGGCGCCCAGTTCAATCGCGGCCAGCCCGCCCGGCGCGATCAGGCGGCCGAAGCCGGGGGCGAGCCGGCGATACTCGTCGAGCCCGTCCGGCCCGGCGAACAGCGCCGAGGCGGGTTCGTGGTCGGCGACGTCGCGTGCGAGGCCGGCATCGGTCTCGACATAGGGCGGGTTGCACAGGACGAGATCGAAGGCTTCGTCGACGGTTTCGGCCCAGTCGCCAGCGGCGAACTTCGCGCGATCGTCGATGCCGAGCGCTGCGGCATTGCCCGCAGCGATCGCCAGAGCGATGGAACTGCGATCGACGCCGAGGCCGGTCGCCTGCGGCCACTGGTCGAGCGCCGCCAACAGCAGCGCGCCGGAACCAGTGCCGAGATCGAGGATACGGCGTGGCGGGATGTTACCGAAATGATCGACGGCGGCCTCGATCAAGGTCTCGCTGTCGGGGCGCGGGATCAGCACGCCCGGGGCGACATGGAGGTCGATCGTCCAGAAGGCGCGCGTGCCGGTGATGTAGGCGAGCGGCTCGCCGGCAGCGCGGCGGGCGACGAGGGATTCGTAGCCGGCCGGGATCGGGCCGGCGTGGCGGCCGAGCAGCAGGTCTTCGCGCGAAATTCCGAGCGCGAAAGCGAGGAGAAGTTCGGCGTCGAGACGCGGGGTGTCGGACGTGGCGGCGAGGCGCTGGGTTGCGCGCGCCAGATCGACCATCACGTCCCCGCCCTCTACCGCTTGCGGGAGAGGGAAAGACGCCGCAGGCGGCGAGGGTGAGGGCCTGAGCGGGTCCCGCCCTTCAGGCCCTCACCCTGACTTGCTTCGCAAGTCTGTCCCTCTCCCGCAAGCGGGAGAGGGTTAAGCATCGAGATTGGCCAGGCGTGCCGCTTCGTCCTCGCCGATCAGCGCGCCCAGCAGTTCGTCCATCTGGCCTTCGAGGATTTCGGGCAGGCGGTGCAAGGTCAGGTTGATGCGGTGATCGGTGACGCGGCCCTGTGGAAAGTTATAGGTCCGGATCCGTTCCGATCGGTCACCCGAGCCGACCATCGACTTGCGGGCGCCGGCGCGGGCGCTGTCGAGCCGGTCGCGTTCGAGTTCATAGAGCCGCGTGCGCAACACCTTGAGCGCCTTGGCCTTGTTCTTGTGCTGCGATTTCTCGTCCTGCTGGATCACGACGAGACCGCTGGGCAAATGGGTGATGCGGACCGCGCTGTCGGTGGTGTTGACCGACTGGCCGCCGGGGCCCGACGAGCGATAGACGTCGATGCGCAGATCCTTGTCGTCGATCTGGACGTCGACCTCCTCGGCCTCGGGCAGCACAGCGACCGTCGCCGCCGAGGTGTGGATACGCCCGCCGCTCTCGGTCACCGGCACGCGCTGGACGCGGTGGACGCCGCTTTCGAACTTGAGCTTCGCGAACACGCCCTGCCCGGCAACCGACGCCACGACTTCCTTGTAGCCGCCCATTTCGGCGGCGCTGGCCGAGATGATCTCGATCCGCCAGCCCTGCGCTTCGGCATAGCGGCTGTACATGCGGAACAGGTCGCCCGCGAACAAGGCCGCCTCGTCGCCGCCGGTGCCGGCGCGGATCTCAAGCATCGCGGCGCGCTCGTCGGCGGCGTCGCGCGGCAGCAGCTTCAGCGCCAGTGCGCGCTCGGCCTGCGGCAGCCGCGCATTGATGTGGGCGACCTCCTCGGCCGCCATCGCGCGGATCTCGGCATCCTCGTCATTGCCCATGTCGGCGAGTACGCCGATCTCGGCGCGCAGCCGCCGCACCTCGCCCGCCGCCTGCGCGACCGGCTCGACCTCGGCGAATTCCTTCGACAGGGCGACGAAGCGGTCGGGCGCGATGTCGGGCCGCGACATCTCCGCCTGCAGTTCATCGCGCCGCGCTTCGATCGCGGCGATACGGTCCGGCGAGATGCTCATGCCGCGGCCAGCGTCTCCGCCAGCGCGGTCAGCGCAACCTCGCGCTGATCGCCGCTGGCCAGATCCTTGACTGCGGCGACACCCTTGGCGAGTTCGTCGTCGCCGAGGATGACCGCGAAGCGCGCGCCCGCGGCATCGGCCTTCTGCATCCTTTTCTTCATATTGCCGCGCCACGCCATGTCGGCGGCGACCCCGGCGCGGCGCAGATCGGCGATGACGCCGTTCGCAGCCAGTTCGGCGGCGGCGCCCATCGGCACGATGGCGACGCTGATGCACTCGGGTGCCGGCGCCTCGATCAGCATGCCCAGCCGTTCGATCCCGGCCGCCCAGCCGACAGCGGGCGTCGCCGGCCCGCCGAGCGCCTCGATCAGCCCGTCATAGCGGCCGCCGCCGACGACAGTGCCCTGCGCGCCGAGCCGGTCGGTGACGAACTCGAACGCGGTGTGACGATAATAATCGAGGCCGCGCACCAGCCGCGCGTTGCGCGTCCATGCGACACCGGCGGCATCGAGCCCCGCCGTCACCGCGGCGAAGAAGTCTGCGGCTTCGGCGGTCAGATAGGCGTCGATCTCGGGCGCGGCATCCGCCACCGGACGGTCGCGCGGATCCTTGCTGTCGAGGATGCGCAGCGGATTCTTCGCGAGGCGATCGACACTGTCCTCGGACAGGGTCGCGCGATGGCCCTCGAAATGATCGACCAGCGCATTGCGCCAGGCATCACGCGTCGCGGCGTCGCCGAGCGTGTTGAGCTGGAGCATGACGCCATCGGAGATTTTCAGCTCGCGCAGCAACTGATCGGCGAAGCACAAAAGTTCGACGTCGGCGGCGGGCTCGGCGGCGCCGATCACCTCGGCATCGAGCTGGTGGAATTGGCGGAAACGGCCCTTCTGGGGGCGCTCATAGCGGAACAGCGGGCCGTGCGTCGCCAGCTTGAGCGGGACGAACTGGCGCCAACCCTCGGTCAGAAAAGCGCGCGAGATGCCGGCGGTGAATTCGGGGCGCAAGGTCAGATTGTCGCCGCCGCGATCCTCGAAGCTGTACATCTCCTTCGAGACGACATCGGTGGTCTCGCCCAGCGAGCGCGCGAACACCACGGTCGATTCGAACATCGGGATCTGGACCGACTGGAAGCCGTAGAGCCGGCGGACGCGTTCGAACGCATCGACGACGAAGGCGAAACGATCCTGCGTTTCGCCCAGCATGTCCTGCGTACCACGGACGCGTTTGGGGGTCTCTACGGCCATAGGCTGCGCCCTTTAGGCGAGACGTGCAAAAAGCGCAAAGCGCGCGACGCATTGACGCACGACACGCTTCGCGCGACGTAGCGTGATGATCCGAGCCTTCTGGTTGAGCGTCGAACAGATCCCGGACCGTGCGGTGCTCGCGGTGCTGGGCTGGACACTGCTGCTGACCGCCGCGATCTTCGCGGTCGCCGGCGTGGCGCTGTGGTACGGGATCGACGCGTTCGTCGCCTGGGCGCAATTGAGCTGGCTCGATGGCGGCGAAGCGGTGATCGCCGCGATCCTGATGGTGATCCTGGGATGGCTGCTGTTCCGCGCGACCGCGATCGCGATCATGGGCGTGTTCGCCGACGGCGTGGTCGAGGCGGTCGAGCGCAAACATTATCCGCAAGCGCTCGCCACCTGCACGCGGCCATCCTGGGCGGTGTCGCTGCGGCTGGCACTGGGATCGGTGCTGCGCGCTCTCTTTTTCAACCTGCTCGCGCTGCCGATCTATCTCGTGCTGCTGGTGACCGGCATCGGCACGATCGTGGCGGTGATCGCCGTCAATGCGCCGCTGCTGGGCCGCGACCTCGGCGAGATGGTGGCGATCCGGCACATGGACCGGACGGCGATGCGGGCCTGGCGCGCGACGACGCGCGGCCAGCGCCTGCTGCTGGGGCTTGTCGGCACCTGCCTGTTCATGGTTCCGGTGCTCAACCTGTTCGCGCCGATCATCGGCGCGGCGATGGCGACGCACATGTTCCATAGGGGCCGGGCCAAAACGGCGACCGGCGCGGAGCCGGTCAGCCTGGAGAAAGAGAGCGACACATGATCGGGGTCCGAATCCGCAAAATGACAGATGTGCAGCCCCGAGCCGATCCTGTGCCCCGGCGAAGGCCGGGGCCCAGGAGTCCCACGCTCCGAGTTCGTGACTCCTGGGCCCCGGCCTTCGCCGGGGAACTGCATTCCGCGATGGTCTCGACGCCACTCCCCCGGATAGCGCCGATGGCGGCAGTGGCGGCCGTGTTGCTGTCCGCCTGTACCTCAGCCGCGCCGGTTCTGACGCCGCCGCCGGTCGCGCGCCCGATCGCGGTGCCGGTCACCGGGCTGGAGCGGGTGATCGGCAAGGACGCGCGGAACCTCGTCGGCCTGTTCGGCGACGCCGATCAGGACGTGCGCGAACTGGGATCGCGCCGGCTGCAATTCTCGGGGCCGATCTGCATCCTCGACGCCTATCTCTACCCGCCGGCGAAGGGCAAGGAGCCGCTGGTCACCTATGTCGACGCGCGCCAGCCCGACGGACGCGACATCGACCGCGCGAGCTGCGTCGCAGCGCTGACGCGGCGGCCGGAGGCGCGATGACGCAGACATGCCGGTGGACAGCCTGATCAAGCCAGCCGCCCGCGCGCAGCGGCAGTCGCCGGTCGAGCGCCGCAAGGATCTGCTCGCGGTGACGATCTCGTGCCTCGCCCGGCTGGGGCCACGCGCGACCACCGGGCGCGAGATCTGCCGCCAGGCCGGCGTGTCGCACGGCCTGCTGCGCCATTATTTCGTCAATCCCGACAATCTGCTGCTCGAGACCTACCAGCAATTGTGCGACCATTTCCTCGCGCGATTCGAGCAGGAGCTGCTGGCCCCCGGCGCCGATCCCTGGAGCGCGCTCGACGGCTTCTTCGCGGTGCTGTTCTCCGACGAATGGGCGCGATCCGACATATTGGGCGCGTGGATGGCGTTCTGGACGCTGGTGCGCAGCAATGACGAGTTCGCCGAGGTCAGCGAAGCCTACAACCGCCGCCTGCGCGACCTGCTCGACACCGCCTTCGCTCGACTGCCGCACACGTCCGGCGGCCTGCCGCGCGCCGACGCGGTGCCGATCCTGTCGGCGGTGATGGACGGGCTGTGGCTGGATTTCTGCCTGTCGCCCAGCCGCCTGTCGCGCGACCGCGCGATCGCCCTGTGCAGCCTGGCGCTGCGGCAGCTGGCTTGAGTCCTGTCGGATCAGAATAAAGGCCCGAATTTGACCTTCGCACCGGCATAGAAATAGCGGCCCATCGCCGACACCGGATAGGACGAATAGCCGAACGCCGGCTTCTCATCGAACAGGTTCTGGACGCCGAGATAGAAGTTGAAGCGTTCGCCGACATCGACATCGGCCTGGATTTCGTGCTCCCATTTCTCCTTCACCTTGAAGTAGCGCGGGTCGCTATAGTCGGGGTCGCCGGCCAGCACCTCGTCGACGAAGCGCTTGGTGTGGCTGAACCAGTTGATGCCATAGGCGATCGTCAGCGGCCCCTGCTGCCAGGTCAGATCGAAGGTGGCGGTGTAGCGCGGACTGTATTGCTCGGCGAGATCGTCATCAAGCGTAGCGCCCGGTGACGCGACGAATTCGAGCCGATCGAGATAGCCGCCGACCAGGGTCACGGCGAACGTGCCGAGCGCGTCGGTCCTGAAGCGATACGCAAGCGACACGTCGAGTCCGGCGGTGCGGAAGCCCGCGACATTGTCGGGCTTCACGTTGAAGCCGATGATGTAGCCGGTATCGGGATCGCGGGTGATGCCGGGGCAGAACTGATTGTCGAGCGTCGGCTGGTCGACGCAGAGCTGCGCGAGTTCCTCGGCCTCCGGCGTGTTGATCGCTTGCCTGATCCGGATGTCGTACCAGTCGGCCGACAGGCTGAAGCCCGGCAGGAAGCTGGGCCGCAGCACCACGCCCGCGGTCCAGGTCTTGGCGGTCTCCTCGCGCAGATCGGGGTTGCCGCCCGCCAGGCCCTCGGTGAACAAGGTCGCCTGCGGCGTGCTCGACGGGCTGAAGCTGGTCGGATCAATGCCGAGCCCGGTCAGCAAGGCCGCGCAATTGGCCGCGCGCGTCGATGTGCCGTTGTTGGTCTCCTGCGTGTCGCAGGGATCGGTGATGAAGTTGAACGACGAGCTGGACGGCGCGAACAGTTCGGCGATGTTCGGCGCGCGGACCGCCTGCGAGTAGGTCGCCCGGAACGAGACGTCGCGGATCGGCGCGTAGACGCCATCGACCTTCCAGGTCGTGGTGGTGCCGATCGTGCTGTAATCGGAATAGCGGAACGCGGCGCCGATTGAGAGCAGATAGGCGAGCGGCTGTTCCTTCAGCAGCGGCGCGTTGAGTTCGGCGAAGACCTCCTTGACGCTGAACCCGCCGGACGAAGGTTGGACCGCCCCGAACCAGGTGAGCCCGTTGACGATGTCGGGATCGGGCTCGAAATTGCTGCGCTCGCGGCGATATTCGGCACCGATCGCGAAGCCGACCGGCCCGCCCGGCAGCGTGAACAGCGCACCGAAATCGCCCGAGACCGAGCCCGAGACCACCTGCTGGGTGACCTTGGAGATACTGAGGCTGTCCTCGGTGACGAAAGCGACCGCTGCGGGATCTCGGACGCCTTCGCCGAAGATGTTGTAGGGAATGCAGCCGGCCAGTTCGGGCGGCGAATCGGGATCGAGGCTCGAGCGGCACACCGGCCGCCCGGTCGCCGGATCGGTGACGACGTCGATCGCGGCCTGCCATTGCGCCTCGAGCCGGTTGCCGCGCGACAGGATACGCGACCTGGTCTGGCCGTAGACGTAGGAGATCTCATATTTCGCATGGTCGTTGATCCGGCCATTGGCGCCGATCACACCGCGCAGCGTCTCGCGCGTCACATCCTCGGTGTTGATGCCGAGGTCGAAATTGTCGCGTGTCACCAGCACGCCGTCGGGCGTATCGGGATCCTCGAAATAAGCGGCCGCCGCGCCGGGCACGATCGCGTCGCGGATCGAGCGCGGCATGAACGGATTCTCGGGCGTCTGGAACAGATAGAAATCATAGGTCGGCTGTGCCAGCGTCACCGTCTTGGTGTGGACATATTTGCCTTCGGCGAAGACGTTCAGCGCGTCGCTGAATTGGTAATGGGTCAGCGCATTGATCAGATGACGCTTCACGCCCGGAAACAGATCGCCCTGATAGCCATCGACCGGGGTGCTCGAACCGCCTTGGGTGTACCCGCCCGATTCGTCGAGGACCAGACCGCGATCGTAGAGCCGGCCATTGCCTTCGAAATCGGAGGCGAAATCGAAATCGACGTCGACCGCGCCGACGCGCCCGCTGTCGGCGTAACGGATGTCGTCATAGACGATGTTGTCGAAGATTTTCGGATCGTCGGGAATGTCCGCCTGGTTGCGGTAGAGATTGGCGGAAGCCGGATTGCGCAGATAGGACCGCGCCTGATCGTTGACGCGATCATCCTGACTATATTCATAGGCGATCGCGACATTGCCGCGGCCCTCGGCGAAATTCTGGCCGAAGGTGACGGCGCCGAAGCGGTTGCCGCCATCGCCATATTTCGAAATGCCGACCTGACCGCGCGCGGTCAGTCCTTCGAAATCATGTTTGAGCCGGAAATTGACGACGCCCGACACGCCATCGGCGCCGTAGATCGCCGAGGCGCCGCCGGTCAGCACGTCGACCGCCTCGACCAGATCGGTCGGAATCGCATTGATGTCGACCGCGGCCGAACCCGCGAGGCCCGAGACGTGGCGGCGACCGTCGACCAGCACGAGCGTGCGATCGGTGCCGAGATTGCGCAGGTTGAGCAGATCGAGCCCGGCCTCGCCGAAATCGGGGTTGGAGCCGGCGGTGAGATCGCCGGTGCGCGAGCCGACCAGCGCCGGGCTCTGGACGAGGAAATCGGCCAGATTGGTGCGTCCCGACTGTTCGATCGTGGCGGCGCCGAACGACACCACCGGATTGGCGAAATCGAGTTCGGGCCGGGCGATGCGCGTGCCGGTGACGACGATGTCGTTGCCCGGATCGGGCTGCGGCGGGGAATCCTCCGCGGCCGGGGTTTCGGGCGGACTGTCCTGCGCCATCACCGGACAGGTCCAGCTGGCGCCGGCCAGCAAAGCGGACATCACGAGCAAACGCTTCATGCTACGCACCCCCTTGTTCGCGCCCTGCTTCGCTCCCGTTCGATCTTTGGTCACAGGATGTTGCGGGTCGGGCTGCTAGTCAACTGTCTAGCGGCTCTCGTGAGAACGCCAGGCCTGCCCTCTACCGCCCCACCAGCGGCAGTGCGGTGAGCTGGCGGCGGAGCTGATCGACCCGGTAGCGTGCCGCAAGCAAGGCCGGCGCGAGATCGGCGGCGGTGCGCAGGCCGTCGATCGCCCCCGATATGCTCTCCAGTCCGAAGCGCGACGCGCGGTCGGCGAGGGCGGCGAGGCGCTGGTCGCCGTCGCTGCCGAGGGCGCGGCAGCCCATCTCGGCGATGCCGGTCAGCTCGTTGGCGATGCCGTCGAGCAGGACGATGGTGGCGGACTTCGGCACCGGCGCGAAGCCAAGGCGGCCGCGCTGCCACAAGGCCGCGATCCGGCCGGTCAGACCAGTCTTGCCCGCCCCCGCACGATCGAAGTCGAGCGAACGGATGCCGTTGGCGTCGGCCAGTGCGATCGGCCGGAGATCGAATCTCGGACCCGCGATCGTCGCGGCCACGACGATCGCGCCGCCGAACCCGGTGGTCAGCAGGCTCGCGACATGATCCGAATGGACCTGCCGATCAGGATTGTGCGGGACCGACAGCGCGATCCAGGCGCCGTCCTCGTCCTCGACCGGCCAGCAGAGCGTCTGCGCGAGATCGTCGAACCAGGGCGTGCCGGTGCGGCGCGGGCGCAGGATCACCGGCTCCAGCATCGGCGCGGGCGCGATCAGGCGGCCGGCGAGGCGCGCGCGCAGCCGTTCGGCCAGCGCCGACCAGCGGGTGAAGACGCAAGGCCAGTCGTCGGACAGCGTGTTGCCGTTGCGCAGGATTTCGATGCGTCCGCCGGCCGCGAGCGACAGGCGGCCCTGCGGCGACGCGGCGACGCCCTCGGCGGCGAGCTCGGCATTGGACAATGAAGCGAGCGTGTGTGCGCCAAGCACCGCCTCGCTCATAAAAGCGCGCGCCGGATCGAACGTCGGATCCTGGCCGGCGCCGCGCGCCAGCGACAGAGTGAACCAGCGATCATGATCGGGCGCATAGAGGAAGGCGGTGACGCCGCGGCCGCCGCCTTCGATCGCCCAGGTCTCGGCACCGAGGCCGTGCAGCCGAAGCGCGCCGACATCGCCATAGACCTGCCGCGCGGTCCCGAGCAGCGCGGCGCGACCCGCCGGATCGGCGACGACCGGCAGCGCGCGCGCGATCGCATCGGCGGTGGCGATCAGATCGAGCGCCCTGTCGGGATCGAAGCGGAAGCTGCGCGTCCGCCGCTCGCGAATGGCGCGGGCGATCGCGCGCAGGATCGCGCCCAGCCGCGGCAGCGCATCGGCGCGCGACGACACCGACAAAGTGAACAGCCTCTCTTCGAGCGCGACCGGCGCGAACGACAGCGCGCTACGGCAGGCCTCGGCCAAAGTCGCGCGCGCCTCGGCGAGAAAGGTGGGGTCGAGCGCGAACACCGCCTCCGGCGCGGCCGCCTCGGCCGGCACGGCGTCGGGCTCGATCCCGGCGTGGAGGCGGACGGCGATCAGGGCGGCGGCGTGGAGCGGCTTGCGCCGGGCCGGACTCGCCTTCGACACCATGCCGTCGGCGCCGAGACCGCCGAGATAGCGGACCTCATGCTCCTCGCCCGCCAACCGAATCACCAGCGCGGTGCCGTCCGCGACGATCTCGGCCCCGGCCTCGGCCAGTTCGAGCGCCGCGCGCCAGCCCGCGCGGCCGGCGAAGCGGCGCAAAGTCGCTTCGGGGATCGCCGCGATCTCGGCGATCAGCGCGTCGGCGCGATCCTCGCCGGGTGCTGCCGGCGCTGCGTCGCCGCCGGCCTGGAGCAGCAGGATCGCGGCGAGCTTGTGGCGGCAGATGCCCGGTGCGGGACAGGTACAGCGCGCCTTGGTCGGGCCGCCGGCGTCGATCCGCACCGTTTCGCCATCGGCGGCGACCTCGGCGGCATCGCCATCGCACGATACGAGCGCCACCTTGCCCTCCGCGACGTCGCGGGCGGCGCGGCGAACCAGCCCCTTGTTGGCGAGCGCGGCGAGCGCGGCCTCGTCGAACGGCGCCAGCGCCGAAGCGAGGCTCACCCGATCACCCCCGCAATCCATTCGGCAAAGCGGTCGGGCGTCAGCGCGGCGATCGTCATGCCGGCATCGGCGAGCCGCTGTGCGGTGGCGCGATCGTAATCGGGCGCGGCCTGATCGTCGAGCGCGGCAAGCCCGATCATCGTCACGCGCGCCGAGGCCATCCGCCGCACCGCCGCGATCAGCGGCGCGACGGGACCGCCTTCGCAGAAATCGCTGACCAGCACGAAGATCGTCCGGCTCGGCTGGGTGATGCCCTGTTCGCAATAAGCGACGGCGCGGCCGATATCGGTGCCCCCGCCCAGCTGCACCGACATCAGCACAGAAACGGGATCGGCCGCCTCGCTCGACAGGTCGACCACCGATGTATCGAACACGACGAGGCGGACCGAGACCGACGGCAGGCCGGCGAGGATCGCCGCCATCACCGCGGCGTAGATCACCGATCCGAGCATCGAGCCCGACTGATCGACGCACAGGATGATCGTCCACGGCAATTGCCGGCGCGACCGACCGCTGAAGCGCAGCCGATCGGCGACGATCCGCCGACGCGCGGGATCGTAATTCTTCAGATTGTCGCGGATCGTCGCCCGCCAGTCGAAATCCTGCAGGCGCTTGGTCTGGCTGCGGCGGAAACGATTGCGACGGCCGGTGAAGGCGCGGTCCATCGCCGGCTTGAGGCGGCGCAGGATATCCTCGACGACCTTGCGCGCGACCGCGCGGATCTTGTCCTGCACCGCCGGGCTGGCGCGGCCCTTGAACGCGATCAGCGCCTTGAGCAGATCGCGATTGGGTTCGAGCGCGTCGAGCGTCTTCGGATCATTGAGCAATTGGGTGAGGCCGAGCCGGTCAATCGCGTGGCTCTGCAGCACATCGATCACCGAGCGCGGGAACAGATCACGGATCTCGCCCATCCAGTCGAGCGCCGACAGGCTGCTGGGATCGAGGCTGCCGAAACCGGGCTTGCGCTGCTGCCGCATCCCGCGCTGCGCAAGTTCGCGCGCATAGAGATAGTCGAGCGCGCGATCCATCCGCCGCTCCGCGCCGACCAGGCCGGTGTCGCCGAACGCCGGATCGGCATAGCGGCCGAGCACCATCCGCCAGCGCTTGAGCGAGGGTGGCGCCGCGTCGCTCACAGCCCGTCCGCCAGCAGCAGCGCCGCCACCGCGCGATCGGCGCGCAGATTGGCCTCATAGTCCGCGGGCGGGATCGCGTGCGCGGCGACCAGGGTCGCGGCGTCGGCGCCGTGCCGGCCGGCGACGACGAAGGCGAGCCGGTCGATCTCGCGCGGATCGAGCTGGGCGAAGGCGATGCGCAGATGCGGCAGCAGGTCGAGGAACTCCTCGTCGCCGAGCGCGCCAAGAATCGCATCGGCGGTGTCGATCAGCGCGGGAACGCGGACGAGCAGTTCGCGCGAGATCGCGATCACGCCGCGCAGCCATGCGATTCGCCGCGCCGCCTCGGTATAGGCGCCGCGCAATTCGCCCGACAGCCGCGCGGCGAAGGCGTCGTCGTCGAGCCGGCCCGCCAGCAACGCGAGCGCCGCGACCGCGCCGGCGAGCGCAGGATCGAGGTCGGCATCGAGCAGCTGCGCGATCGCCTCGTCGAACAGCACGGGATCGAGCACCGGCAGCGCATCGCCGGCGAGACCGACCACCTCGCGCAGCACCGCCATCGCGGCGAGCGTCGGCGCGATCCGGTCCTCACCGGCGTCGACCAGCCCCGGCAGCAGGAACAAGGCGCGCCGCCACGCGGTGCCGATCAGCGCCTCGATGGCGCTGCCGTCGTCGAAGCCCAAGGCCGTGCGGTTGCGCCATAGCGCGACGAGATCGCGCAGGGCTTCGGCGACCGAGGCGAGATCGGGATCACGCGTCACATGCGCTTCGATCAGCGGCAGCACCGTGACCGCGCGTGCGGCGATGCCGGCCTGGCAGGCGGTGGCGAACAGATCGATCGCGGCGGTGGCGCTGCCGCCGAGGCCCTGCGCCTCGAGCGCGCGGACCTGCCGGTCGAGCACGGTCGCGACCGCTTCCTCGATCGTGTCGCCATCGGCGGCACGCTCGATCAGCCGGGCCTCGAACAAGGGCGACCACATCACCGACCAGCTTTCGAACAGCCGGTCGAGATTGACGCCCGAGCGGAAATCGGGACCGCCGGTGCGCTGCGCGAGACCGCTGTCGATGAAGACGGTAGCGTGGAGGAAACGGCTGGCCGCGCGGTGGCGCGGGTTGCGATAGATGTCGAGCTCACGGGTGCGGCGCTCGCCGTCGTCGAGGCGGAAGCCGAGCGCGCGAGCACGGGCGCGGACCGCCTCGACCAGCGGCGGCGATCCGGCCGACAGCGGCACGTCGCCGATCGCCGAGCCGGTCAGGAAGGCGGCGAGTTCGGCCATGACCGGGCTGGTCTCGCCACCCTCCTCGCCCTTGAGCACAGTCGACCGGCAGGCGTCGATCAGATCGTCGCGCATCGGCCAGGGGCGCTGGCGCAGATCGGCGAGACGGTGGGCGTTTTCGAGCGTCGCGACGAGGATCGGCACCGACAGGCCGATGCCGGGCAGCGCCGTCCGCGCATGGGTGGCGAAGCGGGTGAGGATATCGTGGGCGAGCGTCTCGATGCCGCCGTCCTTCGCCGCCGCCCACAGATCGGCATAAAAGCCGGGCAAGGGCAGGCCCGCTGAATAGCCCGACAGCGCGTTGAGCTGGCGATAGCCGTAGCGGATCAGATAGGGCGGCCGCCCCGTCGCGGTCGGGCCGGGCGCCGCGACCGCGTCGAGCGTCGCCAGTGCGTCGGCGAGCGCGGGGGCATGGAAACCGCCGACGACGGCGATGACCGGCCCCCGCACGTCACGCCGGGCGGCGGCGAGATGCGCGATCATCCGGACCTCGCGCGCGATCGTGCCGTCGGCCTCCATCGTGTCGCGCGCCGTGCTTTCACGGATATGCGCGCAATATTGGCCGACATCGGCGAAGAAGCGCCGCCAGTCGCCGCTGCCGATGCGGGTCTCGAACAGATGATCCCACGCCTCGTTGCCGTCGCGGCAGCCGAGCCGGTCGGCGAGCGCGCGGACATAGGCGCTGCTGTCGAATGGTTGCTCGTCTTGCGTCGTCGGGTGGGCGCGGTCGTCGCTGTCCTCGCCATCGCCGAGCATCGCCTTGTCGGTGGCCGGCAGATCGATGAAGCGGGCCGGCGTGCCGCGCGCGGCGGCGTCGGTCAGCGCGACATATTCGGGGCTGTGCGCGCAGAACGGGAAGTAACTGACGGCGCGGCCCGGCGCGCGGCCGCTGGCGGCGTCGACGATCGAGACGATCGCGACCGGCGGCCTGGTCGCGGCGTCGGTGATCAACGGGATCAGCGCGTCATAGTCGCTGGGTCCCTCGACGAGGATCATCGCCGGCGCGAGTTCGGCGATCATCGCGCGGAGGTGCTGGGCGCAGGCCGGGCTGTGATGACGGATCGGCGCGATGTGGATGTCGCGGTGCGGGTCGGAGAGGATGGGGGTCACTTCCCTCCCCCTTGATGGGGGAGGGTTGCGCAGACTTGGGTCCGCCTCTTGGCGGGCCCTAGTCGTAGCTGGGTGGGGGTGATGGTGGGCGGAATTCTCGGCGCCCGGAGCCATTCGCCAAACATCACCCCCATCCAACTCCGACTAAGGTCCGCGAAGACGCGGACCTAAGTCTCCGTATCCTTCCCCCATCAAGGGGGAAGGGAGGGGACAGAAGATTTTCCATCTCTCTCACACCAGCCGCAGCGCGCGGGCGGCCTGGTAGAAATCGCGCCAGGGGCCGCTGCGGCCGGCGCGTTCCTTGACGACATGGTCGAGATAGGCCTTGAAGCGCTTGCCGTCCTCGGGCTCGTCCTTGAGGATCACGCCCTGGATCTGGCGGGCGAGATGCGCGCCGGAGAGTATGCCATTGTCGAGGAAGGCGGCCTCGAGCGCGGCGGCGTGGAGGACGTTGACCGCTTCCGCGGTCGACATCACCGCGTCGGGGCGGGTCAGGCTGGCGCCCTCTCGGGTGCGGCCGGTGCGGAGGTCCTGGAAGGTCTGGACGAGGATATCGGCGACGTCGCCGCCGATATCGACCTTGACCTGCGCCTCGCCCAGCCGGTCGGCGAGCTGCCTGAGCACCAGTTCGCGTTCGTGGGCGGGGTCGGCGATCGGGTGGACGGTCTCGAAATTGAAGCGGCGCTTGAGCGCGCTCGACATTTCGTGGACGCCGCGGTCGCGCAGATTGGCGGTGCCGATCACGTTGAACCCGGGTGCAGCGCGGATCGCGCGGTCGGCGCCGAGTTCGGGCACCGCCAGCGACTTTTCCGACAGGATCGAGATCAGCGCGTCCTGCACCTCGGGCGGGCAGCGGGTGATCTCCTCGAAGCGGACGATGCGGCCGTCGCGCATCGCGTTGAGCACCGGCGACGGCACCAGTGCGCGGTCGCTCGGACCCTCGGCGAGCAGCAGCGCATAGTTCCAGCCATAGCGCAGATGGTCCTCGGTGGTGCCCGCCGAGCCCTGCACGACCAAAGCCGAATCGCCCGAGATCGCCGCCGCCAGCAGTTCGGACAGCATCGACTTGGCGGTGCCCGGCTCGCCGACCAGCATCAGCCCCTGGTTGCTCATCAGGCTGACGATCGCGCGGTCGACGAGCGGATCGTCGCCATAGAATTTGCGCGTCACGCCTTGCTTCGCATCGCCGAGGATGAAGCGCCGCACCGCGCGCGCCGACAGCCGCCAGCCGCGCGGACGCGGCGATTCGTCGGTGGCGGCGAGCCGCGCCAGTTCATCGGCATAGCGTTCTTCAGCGGGAAGGCGGAGCGCTTGCGAGCCGCTCACCAGCCGGCCTTCTTCTGCCAGTCGGGATCGAAGCCGGTGCCGGCGGCGGCGATAAGGTGCAAAGTCTTCCAGCTTTCGGCGAGCATCACCGGCGGTACCTCCTTCAGCGCCACACCGGCGCCATGCCAATTGGTGCCGCGCCGCAGCCGGGCGAAGCGCAGCTCCTGCAACGCGGCCGGGATATTCTCCTCGGGCAGCGGGCTGCCGGTGAATTCGATCAGCGCGATCAGCCCGGCCGCCCCGTAGCGCCGCTCATAGGTCATGAACACACCGCCATCCTCGGCCGCGCCGCGCACGAAGCCGAGCTTCGTCGCGGTGCCGCGCAGCTTGAAGGTCTCGATCATCCAGCCGACGCGGTCGACGATCGCGGTCCGGTCCGCATCGGCGGCGGGCAAAACCGGCAGATCGGTGTCGAACTGCGCGAACGGTGAATCGACTTCATAGTCGGCGAGGTGCGCGCGCCACGCCGCGGCCTCACCGGCCGTCACGAGGCTGGCATGGGCGATCTGGACCTGCGCGATCGATGCCGGATCGACCGTGCCGTCTTCGACGTCGCTGAGGCTGCCATCGTCGAGCGGCCGGAACAACGTCACGCGCCCCCCGTCGGCATCGAGGCCGATCCAGACCAGCCGGCGCAGCAGCCGGCCGACGATCGGGTGGCGCAGCAGATACGCGTCCCAATCCTCGACGCCCCAGCGCCGTTCGATGCACATCGCCTCATAGAGCCGCTCGGTCTGCGCGGCCTGCGCCTGCTTATGCTCCTTGCGCGCGGTCGCGAGCTGCTTCTTGGCGGCGGCGACCAGCGGCTGTTCCTCGTCGTTGCGCGCGGCCGGCAGCGCCTTGGCGGGCTGGCCCGAAGGATTGAGCAGCACCAGCGCGTCCTGTTCGTCGAGCCGCAGCCGCCAGATCCGGCCGCCGCCGCAATCGATCTCGGCCTCGCCGCGCTCGTCGAGGCCGGCGGTCGGGATCGTGCGGTCGGCGAGCTCGTCGGGCGTCCAGCCGCGGCGTTCGGCGATGCGATCGATCAGCATCGCGGCATGATCCTGCACCGTCCGCGCCTTGAAGCGGTTGGCGGTCGCCAGCACGACCTGGATCGCCGCGGCCGCGGGATTGGCGGCGAGCACTTCGAGCAGCGCCTTGGCCTGCGACACGCGCGCGCCATGATCCTTCAGAAACGCACGCACCGCGCCGGCGGCGTCGGCGCCCTCGGCGCGGCCGGCGAGCGCGAGTATGCCCTTGCTGTCGGTCGCGCTGCCGAGATATTCGTTCATCCGCGTGCGCTTCAGCATCGTGAACAGCATGTCGTAATCGGTGACGTAATAAGCGGCCGACTGCGGATATCGCTTCACGGCCTGGCGGTTGCTCTGCAAGGTCGCATCGACATGCGCGAGCGCATAGGCATTGCCTTCGGCGTCATCGGGGCGGTGGGTGTCGTGGCCGATCCAGCTGCGCAGGACGAACAGGCCGAGCTGCCGCGCGCCATCGGGCGTGATCCGGTCGAGCCAGAGATCGAGCAATGCATTGCCGCCCGGCTGCTTGAGCTTGTTCGCCAGCACCACCCACCAGCGGACGATGCGCGGATCGATCGCCGTGCCCTCGCGCCAGGCGAGGCGCGGCAGATGATCGAACGGGAACCATTCGAGCCCCTTGGCCGAGGTCTTGGCCAGCCCGGCCTCGGCCTCGGCGAGCAGGCCGGCGGTGTCGAAACAATCGGAGACATCGTCGCCCAGCCGTTCGAGCGCGGTGATGATCGCGGCGCGCGCGACGTCGCTCTTCTCCTTGCCCAGCGCCTTGCGCAGCGCCGGAATCGCGCTGCGCGTGCCGCGCGCCGCCAGCCAGTCGGCGCCGCCGGCGCGCGTCTCCTGCTTGCCGTCGCCGAGCAGTCCCGCGATCGCGTCGTCGATCGTTGCGGCGCCGGCCAGCAGCGCGCGCGCCTGCAGCCGCTGCGCCTTCTGGGTGCCGGTGGCGATCGTCATCAGCGGCAGCAGATAGCGTTGCGGGACCTTCGGCAGCAGCGCGAGCAGGTCGAGCGCGTTCGACGCGTGGAGCGCGGGCTGGTGCGTCTGCGGTCGCAGGCCCAGCGCCTCGTCGATCAGGTCGAACGATTCGGCGACGTGCGGCCAGAAGATCGCCGGATCGATCGTCGCCAGCGAGGCCTGCCACTGCACCTGCAGATAGTCGAGCGCGGGCGCCTTGCCGCCCATCGCGACCCACATATCGATCGCCGCGAGCATGTCCTCGGGCGTCTTCATCCGCTCGCGGAACGCGCGGGCGGCGGCGTGGGCGAAATGATCGCCGAAGAAGGCGAGCAGCCCCCAATGCGCGTCGTGCCGGACGATCGCCAGCAGATGGCGGACGGTCACCGCCGGATGGGCGTAGAAGGCGCTGACGCCGGCCGTATCGAATTTGATGAAGCTTTCGCCCCATTGCAGCGCGGCGATGCCGCGGCGCTGGTAGTTCGAGCGATCGATCCCCGCCGTCGATTCGGCGTCGCGCCTGAACGCGGCGATATCGGCATCGCTGATCGGCGCGTGATGGCGGCTCCAGTGGTTCTTCTCGGCCTTGTTGGCTTCGCGCAGCGCCAGCAATTTCGCATTGTAGCTCTGGATCGACGGGCGCAGCAGATCATGGACGGCGTCGGGGATGCGGCCGGGGGCAGGCGGCAGTCCGTGTGGCGGCAGTTGCACCGTCGATCCGTCGAGCGCCACATAGGCGCCATCGGACGCGCCAGCATCGGGCGCGCTCTCGCCCGTGAGCGCGACGTTCGCCAGCGCGCGTTCGAGCGCCTCGCGCGGCCTTTTATCGGTTTCGTCCGCCTGCCAGCGCGCGAGCAGCAGCCCGGAATCGGCACCGAGCGCGGCGAGCGCCAGCGTCACCAGTTCGGCACGCGTGCCGGGACTGGCGGCGGCCCAACGCTCGGCGAGCGCGTCGGCGAGGCGATCGCGCGGCGCGGCGGTCAACGCCTTGGTCGCCGCGGCGCGCACGGTCTTGGCGGACGACAGGCCATAATCGATCAGCAGGCCGAGATAAGGGCCGGTGAGCGAAAAGCGGCCGATCGCCTGCGCCAGTTCGACCCGGCCCGGCGCATCGAGACCGGCCTGCCCCGCGATGACGGCGGCGACATTGTCGGCCAGCCACGCCGCGCCGCCCGAGAAGCGATCGAAGCTATGCTGCGTACCATATTTCACGCCCGGTCCCGGATGCGTCAATATGTCGAGGATCGCCGGCATCGACGCACCGCCCTGTTCGGCGAGACGCTGGAGCCGCGCGATGCCGCACAGGGCATCGCCCTGACCGTCGCCCTGATCGGACGAGATCGCCAACCGCAGCCAGTCGGGCGCGATTTTGGTGCCGAACGCCCCCCAATGGCTGTTGGCGGGCAACGGCGCGAGCAAGGCGAGCGCCTCGCCATAGCGCACCAACTGCGCGTCGGCATCAGCGCCGAGCAGCGCGGTGGCGGGCGTGCTGCGCCGATAAGTGTAGGCCTGGTCGCGCCATGCCGCGGCGGCCGCCGGCGTGCCGAGCGTGGCGAGCACCGATCCGCCCTCGCCGCTGCTCACATAATGCGCCACTTTCCGCGCCAGCCCAGGATCGGCCTTGTCGAGCGCGGCGAAGAAGCGCTCGAGCTCGCCGCCGAACGCGCCGGACACCGTGCCGACGATCTTGCCGACGATCGAACTCAACAGGCTTCGCATGCGCTCTCCCCGCCCATCGCCGCCTGTGTAGCCGAGCGCCGAGTCCGGCCGCCAGCGCTATCGTGAAGAGCCGGCATTGCCATCGAGGACGTCAGGCCGCGCTTTGCGCCTGGACGGGCGCGATCGGCCCGGATTCGATCTCCAGCCGGAAGCCGCGAAGCCGATTGAGCGGCTCGGCCGGGGCTTCGGGCGATGCGCCATCGCGATCGGCGATTCGCAGCCTGGGTCCGCTCGCGCGCTTGGCCGCATACATCAGCCGGTCGGCGTGCATCACATCGTCGGCGGTCACCGCGCCGCCTTCGAGGATGACGGCGCCGATGCTGCACGCGGGAGCTCCGGCCGCCGGCGCGTTGAGGCGGTCGTGCCAGAGCCGGGCGGCATGGAAGCCATCGTCGCGACTCGCGACCGGTACGAACAGCAGGAATTCGTCACCGCCGATGCGCGCGAACGCGGCGCGCGGATCGAGTTCGGCAAGCGCGGCCGCGGCGAAACCGCGCAGCACTTCGTCGCCGGCGGCGTGGCCGTGCCGGTCATTGATCCGCTTGAACCCGTCGAGATCGATGTAAGCGAGCAGCGCCCATGATCCCGCCGGATGCCTAACCTGCATCGTCCGCTCGTCGAACGCCTGCCGAGTCAGCGCGCCGGTCAGCGGATCGCGGCGCGAACGCTGCCACTCGCGATCGAACGACCGGCGGAATGCGGTGACGAGCACGACGACGATCAGCACCGCGACCAGCCGCATCGACAGGTTCCAGATCGTCGCGAGTTCGCCGTGCGGGAAATCGGCCCAATTGTTGATCGAATAGGACAATGCCGAACTGGTGAACCCGGCAAAAAAGGCCGCGCTACGCCCCAGCGCCCAGGCCGGCAGGCAGATCGCCAGCAGATAGATCGGTCCGAACCAATAGTCCGGGCCGGTGATATAATCGGCGAGACCGATCACCATGAGCGTGAGCGCGGTCAGCAGCCAGGCCTGCCTGCGCGAAAGAGCGGTCATCCAGAGGACCAGCGATTCGGTTCCCTTCGCCACCGGCGGCGCGGCCGCGTGCGCGCTGTAGGGATGACCGGATCGCATCTGCATTGGCCCCTCGTAGCGAACTTAGGTTAAAATCCAACGAATTTGGATAAAGGCGGCGTTCGACCGTCGACGCCGCGGTTCGTGGCGACCCACCGGCCGCGATCGACCGGAGCAGGCGGCGCGGCGCGATGCTTCGCCCGATGCCGCGCGTTCGCTGTATTTTCGCTGTTTTTACAGCGAAGCCTTCACGTCGGCGTGTCGTCGCGCTCCCCCCTTTCCGTGACCATGTCCGCGCCGGTCCTGATGCTTCGGCGTCTGTCGGTCCCGGCCTGACCGTGGGGTGTCGCATGCGCGGCGGGCGCGGGTGGGTTCGCTGTATTCTCGCTGTTTTTACAGCGGAACACCAACTGGCCCGCCCGCGACCATTTGGGCGCGCCGGCTGCGCGACGCGGGAAATCGGACGCGGTCGCCCGACCTGCCCGACTCCCCGTATCTTCCCTGTGTGTTCAGGCAATGCCCGCCCTCCGGTCCTCAGGATTCGTATGGAACATAGCACGAACGAGGGCGAATTGCAAAAAAGCCGGTCGGATCGATCGCGGCCGGGCCGCGATGTGCCGCCGCGCCGGTCAGGTACCGCCGGCGGCACGGCGCTTGCGATATTCGAGGACGGGCAGGCCGCCCCAGCCCCAATTCTCGGTCTCGACTTCCTCGATGACGACGAACGTCGATTCGAGCGGCTTGTTGAGCACGTCGCGAAGCAGCGCGCTGACGCCGGCGATCAGCGCCGCTTTCTCTTCCGCGGTGACCGAATCGCGGTCCGGACCGGAGCCCTCGCGCGTGACCTGGATCGTGACGATCGGCATGATGACCTCCTCTTGTGTCCGGCTCAGTGCCCGGCGCTCTGGCCGCCATCGACGTGGAGAATCTCACCGGTGACGAAGGCGGCGGATTCGAGATAGAGGACCGCCTCGACGATGTCGCGGATGTCGCCCATGCGCCCGACCGGATGGAGCGCCGCGAGGAAATCATGCGTCTCCGGCGTGTGCATCGGGGTGTTGATGATGCCGGGGGACACCGCGTTCACGCGGATGCCGCGCCTGGCATATTCGATCGCCAGCGCCTTGGTGGCCGAGTTGATGCCGCCTTTGGTCAGATTGGCGAGCACGGCCGGAACGCCGGCGATGGCGTGGTCGGTCAGACTGGTGGTGATGCTGACGATGTGGCCGGCCTCCTGCGCGAGCATTTCGGCCGCGACGCGCTGGGTGATGTGGAAGAAGCCCGCGACGTTGGTCGCGATCGCCGCGCTGAAATCGTCGATCGCATAATCGGTGAACGGCTTCGCCAGGAAGATGCCGGCGTTGTTGACCAGACTGTCGATGCGTCCGAAGCGCGACATCGCCGCCTCGACGACGCGCTCGGCGGTCGCGGGGGCGCCGATGTCGCCGGCGACGGCGACGATGTCGGGGTCGCTGCCCTGCTGGATGGTGCGCGCGGTGGCCACGACCCGGTAATTGCGATCGCGATAGGCCTTGACCAAAGCGGCGCCGATACCCTGCGATGCGCCGGTGACGATGACGGTTTTCTGCTGGTTGCTCATGATGTCCCTCGATGATGATCCGGCGGCGGAAGTGCCGCCGGCGGCCCGCTTGGGCCGGTGCATCATCAAATAGACCCTCTCATCGATCGGCAGAATAGCCGCTGTGAGGCAGGCTTTCTTCCCAGTTCCGGAAGAATGACGTCCATCAGGTTACGGTCTCCGCCGACAATCGGGCAAAGGCGGCGCGCAGCCGGGGCGCGGCGAAATCGAGGAAGGCGCGGACCTTGGGGATCGCGGTCCGGCCGCCGGGGGTGATCAGGTGCACCGGCAGCGCGGGCGGTTCGGCATCGCGCAGCACGATCGTCAGCGAACCGTCGTGCACGCGCTCGGCCACATGATAGGAATAGAGCCGCGTCACGCCCTGACCATGCACGGCCGACGCGAGGGCGGCCCTGACGCTGTTGACCACGAGCCGCGGCGTGAAGCGCACCGACCGTGCGATCGAGGTGCCCGGTGCCGGCGGAAACACCCAGTTGTCGTGCCCGAAATGGGTGGTGGTGACGATGCTGTGCCTGACCAGATCGGCGGGTTCGGCGATGCGCGGATGCCCGGCGAGATAGCGCGGCGATGCGGCGACGACCCGCCTGACGCCGCCGCCGACGCGCATAGCGACCAGCGCGGAATCGGGCAGATCCCCGACGCGCAGCGCGACGTCGATGCCCTCCTCGACCAGATTGGCATGGCGATCGAGCAGCACGAAATTGACCGAGACGGCGGGCCAGGCATCGAGAAAGGCATCGACGATCGGCCGCAATATCTCTTCGCCGCTGATCGGCGGCGCGGTGATCGTCAGCGTCCCGCGCGGCGCGCCATGTTCGCCCGCCGCGGACAGATCGGCTTCGTCGAGATCGGCCAGCACGCGCCGGCAGGCCGACGCATAACGCGCGCCGGTCTCGCTGAGCTTCATCGAGCGGGTGGTGCGATGCAGAAGCTCCGCACCGACATGCGTCTCGAGAAAGGCGATCGCCCGGCTGACCGCAGCCGGCGACCGCCCCAGCCGCCGACCCGCGCCGGCAAGGCTGCCCTCGTCGAGCGCGGCGACGAATATCTTCATCGCTTCGATACGGTCCATCTTCATTCTTCCGGATGGCGGAACTCAGGGGCTGGTTGATTGGCGATTTCGGCGATTTGGGCAAGGATGGGTGTAGCCGGGGTCAGTCGCGCTCGGACTTCATGATCGAGACTTCGCGCTGCGCCGCCGTCGCGAAAAATCCTCCCCATCGCCGCGCGATAGGGAGGATGAGAAACGCCTTTTCTTGGCACCTTTGCCCCGGCCCCCTGCTTCCAGGAGCGAGCCGGGTCCCGGACCATGCCGTCATCAGGGGACCACGACATAGTCCGGGTTGGCGAGCGCGAACATGGCGTCGCGGTCGGGGGCCGGCGGGTAGATCCAGATCGTGTTGATCTCCCGCTTGATCTTCTTGGCGTCGTCGCGCGTGTAGAGCAGCTTGCGGTCCCAGCCCTCGGTGTAAATCGCACCCCAGGGGCCGAGATCGAGACAGGTGACATATTTGGGCTGGCTATAGGGATGGAGCGGCAGCCCCACCAGTTCGGCCGCCGCATTATAGCCCGCGACCCGGCCCAGGCTCATCGCGTGCTGGCAGGACATCACGTTGAAATTGCCCTGCTCGTCGGTCGGCACCTTGACCGTGTCGCCGGTGACGAAGACGCCCGCGGCCGCCGGCGCGTGGAGCCAGGCGTCGCCGATCACCCGGCCGAGCGGATCATGCTCGCCCGGCACCTGCGCCGCGAGGGCATGGGCCCGCATGCCCGCGGTCCACACAACCGTGCTGCTGGCGATGCGCTCGCCCGACGACAAGGTGACCGCGTCCGGCTCGATCGACGCCACCCGCACGCCCGCGCGGCTTTCGACGCCGGCAAAGGCGAGGGCTTCCGTGATATGCGGCAGCGCTTCGGCACCCATCGCTTCGCCGATCACCGTGGCGCCATCGACGACGATCACCCGTATCGCCGCGTCCGGACCCAGCGCCGCGCGCAGGCGACCCGGCATTTCGGTCACGGTCTCGAGGCCGGTCAGGCCGCCGCCGGCGACGACGACGGTGTTGCGCGCTTCGGTCTCGGGCCGGCCGGCCAGCGCCGTCAGATGGTCGGCGAGCGCCTGCGCGGTATCGAGCTGGTCGGTCTCGAAACCGAAATCGGCGAGGCCGGGCACCGGCGGCCGGAACGACTGGCTGCCGGCCGCCAGTACGAAGCGGTCATAGGCGAGGGTTTCACGGCTGCCGTCGGCGCGGGTGATGGTGACGCTGCGCCCCCGGGTGTCGATGGTCTCGACGAATCCCGCAATATGGCGAACGCCGGCCGCGTCGAGCACTTCCCCGCAGTCGGGATTCATCGGGGTGAGATCGGGTTCGTAGAGCCGCGGACGGATGGCGAGATTGGGCGACGGCGAGATGTTGATCACCTCGACCTCATCGTCCTTCCCCGCGAGCGAGACGGCGCGCGCGGCGGCGATCGACGCCCACAGACCGGCAAAGCCCAGGCCGGCGATGATGATCTTCTGAGACATGGTGGTTCTCCTTGGCTGCGCCGGACTTGCGTCATGGTTCCGCGGCACCCGTCGAGGGCGCGCGGTGGCCTTCCCGGTGCCGTCCGGCAGGACGCCGAGAGAAGGATTGGAATCGCGTTGGATGAGCCGCCGCGAGAGCGGCTACGCCTCAGGTCGGGACGTCGGGTGCCGATCTGACTTTGGCGGTATCGAACATCGGTCTTGCTCGGTTGCCGGGGTCGCAGGCAGCGACGGCTGGTGTCGGATGGATCCGGCCGAGCGCGACCAGGCGGCTGATCTGGTCCAGTGCCTTCACCGAGAAATGGGCATCGCGCATCAGTTTGAAGTCTTCACCAGCCGGCGCGCCGCCCGACGTGCGCAGCAGGATGCAGTACCGGCGCAGCGCCTCGAGCCGGTCATCCGCCAATCGGTTGGCGAGACGCAGCCCGAAGAGCCTTATGATCCCCCGCATCAGCGGTCGCGGAGGCTCGATGCTCGACGGGGCGTCGAACAGGGACAGCGCGACGACCGTCTGCTCGAGTCGGGTCAAATGCTCGGGCCGCGTCAAATGCTCGGACTCCGGCACCGGCGTTTCGCTGTGGATCGTTCGGCCAGCCGCGATGCCGGAACCGTAACGCGATTCGTCCGTCCGCCAATCGTCGGCGAAGACTATCTGATTCTCGCGAAACATGTTGGATCTCCCTTCGATCAACAAAAGGAACGCCAGGACAATTCTGATGACAACAGAATTTCGTCTATTGGTCTGGAGGTAGGATAGTCCAGTTCGGTTGCGGATCCAGACCCGAATGAGGACGAAATGAATGTACCAATTGTCCAGAGTGGACACCTTATATCTCCATGGTACATTCTATTTTTCGTATCTTGGTCCATTAATGGGATGAATCAGCTCCTGAATTTCCCTTTTTTCGAAATCCAGTACCAAATCGTGCAAATCCGCCTGTACCGATCCGGTTTTTGAAACGGGGCTGGCTGGACCGGTCGACGAGACTGGACGCACCCGTTAAACATGACCACCGCTCACGCGCTCGCTCTCGATCGGGGCTGTCGCGGTATGGCGGAAGGAGGCGGCGATGCCTTGGGGATTTGAAGGCGTTGCGATCGAGATCGACCGAAGTCGCACACTTCCCATCACCAGCCAGATCACCGAATCATTGCGCACCGCCATCGTCGAAGGGCGGTTGAAACCCGGCACGCGGCTGCCGTCCTGGCTCGACATGGCGGCGCAGCTCGGCGTCTCGCGCGGCACGGTGAAGGCGGCCTATGAAACGCTTGCCGCCGAAATGCTCGTCATCTCGGCAGGGGCGGCGGGCACCCGCGTCGCCGACCGGGAGATCGGCGCGCCGGTCGATGACCATGTCGAGATCGCCCGTCCCCTGCTGGGCATCGAGCGCGGCTTTTCGCTGCCGCCCTTGCCGTTCCAGATGGGTGTGCCGGCACAGGATGCGTTTCCGGCCAAGCTCTGGGCACGCCTGCGCACGCGCGCGGTTCGCGAGGATGCGATGGCCCCGGTCGGTCCGCTCGACCCCCGGGGCCATCCCCAATTGCGCGCGGAAATTGCCAGCTATCTGGCGATCACGCGCGGCATTCGCTGCGTGCCCGATCAGATCATTCTGACGAGCGGCTTCAAGAACGGGCTCTGCCTGTCGCTGTTGACGCTGCAGGCATGGGGTCGTTCGGTCTGGATGGAAGATCCGGGTTTCCCGATGGCGCGGATGGGCCTCGAGCTGGCCGGATTGAGGGTGGTGCCGGTCCCGGTCGATGTGGAAGGGATCGCGGTCGATCTCGGCGTGGCGCGGGCGCCCGATGCGATCGCGGCGGTGGTCACGCCCAGCCAGCAGGCGCCGCTGGGAACAGCACTGTCCCAGGCCCGCCGCCGCGCCCTGCTGGCATGGGCAAAGCGCGAGGATGCATGGATCATCGAGGATGATTATCTGAGCGAGCTGCAGCTTTCGGGACGCGCGACGCCGGCGCTGGCCGCGGATGATCCCGCCGGCCGCGTGATCCACATCGGCAGTTTCGGCAAGACGCTGAGTCCGGTGCTGGGCCTCGGTTTTCTCGTCGCCCCGCTGTCGCTTGCCGAGCGCTTCGGCGCCGTCGCCGGCTGCCTCAGCCCGGCGCCGAACTCGACGACCCAGCTCGCCCTCGCGCAGTTCATGGCCGATGGCCATTATCTGCGCCACCTTCGCCATATGAAGCGCCTCTACCGCGAGCGGCGCGATGCCTTGCATGCCTATCTGGGCGATGAGGTGGCCGTCGACGCTTTTGCGGGTCTGGCGCTGCTGGCCCGGCTGCCGCGCGGCGTCGACGATGTCGATCTCGCCAACCGTGCCATCGCCAGGGGAATCGCCCCGCTGCCGCTGTCGGTGTGGCACAGCAATCCGGCGGATGCCGATCCCGGGTTCCTGCTGTGCGTGACGAATCTGCGCAAGGGGCAGCTGGAAAAGGCGTGCGACACGCTGACCGATTTGATCAGGACGTCAACCTGATCGTCGGGTGGCCACGAACGCGGTGACGAAAGCGAGAGATGACACGATGAAGCTGATGCATGTGGACGCGAGTCCGAAAACCACCCGTTCGAACTCGCGCGCGCTTGCCCGGCATTTCGTCGAGCAACTGCGCAGGAACATGGCCTCGCTGTCGGTCGACTATCTCGATCTTGCCGTCACGCCCGCCCCGCACGTCACCGAGCTGTTCGCGACGGCGACCTATACCGCCCCCGACCAGCGCACGCCCGAAATGCGGGCCGTGCTCGCGCCGTCCGACGATCTGTGCCGGAGATTGCGCGACGCCGACGCGCTGCTGTTCGCGATGCCGATGCACAATTGGTCGATGCCGTCGGTCTTCAAGGCCTTTGTCGACGCGATCGTGCGCACGCACATCACCTATGTCGTGACGCCCGACGGCCAATATGTCGGCACGCTGGGCGGGAAGAAGACATTGTTCCTGACCACGCGCGGGGCGGACCTGCGCCCCGGATCGCCCTTTGCGGGCATGGACGCACTGACGCCGTCGCTGCGCGCTGCCTTTGGCTTCATCGGCGTGTCTGATCCGGTTTTCGTCGACGCGCAGCCGGTACAGTTCGCGCAGCCCGAGGAGCGCGCGCAGGCGCTCGAACGCGCGCGCAGGGAACTCGAGCAAGTGGCAGCGCGCTGGGCCGACGCGGTCGAGCAAGCGCCCCGTCGCAACACGTCCGGCGACGGCGCGGCTGCCGCCGGATAGCTGCGCGTCGCCGACGATCCGGCAGCAATTGGTGCAGTCACAACCGCAGAACTTGGGACTGTCGAACCGCCGTGGCCGGCATAGGGTGACGCCCGGGGCCATACGGATCGGATGACATGGATCTTCCCGTCACGGAGAATGTCGCGGGGCGGCGGTTTGAGATGGCCTTGCCGGATGCAGCGATGGCGGCCGTCTATTATCGCATCGACGAAAATGGCTCGGTCGTGCTCATCCACACCGACGTGCCCGAGGCCTTCGAGGGCCACGGGATTGCCACGCGCCTTGCCATCGGTGTGTTCGGTCTGGTCCGGGCGTCAGGGCGCAAGGTGGTGCTCAAATGCCCGTTCATGTCGGCCGTCTTCAGGACGCACCCCGAATATGCCGACCTTGTCGCGGGGTGAGACGCGGAGTTCAGAGTCCGAAGAAAAGGGATTGTTGCACGTGTCACCGAATCAACGTGCACCGAATCAATCCGGTCAATTCGATTTGCCACCGACGCTGAACCCGTAGCGCTTCTCCAGCGTTTCGAGCGCCTTCACAAATCGGCGTTCCGCACCTTTGGCGGAATCACAGGTCCGCCAATGGCTGGCGCGCTCGTCGGCCAAGTCGGAATCGACCTGGACTGGCAGATTGCGGGCGGCGACAATTCGACCCATCCGCTCCAGCCTTTTGCCATATCGCCGTCGAAATATGGCCTTCGCTTGCGATTCCGTGATGCCAGTACACCGAATTTCCTGGATGGCGACAGTTTGCAGTCGTTGTGACATCAGAAATCGGTCGGGTTGCTCGGTCAGCGGGATCAGGTAACGCGTGCCTCGGTGTTCGCTGCACATGATGACTGGGCCGCGGGCAGTTTGCTCCGTCGGGCACGGCCGATTGTTGACATCAGGCACGCCCTCGCCCGCATCGGCACCACTTGCCTGCGTAAAAGCGGCCACAACCAAGGCGAGCAGCATGTTGATGCAGTAGCGAGATCGGAATCCGTGTTCCACCAAGTCCAGGGCACCGGCGAAATTCATATGCGCATGAGCGCTGCAAAGGCAGATTCGTCAATCGAATGGCCATATGGCCAAGAAACGCATCCGAACCCGATGCCTCCGTCGACATCACGCATTCTCGTCGGCCTAGATGGACGCGGGGCGTTGCGCGGCAGGCGGCCCAGCTCGGACCCTCGAGCGCAAACAACAGCTTGATGAGCCGGACTGTAAGAGCAGCAATTGCGGGGCAGGTGTGGATGCCTTGGTCCAAAACGATAATCGCTGGAAATATCGAACCCTGCCCCTGCCCACTGGCGAGCAAGTGCCCCTATTTTTGTCCCTGTGACGCCGGAGCCCGCCTCGGGCAGGATGTCGTAGAGAACCAAATGGGCCTGGTCGCGGTGCGCGCGGAGCGGAGGCTTGAGTTCGGTTCGCAGACGCGCGGCTTGCGGATATATTGCCAGAAATTCGAAGGCACGGCCGCACCAAATTGTTCGACCATATATTCGGCGATGCGCGCGAGGTCTCGATCGGCGGCACGCGACAGTTTGTAGGATGCCATCAGTGCTCGCCGGCTCTCCCGATCGCTTCGTCGAATATCTGCTCGACGCTGCGCGGGCTGATGCCGCTCGCGAACCCGTCGTCGACGAGCGCTTGCATCGCGGCGATCTTGGTATGGCGTTGCTGGTCGCGGCGGATCAGGTCACGGATATATTCGCTGTCATTGGTGTAACCACCTGCGCCGATCTGGGCCTTGATCCATTCGACCTGCTGCTCGGTTACGGTGATCGTCTTGCGTGTGGTCATTTCGGTCTCAGTGACATATCATACCATTGATGTAGTATCGCATATCGACGTCGTTTTTGCGAAGCGCGCTTGAGTGCGAATCGGGCAGATGCCGGACGGCGCTCGACCTCGTCACCCTTCACGCTTTTGCAGCAGGTGAAAGGGAGAGAGTCCGAAATGGTGCCGCCTACAGGACTCGAACCTGTGACCCTCGCATTACGAATGCGATGCTCTACCAACTGAGCTAAGGCGGCGTGGGAGCCGGTGCAGGCCCCTACCAGCGACGCCCGCGCGAGACAAGCCATAGCGGACAAAGCGTGCCGCGCTGATAATTTTCGCCGCCGCAGGCGATTCACGGCGTGCGATTTACGGTTCGTTCACCACACTCGTTCATGGAGGATAGGGGGAAACCCGTGAGGATCGAGCATGAACATGGTGCGCGGGTTTGGGGACCATCTGGATGACGATGATGATCTCTGGCAGGAGGACGCCGAGGTGAGCGTGGAGAGACCGCCGTCGATCGGGGACGACGAACGGCGCATGCAGGTGCGCGCCTATAATTACTGGGTCTCGCTGCTGAAGGGCCGCGATTTCCCGGCGGTGGAGGATATCGAACCCGGCACCATCGGCGAGTTCGGGCAGAACAGCGTGCTGCTCGATTTCTCCGCCGGCATCGAACATCCGGCGATCATCTTCCTCGGCAACGCGCTGCGCGCCGAGTGCGGGGTCGAGGCGGAGGTCACCCAGATCACCGACGTGCCGGCGCGCTCGCTGCTGTCGCGACTCACCGACCATTATCTGCAGATCATCGCGAATCGCGTGCCGGTGGGCTTCGAGGCCGAGTTCACCAACCAGCGCGGCAGCGAGATCATGTATCGCGGCATCCTGATGCCGTTCTCGTCGAGCGGCGACCGGATCGACTTCATCTATGGCGTGATCAACTGGAAGGAACAGGTCGACGCCGCGACCGAGGCCGAGCTGGCGGTGGAGATCCATCAGGCGTTGCGCAGCGTGCCGCGGCCGGCGATGCCGGTGCCGGTGTGGGAGGACGGCCCCAATGCGCGGCCGGTGCACGATCGCGTGTCTGCCCCGATTCCGGTGGGCTATGGCCTTGACGATGACGAAGACGGCGCCGAGGACGACGAGGATCATATCCCCGAAGTCCGCGACGACGACGGGCTGGCCGAGCGACTGGCCGCCGCGCGCGCCGGTGCCGACATCGTCAAGAGTGCCGACGGCCGCAGCCGCGCGGCTTTGTATCGCGCGCTGGGACTGGCCTATGATTTCGCGCTGCTCGCCGAAGCGCGGCCCGAGGATTTCGCCGAACTGGTCGAGGATGCCGGGCTGATCGTGCAGGCGCGCGCGCCGATGACGCCGGTGGTCAAGCTGGTGTTCGGCGTCGGTTACGACAAGACCCGGTTGACCGAGTTCGCCGCCGCGCTGACGCAGGGACGCCGCCATGCGGTGCCGCTCGGCGGGCTGCGGCATTTTCTCGAAACGCATGCCGGCGGACTCAAGGGCGTCGTCCAGGCGGCGCGTGCCGAGCGCCGGGCGCCCGACAAGGCGCGCACCGATCGCGATGCGGCGGCACGCGCAGTCTTGCAGGCGATGCCCGCGCGCGGGATCGTCGATATCGCGGCGGGCGACGAGGAGTTCGTGCTGCTGGTCGCGCGCCGGACGGTGGAGGGCAGTCTCGCCGTGCTGGCGCCGGTGACCGGGGACGATGCGCTGCTGGCGCGGGCGATGCGGCGGGTTTCGCGCTGAGGGGCTGAACCTGGGGTAAAAGTCTCGGCGCTCATTCAGGTATTTCCCGTTCCCCGGGGCTAACCTGAAGTCCGGGTGCGCAGAATTCGTGGGTTTCTGGCAGCTCACTTTCCCCAACCGTCATTCCCGCGCAGGCGGGAACCCATGCGTCCGGCCGATGAACGCTGGTAATTTATGCCAAAAATGGGTCCCCGCCTGCGCGCATATGCGCTAACATAGGGGCTTGCGCGTTGGAATCGTTTATGATTCTAGGCTTCGATGACTCAGAGATCGCTTGTTAGCCATGACTGGCAGGAAATTGTGGATCGGCTTGGCGGAGCGGCGGCTCT
>Ga0207712_10000364_pt1 | contig 40077 bp, 40 predicted proteins | sample KBSS44metaG_FD_184402 | JGI IMG/M metagenome (GOLD analysis project Ga0207712, IMG submission 184402) | Switchgrass rhizosphere microbial communities from Kellogg Biological Station, Michigan, USA - KBS S4-4 metaG (SPAdes) (version 2) | ecosystem: Host-associated > Plants > Roots > Rhizosphere...
TGCTTGCGCGCATCGCCGCTCAGCGCGAGCAGGTTGATCAGGTCGCGGCGGAACAGCTTGAATGCCTCGTCTTCGGCCGGCGCCGCCGCGGTTTCCGGTTTCTTCTCCGCGGCCGCTTTTGCTGCCGCGGCCTTCTTCGCCGGCGCCGTTGCGGCGGCTTTGGGTGCCGCTGCGGCATCCTGCGCGGCGACGATCGGGGCGTGGCCCGCGCCGGCCACGGCGCAGGCGGCGAAAATCAGGGTCGTGATGCGAGACATGGCCGTCCTTTCCGAAACGATACGGTCGTCAAGTGTAACCGCATGCCGGATGCGGCCGCGGCAAGCGGTTCAGCTTGCGTCCATCAAATGCCGCAACAGGGACTTGAACTTCGTCGTGCGCGACGGCATCACAACAAGAGGACCCACGATGGACCGAACATGTTCGATTGGCTGCGCGCGCATTTGCGCGCATTTCTCGCTTCGCGCAGCGGCACGCGCTTCCGCCGCCAACACCGTCGGCGGCAGGCACATCCGCACCCGGCGCGCACAATTTTTGCCGTAGTCGGCGGCGTGCTGGTTTTCCTGACCGGCATCCTCATGCTGGTGACGCCGGGACCGGGCCTGCTCGTGATGGCGATCGGCGCGGCGCTGATTGCCGGTGAATCGCTGCTCATTGCACGCTGGCTCGACCGCTTCGATTTCCATGCCAGCGCATGTTGGGCGCGCTGGCGGGCGAGGCGGGCGCAGCGCGAATGAATCAGCCGCCGAAAGCGCGCTTGAGGAACTCCGGCTGCGCCAGCGCGGCCTTGTGGATGTCGAGGTTGTAGTACTGAGTCGCGAACGGCTTTGCGGCCACATCGGTTTCGCGGAACGCGTCGAGCTTGCCGCGCTTGCGCGCCAGCGTGCCGCTCCACCAGCCGGACGGATAGCACGGCTGCGGGAAGCAGATCGTGTGCAGCGATTCGAAGCCGGCCGTGGTCAGCGCGCTGCGGATGTCGGTGAGCAACGGCAGGTGCGCCAGCGGCGATTCGCTCTGCTGCACAATGATGCCGTCGGGGCGCAACGCTTTGAGGCAGGTCGCGTAGAACGCCGCGTTGAACAGGCCTTCGGCCGGGCCGATCGGGTCGGTCGAATCGATGATGATGACGTCGAGCGATTCAGGCTTCGCCTCGGCCATCCATTTGATGCCGTCAATGAACAGCAGCTGGGCGCGCGGATCATTATTCGACTCGCACAGCTCGGGGAAATACTCCTCGGCCAGGCGCGTCACCTGTTCATCGATCTCGACCTGGATCGCGCTCTCGACACCCTTGTGCTTCAGCACCTCGCGCAGCGTGCCGCAGTCGCCGCCGCCGATGATGACGACGTTCTTCGGATTCGCATGCGTGTACAGCGCCGGGTGCGACATCATCTCGTGGTAGAAGAAATTGTCGCGCGTGCTGACCATCATGCAGCCGTCGATGGTCATGAGCTTGCCCCAGTCGGTCGTGTCATAGATCGCGATCGTCTGAAACGGCGTCTTTTCCTCGTGTAACTTTTTCGTCACGCGAAAGCCGATCGACGAGCCGGAGTAGTCGTGCTCTTCGTTGAACCAGAAGGTGTGTTCGTTCGACATGGGCATTCCACGGGCAACAGGGGAAGGGGCGCGATTGTAGCCGCTGCGAATGACAAGGACACGCAACGGCAGAACTAGGCCGTTACAATACGCGCTCTTCGGCGCCGGCTTGGTGCGCCGCGTGGAGCAAGGCATTGAACAAACAGAGCTGGACCACCGACGACGCGCGCGCACAATACGCGATCGCGCACTGGGGCGAAGGCTATTTCGACGTCGACGCGAGCGGCGATCTGCTGGTACGCCCGCGCGGCGCCGACGGCCCGGCGTTCAGCCTGCCCGCGATCGTCGACGCGGCCCGTGCCAAGGGCTCGCGCCTGCCGTTGCTGGTGCGCTTTGCCGATATCCTGCGCCATCGCCTGGCGCGCCTGCAGGGCGCGTTCGCCAAGGCGATGACGGAATGGGACTACGCCGGCGGCTACAGCGCGGTCTATCCGATCAAGGTCAACCAGCAGAAGGGCGTGGCCGGGGAACTCGCCCAGGCTGGCGGTGAAGGCTTCGGCCTCGAAGCCGGCTCGAAGCCCGAATTGATGGCCGTGCTCGCGCTCGCGCATCCGGGCAGCATCGTCATCTGCAACGGCTACAAGGACCGCGAATACCTGCGCCTCGCCCTGATCGGGCGCAAGCTCGGCCTGCGCGTGTTCATCGTCATCGAAAAACCGTCCGAGCTGAAGCCCGCGCTCGAAGAAGCCAGGGCGCTCGGCGTCGAACCGCTGTTCGGCGTGCGCATGCGCCTGACCAGCCTCGGCGCGGGCAAATGGCAGAACACGGGCGGCGAGAAATCCAAGTTCGGCCTGACCCCGCGCCAGTTGCTCACGTTGATCGACGAGCTCAAGGCGACCGGTCTGACGAACTCGCTGCAACTACTGCACGTATTCATGGGCTCGCAGATCTCCAATGTGCGCGACATCGCCAGCGGCATGCGCGAGGCGACGCGCTACTTCGTCGAGTTGAGCAAACTCGGCATGCCGATCCGCTATGTCGACGTCGGCGGCGGTCTCGGCGTCGATTACGAAGGCACGCGTTCGCGCTCGGCTTGTTCGATCAACTACGGCCTTGACCAGTATGCGTCGACGATCGTCGAGCCGCTCGCCCAGGCCTGCGCCGAACATGGTTTCGCGCCGCCGCACGTGATCAGCGAGACTGGTCGCGCGATGACCGCGCACCATGCCGTGCTCGTCACCAACGTCAGCGACATCGAGCGCGCGCCCGAGGGCCGTATTCCACCGAGCGATCCCGACGAGCCCGTTGTCTTGCGTCGTCTACGCGAGATTCACGGCGAGATCGGCGAGCGTTCCGTGATCGAGCTGTACCACGAAGCGCAGCATCACTGGAGCGAAGGCCACAGCCTGTTCGCGCTCGGCCAGCTCACGCTGCGCCAGCGTGCGCGCGCCGACGATCTGTACTATGCGATCGTCAATGCGCTGCGTCTGCGCCTCAAGCCCGAGGAACGCGCGCACCGTCAGGCGCTCGACGAGCTCAACGAAAAGCTCGTCGACAAATATTTCGTCAATTTCTCGATCTTTGAATCGATTCCCGATTCGTGGGCGATCGACCAAATTTTTCCGATCGTACCGATCGCCGGCCTCGACCGCGCACCCGACCGCCGCGCCGTGATCGCCGACCTGACCTGCGACTCCGACGGCCGCATCGACGATTACGTCGACGCCGATGGCATCGACGTCAGCCTGCCGGTGCATGCGCCTGCCGAGGGCGAAACCTATCGCCTCGGCATCTTCCTTGTCGGCGCCTATCAAGAGGCATTGGGCGACATCCACAACCTGTTCGGTGACACCGACGCGGTCAACGTGCGCCTCACTGCCGTTGGCGGCTATGAGTTCTCGCATCTGCGTCGCGGCGACACGACCGATCTGATGCTCGATTACGTCGGCTACGATCTTGCCGCGCTGCGCGCCGAGTACGCGAACAAGATTGCACGTGCGGACATTGTGGGCGACGAAGCGAAACGATTGGAGGCCGCGCTCGAAGCTGGGCTGACGGGTTACACGTATTTGGCAGAGGATTGAGCGAGACGAACATGGCAGATATCAAAGCGGGATTCATCGGCCTCGGTGCGATGGGCTGGGCCATGGCAGGGCACTTGAAGCACGCGGGTCTGCTGGCCGACGTTGCCAATCGCAGCATGGCGAAGACGCGGGCGTTCGCACAGGAACACGGCGTGCTCGGCGCGGCGAATCCCGGCGAGCTGGCGAAACATTGCAACGTCATCGCGCTGTGCGTGTCGGCCGACGCTGACGTGCTCGACGTGACGCGCGCGATCGCCGCGCAGGCGCAGCCCGGCACGGTCGTGATCGATCACTCGACTGTGTCGTCGAAGACCGCGATCGAAGCGCAGAAGATCATGCGCGCCGCCGGCGGCGATTTCCTCGACGCGCCTGTGTCGGGTGGCGTCGAGGGTGCGAAGAACGGCAAGCTCTCGATCATGGTCGGCGGCGACGCAGACGCGCTCGCACGCGTGCGGCCGGTGCTCGAAGCCTACGCGGGGCGCATCGCGCATCTGGGCGGCATTGGCGCTGGCCAGAACACGAAGGCGGTCAACCAGACCGTGATCGCGGGCGTCATGCAGGGTATTGGCGAAGGACTCGCGCTGGCCGAAGCGCTTGGGCTCGATCCAGCGGTATTGTTGCCCACGCTGTCGGGCGGTGCCGCGCAGTCCTGGTATCTCGACAAGCGCGGCGCTTCGGCGATGCGCAACGAGTTCAACGTCGGCTTCAAGCTGGCCCTGATGCACAAGGACCTCGGCATCGCGCGCGATCTCGCGGCGTCGGCCGGTGTCGGCCATGAGACGTTGGACAAATCGCTGGCGGATTTCGCCGAGCTGATGACGCAGGGCTATGGCGACGAGGATGTTTCCGCGGTGCTCCGACTCAAGCGGCGCAACGGATAGCGCACGCGGATATCCGCGGCGTGTCGCGAGCTACGATTTCAGGAAGGTACGCAACGCCAGCGCGAGGCGGGTGAGCCCTTCCGCCACGTCGCGATCGCCGATATTGAGCGCCGGCACGAAGCGCAGCACGTCGGGCCCAGCTTGCAAAAGCAGCAGTCCTTGTTGCGCGGCGCAATCGAGGATCGCAGAGGCGCGGCCCTTGTGCGCTTCGGCGAGCACGGCGCCTAGCATCAGGCCGCGGCCGCGCATGCCGTCGAACACGTTCAACTCGGCGTTGATCGACTGCAGGCCTGCGGTCAGCGCATCGCACTGGCGCGCGACGTTCGCGGAAATTTCCGGCGACGCCAGCTTGCGCAGGGCGACGCGCGCGACCGCTGCGGCGAGCGGATTGCCGCCGAACGTGGTGCCGTGCGCGCCGAATTGCATCACCTCGGCGACCTTCGGACCGGCCAGCATCGCGCCGATCGGGAAGCCGCCGCCGAGCGCCTTCGCCAGCGTGACGATGTCGGGTTTGATCTCGTCGTGCCAGTGCGCGAACAGCTGGCCGGTGCGGCCCATGCCGCACTGGATTTCGTCGAGCACGAGCAGGGCGTCATGCCTGTCGCAGAGCGCGCGCAGGCCGCGCAGGAAACCCGATGTGGCCGGCATCACGCCGCCTTCGCCCTGGATCGGTTCGACCAGCACTGCAACGACATCGCCCTTCGCGAACTCGGCTTCCACTTGGGCCATATCGTTGAAGTCGACATAACGGAAACCGCCGGGCAGCGGCTCGTAGCCTTCCTGATATTTCGGCTGCGCGGTCGCTGTCACTGCGGCGAGCGTGCGGCCGTGGAAGCTGCCGCGAAACGTGACGATCACGCGCTTCTCGGGCGGGCGCCCGTGTGCCGCGGCCCACTTGCGCACGAGCTTGATTGCCGCCTCGTTCGCCTCGGCACCCGAGTTGCATAGGAACACGCGCTCGGCAAAGCGCGAGGCTTCGACCAGTTCTTCCGCGAGCCGCAACGGCGGTTCGGAATAGAATACGTTGCTCGTGTGCCAGAGCTTACCGGCCTGTTCGCTGAGCGCTGTGACGAGATCGGGATCGCAATGGCCGAGCCCGCACACGGCGATGCCCGCGCCGAAATCGACGTACTCTTTACCGTCGCGATCCCACACGCGCGAACCTTGACCGCGTTCGAGAATCGTCTCGCGCGGCTTGTAGATCGGGACGTAGTAGCGTTTGCCTGCGGCGAGCAGGTCGGCGGTGGTGGGCATGCGAAACTCGAGTGTTGTCGACAGGAACGACGGGGTGCGCGAGGCTACCACGTCCCCACGTTCGGCATCGACGCCCACGGCTCCTGCGGCGGCAGGTGGCCGTCCTGCAGCAGCTCAACTGAGATCAAATCGGGCGAACGCACGAAGGCCATGTGGCCGTCGCGCGGCGGGCGGTTGATCGTCACACCCATCGCCTGCAGGTGCGCGCAAGTGGCGTAGATGTCGTCGACGCGGAAGGCGAGGTGGCCGAAGTTGCGTGCACTGCCGTAGTCCTCGGTCTTGCCGTCGGCGTCGGGCCAGTTGTAGGTCAGTTCGATCTCGGCGTCGAGCGATTCCTTCGCGGCGAGGAAGACGAGAGTGAAGCGGCCCTTCTCGTTTTCCACGCGGCGCGTCTCGATGAGGCCGAGGCCGGCGCAGAAAAATTTCAGCGAGGCGTCGAGATCGCGGACACGGATCATCGTATGCAGATATTTCATGGTGCGTTCTCCTTTGCGATCGTCCGTGATCGCGAGATCAAAAGCGGGCATCCTGTCCGCGCTGTTCAATTCAATCCAGAAACAGATCAGGCAGCAGCGGTTTCGACGGATCGACCGTGTAGGCAGAGAAATCGGTGACGCCGGCGGCGCGCAGCACGTCGTCGTCGATGAAGAACTTGCCGGTCGCCTCGCGCGCGGGGCGCGTGAGGATGGCATGCGCCGCATCGGCCATGATCGCCGGCTTACGGCCGTTGCCGGCATCGACGCCCGGGATCATGTTGAGCGCATCCGTCGCGATCAGCGTGCGCGGCCACAGCGCATTGATCGCGACACCCTTGTCGGCGAACTCGGCGGCAAGCCCGAGCGTAACGAAGCTCATCCCCATCTTCGCCAACGTGTAACCGGTGTGCGGCGCCCACCATTTGGGATCAAGCGACGGGGGCGGCGCCAAGGTAAGAATGTGCGGGTTAGCCGACTCGAACAGATGCGGCAGGCACGCCTGCGCGCAGAGGAAGGTGCCGCGCGAGTTGACCTCGCTCATCAGATCGAAGCGCTTCATCGGCGTGTCGAGCGCGCCGCGCAGCCAGATTGCACTGGCGTTATTGACGAGCACGTCGATGCCGCCGAAACGCGCGACGGTGGTTTCGACTGCGGTACGCACCTCGCTCTCCTCGCGGATGTCGCAGCGGATCGCAAGGCCCTTGCCACCGGCTGCGTCGACCGCGGCGGCGGCGCTGTGGATCGTGCCGGGAAGCTTGGGGTTCGGCACGTCCGATTTGGCCGCGATGACCACGTTCGCGCCATCGCGCGCAGCGCGTAGCGCGATCGCGAGGCCGATGCCGCGTGAGGCGCCGGTGATGAACAGCGTCTTGCCCTGCAGTGAGCCCATGTCGGTCCCGATCGATGACGAAGCGTCGCAGTGAATGATGCATCAGCAGCGGCGGGCGCTCCAGCATCGGCGGTGCGCATGCCGGTTGCGCCGCTCGGGCAAACCGATACGCTGGCTGCCTGGTGCCGCTATACGTTCTGCTCGGTGCGCTGCAGATTCTGCGGGTGCTGAGCGGCGCCGTCCTTGTCAGGGTCGCCCCTGCCGTAGCCAGCCCCGGGTCGGCCGTGCTTTTCAGCCCGGGACTGGCGGCGGTGCTGTTTGATCGGCACGGGTTGACGCATCGAACGTGACTCAACCCGACTGGAAGCGCGGCAGCGCGTGCATGAGCTGAGCCAGCCTTTCGATCGGATCGACCGTCTGCAACAACATTTGCTGCTCGCGGTTCTCGAGCGGCAGCAGCTCGGCGAGACGGAAGCCGATCCAGCTCGCGTCGTTGAAGTTCGCGCGCGGCGCATTTGCATGCGTGCCGCCTATTTTCTCGAGCAGGCGCTCAAGGATCGTTGCGAGCAAATGGAATTCGACGGGTACTTCGACGCGGGCCTCGTCCGGCCACAACTCGACCTCGCCATGCGCAAGGCCGCTGTCGCGAACGCGCGAATGCGCCAGACGAAAGCGCCGGCTGCCTTGCGCGCGGATGCCGAGCAGGCCATCGGGCGTGGTGGAGAAATCGACGATGTGCGCCAGCGTGCCGATCGCCGCGGGCGTGGCGGGCTCGCCGGCTTCGGTACCGGAAAGGATCAGGCAAATCCCGAACGGCGAGTTCGTGCGCGCGCAGTCGCGCACCATGTCCAGATATCGCGGCTCGAATATGCGCAGACCGACTTCCCCACCCGGGAACAGTACGCTGTTGAGTGGAAACAGCGGGATATCGGTCGTATGTCTGGAGCTCACCGCCGCAGTATAGGTCCGTTGACCGCAGAGCGGATGGCGGCGCCGCCGCCGCGTCCGCCGCCGTCATTCGCGGCGCTGCAGCTCGATGCGCGTGCGCTTGCCGCGCAGATTGAAATCGAGCTGCAAGCGGGCGCCGTTGCGCTCGATGCCTACCGGCAACAATGCGCGTCGCGCGCCGACGTTCATGATCGCCGCGGCGCAAGGCTCGCCTTCGGACATCGCGCGGATACGTGTCTTGCCGAACTCGCCGCGCAGCGCGCAGGCCTCGAGCGAAAGCCAGCCTTGGGCATCAAATACCGCTGCGGAAGGCGTGGTGATTTGCTTGAACTGAAAATAGGGAATCAGCGACGAGCTGCCGTCATGCTCCGTGCGCGATTGCATTGCCCACGTCTGTTCGTAGGTGGACTCGGCGTCGGTCTGCAGGTGCACGTGCCAAAGCGCGAAATCGTTTTGCGGCGTGGGTTCGATCGTCAGCGTGACCTGGGGAATGGCGGAGTCCACGTCGCGCGGCGACTTGGCAGCCTGATCGCGGTTGTCGTAGCGGCCCAGTTCGACAAGGGCTGCCGCGTTGGCGCCTGAAACGGCGAACAGAACCCATAGAGCGAATCGCATCATCGCGCGTACTCCTCCGGTGTTTGGGTAACTCGACGGTACAAGTACGTCATGCGCCAGTCCACTTCGTTACGGGTGTTGCGGAAGCGGGGCAATTTGTCCGTGGTCCAGCGACGTTCATCGGAGCCCGGGCGGATTCATAAACCAATTGCAACGACGCGCCGCCGGAAAGCAGAAGTGATAGTCTTGCGCGTCAGACCGGATTGTTCCGGGAAGTGCGGTTTGGATGAGCAATGCCTAATCTACGGCTCAAGCAGACCGACGCACTGAAGTTGGGGTAGCATGTAACGGCCGCCCAGCTCAAGCGTCAACGAGAGCCGCCCTGTTTGAACCGTTGAACCTTGCATTTTGTGCGACGCCTGTTCACGCTATTATCTAGATCATCGTCTCCTATCTAACTTAAACATCACCGTGGGGAAAATCATGGCTACCAAGAAAGCTTCCAAAAAAGCAGCGGCGAAACCCGCCACGAAGCCGGCCGCAGCCAAGCCGATCAAGCAGGCTCTCGGCAAATCCGGATTGGTCGAATACATCGCCAACTCGTCTGCTGTCATGGCCAAGGATGTCCGCGCCGTACTGGCCGCGCTTGAAGGCGCGGTGGTCGGTTCAGTCAACAAGAACGGTGCACGCACGTTTACCCTGCCGGGCCTGTTCAAAGTTACCGTCGCCAGCATTCCCGCGAAGCCAAAGCGCAAGGGCATCAATCCGTTCACCAAGCAGGAACAGTGGTTTGCCGCGAAGCCCGCTTCGGTCCGGGTGAAAGTGCGCCCGCTGAAGAAGCTCAAAGACGCTGCTTCGTGATTCTCGGCTGAGATCTATGCCCAATATAGGTGTTCTCCTGAAGGACGAAATCTCGCGTCTTTGCCGACGCGAGATCCGCAAGACGGTAGCGAGCGTAAAGAAGGCGTCGGCCGCTTACCGGCGTGATATCGCCTCGCTCAAGCGACAAGTTGCAGCGCTGCAGAAGAAGTCAGCTTCGCTCGAGAAGCGAACGAATGTCGCAGCAAGAGACAGCAATCCTCGAACCTTGCCCGATCGTCCCGTCAGGTTCGTAGCGAAAGGGCTGCGTTCGCTGCGTTTGCGGCTGGGCCTGTCCGCGGCGCAACTGGCTTTGCTGCTCGACGTCAGCGAGCAGTCGATCTACAACTGGGAAACGAAAAAGGCCACGCCGCGGAAAGAACAGCTCGCGGCGATCATTGCGATGCGCGGTATTGGAAAGCGTGAAGCGCAAGAGCGGCTAGATGCAATCAAAGCGTCGCGCTCGCCGCGTGCCAAGAAGAAGAGCGCAGCTTAGAACAAGCCATTCTCGAATGGTTGTCGCTCCGAATTGCCCGGCGAAGAAATGACTGTTTCTTCTCCACAGGTTGCTTGCGCTCAAAAACATTGCCTCCCAACACTTTGTGTCCACTCCTCTCTATCCGCGAAGAGTGACGTTGAAGATGGAGCGCCGAACACCGCGCAGCGGCGATAGGCCTCCGCGTTGGTCCCCGGGGCGAGCATGGTCAGATCCGATGGCAAGACTCCACGCAAGTTGGTGTAGTTGCCGCGAATTCTCGATCATCGACATGCCGTGTCCTCGACATCCAGGCGGCGCTGCCTTTATTGCTTCGGCGAGCTCTAGGAATTGTCAAAATCAGCTGGGAAAATCTCGTTCGAATTGCCGCAAGCATGCAGTTCACGCACGAGCATGAGTCATGCCGACTTGCGCCCCGTTGCCAACGGATCGAAAATCGCCAAAGTCCATGAAGATGACGGATCGACGCAGGGCGATCGGGATATCGGAAGACCAAAATTCAAAACTTGAACAATCCGCCAGGAACGAGCACCCATGTCTATTTCGAAGTGGAAATCTCTTAGTGTTCTTGCCGTCTCGATGGCACTGACGTCGCCCATGGCCTCGGCGGCGGACGCGCCGCTTACGACCCAGATCGTCGATGCGTTCAATAAGATTTACGGTTCCCACCCCGGATTTCGCGCAAATCACGCAAAAGGCGTTGTGGTCCAGGGAACGTTCAAGGCGACACCGGAAGCCGCAAAGCTCAGCCGGGCGGCCATCTTCAACGGCAGCGTGATCCCGGTGACGGTGCGCTTTTCGGATTCAGGGGGATTGCCCACGGTAGCAGACGGTTCGCCTGGGGCTAACCCTCACGGCATGGCCATCAAGTATCACCTGCCCGGTGGCTCCAGCACCGACATGGTGATCAACTCGCTCAAGTTCTTTCCGGTGGCCTCCGGCGAAGAGTTCCGCGATTTGCTCGTTGCGATCGGCGAAAGCGCGCCAGAGAGCCCAAAGCCGACGAAGCTGGATCAGTTCAAAGCCAGCCACCCTGCGGTAGACAAGGCGTTCGCGACGGTGGCTACTCCCTCCAGTTTCGCGGACGAAGAGTACTACGGTATCGACGCCTTCCTGCTGGTCGACAAGGCGGGACATAAACAAGCGGTGCGCTATCAGATGGTGCCCGAACAGGTCGTGCACCTCAAACCCGAAGAAGCCTCCAAGAAGTCTCCGGACTTCCTCGTGGACGACCTGCCCCAGCGAATCGCTCGAAAGCAAGTGGTGTTTCATCTGAAAGCGCAACTGGCCAGCGCCGACGACCAAACCAAGGATCCCAGCCAACCCTGGCCCGATACCCGCAAAGTCGTCGAACTGGGCACCTTGACCTTGGACAAGCCCGTGGCGGACAGCACGGAGGCGCAAAAGAAACTCTTGTTCATGCCAACGGCACTCACGGATGGCATCGAGTTGTCCGACGACACTCTGCCCGTGGTTCGCACCGGAGCGTACGCCGTGTCGTTCTCACGCCGCAGTCAATGAGAAGTTGAACATCGAAGAAATGCAGCCGCTGCCTGTCGGCGGCCGCACCTGGAGAGACCAGCTTCGGATCGGCGGTCATGGACGCTGGAGCGGCGAATTGCCGTGCTTCGAAGCACGGCCTAGCAGTCAGTGAAATTTCTTGCCGCGCGCGAGCATATCGATAATCAGCTTTATGCGCTTGAGCTTTGTCTCTGAGCGCTTTGCTGTTTGCAACCGATAGGCAATCGAATACAGGTTGGCCTTGTTGAGCGTCGCGTAGAACTGCTTTGCCTTGGGGTTACGTGCGAGCTCTTTGACGAACTCCGCAGGCACCGTTGCGTTAGCGGAGGAATCGTACGCCGTGGCCCAGCGCCCGTCGGCTTTGGCTGCTTCCACCTCCTTGAGACCAGCGGGCGTCATTTGGCCCTCCTGGATAAGCCGATCCACATGCGTAACATTTCTCTTCGACCAACCGCTTTTCACTCCTCGCCGAGTGAATTTTTGCACCCAGGAGTTTGCATCAAGCGCCAGCTTTTGCCCGTCTATCCAACCGAAACATAGCGCCTGGTCAAGCGCCTCGGCATATGTGACCGATGGAACACCAGAGCCCTTCTTGAAAATTCGCAGGAGCAGAACACCGGCTCGGGCGTGCTCCTTCGCCATCCATGCGCGAAGTTCTTTTGATGATCGAAAACTCCGTGGTTCCGGCAGAGCACGGGAAGCTAATTTGCCCATAAGTGGTTCAACTCGGGTTCGTGCCAGTCAATCGTCTGCAAGCGCTTGATGTCCACTGAGCGTGTGCCCTTTGGGCAGTTCGCGACGTTAGTCGCGACCTTATCCAGTTTTCAACGGCCCGGCGACCTTGTAAGTACTGAGGATGATGCCGGACGGCAGGGCTTGCGTGCTGATGAGCTCGAATGCACGGGCCGGGGTTCCCGCAGCAAAAAAGCGTTTACCGGTGCCCAACAGGACTGGATTTACGGCCAGCACGACTTCATCTGCAAGCCCATGTTCGAGCAGGATTGAAGTCAGCGTGCTGCTACCCGAGAGGATGAGATCCGGGCCGTCCTGCGACTTGATGCGGCAAACTTCTTCAACGAAGTCCGGTCCAAGGCCCTCATGCGGACCCCATTCCAGACTTTCCGGACGATGAGTAGCGACATATTTTCTTGCGGCGTTGAGGCGGTCCGCGAACGGACTGCTCGGAGCCTTCGGCCAGAAGCCTGACCAGCTATCGTAGGTGCGCCGGCCAAGCAGCAGGTCAAAGCGCTCGCCATATATGGCGAGCATTATGTCTCGACCCGCCGGGGTCCGGTAGGGTACGGTCCAATCGGCGTAAGGGAAATCGCCGTCCTCGCTAGAAACCTGGATCACTCCATCCAGCGAGATGTGTTCGATGATTCTGAGCTTTCTCATTCGAATCTCCGTGTCTTCGGGTGAGGCATTTTGCAGCCGATATACAAGCGGCTCGGCCTACAACCACACGACGAACCACTGTCGTGATTTTCGACAACACGAGATGAGAACGATCCGGGGTGCCCGAGGCGGTTGCCGCGGCGCTACGTCGACATGGACGAGAGGGCGGCCACGAAGCGCCGCGGCGCGTTCTCGAAGCCGCCGTTCGACATGAAGACGACGTGGTCGCCCGGCTGCGCCTGCTCGCGCAGCGCGGCGATCAGTGCGTCGACCGTCGGTGCGGTGCGACCGCGACCGTCGAGCGCGCTGGTGACTTTGTGCGCATCCCACGGCAGTTCGGCGCGTTGCAGGAATACGACCGCATCGGCATCGGCGAGGCTCGGTGCGAGTTCGGCGGCATGCGCACCAAGGCGCATCGAGTTTGAGCGCGGCTCCATGCCGACGAGGATGCGTGCCTTGCCGATCTTTGCGCGCAGGCCGGCGAGCGTGGTCGCGATCGCGGTCGGGTGATGGGCGAAGTCGTCGTATACTTTTATACTGCGCGCTTCGCCGACCAGTTCCATGCGCCGCTTGGCACTGCGGAAATCGGCGAGGCTCGCGATCGCCTTTTCGATATCGACGCCGCCCGCCTCGGCCGCGGCGAGCGCGCCGAGCGCGTTGCTCACGTTGTGCCGGCCGATCAGGCTCCAGCGCGCGACGCCAAGTTCCTTGCCTTCGCGCAGTACGGCGAATTCGCTGCCGTCAGTCGCGATCAGGCGCGCGCGCCAGTCGCCCGCATCGATGCCGAACGTCGTAATCGGCGACCATGTGCCCATCGTCAGCACTTCAGCCAGATGCTTGTCCTCGGCATTTACGATCAGGCGGCCGTTGCCCGGCACGATACGCACGAGATGGTGGAACTGGCGCTGGATCGCGGCTACATCGGGAAAGATGTCGGCATGATCGAACTCAAGGTTGTTGAGGATCGCGATCTGCGCGTGGTAGTGGACGAACTTCGAACGCTTGTCGAAGAACGCGGTGTCGTATTCGTCGGCTTCGATGACGAAGTCCTCGTTCGCGCCCAGCCGGGCCGACACGTCGAAATTCTCCGGTACGCCGCCGACGAGGAAGCCTGGCTTGCGGCCGCAGGCTTCGAGGATCCAGGCAAGCATCGCCGTCGTCGTCGTCTTGCCGTGCGTGCCGGCGACCGCAAACACGCGGCGCTCGCGCAGCAGCGCATCGCCGATCCACTGCGGGCCGGAGGCATAGGGCAGGCGCGCGTTCAGCAGGTATTCGATCGCCGGATTGCCGCGCGACAAGGCGTTGCCGACGACGACGAGATCCGGCTTCCGCGCGGAGTCGTCGCTGCCGAGATGTTCGGCGCGATAACCCTGCCTGAGCGCGATGCCGAGCGCGGCGAGCTGATCGCTCATCGGCGGATAGATGTTCGCATCCGAACCTTCGACCTCGTGACCAAGTTCGCGGGCGAGTGCAGCGACGCCGCCCATGAACGTCCCCGCAATCCCCAGGATATGGAGTTTCATGCGCTTTTATTGAGAAGTCCGGCCATGGATGGCCGGTTTTTGATCTTGGCGTTCAAGGACGAACGCATGGCTACGTTCCTGCGATCAGGCTCAGCAGCAGCGACAGCAGCGCGATCCAGCCGAAGATCACCGCAATGCCGCCGGCCAGAGTCAGGTTCAAGCTGTGGCGCAGCACATTCGCCACTGCAGCCAGCTGCCAGATGCCGAGCGCGAAAATCAGCGGGAACAACATCATCTGCGTCGGCGTAACCTGCTCGGGCACGAGGCGGCCCGCTTCGATCGGAAACTTGCCGAACGCAAGCGCGACTGGAATGTTGATCAATGTGAAGATCAGGTTGCAGCCGACGAGGCCGCTGCCCGCCTGCACGAAGCGGCTGCCGAGACCGCGCATGCGCAACGCCAGGCGCAGCGCCGCGAGTACCAGCAGCGTCTCGATCAGTGTCGAAAGAAAAGATTCGCCGAGACCGATCGGAGCGGGAATCGTGCGTGCGACGGCTTGCACGACGACGCAGGCGACGATCAGCACTGCGAGCAGTTGAGTTGAATACGGCAGGTCCTGCGGCCCGCGGCGCAACAGGACGAGATCGCGGAAGATTTCTACAACAGGAGGCATGAAAGCGAAGGCTGGCGTCGTCTTGAAACGGCTTGCCAGTGTATCAGCTTGGCTTCACCCTTCATCCGACTCGCGTCGGATCGCGTCCCAGTTTCAGCGCGGCAGCACCGCCAAAATCCGCTGAAACACCTCCTGCACTTCGCCCACGCCGTCGACGGCCTTGAGCTTGCCGATCTGGCCGAAGTGGTCGGCGGACCGGCGCGGTCTGTGCGCGGTAGACTTCGAGGCGCTTGCGCACAACGGCGGGATCGTCGTCGGCGCGGTGTTCGGCGGCGAAGCGGATCTCGCAGCGCGCGAGAATGGCGCTGTCGGGCACGTCGAGCTTGATCGCCACGTCGAGCGGCTGGCCGATGCGCGCGAGCAGGTCTTCGAGTGCGGCGCACTGGGCGAGGTTGCGCGGATAGCCGTCGAGGATGAAGCCGCCCTTCGCGTCAGGCTGGGTGATGCGCTCTTCGAGCATGCCGAGCACGATGTCGTCGGAGACCAACTGGCCCGCGTCCATTACCGCCTTGGCTTTGATGCCGAGCGGCGTGCCGGCCTTGACCGCGGCGCGCAGGAGGTCGCCAGTGGAGATATGCGGTATGCCGAGTTCGTTCTTGAGCAGGGTGGCCTGGGTGCCCTTGCCCGATCCATTCGGGCCGAAGAAAACGATGCGCATATCTGATTCCGTGAGGACGCGGCGGTGGGTGCAATGCAAACTGCGACAGGCTAACCTAGCGGCAGTGCGTCAACGAGTCAACGAGACCTTTTACCATTGAGGATCGCATGAGCAAGAAGCAGGGCAAGGCGAGCAAAGGCGCGCTGTTCTACGCGCAGTCGGGCGGGGTGACCGCGGTGATCAACGCCAGCGCCTGCGGCGTGATCGAAACCTGCCGCAAACACGGCGTGCCGGTGTATGCCGGGCGCAATGGCATTCTCGGCGCGCTGCGCGAGGAGCTGATCGACGTGGCCAAGGAAGACCGCAGCGCGATTGCGGCATTACGCCACACCCCGGGCGGCGCATTTGGCTCGTGCCGGTTCAAGCTCAAGTCGATCGAGGCCGACCGGCCGCGCTACGAGCGCCTGATCGAAGTCTGCCGCGCGCACGACATCCGCTACTTCCTCTACAACGGCGGCAACGACTCGGCCGACACTTCGTTGAAGATTTCCAAGCTCAGCGCCGAGCTCGGCTATGACCTCAAAGTCGTCGGCGTGCCGAAGACGGTGGACAACGACCTGCCGGTGACCGATTCCTGTCCCGGCTTCGGCTCGGTGGCGAAGTACACGGCAGTATCGATCGCCGAGGCCAGTCTCGATGTCGAGTCGATGAGCGAATCGTCGACCAAGGTGTTCGTCATGGAAGTCATGGGCCGCCACGCGGGCTGGATCGCGGCGGCCGCGGGCCTCGCCGCGCAAGGCAAAGACGCGCCGCCGCACGTGATCCTGTTTCCCGAGGTGCCGTTCGAGCAGGACAAGTTCCTCGCGCGCGTAAAAGAAGTCGTGGCCAAGGTCGGCTATTGCTCGGTCATCGTGTCCGAAGGCGTGAAGACTCCGGACGGCAGGTTCCTCACCGACTCGGGTGTGGTCGACGCGTTCGGTCACACCCAGCTCGGCGGCGGCGCGGCGCCGATCATCGCCGGACTGGTCAAGGACAGGCTCGGTTTCAAGATCCATTGGGGAGTGCCGGACTACCTGCAGCGCTCGGCGCGACATATCGCTTCGAAGTCCGACGTCGAGCAGGCCTATGCGGTCGGCAAGGCTGCCGTCGAGTACGCGCTGGCCGGCAAGAACGCGGTGATGCCGGTGATCAAGCGCATCTCATCGACGCCGTTCAAGTGGAAGATCGAGGCCGCGCCGATCACGAAGATCGCCAACATTGAGAAGAAGCTGCCGCCAAACTACATCAGCAAGGACGGTTTCCACATCACCGCCGCCGCGCGCAATTACTTCGAGCCGCTGATCCGCGGCGAAGCCGCGCCGCCGTACGATGCAAGGACCGGCCTGCCCAAGTACGCACGTCTCAAGCGCGTGCTGCTGAAGAAGAAGCTGCCGAAATACGAGATCGCGGATAAATAGCGGATTTTCGCGTACGAAACCCCCTCGCTGTCATTCCTACTTTCGCGGGAGTGTCGGCTGTCAGAGCACTCTCGAACGGCGGCACGGCAAGACATGCTTCACATTCCCGACAACGAGCTGATCGAAACCTTCGTTCGTGCCTCGGGCCCGGGCGGGCAGAACGTCAACAAGGTCGCCTCGGCGGTCGAGTTGCGCTTCGATGTGGTCAATTCGCCGTCGCTGTCGGAGGCGTTGCGTGCGCGCGTGCTCGCGCGGCGCGATCGCCGCTTGACCGCCGACGGCGTGCTCGTGATCCAGGCCAACCGTTTCCGCGACCAGGCGAAGAACCGCGAGGACGCGCGCGCACGCCTTGCCGAAATTCTGCAAGCTGCGGCGCATGTGCCGAAGAAACGTATCGCGACCAAGCCGACGCGCGCATCCAAGGAACGCCGCCTCGATGCCAAGCGGCAACGCAGCACGCACAAGCAGCAACGCGCGAAACGCAACTGGAGCGAAGATTGAGCGAGGGTACCAACGCGTCGATTTTCCCGGGCGTGCCGCCGCAGGCGCCGCATTTTTCGCCTTCGTTGCTGGGCTGGGTGTGCCGAGGGCTGCTGCGCCTGACCGGCTGGCGCATCGCCGGCCGGCTGCCGGACGTGCCCAAGCTCGTCATCATCGGCGCGCCGCATTCGTCCAACTGGGACGGCGTCTGGGCGCTTGCGTTCAAGGTCGCGTTGCGCCTGGACATCCATTTCATCATCAAGCACGACTACACCAAGGGCCTGCTTGGTCCTCTGGTGCGCGGCCTCGGCGGCATCGGCATCGATCGCAAGGCGGCGCATGACGTGGTGACGCAGATGCGCCAGCAGTTCGCCGCTCGCGACAAGCTCTGGCTCGGCATCACGCCCGAAGGTACGCGCAAGAAAGTCAAAAAGTGGAAAAGTGGATTTTGGCACATCGCGCGTGCAGCGAACGTACCGGTGCAATTGCTCTACTTTCACTATCCGGAAAAGACGATCGGCCTGGGACCGTTGATCGAGCTGAGCGACGACCTCGACGCCGACATGGCGCGCATCCGCGAATACTACGTGCCGTTCCAGGGCAAGAACCGCGGCACGGTGTGAGCGGACTGCAATCTCAGCTCAGCGGTTCGCCACGGTAACGGGCGAGTAATTCGGGTTCCTGACGATGTTGCAGATCGATCAAGGTCTGCCGCGCCGCGCCGCCGATGCGGCGGCGCAAGTCCGGATCGGCGCGCAGGCGCTCTATGACTTCGTAGGCTTCGGCTTCGCTGGAAACTAGAAACCCGTTTTCGCCATGCGCAATCAACTCCGCGCAGCCGCAGTGTTCGGGGAACACGACGACCGGTACTTCCATCGCCATCGCTTCGAGGATCACCGCTCCGCCGGTTTCCACCCACAGCGGATGCTTGCGGTAGACGAAGACGTCGAGTGTCTGCAGAAAATCTCGCGCATCGAGCACGCCGGTATCGATCCATTCCGGCGTTGCGCCCGCATCGCGCGCAAAGGCAGGCGCGATCACTGATCCGCCGACGATCTTCACCCGATGGCCGAAGCCGAGCAACTTGCGGAAGAACGCGGCGTCGTTCGGATGGAATTTCCACGCGTACGCGCGCCCGTGTCGGCCGATAGTCAGACCCGATGTGGATTCAGAATGGGGCTGCCGCCGCAAGAAATGCACGAGGTCGACGGGTGAGTATTCGACCGTGCCCGGAAGATCGAGCAGGTCGCGGAACATCTTCGATGGAAAGGTGAGCTGTACCGAGGGGTGCGAGGGATTGTCTTCAATTTCCTGCAGACGCCGCACGACGTTCTGGTTTTGGCCGACGAGGTTGTGGCAGATGACGACGCGCTCGAAGCGATTCTCCTGCAGCCAGTTGCTGCAGGGGAAAAACGTGCCGATTAGCACGAGGGTGCCGTTCGCCGGCGCGGACCTGGGCGAGATCACGCGGATATCCGCCGCGCGCGAATGCGTCGGGTGTGCGGACGTCGTCGACCAGAGTGTGGTCGGCGCATAGGCCGACAGGAGGCGCTGCAGGTTGAGCGCACGGCGTTCGCTGCCGCCGATATTTTCCAGATTGCAGACGATGTGGATGGATGAGTTTGCAGCTGGCGGTTGGCCCAGTGCACTCGCGTTGATGCGTTCGAGATGGGTGCGGATGTTGTGGCTCTCGGTCCGCCAGATCGCGGGCAGATCGATGCGGTAGCGGCATTCCATCAGCAATTCCTTTGCTTCGGAATGCTGGGGGTCAAGTTCGTTGGCGCGCTGCGCTGCGGCCAGAGCAGCATCGAGTTCGTGTACGTCGAGTAACATTTCGGTCGCGATGATCGCTTCCTGCAAAGTGGCGATCTGCGCGGGTCGCAATGCGGTCAGTATTTGCTTGCCGCGCTCCCCCTCGCCGGCTTCGAGCAGGGCGACCGCACGCGCAAGGATGTCGCGTTGCGAGAGACCGAAGTCAAAATTCGCGCGCAGGTTCATGACACCCGCCCGACGGTGATTCGATTCTGGCGTGCCGACGGCCCATGCCCGGTACGGGCTCTGGGGAATTCCGCGGTAAGTACTAGCGGGTGTACAACGGTGGCACGGGATGGTTGCGGTGCAGAGCCAGGCTCGTCTGCAACGTACGACGTCACCGCGCCGCCGCGTAGCGGCAGCGAACAGAAAAAGAAACTCAAGAATCCCCCTTAACGATCGCAGCGTTCCTCGCCGTACGAACGTCCCTTAAGTATTATGCGATCAACATCACCTTTTATTTTGTGAAGTAGAGCACATTTCCCTCTGTCGCTCAGCGGCGCAGGGACCGCATCGGGTCTTCGCGAACTGCCCTTTTTACGCAGCGATCGCGGCCGGCCGATTATTGCGCCAGGCGTCAAGCAGTTGCTCGCGTTTCGCCGCCGCCGCAGCGAAATTCGCTTCCTTGATGTGGCCGTAGCCGCGGATGATTTCCGGAATCGCAGCGATGTCGACGGCGAGCTTCAAGTTGTTGCGGTCGAGCTTCGACAGCAGTTCGTCGACCGTCGCGAAATATTCGGCGATCAACTGACGCTCCATCTTGCGCTCGGCGGTCTTGCCGAAAACGTCGAGCGCACCGCCGCGCAGGCGCTTGAACTTGGCCAGCAGCTTGAACGCGCGGAACATCCACGGACCGAACTCGCGCTTGACCAAATGGCCGTCAGAGTCCTTCTTGGCGAAGGTCGGCGGGGCGAGATTGAAGTGGATCTTGTAGTCGCCGTCGAAGACGTTCTTGATCTGCTGCTCGAACTCGCCGCTCGTGTACAGGCGCGCGACTTCGTACTCGTCCTTGTAAGCCATGAGCTTGAACGCGTAGCGTGCGACCGCCTCGGTCAGCGCGGTTTGGCCCGGTGCCTTCGCCTGCTCGGCACTGCGCACCTTGTCGACGAGCGCCTTGTACTTCGCTGCGTAGGTCGCGTCCTGGTAGTCGGTGAGGAAGGCGACACGGCGGGAGATCTCCTCGTCGAGCGTGCGGCTGATCTTCACGTCATCCATTGGTGCGGCGAACGCCGTCGCCGCCGCGGGCGCTTGCATGCCATTGGCCGCTTCCTTGACCTTGGCCATGTCGACCGCGGCCAGACGACCCCAGTTGAACGCGCTCTTGTTCATTTCGATCGCGGCGCCGTTGAGTTCGATCGCACGCATCAGCGCGGCTTCGGAGATCGGCACCCAGCCCTTCTGCCAGGCGTAGCCGAGCATGAACAGATTGCTCGCGATCGAATCGCCGAGCAGCTTGGTCGCGAGATCGGTCGCGTCGACGAGTTCGGGCTCGTCGCCGTCGAGCGCGGTGCCGACGGCTTTGACGATCTGCAGCGCCGGGAACTGCATGTCCGGCTTGGTCGTGAACGTGCCGGGCATCGCCTCGTAGGTGTTGAGCACGACATGCGAGCGCTTGGCGCGGATCTTCGATAGAGCCCAGTAGTCGTTGACCACGACCATGTCACAGCCGAGGACGAGATCGGCCTCGCCCGCGGCGATGCGCACGGCATGAATGTCGGCCGGCGTCTTCGCGATACGCAGATGGCAGGTCACCGCACCGCCCTTCTGCGCGAGACCGGTCTGGTCGAGCACGGTCGCGCCCTTCGATTCCAGATGCGCGGCCATGCCGATCAGTGCGCCGATCGTGACGACACCGGTACCGCCGATGCCGGTGACGAGGATGTTCCAAGGCTGGGCGAGGTCGCTGGCGAAGCTCGGTTGCGGCAATGTGGAGAAGTCCACTTTGCCACTTCCGGGTTTGCGCTTCTTCAAACCGCCGCCGTGGATGGTGACGAAGCTCGGGCAGAAGCCCTTCACGCAGGAATAGTCCTTGTTGCAGTTCGACTGGTCGATCTCGCGCTTGCGCCCGTATTCGGTTTCCTTCGGCAGCACGGAAACGCAGAACGATTTCTCGCCGCAGTCGCCGCAGCCTTCGCAAACGAGCGAGTTGATGAAGACGCGTTTCTTCGGGTCTTCGAGCTTGCCGCGCTTGCGTCGGCGACGTTTCTCGGTCGCGCAGGTCTGATCGTAAATCAGCACCGACACGCCGGGCACTTCGCGCAAGCGCTTGGACACGGCATCGAACTCGGCACGATCGAAGAACTCGACGTCACGCGGGAACAGTTCGCGCTTCGACCACTTCTCGATCTCGTCGCTCATCACCACGATCGTCTGTACGCCTTCGGCGCGCATCTGGTTGGCGATGCCTGGCACGGTCAATGTGCCGTCGACCGGCTGGCCGCCGGTCATCGCGACTGCATCGTTGTAGAGAATCTTGTAGGTGATGTTGACCTTGGCCGCGATCGCCTGGCGTATCGCCAGCGAGCCCGAGTGGAAATAGGTGCCGTCGCCGAGGTTCTGGAACACGTGCTGGGTTTCGGTGAACGGCGCCTGGCCGCACCAGGTCGCGCCTTCGCCGCCCATCTGGGTGAACGTGTCGGTGCGGCGGTCCATCCAGGTGACCATGTAATGGCAGCCGATGCCACCGAGCGCGCGCGAGCCTTCGGGCACCGCGGTCGAGGTGTTGTGCGGGCAGCCGGAACAATAATGCGCGGCGCGCGGGAAATTTGCGCGCGGCAGGGTCAGTTCTTGTTCCTTCGCCTCGATCCAGGCGACGCGCGATTTGATCGTGTCGTTGCTGAAGAAACGCGACAGGCGCTTGGCGATCACGAGTGCGATCATCGCCGGCGTCAGCTCGGACGTGGATGGCAGGATCCAGTTGCCTTCCTCGTCGTACTTGCCGACCACGCTCGGCCGCGTCGGCCAGTTGTACATGTATTCCTTCATCTGCGATTCGATGAAGGAGCGCTTCTCTTCGGCGACGATGATGTCTTCGAGGCCGTTGGCGAACTCGCGAATGCCAACCGGCTCGAGCGGCCAGGTCATGCCGACCTTGTACACGCGGATACCGACGTCGGCGGCCATTTTCTCGTCGATGCCGAGATATTCGAGCGCCTGCAGCACGTCGAGATAGCTCTTGCCCGTGGTGACGATGCCGAGGCGTGCCCGCGGCGAATCGATGACGACACGGTCGATCTTGTTCGCGCGCGCAAACGCCTGCGAGGCCTGCACGGCGTACTGGTGCAGGCGCATTTCCTGGTTGAGCGGCGGATCGGGCCAGCGGATGCTGAGGCCACCGGGCGGCATCGTGAAATCGGTCGGAATCACGATGTCGAGCTGATGCGGATTGACGTTGACGCTGGCCGAGGATTCCACCGTCTCAGCGATCGTCTTGAAGCCGACCCAGCGCCCGGTGTAGCGCGACATCGCCCAGCCGAGCAGGCCCATGTCGAGGATGTCCTGCACGCCGGCCGGATTCAAGATCGGCATCATCGCGCTGACGAATTCGAGTTCCGAACCGTGTGGCAGCGTCGACGAGCGGCAGGCATGATCGTCCGCGGCCAAAGCGAGCACGCCACCGTTCTTCGAGGTGCCCGCGGCATTGCCGTGCTTGAACACGTCGCCCGAGCGGTCCACGCCCGGGCCCTTGCCGTACCACATCGCGAACACGCCGTCGTACTTCGCGCCGGGGAACAGATTGGCCTGCTGCGTACCCCAGACCATCGTCGCGCCGAGGTCCTCGTTGAGGCCGGGCTGGAATTCGATATTCGACGACTTGAGGTGTTTCTTCGCCTTCCACAGCTCGAGGTCGAAACCGCCGAGCGGTGAACCGCGATAGCCGGAAATGAAACCGGCGGTGTTGAGGCCGGCGGCACGGTCGCGCATCTGCTGCATCAGCGGCAGGCGGACGAGCGCCTGTACGCCGGAAAGGTAGATGCGGCCCTCCTTGCGCGTGTATTTGTCCTCGAGCGTGTAGCCGAGGTCCAACTGCGTTGCGGGAACAGACATGACAGCCATGCTCGCGTTAGAGTCAATGCTCGATTTTAGCATCGGCTCCGTGCGGGGCTGTGGAATGTTGTGCGGGCGAACGGCGGCCTATTGCGTTTGCGTGATCATTCCGCTAAGCGAATAGGAGGCGAGATGCTCGCCCTGGATTTGTGCCGGAAAGTCTGATTCCGGGTCGAAACGCACCGTAGCGACGATCGCGCGTAACTCGTCCGTGCACGAGACCGCTGCGGCCGCATCCACGCCGACGATGCTGAACTCGAGCACGCCTTTGCGTGCGAGTCGCAGCGCATGGCAGTCGTGGGCGCTGGCTTGCGCACCCTCGGCCCGACGCTCTTCGCTCCAGACGATCGTCGAGCCCTCGCGCGCCGGCGCGACGTCGTAGCGCACCAGGGTGCCGCCGCTGCCGGCGAGGCGTGGCGCCGGGGGGCGAGTGTGCGCGGTATCCAGCAGCGCAGCCGGATCCGGTGCGTCGCCGGCGACCAGACCGTCATGCCGCCAGCGCAGGCGCACGATGCGCAGGTTCGGATCGGTGATGGTCCTGCCCACGGCGACCATCCAGCCGATCAAATGCGGATCGACTTCACCGCGCAGCGCGGTGTCGGCTTGACGCGCGTCGGTGCCGGCAAGCAAGTGCTGGTCGCGCGGAATATCGAAACGCATGCCGATCGCCTCGCGCACGAAGCGGCCGCGCAGGAACAGGACGTGCGTCGCAAGGTCGTTCAGTTCCGTCGGCGTCGCGCGACGCGGCGGTGGCTCGGTCTCGCCGGCCTGGGCGGACGCCGCTGTCCGCGTCGCCGCCGACGCGGGCGTCGTCCGGTCCTGCGCCGAAGCGGCCGTCGATGTCCGGGTCGACCGAGCCGCCGGCTGATCCTCGTCGGCCTGGTCGTCGTCGTCCGCGCCTTGGGTTTGCACGGCGGCATAACCTGGATCGATCGCGGCCGGCGCGATGTGATACACGTTCCAGAGCAGAATGGCCGAGACGACGATCTGGGCAAACAGCGGCCAGCGGATGTCGTGATCCGCGTCACCCCAGTATTTGTACAGCGCGTAGAAAACGTAGAACGGAAGGAACAAGGTCAGCACGCCCTCGAGCGTGCTCGCCCGCCAGACGCGCACGACGATGAAGATTCCCAGAACGAAGGAAACCAGATAGAGAACCATCAAGCCCTGCATTGCGCGGTCACTCCCCAGCGACAAAGTGGTGCAAGTGTAGACGAGAGCATGAGGCAAAACCGGGCGATTCGCCGCGAATTTTTGCAAATGCGCCCGGGAACCTCTGCAAACGCTGTGCGCTGCCGAACGCCGTAGCTTATTCGGGGACTAAGCCCTTGCGTCCGGCTTGATCATCGCCTTGAACGGAAACAGTTGCTGGTTGACAAAGCCGTCGGGCATGTAGTCGCCGACCACGCCGTAATGTTCGGGGAACTTCTTGTCCGACTTCACCGCCGTGCCGAACAGGTAGTCGAGGAACGAATAGTGCGCGGCGTAGTTCTTGTCGATCGCCTCGTCGTCCTGCGAATGATGCCAATGGTGGAAGTCCGGGGTCACGATCAGATACCGCAGCGGACCCCAGGGCAGATGCACGTTGGCGTGATTGAACACGGCCTGGAAGCCGACGATGATGATGTAGGCATTGATCACGCCTTCGGAAAAGCCGATCACGAACAGCGGCGCGAGCACGGCGACGCGCGTGGCTATGATCTCAAGCATGTGCTGGCGCGAACCCGCGAGCCAGTCCATCGTCTTCGTCGAATGATGCACCGAGTGGAATTTCCACAGGAACGGCACCTCGTGATATGCGCGGTGGGTGAAGTACTGCGCGAGATCGGCGACGAGGATGCACAGGAGCAGCTGCGGCACGAACCAGATGCGCTGCACGGCGAGCTGGAAATCGTGGTTGACCAGCCAGCCGAACACGTGATGGATCAGAAAGTTCACGGTGAGCAGGATCACGCCGACGAGAAAATGGTTGACCGCAAAGTGTTTGAGGTCGGTCTGCCACTCGCGGCGGAAGATCGGCTGACCCTTGTACAGCGGGAACAGCTTCTCGAGCACGACGAAGATCACGGTCGAGCCGAGCAAGTCGAGGATGAACCAGTCGAGGCCGATGTACGGGGTGTTGTCCGGAAAGTCGCCGACCGGCACGCGCGAACCGCCGAGCGCCACCGCAACGATGACGCAGGCGAACGCGACGAGGTTGAGATTTCGCCGGCGATTGAAGATCAGATTGGTCAACGACAGGGCGCCGCCGACGAGCAGTCCGCCGAACAGGAGCTGGCGCAGAACGTCGACCGAATACTTGTGGCGCAGCTCCGGCATGGTCAGATACTGCGGGAAATGGAACGCGAGCACGGCGAGCAGGCTGAGGATGCCGAGCAGCAGCGCGATCACGGTCGTGATCAGCGCCTTGCCCTGACGCAGGTCGCCGCTGGCGTGAAGCAGGTCGTCGGTTTCGTCGACGACTTCGCTGACGTGATGCGCGGCCTTGGCGAGCGGCGCGACCAGGATCCGGCGGGAAATCGCGCGCTTGGAGCCGGACGGGGGAGACGATCCGTACATGACGATTCCGTTACCTTGATGAGGTTGCGCGCACTATAGCCGCGGATTCAGGCACTTGCACGAGCGCGCGCGGAATCTTGAAAAACGCCTTCCACGCCATATCTCCAATGCAAGGAAAGCAGTCGTGCTTACCGTTACCGCCAGGGGTTTCTTCCGCTCGCCGCCCGTCGCGTTTGTCGCGATCGCCACCCGGCCCTGCACATTTTCGCCAGCGTATCCCGCATTGCCTGCGCTTTGCGCGCCTGCTGCCGCGCGTCCACTTTCTTCACAGCCCGGAGTGGTCCATGCCGCCCATGTAGCTGTTTTTTGCGTGTTGTTCGTCTGCCGTTTTCCACTTTTCCCAACCTGTCGAAGGATAGAGCGTCATGTCGTGGCTTAATACGGAATTGAGTCTTGGCAATATTGTCGTCATCGCCGGCGTAATCGTCGCGCTGACATTGTTGTATTCGTCCATCGTCTACGTGCCCAACAACCGCGTCGGCGTGCTCGAACGCTTGTGGGCCGGCAAAGGCTCAGTCAAGCGCGGCCTCGTCGCGCTCGGCGGTGAAGCCGGTTACGTGCCCGAACTGCTGCGCGGTGGCTTCCATCTGTTGTTTCCGTTTCAGTACCGCGTGCACAAGGTCGACCTCGTGACCGTGCCGCAAGGCGAGATCGGCTATGTGTTCGCGCGCGACGGCAAAGCGCTCGAAGCCGGTCAGTCGCTGGCCGGAAACAGCAACGCCGACGATTTCGAGAGCGTGCGCGAGTTCCTCGCCGCCGGTGGCCAGAAAGGTCCGCAGCGCAAGGTGCTGCGCGAAGGCGTCTACGCAATCAACATCGCCCAGTTCGTCGTGCTCACGCGCGCGAACACCTACGCGATCGCGCTGGCCAAGTCGGACGCCGACACGATCGAGTCGATGCGCGCGCAGATCGAGGCGCGCGGCGGTTTCCACCCCGTCGTGATCGGCGAGCAATCGACGCAGGGTTTGCGCGTCACCGACCCCGGTGCGAAGGAAGCGCGCACGGTCAGCGACGTCATCGGTATCGTCACCGTGCACGATGGTCCCGGCCTACCCGCGGGCGAGTTGATTGCGCCCGCAGTCGGTGCCGACCGCAGTATGGCCGCGACCTATCACAACAACTTCCAGGATGCCGATCGTTTTCTCGCCGCCGGCGGCTTTCGCGGGCGCCAGTACCAAGTCCTCGTCGACGGCACCTACTACGTCAACCGCTTGTTCGCGAGCGTGGAATTCATCGAGAAGACGCTCGTGCCGATGGGCACGGTCGGCGTGGTCGTCTCATTTATCGGCAAGCGCGGCACCGACCGCTCCGGCGTGGAATACCAGCATGGCGAACTCGTCGGTGACGGCGAACGCGGCGTCTGGGAAGCGCCGATGCTGCCAGGCAAGTATGCGTTCAATCGTTTCGCCGGTGCGATCGCGAAGGTGCCGACGACAAACTTCATCCTCAAATGGGAATCGGGCCAGTCGGGCTCGGACTTCGACCGCAACCTCAAGGAGATTTCGCTGATCACCAAGGACGCGTTCGAGCCGACGTTGCCGCTGTCCGTGGTCGTGCATATCGACTACAAGAAGGCGGCCAAGGTCATCCAGCGTTTCGGCGATGTGCAGAAGCTGGTCGAGCAGACGCTCGATCCGATGGTCTCGGCCTACTTCAAGAACACCGCGCAGACCAAGACGCTGATCGAACTGCTGCAGCAGCGCGCCGACATTCAGGGCCAGGCGCTTGCCGACATGAAGGGCAAGTTCGCGGCCTACAATCTCGAGCTGCAGGAAGTGCTGATCGGCACGCCGAAGTCGCCGGCCGGCAACAGTCAGATTGAGAACATCCTCGCGCAGCTGCGTGATCGCCAGGTCGCGCGCGAACAGATCGAGACCTACGAGCAGCAGGAAGCGGCAGCGGTCAAGGAACGCACACTGCGCGAAGCCGCCGCGGTCGCGGCACAGCAGAAGGGTCTGACCGAGTCGCGCATCGCGATCGAGATCGCCGAGAACAAGGGTCTCGCCGAGGTGAAGACGCAGACGCGCCAGGGTGAGGCGGATGCGGCGAAGATCCGCAACGTCGCCATGGCCGACGCCGAACGCATCAAGGCGATCGGTGCGGCGAACGCGAACCGCATCGAACTCGAAGGCGAGGCGACGGCACGCGCTGCGCACAAGCAGGTCGAGGCCTACGGCGGCCCCGAGATCCGCTTGGCCCAGGAGATCTCCGCGCAGATCACGCGCGCGATTGCCGAGGGTAAGCTGCCGGTCGTGCCGCAAATTCTCGTCGGCGGCGACGGCAAGGGCAGCAACGCGATCGAGGCGATCACGGCGATGATTCTCGCCACGGGCCAGCAGTTCCGCCAAGCGAAATCGACGACGGTGCAGTAAGCAGACAAGGAGGCGGCCGGCGTTTTGCGCCGGTCGCCTGTTGCGTCGCCTATGTGTGCCGCTTGTGTAGGTCGGGCAGAAACGCAGTGAGCAGGCCGATCGCGGGCAGCCAGGCGCAGATCTGGTAGACGTATTCGATGCCCTTGTGATCGGCAACCTCGCCGAGCACCGCGGCGGCGATGCCGCCCATGCCGAAGGCGAAGCCGAAGAACATGCCGGCGATCATGCCGACATTGCCGGGCAGCAGCTCGGTCGCGTAGACGAGGATTGCCGAGAACGCGCTCGACAGGATCAGGCCGATGACGACCGTGAGCAGCGCGGTCCAGAACAGGTCCACGTGCGGCAGCAGCAGCGAGAACGGCAGCACGCCGAGGATCGACACCCAGATCACCCACTTGCGCCCGACCTTGTCGCCGATCGGGCCGCCGACCAGTGTGCCGAGCGCGACCGCGCCGAGAAAATAGAACAGGTGGATCTGTGCGCTCTGCGTCGAGACGTGGAATTTCTCGATCAGATAGAACGTGTAGTAGTTCGACAGGCTGATCAGGTAGAAGTACTTGGAGAAGATCAGAGCGAGCAGCACGCCAACCGCGATGATGACTTGCCGTTTCGGCAGCGTTGCTGCGGCGACGACGACCCTTGCCGCTTTCGGTTTCGCGCGCCGCGCGTACCACATGCCGACGCGGGTCAGCAGCACGATTCCGACGAGTGCAAGCACCGACACCCAAGCCAACGCGCCTTGGCCGTGCGGCAGAATCAGGAATGCGGCGAGTAGGGGCCCCAGTGCCGAGCCGGCGTTGCCGCCGACCTGGAAGAACGACTGGGCAAAGCCGTGGCGCCCGCCCGAAGCCAGACGCGCGATGCGCGAGGATTCGGGATGGAAGATCGACGAGCCCGTGCCGATTAGCGCGGCCGCGAGCAGCAGCATCGGAAATGATCCGGCCTGCGAAAGCAGCAGCAAGCCACAGAGAGTGAAGCCCATACCGAACGGCAGCGAATACGGCAGCGGCCGACGATCGGTATACGCACCAACCAGCGGCTGCAGCAGCGAGGCGGTGAGCTGATAGGTGAAGGTCAGCAGGCCGATCTGACCGAAGTCCAACGCGTAGTTGCTTTTCAGGATCGGATAGATCGACGGCAGTAGCGATTGGATCAGGTCGTTGAGGAAATGCGAAGAACTCACCGCCGCAAGCACGCCCAGCGCGGTGCCGGCGCGAGCCGTCGTTGCGGGTGCGGCGTCGTCGGAGATGAGGGCGGAGTTGGCGCTCACGGTTTCTTGTCCTGGACTACTAATTCGACGCATGCAGGTTAGAATCACTCGCATTCGCCCGCCGCCGCAGGCAGGTCAACGATCTACGAGGTTGGGCCACTGCTGAAATTGTCACGCGCGAGCGCGACTCCGATCAGCTCTTCGCTCTTCTTGCAGCTTAAGTGCCCCATGCGCAACGCCAACGTCGACGACTACGAAGCAACACCGCGGCCGATCATCTCGGTCGGAAACGACTATGCGCCTGGCGTTGCGCGCGGCTCGCACCAGCACCGACGCAATCAGCTGCTTTATGGCGCAACGGGGCTGATGATCGTCACCACGCCACAGGGTCGCTGGGTGGTGCCGCCGCAGCGCGCGCTGTGGATACCCGCAGGCATCTATCACGATGTCTATGCAGTCGGCCCGGTCACCACGCGCAGCATCTTCCTCGAACCGGCAGTCAGCAGGAAGCTGCCGCGCGAGTGCCGCGTGCTCGGCATCACCCCGCTCGCGCGCGCGCTGCTGCTCGAAGCGGTGGACTTGCCGGCTAAGTATGACGTGCATGCGCGCGCCGGCTTGATCATGCGTCTCCTGATCGCCGAGATCGAACAACTTCCAACCTTGCCGCTCAACATCAGCTTGCCGACCGTGCCGAAACTCGCCGCGCGCTGCCGCGCGTTTCTCGACAAGCCGACGCCGCACGAGACGATCGACGATTGGTGCGCGGCGCTGGCCATGTCGCGACGCTCTTTCACGCGCCTGTTCCGCGAGCAGACCGGCACGAGCTTCGCGGCCTGGTGCCGCCAGGCTTGCATCGTCGCCGCGCTGCCGCGCCTCGCCGCGGGCGATTCGATCACGACGATCGCGCTCGATTTCGGTTATGCGAACCCGTCCGCATTCACGCAGATGTTCCGCAGCCAGACCGGTGTCGCGCCGAGCGCCTATGCCGGAGTGGCGCCGGCCGTGTGAACTCGCGATGACAGCGGGACGAACGCTACTGGAACCGAAGCACTGCTTTGCACGTCCGGAACTATGCCGCTTGCCACCGTGTCTTTAGGCACTGGTTGCAGATGCCGCAGCCGCGTGATGCTGTTCCAGCAACTTCGCCGCGCGCACTCGCGCAGTGCGCAACCCAAGGAGAGAACGATGCGTGGAAGTTTCGGCAAGCGGATCCTGTGCATGATGTTGGCGGCGTCGGTCCTCGCCCCGGCGGCATATGCGGACGACGATCCACTCAACGACCCCGGGGTGCAGAAGACCCTGCGTGCAATGGCGGGTGTATCAACTTTGTATCACCCCGACATCTTCGGCATGACCGTCGGCATGCGCCGCTACGCGCACAAGGACTACGCCGGCGCGCTGAAGTATTTCGAGATCGGTTCCTACTACGCCGACAAGCTTTCTCAGCTCAGCACCGGGCTGATCTACATGAATGGCGAGGGCGTGAAGAAGGATCCGGTTACCGCCTATGCCTGGATCGACCTCGCCGCCGAGCGCGACTACCCAGATTTCGTCGCCACTCGCGACGGGCTGAAGGCCGAACTCACGCCGGAACAGTTCGCGCAGGCGACGGAACTGCGCAAGAAACTCGCTGAACGCTATGGCGACGCGGTCGCCAAGCCGCGCCTCGCCGTGCAACTGCGCCAGGGCCAGATGCAGATCACCGGATCGCGCACCGGTTTCGATTATGGTGCGAACCACATCAACACCAAGCCAAACTGCGGCCCTGCGCTCGTCATCGGCGGCCGCACCGTGCCGCAGGCCGGCTGCGGCGGCGACGACATGTATGCCAAGGACAACTGGGATCCGGACTTGTATTTCGCCAGGCGCGACCGCGAATGGAAGGCCACGGTCACGGTCGGTGCGGTCGAGGAGCAGGGCAAGCCAATCGACAAGCTCGCACAGCCGAGCGCGGCACCTCCGATCGACGGCTCTGCGAACAAGGAAGTGCAAAAGCAAAAGCAATAGGCCGATCAGCGTCCGGCATCATGGCGGGAGCGGCTGCCGTGCTGGTCACGGATAGGTCGCCGCCGGACGCTTGTGGAATGATGTAGATCGGGGGTGAGACGCATGCATGCATCTTTTGGCAAACTGATCCGTTGTCTGGCGTTCGCCGCTGTGGTCACGGCACCCGTGACCCGCGCTGACGAGGATCCGCTTGGCGACCCCGAAGTGCAGACGGCCCTGCACGAGGTTGCCAACATGTCGACCTGGTATCACCCCGATCTTTTCGGCATGAGCGTCGGCATGCGCCGCTATGCTCAACAGGACTATGCTGGCGCGCTGAAGTACTTCGAGATCGGCGCGTACTATTCCGACAAGCTATCCCAGCTCAGCCTTGGTTTAATGTACATGAATGGCGAGGGCGTGGAAAAAGATCCGGTCACCGCCTACGCCTGGTTCGACCTCGCTGCCGAACGCGGTTATCCCGACTTCGTCGCCACGCGCGACAGTCTCAAAGCTCAGCTGAGCAAAGATCAGCTCGCTCAAGCAATCGAGTTGCGCAAGAAACTCGGGCAGCGCTACGGTGACGACGTGGCCAAATGGCGGCTGACCGTACAGTTGCGCCAAGGCCGGATGCAGATCACCGGTTCACACACTGGCTTCCGTTCCGGTGTGGATTACGTGCACGATGGTTGGTGGGATTCCAAGCTTTATTTCGCCAGGCGTGATCGGGAATGGAGGGCGGCCGTCAGCGTTGGTCCACCGCAGGAGCGTGGCAAACCAATCGACCAAATCGTGCCGCCTGCGGCGACGGTTCCCGAGGTCGACGCGTCTGCGAATGGGGGTTTGCAAAAGCACTAGACATGAGCTGGGTTGCAGTTTTTTGCTGATCGGCCGCAGGAGGCTCAAGGCCGAGATGAAACGAGCGCGTTACTGAGGCGAACCGCGACGACGCGCGGGTTATACTGGTCTGGTCTGGCATTTCGGCAAACGACCATGTTCTACGCGCTTCGCCTCACCTCGCTCGTCCTGGCCACCGCACTCGCGCTTTCCGCCTGCGGCAACAAAGGCCCGCTGGTGCTGCCCGACAAGACACCGGAGCAACAGCAGCAGGACAAGGACAAAAAGAAGGATCAGCTAGCCAACGGCGCACAGCCGGCGCAGAAGACGTCGGTAGACGGCGCGACGACCCAGCACTGAAACTGCCAAGCCGGCGATGAGTCTGCATTTCACCAAGATGCACGGCATCGGCAACGACTTCGTCGTGCTCGATTGCCGCACGCAGCCGTTCGCGCTCGCTCCGGCGCAGATCGCTCGCATCGGCGACCGGCACACTGGCGTCGGCTTCGATCAATTGCTGACGATCGAGCCGGCGCGCGATCCGTCCTGCCTGTTCTACTACGGCATCTACAACGCCGACGGCTCGATGAGCGGGCAGTGCGGCAACGGCGTGCGCTGCGTCGCCGCGTGGCTGCGCCGAGCGGGCGTGCTCGGTACGGGTGCCGCGCGGCTGGAAAGCCCGTCGGGAGCGGTCAGTGTCGAGTTGCTGGCGGATGGCCGCGTGCGCGTCGACATGGGCGAACCGCGCTTCGCGCCCGGCGATGTTCCGTTGACTCTGCCGGCAGCCGATCCGTATGCGCTGACGCTCGATGGTGGGCGCATCGAATTCGGCGCCGTGTCGATGGGCAATCCGCATGCGGTGGTCGAAGTCGCCGATGTCGACGCCGCGCCGCTCGCGCAGATCGGTGCGGCATTGTCCACAAATTTACATTTTCCACAAAGCTGCAACGTCGGCGTTGTGCAGATCGTCGAGCGCGCGCATGTGCGCCTGCGCGTGCAGGAGCGCGGCGTCGGTGAGACGCTGGCTTGCGGTACCGGCGCGTGCGCGGCGGTCGCGGTGCTGCGCAGGCGCGCGCAGGTTGATGCGACGGTCGCGGTCGGTCTGCCGGGCGGACGCCTGGAAATCCATTGGCAAGGCCCGGGGCATACCCTCTGGATGACCGGTCCCGCCGCATTCGTTTACGAAGGAGATTGGGAATGAATGACACAGTGATCAAGGACGGCGTGACCCCCGCGGAAGTGGCGAGCTACTTGCGCCGCCATCCGGCCTTCCTGCACGACTATCCCGATCTCGCCCTGACGCTGCTGCCGCCGCGCGAGGAAGGCAAGACGACGTCGCTCGCCAGCTACCAGCTCGACGTGCTGCGCGACAAGAACCGCGAACTCGGGCGACGCCTGACCGAGCTGGTCAACATCGCCAACGAGAACGAGCAGCTCGTGCAACGCGTGCACGCACTCAATCTGTCGCTGATGCGCGAAGCAACCCTGGCCGGCAGTGTGCGTCGCGTCGTCGCTGGCTTGCGCGAAGACTTCAGCACCGATTTCGTGCGTCTGGTTCTGCTGCGGGCCGATCCGGAATTGCCGGCCGCCGACTGGCTGATCGTGCAGCCGCAGGGCGTGCAGGCGCTGCCCGAATTCGCCGAATTCTTCAGGAACGGTGAGGCACTGTGCGGCCGCCTGCAGCCGGAGAAGCTCGACTTTCTGTTCGGCAAGCATGCCGGTGACGTGCACTCGTCCGCGCTGCACGCGCTCGGCGAGCGCGATGCGCCGCTCGGCCTGCTCGCGATCGGCAGTGCCGATGCCAACCGTTTTCATCCGGGCATGGGCACGATGTTCCTCAAGCTGATCGCCGAAACCGTGGCCGCCGCAATCGCGAGATTTCCGGCGCACGGATGAGCGAAACGCTGTCAGCGACGGTCGAACGGTTTCTCGATCACCTGAAGGTCGAGAGGGACTACTCGCCGCAGACGCTGATCCGCTATCGCCATGACCTGACCCGGTTGGTCGAATACGCCGGCTCACGCAACATTGCCGACTGGAACACGCTGCGCAGCGATGCGGTGCGCAACTTCATCGCCGGCGAACATCGCGCGGGCATCGCGCCGAAGACGTTGCAGGCGCGCCTGTCCGCGTGCCGCAGCCTGTTCAAGTTTCTGCTGCGCGGCGGCGAATTGAAGCATGATCCCGCCGCTGGCGTGCGCGCACCGAAGGCACCGCGCAAGTTGCCGCAGGTGCTCGACGTCGACGAGATGGGCAAGCTTGTCGAGATCCCGACCGACGGCGCCGAGGCCAAGCGCGATCGCGCGATCCTCGAACTGCTCTATTCGAGCGGACTGCGTATATCCGAATTGACCGGACTCCAATGGCGTGACCTCGATCTCGCCGACGCGAGCGTGCGCGTCACCGGCAAGGGCCGCAAGACGCGCATCGTGCCGGTCGGCTCGAAGGCGCTGGCGGCGCTGCGCGTGCTGCGCGATCTCGAACAGGTCACAAGCGAAGACGAGCCTGTCTTCCGCGGCCGCAACGGCGCACCGATCGGCGCGGCGACCGTGCGCACGCGCATGAAGGCGTGGGCCAAGGCGCAGGGCATCGAGCGTCGCGTCTATCCGCACCTGCTGCGGCATTCGTTCGCCAGCCACCTGCTCGAATCCTCCGGCGATCTGCGCGCCGTGCAGGAGTTGCTCGGTCACGCCGACATCGCCACGACGCAGATCTACACGCACCTCGACTTTCAGCATCTCGCGCGCGTCTACGACGCCGCGCATCCGCGCGCACGGCGCGGCAGGAAATCGGATTGACCCTAGCCTGGATTTTCGCGCCGTGCCGAAGCTACAGGCGGTGCTGAGCGAGCGCGGATTTCGCGGCGGCCAGCATGTCGTCCGAGCCGGCCGAGGTAGCGACATGCACGCGTTCGAATCCCGCCGCGCGCGCGGCTTGGGCGAGACGCAGGCTGCTGGCGATGCATTCGCCGCCGAGCAGCCGCGTGTACAGATGCGGCGGCAGGCCGCTTTGGAGATGAGCGAGCACTTCGGCGCTCGACAGCAAGGTCAGCAGCGGCGTCGCTGCATTTGCCAGCGAGTCGAAGTGGCGCCGAGTCCAGCGCGGCGGCGTGCGCCGGTATACGTGGATATTTTGCAAGATCGCGCCGCGCGCGCGCAGTGCGGCCGGCAGCAGGTTGCGTCCGCCCGGCGCGCCGACCAGCGCGACGCGACGGCGGCGCAGACGAGCGAGCTGCGGCAGCGCGAGCAGGCCTTCGCTGTCTTGTCGCGCATCGGGCCAGGCCACGTTGCGCACCCCGCGCCGCGCGAGCGCAAGCGCCGTGGCGCGGCCGACGGCGCAGACCCGGGTCGTCCGCGCGAAGCGCAGCGCGGGCAACAGAGCGAACGCATGGCGCACCGCGTTGGGGCTGACGAAGATCGCGATGTCGGCATTGCGCGCCGCGCGCAGCGCGGTGCGCGCGGACACCGCGTCTTCGATGCCGCGCAAGCCAACTCCGGGTAGCGCAATCACGCTGCCGCCGAGCGTCGCAATGCGGCGCTTGAGCGCGGCGGCGGCCGCCGAAGGCCGCGTCACCACCACGCTCGCGCCTGTCAGCGGCGGTGAATGAGTGTGTTGTGTCGATTGCAGCGTGGCCATGCGGCCTACTTTATCAAGCGAACTTGATCGCGGCAGCCCGGCTGCGCACACTACGCGCCCTTTCCTTGCGTCGTCCGACATGAAGCCGGTTCCCGATCTCGCGTTCGCGCATGCGCATATGGACTCCCTGCTCGAGAGGATTCCGCTGACGCAGACGATGCAGATCGCGCTGCGCGACTACGACGGCGAAACGCTGGCGCTGGCCGCGCCGCTCGCGCCAAACGTCAACGACAAGGGCTGCGCGTTCGGCGGCAGCCTCGCCAGCGTGGCTACGCTGGCCGGCTGGGGTCTGGTCGCGCTGAAGCTGAAGGCGCTGCAAATCGACTGCGAAATCTACGTGCAGGACTCGACGATCCGCTATCTCGCGCCGGTATGGGGCGAAATCGTGGCGCGGGCGGCGCTCGCCGAAGGCGAGTCGTGGGACGAATTTCTTGCCGTCTTGGCAACTCGCGGCCGTGGCCGCCTGCGCGTGGAATGCCGCGTGCCGCTCGAAGACGGCAAGGATGCATGCACGCTGGACGCGCGCTTCGTCGCAATCCGCAGCGCGGCTTGATCGCGCTCGCGGATTCCGGCCTCGGCGGCATATAGAATGGCCGCAGTCTTTCACCGGATGCCTGCCATGCCGCGTATCGTTGCCCTGATGCTTGCGCTCTGCCTCCTCGCCGGCTGCGCGGCGCAGAAATCAAAAGGCGACCTGCTCGAGGCGACGCTGGAAAGCTACGCTTCGACGATACGCTGGGGCAATTTCGAGGACGCGGCGGCGTTCGTCGATCCGGAAACGCTGAAAGCGCATCCGTTGACCACACTCGACCTCGAGCGCTATCGCCAGCTGCGCATCAGCGGCTATAACGCACAGCCGGCGCGTTCGGTCGGCACCAACGAAGTCGCGGTAGTCGCCGAGGTCGTTTTGACCAACAACAACACGCAAAGCGTGCGCAGCGTGCTCGATCGCCAACGCTGGCGCTACGACGAGAAAGCCAAGCGCTGGTGGCTGGTGACCGGCCTGCCCGACATCACCCAGCACTGATTTTTGCCTTGAAGCCGCGCTCTGACGGATAATCCGCGCCCGCAAGTCCTCCCGGCGCATGCCGCGCGTACCATCCATGTCCGATATCCTTCACCGTCTGCCGGAGTTCATCGGCAACCACCTCGTCCTCGCGATGCTGTTCACCGGTGTACTCGTCGCCCTGATCGGCAACGAATTCTCGCGCCTGTTCCGCGGTTATCGAGAGTTGACGCCGGCTGCGCTCACGCAGCTGATCAACCGCGAAAGCCCGCTGCTCGTCGACCTGTCGGCCGCGGCCGATTTCGACAAGGCGCATATTCCCGGCGCACGCAATGTACAGGTGAGCCAGTTCGATCCCGAGAACAAGGACCTCGCCCCGGTCAAGGAACGCCCGGTGGCGGTGTACTGCCGCACCGGCACCGCGTCCGCACAGGCTGCGGCGCGGCTGGTCAAGGCCGGCTTCAAGCAAGTGTTCTGGCTCGGCGGCGGCCTCGCTGCATGGCGAGAGGCCAACTTGCCGGTGGCGAAAGGGCGCTGATCCTGCCGTTCGTCGTATCCGCGGGTGCATGCAAGCCGCCTGCATGGGATAATCCGCGGGTTTATCTTTGCGCTCGTCCCTGACCGCGAGAATCAAAAAGCGGCCATCCTTGGCCGCACTTTGGGGTATTCATTGCGATCATCCGTGATCGCGAGGATCAAGAAGCAGCCATCCGTGGCTGCACTTTTCAAATTGGCTTTTTTTGGAGTGATCGAAAATGACTGACAATATTCCCGCCAACGGCGGCGCCGAAACCGGCGCGCAACTGCAGCTGCAGAAGGTCTACATCAAGGACGCTTCGTTCGAAGTGCCGTCCGCGCCGCAGATCTTCCAGGAGCAGGGGCAGCCGCAGGTGCAGTTGAACCTCGAGCACAAGGTCGGCTCGCTGGGTCAGGACATCTACGAAGTCGTGCTCACCGTCACCGTGACCTGCAAGCTCGAAGAGAAGACCGCCTATCTCGCCGAAGTGCAGCAGGCCGGCGTGTTTGGTGTGATCGGCTTCGACGCGCCCTCGCGCGACGCCGTGCTCGCCACCTACTGCCCGAACGTGCTCTTCCCGTATGCCCGTCAGGTCATTTCCGACTTGGTCCAGAACGGCGGCTTCCCGCCGTTCCTGCTGCAGCCGATCAACTTCGACGCACTCTACGCCGAGCAGCAGCGTCGCCAGGCCGAAGGCCAGGGTCTCAGCGGCAACGCGTGATTTTGCGCGGCATTTTTTGCGTTCATCCATGATCGCGGAAGTCAAAAAGCGGCCATCCGTGGCCGCACTTTTCAAATGAGCGATAGGCCCGCTGTTGCGGTACTGGGAGCTGGGTCGTGGGGTACGGCGCTCGCCGCCGTGCTCGCGCGCAATGGCGCGCCGACGACGTTGTGGGGCCGCGACGCGCAGGCGCTCGCGGCGATGCGTGCGTCGCGGCGCAACGCGCGCTACCTGCCGGAGATGGAACTGCCGGCATCGCTGCACTACGAAGCGGACCTTGCCACCGCGGTGCGTGGCGCGCAGGTATTGCTGATCGTCACGCCGAGCCATGCGTTTGCCGAGCTGATCGCGAACATCGCCGCCGATGTCAGGCAAGGCGCAGGCGTCGCCTGGGCAACCAAGGGTTTCGACCCTGGCTCGGGTCGTTTCCTGCATGAGATCGTCGCCGAGCGTCTGCACGGCGTGCCCGCGGCGATCGTCACCGGCCCTTCGTTCGCGCGCGAAGTCGCGCAGGGCCTGCCGACCGCGGTGACCGTGCACTCGGCGAGCGATGCGTTCGCGCACACTGTTGCGCAACTTCTGCACGCAACGAATTTCCGTGCCTATACCGGCAGCGACGTGATCGGTGCCGAGCTCGGCGGCGCGATGAAGAACGTGCTCGCCGTCGCCACGGGCGTCGCCGACGGCATGCAACTCGGCCTCAACGCGCGCGCCGGCATGATCACCCGCGGTCTCAACGAAATGCTGCGCCTCGGCGCCGCGATCGGTGCGCGTCCGGAGACGCTCATGGGCCTCGCCGGCCTCGGCGATCTCGTGCTTACCTGCACGGGCGATCTTTCGCGTAACCGCCGCTTGGGCCTCGCGCTCGGCCACGGCACCAGCCTGAAAGATGCTGTCGCGCAGATCGGCCAGGTTGTCGAAAGCATCGAGACGGTCGACACGGTGATGCGGCTCGCCAACGAGCATGACATCGAACTGCCGATATCGCGCGGCGTGCAGCGCGTGCTGCACGAGGAAATCACGCCAGCCGAAGGCTTGCGTATGCTATTGGCTCGTGAACAGAAACCTGAATATCCTTCAGCTCAGCTAACTTAGCGCGAGGCAAGAATGTTTGTTTGCAGAGCCGCAATCAGAGCAGCCATAGGCATGGCATTGTTGTTTTTTGTCGGGCTGGTGCAGGCTCAAGTTCTCAATTCGGTTTCCTTTGTTCCTGCGAATCCGAAACCAGGTCAGTCAGTGACGGCACTTCTGGGTGGCGAGAGTTTGTGCGCGGCATCCTCGCCGGTGCGCGCTGGATCGATGGTGACCTTGCCACTGCTCATGCCATGCTCTTCTACGACCAACTTGGCTGTAGACCTTGGTTCGTTCGCCGCGGGAACCTATAGCTTCGCCATTCAATTGTGCACCGACGCGGTACCACCTCCCCCCGCATCACCCTGCTCGATCACTACGCTTGGATCGTTCGTCGTAGCCGATATCGGTACGGTCAGCGCTCCAGCCCTGTCCCCAACAGGCTTCGCGAGCATCGTCTTTTCCTTGCTCGCATCCGCTTTTGTCGCGTTGCGTCCGCGGGCTTCTACGCGCCGCCACTGAATCCCCGCTGGCGCCAGGCTTCGTAGACGACCACGGCGACCGCGTTCGAGAGATTGAGACTGCGGTTATCCGGTCGCATCGGCAGACGCAAGGTCTGCTGCGCCGGCAGCGAGTCGAGGAAAGCTTGCGGCAGGCCGCGCGTTTCCGGGCCGAACACGACCGCGTCGTTATCGCCGAATTCCACGTTCGTGTACAAGGTGCGCCCGCGTGTCGACAACGCGAAGAGACGTTCGGGTTTGATCTTCGCGATGAAGACGTCGAGGCTCTCGTGCACGTCGAT
>Ga0207712_10000365_pt1 | contig 40041 bp, 37 predicted proteins | sample KBSS44metaG_FD_184402 | JGI IMG/M metagenome (GOLD analysis project Ga0207712, IMG submission 184402) | Switchgrass rhizosphere microbial communities from Kellogg Biological Station, Michigan, USA - KBS S4-4 metaG (SPAdes) (version 2) | ecosystem: Host-associated > Plants > Roots > Rhizosphere...
CGCCTGCATTGGTTCCAATGTTGCCACCCAATTGTGATGAACCCGCAGAAGCAAAATCAACCGGATAATACATCCCTTGTTCTTCTGCATAGTTCTGCAACTGTTCAGTCACTACACCCGCTTGAATACGTACCATACGGTCAGCTGGATAAAATTCTAAAATTTGGTTCATTTTGTCGAAGCTCACGACAATTTCACCATTGGCAGCAACAGCACCTGCTGATAAACCTGTACGACCACCCGATGGGGTAATCGCAACATTAAACTGATTGGCCAATTGAACAATTGCTTGCACTTGCTCTGTGCTCGATGGGAAAACGATAACCGATGGCTGAGGTTCAAAATGCTTAGTATGGTCTTTGCCCCAATTTTCTAAGCTGTCAGCATCGGTTTTAATTCGGTTTTCACCGACGATTTGCGTCAATTGGGTCAATAATTCAGGTGCTATCGTTACTGGAGCATTCATCGTTTTGCGGACCTAGCAAGAAGTAAATAAGAGGTTGTGCTATACAACATTCGAGATTTTAAATCAGTCTGTGAAAATTTTTCAGCATTTTTTATAGCTGAAATCGGCAGCTTTACTGATTTTAGCAGTATTTTACCTAGATGACTGCTGAGGATAAAGCACAGATTTGATTCACATTATCTACACTTTGTGTATAAAGTGTGCTTCAAGCATTATAAAAATCAATGCATTAGCATTTCATTTAATTTTTGAATAATGCTTATCAGAAATCGTAGATAAAATATCCACTGTACTGTCACAATCGAAATATCTATAGAACAAGGTCTATGGTATCATATTGCGACTAAATTTGGCCTTTGTAGCGGAGCCGTAATGAGCCAACATCTTTCACTACCTAAAGATAAAATTCGTTTCTTGTTGTTAGAGGGCGTTCATCAAAACGCAATCGACACGTTAAATGCTGCTGGATATACCAATATCGATTACCGTAAAACTGCGCTTGAGGGTGAAGCGTTGAAAGAAGCGGTTAAAGATGCACACTTCATTGGTATTCGTTCCCGTACACAATTAACTGAAGAAGTCTTTGCAGCTGCGAATAAATTGATCGCAGTGGGTTGTTTCTGTATCGGAACCAACCAAGTGAATTTAAATGCAGCCATGATTCGTGGTATTCCTGTATTTAACGCACCATACTCAAATACTCGTTCAGTTGCTGAATTGGTTCTTGCTGAATCAATTCTTTTACTTCGTGGCGTGCCTGCTAAATCTGCTTCAACTCACCGTGGTGGTTGGAACAAGTCTGCGGTAGGTTCATTTGAAACGCGTGGTAAAACTTTAGGTATCGTGGGCTATGGCTCTATTGGCTCTCAACTTTCAGTTTTAGCTGAAAGCATGGGTATGCACGTCATTTATTATGATGCTGTGACTAAGCTTCCTATGGGTAATGCACGTCAAGTGGGTTCTTTAGACGAACTACTTGCAAATGCAGATGTTGTTACACTACATGTACCCGATGTTCCTTCAACACGTAATTTCTTTGCAAAAGCTCAATTTGCGAAAATGAAAGAAGGTTCAATCTTCATCAATGCTGCACGTGGTACATGTGTTGTTATTGAAGATTTGGCAGATGCGATTAAATCTGGTCATATTGCTGGTGCAGCTGTTGACGTATTCCCGAAAGAACCTAAAGCCAATGGTGAAGAATTTGTTTCTCCACTTCGTGGCCTAGACAATGTGATTTTAACACCTCACGTTGGTGGTTCAACCATGGAAGCGCAAGCCAATATCGGTTTAGAAGTTGCTGAAAAATTTGTTGCTTATTCAGATAAAGGTATGACTTTATCTGCAGTAAACTTCCCTGAAATCGCACTTCCATTGACTGAAGGTAAACACCGTTTACTACACATTCATAAAAACGTGCCAGGCGTGTTATCTAAAATTAACAACCTGTTCGCTGAGCATGGCATCAACATTTCTGGTCAGTCATTAATGACTAAAGGTGATGTCGGTTACTTGGTGATGGATGTAGACGCAACTGCATCTCAAGAAGCACTTGATACTCTTCATGAAGTTGAAGGCACAATCCGCGTTCGCGTATTGTTCTAAGACGATTTAAGCTAAAAAACCACAGGTATTTGCCTGTGGTTTTTTTATGGGATTTATAAATCTGTCACTTCTTTCCAATAGCATATTTTTAAGTTAAATAATTTGATTAATAAACTATTTGGCATCTTCTCTCACCCTACACTACAAAGACAGTGTACTATCTAAGGCACAATAAGCTTTACAAATTACATGAGCATTTCATCTAAATTGTTTTATATAAGAAGCCTGTTGCGGAGATTTTCCTCCAAGCCCTTACTCTAAATTTCAGAAACAATGCCAAATTTAAAAAATGCACCACACCTGCAAGCTTTAGTTCTATTGTTCATTGCCATGATCAGTATGCAAAGTAGTGGCGCATTAGCCAAAACATTATTTGATCAATTTCCAGTCCTTACCATTTCCGCTATGCGTTTATTGCTCGGCTCATTGATTTTGGCCGTGATTTTTAAAATTTGGCAGGTCAATTTTAAACAGGTGAAATGGTCATCCATCATCAGTTATGGTATTGCCCTTGCAGGAATGAATGCTTTATTTTACTTATCGATTCATCGTATTCCGCTCGGCATTGCCGTAGCGTTTGAATTTATTGGACCGCTCAGTGTGGCCCTGTTTCATGCACGGCAAAAATTCGATTTTATCTGGGTTGGACTTGCAGTACTTGGACTGGTTTTACTGTTTCCATTTGATCAGGCAAAGCAAAGCCTCGACCCTATTGGCATTGCCTTTGCCTTAGCTGCTGGTGCTTGCTGGGCGCTGTATATTATTGCAGGTCAACGACCTTCAGGGGTTTCTGGAAACCATACTGTATGCTTGGGGATGTTTGTAGGCATGTTGTGCTTAATGCCAATTGCCTTATTTTCTGGGATGCCTTTACAGGTTTTTGAACCTTCAAATTTAATTTATTTTATTGCGTTGGCGATCTTGGCAAGTGCTTTGCCGTTTTCATTGGAAATGATTGCATTAAGAAATTTATCTGCTTTAAGTTTTGGCACACTAATGAGTCTTGAGCCTGCAATTGCCGCATTCTCAGGATTTATTTTCTTAAATGAACAATTGTTATGGACTCAATGGTTGGCATTAGCCACGATCATTAGTGCGTCAATTGGTTGTACCGTAACCACACAAAAAGCACGGCAAAAAGGATAAAACCACCTCGAAAGGTGGTTTCAATTCACTCATCTAAAACCTACCAATCAGGTGCCCCCATAATTAGTTTTATCATGCTATTCGGATCTGGTTCTAGTTCAAAACCAATTCGTTCAACCAAGTCACCATTACTGCCTTCTATATTTGCATAAATACTTAAATAAGTAATAGGACCTTTTCCTGCTGAATCAAAACCTGAATATTGATTTGGTAATTGAATTTGCATCGGTTTTCCATAGATTGCATTATAGGTTAAGATCTCATTGCTACCATTTATGTTATATACCGTGATTTCTATATTGCATGACTTTCCAATTAATTCTGGAACAACTTCCCAATTCCCATTGGGCTCAGTGGTCCCATTTAAAGGATCCTCAATCATACTGGTACAGACAATCGGGAAACTCAAGCCTTGATTGCTGACATAAACAACTTCACGATCTGCCAAGATAATATTAACATTGCCTGTTAAACCTGAAGTTTGCTGACCTTTATAACGTACCCACTGGTTACTCTCAAAAATTAAAGCTGTTTGTGCAGACCAATCCAACTGCCCGTCTGGGTCTTTTATACCTGTGAGGAACCGACCGCCATCTTGCGATATTGAAAAATCCAACTGGTCGTTAATTTTGCCAAAACATGCTACGGACGTCCCATTGGGTAGTGTACATTTTACAAAATGATCTGTGGCTGATTTTCCAAGATCAATAATCACATTACCTGAGGTTGTCGAAGTTTTTTCACCCAGCATCGTGCCTGTTAAATCTTTTGCAGTCCATTGAATTGAACCACTCGAAGGCATATTCACCACCGTCAATCCTTCTTTAGGAATACTGTTGGATTTGGTTAAAGATGAACCATCATTTAAGCTGATTTTTGCAGTCACATTGCATGGAATCCCCTCACCATTGGATTGACACTGAACAAAGACTGAACCTGCATTTACAAATTCAAAATCCCAATTCCATGTTGAAAAATGCTTCACTGTTGCATGTACAGCAAGGCCTGTAGGTGATTGATTTGACGTCATCACCTGCCCAATACCCTCTTCAATCCACAAACCACTCGCTTCATCAAAATACCACATTGGAATTTGTGTACCTGCTTTCATCTGTTGATTATTGATACTCTTTATCGGCAGGTTCATTTGAAGATCTGCTGTTTTACCAGCTGCAAGTTGTAATTCCTGACCACCTGCATCTTTAAATGTGGCTGTAATCATTCCCGCACTGATCAAATCCACAATATTGCCTTGCACATCGCGTGCGACACCATTTGCAGGCATTGCATTTAAATCACGATTGGTGATATCCCATGGGGTAAATTCAACAGTCACAGCGCCAGTAGCAAGACTGCCGTCTGCTTTTACAAAAGCATTGGCAGGGATACTAATGCTTGCACCCAAATTTAAGGATTGAATCACTTGAGTGGCAGAGATATCAGACACAGAAACAACTTGTTTAATGGCCAATAAATTTGCTGAGATTGCTTTTAAATTGGCAACATCATAAACAATCGACTGCGTGATAAAGCCTTGTTTTTCAAATTTAGCCACCACTTTTTGTGTGTTTTGAGGAAGTATCAGATTCAAAGTCGCATGACCATTTTGATCTGTTTTAACACTTTGCCCCTGTATTGTAATATTTGTATTTGGAATCGAAGCACCATCAACCGTTTGAGCTGAGACTAAAACCTCGCGGTTTATCGTTGTTGCTCCATGTTTTACTTCTATTTTCTGTGTAGTTGAATCAGTCCGACCTGCTAGGTCTGTTATCGTCAGGCTCACGGTATATTGACCAACTTTCGTATAAGTATGTTCAACTGTAGCACCTGTTCCGCTTGAACCATCTCCAAACTTCCAAGCATAGCTACCAATTGCACTGGCTTCTTTTTTTTGATCAACCGTACTTTTCGTTCCATCAAATTTGACAACTTCACCGATACTTGGCGCTGTTGGACTATATTCAAATTTGGCTGTAAGACCCTGTTCAAATTGAGTTAAAGAGTTACAAGCCAACAAAAGTAAGCTTAGCCATGCAAAAAGAAACCATTTTATATAATTTTTCGATCTCATCATTGTCGTCACCTTATTGTTATTTAATTCGCGACATCCATCACGATAACTTATATTACTGTGAATTAATTATTAATAATAGCTGTTTTATTTTAAAAATATTTTAATATCTTTCTTAATCAAACACCGTTGATACTTGCTGTATCAAAGCAAGTGGTGACAAAAAATTTGATTGAATATTGATAAATGAAAGTATGATTTTGATTGGAAATTTATATTTTAACTTATAATTCAATATCTTATATTTATGCGTTTTATAATTGATGCTTTTATATCTATGTATTTTTTAATTAAAGACTTATTTTTTTCACAGCACAGATAAAATTTAAGTAATAGCCATATAAAATTCACTGCAATGAATAGCCTGAACGCTTAAAAATTTTTAAACAATATAAAAATCAAGTTATGACTTTAGGACAAGCACTTGTTTTTCTATCGGGCGGTTTTGATCTATTTCAACAAGGCTTAGTTCACTTCCAAAACAAGCGCCCGTATCTAGAAAATAGCAATTATGCTTCTTGGTGACAAAATCAACCACGGTATGACCTAGAAAAACCTGTTCTACACCAACAACCGTTGAATAACGCATAAAACGTTTATTTTTAATTCGCCCTCTACCCCATAACGCCAATTCGCGACTTTTAGAACGTGTGGCAACTTTAAACGCATCCCAATCATTTAGATCTATATCGGCATGCACAAAGCCATACTTCTTATTTTGATAAATGACTTCTAATAGTATGGGTAAAGTGTTTAATTGATCGATGACTTGTTGCTGCTGATCCGAACTTAATGCATAAAACCATTCTCCACCATGATGCGCATGCATATCTTTCATCATCGGATCGATCTGCGACAATAAGCACATTTCTTCATGATTGCCTAAAACAGCTTTAAACCAAGGCTCTGCAAGCAGATGCAAACATTTCAAACTGTCAGGACCACGATCAACAAGATCCCCTACAGCAATCAATAGATCCTTTTCAAAGTTAAATTGAACCCGTTCAAGCTGTTGCATCAACAAATCATAACAACCATGTATATCGCCTACCACAAACAAGCGACCTGCCTCATGAGTATAGGTCGCTACATGCGCGAGCTTGTGTTGCGATAATTCAGACATAGACTGATCTTTGATTAAAACTCAATTGAAGCTGCTTCAATATGCTGGTTTTCTTTGGCTAAATCCAAATATTTGCCAGCAGTTTTTTTATTTTTACGCACCCCGATTCCATCTTTATAAATTTTAAATAATTCAAAATAAGAGTCGATATCGCCATGATCGGCAGCTTGTTTAAACAAATCTGCACTTTGGGTCAGATCAGCCTCTACACACTTACCTTCCTGATACATTTGTGCCAATAAGAAAAAAGCACGTGGAACTTTCAACTCTTTGGCCTTGTTTAACCAGAATAATGCCCCATCCGCATTGTTTTGACGTTGCTCAAAAATCGACATACACAGCATGGCCTGAACATGGCCTTTCTCTGCGGCTGAATTTAATAATGGGAGGTGATGTTCATGTTCTAAAGGCAGTAACATCGACAATTCAAACTGTGCATCTGGATGGTTTTGCATTGCGGCGCGTTCTAACCAAGAAATGCCTTGATCAAGATTTTTCTCAGTTCCCATACCATAGCGTAAACACTGTGCTAAAGAATATTGAGCTGGAACATTGCCTGAAACAGCAGCATGCGATAATAAATCAAAAGCAAGTGCTGCATATTCTTTCTGCTTTTGCTCAGTTTTGGCATTTTCCGAATTTTTTAACAGTGTTACTGCAGCTAAATAAGCAGATTCGATATGTCCATTTTTTGCAGCTTTAAGTAAAAACTCTTGCACAACTGCTGCATCCGCTTTAGCACTTTGTTGTTCAATAAGTGCGCGAACATAGCAGCCAAATGGATCATTATGTTCTTGCGCGATATCGGCATATTTTAAAGCAGCATCAAGATTGTTCTGTTTTAAATAACTAAACGCCAATAAAGCACAGGAAAAATGGTCTTTTTCAGCAATTTTTAACAATTCATTTTGTACTTTGATCGAATCAAACCCTGAAAACTCTACAAAAAACTTCAGGCTGTTTTGATGCTGGTTTTTTAAATAATTATTTAAAAGTAATAAGTACGCAGACTGTGGATCTTGTGACAATTGTTGTTGTGCATAAACAAAAATTGCTTCTGGATGATTCAGTTGAACTGCCTGTTGCAAATGCATTAGGGCTTGTGCTTTTGTCAATTGATCTGTTGCATTGTTCAATCCAAGATAAGCAAGTTCTAAATGAGCCAGTGCATGATTAAGCTTTGCTGCATGTTGAAAAAAAAGAAGAGCTGACTGCACACTTTGATTTACATAACGGCCTAAAACATGCCACTGTCCTAACAAAGTACTTGCAGGTGCAAAATTCTGATTAGAGGCATTGACCAACAAATCAACACGCGCTTGAGCGTCTTGCTCATTTTGAGCAAGACCTTGTTGTTCTAATTTAAGTACATCGATATACCAAGTTTCTGCTTGTGAAAGTTCTGTCGCATTTAAGCCTAAATTTTCAGTTTTATTGGTGTTTCCTGACATCTTTTATTCCTAACACATGTGCCATTGCAAGTATAATCATTCCCATCTTACAGAGGACTCGGCTGAATCTCAAAGGGAAATGTTGAATCAATATTCATCTATTCGCGAAATACTCAAATAAATCCGAGAAAGTGCTAAAATCTGTGCAATATTTTTCTTCACCTTAGATATGCCAAATTCTCAACTCACTGCTGTGCTCTTCATGGTTTTATCTATGGTGGCTTATCAGATCAGTGCCTCATTTGCGAAACAGTTATTTGAGGTTTTAGATCCGATTACCGTCGTGACCTTAAGATTATGTTTTGCGTCTATTTTAATTATTTTAATGTTCCGTTCATGGAAAATTATCAAGCGTTTACCTTATCTAAGATGGAATGAGCTACTTTACTATAGTGGTTCAGTCTGTTTGATGAACGTGTTGTTCTATGCCTCTTTAGGCAAACTGCCTCAAGGCATTGCTGTTGGACTAGAGTTTTTAGGGCCTCTGACTTTGGCACTGCTCTCGATTAAACAAAAAACTGACTATATTTGGGTGTTTCTTGCCATCATTGGTATTGCTTTGATGGTGCCTTGGCAAGATGCGACCGCACATAATTTTTCCTATCTTGGTGCTGCTTTTGCTTTGGGCGCAGGTGTTTGTTGGGCAAGTTATATTTATTTTGGGCAAAAAGTTGTACGACAAAATATTGGTATGCATGCGCTGAGTATTGCAATCGTCTTGTCGGCCTTGGTTATGCTGCCAATCAGTGCTGTACATAACCCAGATGCCTTACTGCAAACACAGTACTGGGGCAAAGCTTTGCTGATTGCACTTTTAGCAACAGCGATTCCGTATGCCTTAGATCTGCTTGCTTTAAAACAATTAAGCAAAATGAGCTATGGTACTTTATCGAGTCTATCTCCTGCACTTGCCGCAATTTCAGGTATGGTTTTACTGAATGAACATATTACTGCTTGGCAAACCGTTGCTTTAATCTGCATTATGATTGCCTCGGTAGGGGTAACATTTAGAGCGGCGAAAAACTCAAATGCTCACTAAAACATTCTCAATACTGACCCACTGCCAGTCATATAGAATCCCGACCATATTTACGCGATCTTAAGGAAGTGAAGAAGATCAGCGTAAATATATGGTGGATGAGAGGCATCTCATTAACTTAAAAAAATTGTAAATATTGTTCAGCAATCTGCTCATCATTCTCTGAATACTTCATAGCTTCAATTTTATTTAGTTTGCCTTTGTAGACAAGTCAACGAAATACAAGCCAACAGACTTAGCCAACCAAGCGGATAAGGTCTTTTGCTTTATACTTTTTATATTCGGATAGGTACTTCTTTGCTAGGATTAATTTTTGATTTTCATCTAAAATCTTTAGCGCTTTTTGAAAAAAAGAATGCTCTTCTTGTTGAATATGATGCGCGATGATTTCAGCTAATCGTTTCGCCAAAACCAACCAGCGAGAGTGGCTAAAATCTGTTTGTTCTAGCGATTGTAATATTTCATCCATCTCATGATGTTCAGCCAGTGCCAAACGGGTAATATTTAAACCAGAATCCGTCATCATTAACGGAATATAAAAATAGCGATCTTCCGCAATCGCATGAGCAAATAATTCATTTTTTAATAAATTAAAAATTTTCCTTCGTTCAGGACTATCGCCTGAGGTATGCGTTAATTGTTCTGACAAATCCTTCTGAATGGTATGGCTTTCTCTCAAAGCCTCAAATATATTCATCTAAATCCCTCTTTTTATAATCCTATTTGATATTTACCTTCCATTGCTTCGGTTTGTGATTTTTTGATCAAGAAACCAACAATCTTAGAAGACAAATCAAAAAAAAGCCTTACAAAATTTAAGCTTTTTTGTATCAAAAAAATTAACCACAGAATCTAGCAAATTACGCGACAAACATTTGATAGGCCAAGCGACAAATCAAAATGCTGACCAAAATCAGAAATAGGATACGAATAAAACCACTGCCATATTTCAGTGCCATTTTCACACCAACCAATGAACCACATACATTGGCAACAGCCATCAGCAGGCCCAATTGAAATAACACATGTCCAGTGGGAATAAAGAAACTCAGTGCAGCAAAGTTGGTCATGAAATTGCCAATTTTGGAAAGCGCCGCTGCATGCAAGAAGTCAACTTTCAGATAACGAATAAAATAGAAGATGAAAAAACTACCCGTACCTGGCCCAAATATCCCATCATAAAAGCCGATTAATAAACCACCAACACCCGCAATCAATAACATTTTACGCGTGATTTCTTGTTGAAAATGGACTTGTCCAAATTGCTTCTTAAAAAATGTATAGATTGCGATCACAATCAACATAAACAATACAAATGGCCGCAAAATTTCCTGAGGGATCAGTGAGACACAAGCAGCGCCACCAAATGAGCTAATAAATGCAGTGATACCAATCACTGCCAACAGCTTCCACTGAATTTTGACTTGTTTTAAGTATGAAAAAGCAGCCGAAGCCGTTCCACAAATCGAAGCCAGTTTATTGGTTCCAAAAACTGTGGCGGTAGGATAATGCGGTAAAGCACCCATTAACGCAGGAATTTGAATCAGCCCCCCACCTCCAACAGCGGCATCAATTGCCCCTGCACAAAAGGCAAAGAATACTAAACTGAGGATGATATCAAATTCCATAACATTCACTTATCTTTTAAAGGCGTCTATTAACGCTGGGAGACTTAACCGTGCTCTGGCTTAATCCTGCTTTGGCTTAATCAGGCTTAGATTTAAACTGCGTTATTTTCTAACAATGAAACCAAATTAAAGATTTAGCACCCGTTTAGGTACTAAACGCTTTTTATCGGTAATTTCAGCCAAACCTAAACATTTATCGCCATCAAAAACCAAAACTTCAGCTTCAGCAACATGTTCAATATTGCTTTCCATACCGCGGCTAAAATATTCCGCACGACCTTCAGGCACCTGAACTTTAGGGAAATGATCAATTGGTGCATAGACAGGCAACAACAAGGCTTCACGCGCTTGTTCAGTCAAGCTTTCCAAATGTTCAATGGTATATTCTGGAATCAAATCAAAATGACCAGTTTGAGTTCGATTTAAATACGTTAAATGCCCGTAAGTTCCCAATGCTTTGGCAATGTCTTCACCCAAAACTCGAATATACGTTCCTTTAGAACAAGTAATATCCAAGGTCAAGCTGTGCTGATTAAACGCAATTAGCTCAATGGCAAAAATATGAATTGGGCGTGCATCACGTTCAATCTCAATTCCCTGACGCGCCAACTCATATAAAGGACGGCCTTGTTTTTTTAAGGCTGAATACATTGGCGGAACTTGTTGAATATCACCAGTAAATTGCGCCAAAACCTGTTGAATACTGTCTTCACTTAATTCAGGTACGGCCTTTTCAAGTAAGACTTCGCCTTCGACATCACCCGTGGTCGTACTATGCCCGAGCTGAACAGTCGTTTGGTAACGCTTGGTCGAATCTAACAGATAGTGTGAAAATTTAGTCGCTTCACCTAAACAGATTGGTAAAAGTCCAGATGCCAAAGGATCAAGCGCCCCTGTATGCCCTGCCTTTTGAGCGCGATACAACCATCGCACTTTTTGTAGCGCCGCATTTGAACTTATGCCTAAAGGCTTATTCAATAAAAAAACACCACTGATATGGCGACGCGGTATTTTCTGAGCTTTTGAAGACATATTGGTCTGGATACGGAGAATAATGCGCTATTTTAGCAAAAACCATTCGTCTATTTTTACAAATTTTCTGTTTGAAATTTCGAATTCTATGGCAAATTATTTTTTCAATAAAAAATCTAAAAATAGTAGGAATATTAGATGGATCTATCTAAAAAAATGATTGGGATCATCATTGGTAGTCTCTTGATCATTCTTTTAGCCGTAATTTTTTGGCTGAAACCCAATACAGAATCGACTGAAACACCACCAGCTTCAGAAAAAGCACATGAACAACAGATGGGACAACTGGCTTCAGCTCATCTTCCTGCGTCTGAAGCACTGAGCTTTGCTAGCAAAAGCCAGCAAGACACGCAAATTAATTGCCAAATCCGTGCAGATGCCTCCAATCGCTTAATTGTCAATGAACAAACCAAAGATTGCTTTGAATATTTCATCACCCAATATGGTGAAAAAAGCATTGAGCAAATCAAAACCGATTTTCTCAGCTATACCAAAATCAGCTATAAAGAGCCTCTACTATCGCAGTTAAATGATCTCTGGACACGTTATATTGATTACAGAAGTAAATTAGGCGATTTACAAGCACCCACCGCAGATAAAGAAAGCGCAAAGTATTATCAGCAGATTTTAGTGAATACTCAAAACTTAAGAAAAAAATTCTTCTCGGATTATGAAATTCAAGGCTTATTTGGCACACAAGATACCTATGACCGATATACGGTAGACCGCTTAGAAATTATGGATAATCAAAAATTATCTGCGGCTGAAAAAGCGCAAAAACTCAAAGAACTTTTTGAGCAACTCCCTGAAGACTGGAAAGAGAATTTACAACAACTCAATCAACTTGAAGACTTAAGAAAGCTAACAGCGGAGATTAAGGCACGTGGTGGTTCTGCACAAGAGATCCGTCAAATGCGCACCAATCTGGTGGGACCTGAGGCAACACAACGCTTAGAAACGCTTGATGTACAACGAAATGATTGGAAAGGCAAAGTTAATCAATACCTTGCTGAGCGTGACAATATCCTCAAAAGTAATCTGAGTGATTCAGCCAAACAGCGTGCTGTAGAACAATTGAAATCACAACAATTTACAAATCAACAAGAGCAACTCAGATTACAAACTTTTGAAACTGTGCACGATCAGGGAGGCAAATTACCCTTTGCAAATTAGCCATAAAATACATAGCGCATCGCTAAAATGATGAAAAAAGCGAAAACAAAAATATTTAGATTATGCGTTTATAGCACGTTTTATGGCTTGAGTTTGCAAGCCAGACACAAGTATCTCTGTAGATTTATGACTCAGGGATACCTACAAGTCTGCGGATACAAAGTGGAAAATAATATTAACAACCACCTATAAGGAGGACGCACACAAACTAAAAACTTGCTCGGGATTGACACGATTTCAATGCAACTTGCACCTTTGATTTAGAGCAATAACGATAATGATGGTATACCAATCGCTTGAGATCATAAGGGTTGTAAGCAACTTTTAGCTTATAACATAGACTTCATGTCAATCAACAATTCACTTAAAAACAACAAGAGTATTTTAATATGAAATTTAAGATCAATATTTTCGCCCTGAGTTTAATCATTGGATTAAGTTCGATGACTGCATCTGCATCTGGCTTACAAACTGTAAATCCACGTTATGTCAGTTCAAACTATGCAAAAACCAAATATCCGATTGTATTTAATCATGGGATGTTCGGTTTCACACGTCTAGGGCCTTCATCCTTTGGCATAGATTATTTCTATCAGATTCTCCCTGATTTAGCTCGCAATGGCGCAAAAGTTTATGCGACACAAGTCTCCCCTTTGGAATCGACACAGCTTCGTGGTGAACAGCTCTTACAGCAAGTTGATGAAGTCATCGCACTGACTGGCTCACCCAAAGTCAATCTGATTGGACATAGTCATGGTGGTCCAACAATTCGTTATATTGAAATCGTTGCACCCACAAAAGTTGCTTCTTTAACTGCTGTTGCAGGGGCAATTAAAGGTTCCAAGATCGCGGATGATATTTTAAGTAATCGAGGCGCAAATACGCTTCTGACAGTTTTTAGTCAATATATCTTAGCACCTGTGATTACACTTCTCGAAGGTAATCCATCCCTCCCCCTCAGTCTGAATAACTCTTTACAAAGTGTGAGCGAACAAGGGGCTGCTGAATTTAATGCAAAATTTCCAAGCGCTGCGATTCCCAAAGACTGTGGTAATGGTCAAAAAGTAACAGCCAATGGTGTTTATCATTATTCTTGGACGGGTACAGCTCAATTCACCAACATTTTTGATGTTATGGATGGCGTCATTTCTACACTCGCGCCTTTGTCTTATAAAAATCTAGACAATGATGGCATGATGAATCGTTGCAATACCCATTATGGGCAAGTGATTCGAGACAATTACCGTCAAACACACATGGATGAAATCAATCATGTTTTAGGGCTACGTGGGCTATTTTTTGCGCCGAATCCACTTGCTCAATATCGTCAACATGCCAATCGTCTGAAATTACAAGGCTTGTAAATATTGCCGATGAGAGGCGATAAAATGTACTGTTCATTCAGTATATTTTATAGTTGAATAGTAAATGATTCTGGATTCAAATTTTATATGAACATCGTATTGAATTTCGAATTCCAGAATCTGATTTGATATGAGATTTAAAAAAACAAAGAAGTTAAAGTTTGCGTTCCTGCAAACATGATCAGAATCGAGGCTTTACACTCAATACATTTAAAATTGAGGTATGTAAATCGCCCAATAATAAAATAGATGGAGTTTTAAAATGAAATATGGACGTATTATCGCGAGCCTACTGCTGGCGAGTACATTATCAACCGCATATGCATCTAATCGTGCGCAAAAAGTGACTGTCAGTAAAGTAAACTCGGACTATGCAAAAACCAAATATCCTGTGGTATTTGTGCACGGTATGGCTGGGTTTATTCGTGCTGGTGATGTTTTAGGATTAGACTACTGGTATCAAATTTTACCAGATTTGGCTCGCAACGGCGCCAATACATGGGCTACGCGAGTATCACCCTTTAATTCTACTGAAGTCCGTGGTGAGCAATTGGCTCAGCAAGTAGAAGAGATTCTGGCAATTACCGGCAATCAAAAAGTCAACCTGATTGGACATTCCCATGGTGGCCCAACCAGCCGTTATGTCGCAGGCATCATGCCTAACCAAATTGCATCTGTTACCGCTGTTGGTTCACCACAAAAAGGCAGCCCTGTTGCAAACATTATCTTAAGTATAGAAGGCTCGCCACTTCAAGGTCCATTGGTGAGTGTGGTCAATTTATTTTCAAAAGCAATTGTCTGGGCGCAAGGTCTTGACCCGAAAGAACTTCCCCATGATGCGTTAGCAGGTGGGAAAAGCCTCACCATTGAAGGTTCTGCGCTATTTAACAGTAAATTCCCGATGGGCGTTGGCACCACAGCTTGTGGTGAAGGGGCTTATCAAGAAAAAGGGATTCAATTCTATTCATTTACGGGCAATACCGCCGTTACAAATCTTCTCGACTTAGATTCTGCCCTACTTGGCACAAGCTTATTGATTAACGCTGGTCGTGATAATGATGGTTTAGTTCCACGATGTAGTGCCAAATTCGGTAAAACGATTCGGGATGATTATCGTTGGAATCACTTAGATGAGGTCAATCAAATTTTAGGATTGCGTGCAATTTTTTCACCAGACCCAGTACAAGTCTATCGTGAACATACTAATCGCCTAAAACTACAAGGACTTTAGCAAGAAACAAAAAATGCGCCAAATGGCGCATTTTTTAGCTGTAAAGCAAAGTTAAAATTAACCTTGTTTACGTGCTGGTAATTTTTCACGAATACGCGCAGCTTTACCAGACAATTCACGTAGGTAATAAAGCTTAGCACGACGAACGTCACCACGACGTTTCACTTCGATTTTAGCAACGATTGGAGAGTGAGTTTGGAATACACGCTCAACACCAACACCGCTAGAAATTTTACGTACTGTGAACGCAGAGTTCAAGCCACGGTTTTTCTTCGCAATAACTACGCCTTCAAAAGCCTGAAGACGCTCACGATCACCTTCTTTTACTTTTACTTGAACGATAACTGTGTCACCAGGAGCAAAAGTTGGGAGGTCAGTTTTTAACTGTTGGTTTTCAATTGCTTGAACTAAAGGATGTTTACCACTCATTGTGGGAATCTCCGTTTTGCGGGACAGAAGAGGTCTGCACAACCGCTGGGGATAGAGGCTAAATCGCGTATCAACCCGTTTATCTTTCCCTTTATTGCTGATGTTATTCAGATCAATAAAGAGCCTAATATAAGTACTTAATCATAAGTATTTTCTCGAAGCCGACTTCTTATGGAACTCACATTCCGCAGGACAACAATGATGAATTGTTGTATTCCTGATAAGAAGTACAGCTTCTGACGTGCGTTGAAACAAACATGATCAATGCTTGCCTACCCTCGCTCATCTTTTAGCCATTTTTTTTGCTGCTTGGTCAACTCAACTTTTCCCACCAACTCAGGTCGGCGTTCTAAAGTACGTTGATAGCGTTGCAAAAACCGCCATTTCTCAATATTGGCATGGTGCCCTGACTTAAGTACTTCAGGAACATCCAAACCTTCAAAATGATCTGGCTTGGTATATTGTGGGCAATCTAAAAGACCATCCACAAATGAGTCCTGCACTGCTGATTGTTCATCTGACATGGTATTCGGCAAACGTCGAATAATACTGTCCAATAAAACCATCGCAGGGAGTTCACCGCCTGATAATACGTAATCTCCAATCGACCATTCCTGATCAACATATTTTTGGATCAAACGCTCATCAACTCCCTCATAACGTCCACACAGCACAATTAATCCGTCATATTCAACAAATTGTTGTACTGCAGGTTCATTTAAGGTCTGCCCTTGTGGTGACATATACACCACAGGAACATGAACTACACCTGCTTGCTTTGCAAGCTCTTTTGCATGGTGGATTGCTTTTGCCAAAGGCTCAGCCATCATCACCATACCAGGACCACCACCAAATGGACGTTCATCCACTCGTTTGTAGTTACCCTCAGCAAATTCTCGCGGATTGATACAATGAACTTGTACAATGTCACGCTTTGCCGCTCGCCCGCTAATTCCGTACGCTGTAATCGCTTCAAACATTTCAGGAAAAAGCGTAATGACTGCAAAAAACATCGCAGACTCCTCTATTTTCCTGCTGCGCCAATCCTTATCGGATTAGAAATCTACGCCCCAATTGACATAGATACGACCAGCTTCGAGATCAACGCGTTGTACCACATCTTTATGCCATGGAATCATTCGCTCTTCGCCATCGATGCTATCTGCTGTTGCACGAACAACCATGACATCATTGGCACCTGTTTCAAACAATTCGTGGATTTGACCAAGATTTACTTCCTGTTCTTCTTCATTCAGACCTAATACGATTAGACCTTTTAAATCAGACCAGTAATACTCGTCCACGCCTGCTTGAGGCAGTTGCGATTTTGAAATCCAAACATTCGCGCCAACTAAACTGTCTGCTGCGGTGCGATCACTCACACTTTTCAACGAAACAACCAAGCCTTTACCATGTGGTTTCCAACGTTTTACGTCTACAATTTGCCAACCTGCTTTGGTCTCAATGTACCAAGGGAGGTAGTCAAATATGTTGCTCATAGGTTCTGTATTGGAATAGACCCAGAGCCACCCATTTAATCCATATGCTGAACGTAGCTGTCCAATCTGAATACGATCTTCGGGCACATTCTGTGCTGGTGTCATGGGCTTACTGCCTAATTAAAGGTTTAATTATGCAGTAGCTGCAGCTTTCTTAGCTTGAGCAGCTAAAGAAGCAACACGTTCAGACGGTTGAGCGCCTTGAGCAACCCAGTGAGCAAAACGGTCAGCATCTAAACGAAGCTTTTCTGCTTTACCTTGAGCTGTAGGGTTAAAGAAACCAATACGTTCGATGAAACGACCGTCACGCGCATTGCGGCTATCAGTTACGATTACTTGATAGAACGGACGTTTTTTAGCACCACCGCGTGCTAGACGAATTACAACCATGATAGAACCTTATAGTTTTTACGGATTATCCTTGTACCGACCATCGATACATTTCAAACCCCTTTCATAGAGGGCAATATTTTACGTTATCTTTGTCATGAAAGAAAGATCAAATTTTATTTATCCACAATTTTGAATTTAATTTTTATTTGCCGTCCCAGTTTGTGGTTGCTGAGGGGGTGCAAGGTGTTCCACCATTTATATCTGTACCTTTTGTCCAACAACGTTCTCCACGTGAGTTTAATACAATATCACCATACCCTTTTTGCCCTCCAGTTGAGACTGGCGTGGCTACAATCGACCATGAATTAGATGTAACCTTTCCTGCACTGTCTACTGGTGAAATACTCACTGTGTATAAAGCTGCTCCTTGAATAGGATAATTAGCTTCAATACCTAAATCAGTTTTGGTCACACCTATCAGGGTAAAATTTGCGATTTTATATCGTTGAATTTGAGAAGCGATTTGTTGCATGGAGGCTTGCATATCTACCCGTTTGGTACGGCGTATAGACTCCTGATACGAAGGATAAGCAAAAGCAACCAAGATTGCGATTATCGCAACAATGATCATCAGTTCAACCAGTGTAAAGCCGCTTCGCTTATTTACCATGCCTCAGCCCCTTCACAACTATAGTCCATTGTTATTCCTAGTTTTTTACAACGCAACCCTGTACTACTCAACACATAACTAAAGTTTTTATCATCTTTCGATAACGCTTTGATTATATAATCTTGGCCAGCTGCTGCTGGATCTGTTAGCACTTTGGAAGAATCTGTCCCATCCATTACTGTGATTGTATACTTTACAGAGTCTTCAGTTGCCCCGGCGGGAATAACAAAAGGATTTGGAGTCAGAGAAAAACCTAGATAGTTAAAATTACGGCTTTTATTGCGCTCTAAAAGAGTAGCAATTCGCTGAATCTCTTGTTGTGCCTGAGCTGCGGTGGATCTACGAACAAAACTTTGATAGTTTGGGATGGCGATTGCTGCAAATATTGCAACAATTATCACCACAACCATGAGTTCAATTAATGTAAATCCCAAAGAACGAGATTGTTTCATCATACATTCGTCCTATCTGGAAAGCTCATACCAACGCTGAGGAATTAAACACATTTTGCTCCCACCCGCAGATATGACTCCATCTTTAACCAGAACACCTCGATCACCCGTTGAAATACAGTAATTTTTGTTATTACTGCCATCATCTGGTTTAGGATCAGGATTCTTTTTATCTTCACAATCTTCTTTAGCTGGATCGCAATTCTCTGGATCTGGATTTGGGTCTGGTACAACTGTTGTAATCTGCAAGCCTGGACCAATTGAGCAACCATCCCCTGTAGAACACTCTATATTGGTAGACTTTGGACATTGACCAAATGGCATACAAAATTGTTGAAGGAAACTTTCACCTTTAACACCAGCTCCACAAGCACCAGAAAGACCATCTTTACTGCCATCAAAAACCGAAACAAACATACGATAATTTAAGACAATTGGCGTAGAAAATACTTTTGCACTTTGTAATTTGTATGATTTAAATCGATAGTACCAACCGTTTGTTGTAAAAGGGGCAACTATCGTTGTATCGTCAAGCCTCTTTGCTTGGGTTACTTCATTTAAATTTGCCAAAGTAGAGGTATTGGTGAGATAGGTATAATTTGACTTAAATAAGCGTTCAGCAACGACATCTTTATCATAAATATTGTAAACAATATCATAATCATAGCCAGTTGTTCCCACTGTATATTCTTTTAATGGTGCACTACGATTTCCACTACCAATTGAAACAACAGCAAAGTTTTGCCCAGCCTGTTTATAGGTTGAAAATGCGGGCATTTCATAAAAACGAGGGCTTGTACCAGCAGTAGATGAATTTAAATTCAGCAATAAACGCGGTGTTTTTACAAGTGCAGTATCTGAGCCCGCATTATTATCAAGATCGATACGAAACACCTGCCCCCCCAAATCACCAAAATATAGATGGTCTGCTAATCCATCATTATCACGGTCTTCTGTGCGGATCTCACTCACCACACTATATTTTAAATTTGGATCATTTGTAAAAGTACTCGCACCTTGCGCGGTAGTCGCATTTGCACTTCCCCACCACAATAAGTTTCCATTATCAGCATCGAACATATATACACCACCACCAATCTTACTGGTTTGGTTATATGTATCATTCTCATAACCAGAATATGCTTCTTTTACCCCAGCTGTGTTATGTGCATCACCATCAATCCCACCGGCATCATAACCACCTCCAACAAACATAACTCTCTTGCGCTTTTTCCCCCAATTGACCCAAGCAATTGTTGGTTTAGACCAACTTTGCCCCATATATTTAAGTGCCTCAATAGAGTTACTTGAACCATTGTAGTAAATTTTCTTATCCGCTGGCGCGATTTGAAATTGTAGTTTTGGACTATTAATATTACTTAAATCTAATGCATAGTAACTACGTCCGCCCATGCGTAAGCCACCATATGCAAACTGTTTCCCCTTTTGGTTATTCCGCCCACTACCAACCGTTAAAGCACCATTCGAATCTGCCACATACTCTGTATAAGTTGTCCATGGCCCATCAACGCCATAATATAATTTATTTAAAGCACCTGTAATTTCTGCCTTTGTATAATCTAAAAATGCATTTTTTTGATTTTCGATCATCTCATTCGGTACAAATGCAAACTTCTCTTTACCTGTTTCAGCATCTACAACATGTAAAAGCCCTTGTGTTGTTCCAAAAAGAACATAGTCTTCTCGATTTGAAGATCCCAATTGATAATTTGTATAAGTAATTTTACCTTTATTGGTAATCAAAATTGGCGAAGAATGCATTACAGCCCCAACTTGCCGAAGTTCACTGGTATTTGCTAAAGATGTCGAAGTAATTGAATCTGGGTTTTCTGCATCTACTTTATAACCAAGTAAAGAAATTAAATAACCTCTGTTAACATCATATTTATAGTCAGTTGTTAGATCTGAAACTTTAACCTGCCTTAAATTTGTACTATTGACGAATTTGGCTGTGCTTCCAGTACCATCTATGATTCGATTGGTTAATAATTTACGATTTTCAGTATCGGCAGTAGTACGCAATTCTAATTGAGACTTCACGCCTCCCATTAAAGCAAATTTCGTACTTCCAACCGTATTTTCATCTGCATCTTTCACACTCTCTACAACAGCTTTCGCCCAATAATCATAATTATTTACAAGCTTCCCAGCTGAATCTGTAATTGCTTTATCATTTTTATCTTTTAATACACCATCAATAACTTTATATTTTTTTAGATTTCCAACCCAAAGTTGATAGCCTTTATCAGGTGTAGGTTGAAATTGCGGATAAAACGCATTTTGTAAAAGCACAGAAGGGTTTAAAGAGTCTTTTGGTACAGTTGGAGCCCCAGTAGTTACTTTTGGAATTTCACCGCCTAAACCATTAATAAATGTATTAATACTGTTTACAACGTCTTCTGAGTTAGCGCCTGAAAACCATCCGCCATCGCCACGCACGCCCCAAATCGCCGCCTGTTTGACATCATAACCTACGGATGAATTATTGATTTTTGTAATATAATCTTCTTGAGTCAAACCAGTATCATTTTTTGGAACGCCATTAAATGAACTACCAAAACCAACAACAGCTGTTTTATATTTTAAACCAGATGGATTTTGACTAGTAGTTAATATTTTTGTGACAAAGGACTGTATCGTATTCCAACCATTATCCCCATCATCTCCCCTTGGTGGTGCAGGCACAGTTGACACCCCAGCCAGGGCCTTATTCATTAAATTTTGCGAACCACTATTATTGTTTGGATAGCCATCTGTCAATACATAGATCCCTTGTCCACTACATGTTGCAGTTTCTGGATCTGCGATTTGATTTCGAATACTTTCAGGTGCAATATAATTATTTCTGCTCTTATTTACATCGCTGTATGCATTACTAAAACCGCTATTACTTTCACCACTAGTTGTAGTCCCCATTATATATGCTGCTGCTTCAGCATAAGCATTGGCTGTAGGAGTACCTTGCCTAGCTTTTAAACCTGCTATCTGATTTAATAATATTTCTCTTTGTGTCCCTGTGCTTATTATATTTTCACACCCCGCCATACCATTTTTACACTTTAATCGTCTGGCAGGAGTTAACACAAATCCAGTTTTACTATCATTATTTGAAAATGCAGATAAACCGATTACTTTATCACCATCAAGTGCTGTAATATTTTTAGATGTATTACCAGCCAATAAATCAAACAATCCATCTTTGAGACGTGTTATGCGATCGAAATAAGTTTTGTCAGCTAAACTAGAGCCTCTTCCTTGAACAAAATAAGTGTAATTACTATCTGAAACCGCAGCATTCGCACCAGTTCCATTGGGCTCATAATAAGTTGCACGTCCCCATGCACAATTTTCCACCCGCGTTGCATTATTAGTACAAGATTGGTAAACATAATACCCTCCAGATATATAACGTCTGTATTTGTATGTTCGGTCTACATTCCCTGTACAATAATATCGATCATAGACTGGAAGTCCATTTGTTGACTTAATTGAACTCCCTCCTGTAGCTACACCTGGAAAAGGAATATCACAAGCATCTGTATCACCTATTAATTGAGGAGCTCCCATACTTCCAGAGATATCCAATAACAGCATCAAGGTAATATCACCAGATTTTGCTTGTTGATAAATATCAATATCACTGGCTTGTACTGCACTGCTTAGCACGAGTCCTGTACAAAAAGCACTTATGCTCAATGTAAGGAGTCTTTTATGAAGCAATAAATTACGCTTCAATTGTTTATTATTAATTTTCATAATCGACTCCCCACTATGAAGCACTTTGCTGTGCAAGAACATACTCACTCACTTGTGTTGTGAATGGTACATTTAAATTTTTTAAACAAGTCGTTATGTCTTGTTTATTCTCATCAGAAACCGTTGTCGGAGATACATCTGCTGGAATTGTTACATCATTCATTTTAGAAAGTAGACAATTATTAATAGCAGCACGATCAGCATTCGAAATACTTGGCATAATAGACACCGCAAAAACCTTTACAGGTTTACTGTCTTCAAACTTAGAAACTTGTCCATCTGTGCCTGAGACTCGATTTGAAAAAGGGCCACCAACATTTTTGGAAGGAAATTTTACAGAAACCTGCGTTAATACAGCTCTTCGACCACTAGTGAACCAGTTGGTATTTTGAATTGTTGCATCACAATAACCCTCTGTTCCTAAATCATTATTGGTTGGTGCATCCCCCTCCTTCCACTGCATAATACTAGCTTGAGAAATATCAAAAAAAGAGCTTTGATCTCCTCGATAACAAAACACCAATTCTTTATCTTTATCTATCTTATTATTGATATAACCAAACATACCAATACCTGTAAGACTTACACCTAAATTGCTCGGCTTTTCTGCTTGAAAAAAAACAGCATCAGAATTTTGGGTTAATAACTGTTGTACTTGCGCATTTGTTGCAATATTTAATGCCACCATACTTTGACGAATAGCAATAGTCCCAATGATAGTAATCGCAACTAAGAAAACTAACACAACAATGAGCGTTGCTCCTTTTTGCTTATTTTTCATTATTTTCTGTCTCCTATTGCATTTCTTAGCGCAACAGTTTGAGATACAACCTGTCTGACATATTTTGTATTTTGTGTTGGTACTTTCACTGTTATGGTTTTATCTAACACTGTAAATTGTTGATCATTTTTAATCGTAGCATCTGAGCCTACAGCTTGTGTTGAGCGGATAAGCATCCCGAGTTGTAGGGATACAATTCTCGGTTTATTCGCTGAAGTCAAATTCATATAGTCATTGATTGAATAGTATCTACGGCGATTTAAAGCATCATCCTGAACGCCAAGCAATACTCTAAAATAATCAACACGTTTCATTACGATTTGTCCCATTCCTCCAAACCCTGTGATTGACGTAGGATTCGTTATATCGGCAGGATAAGTGCCTGAATCACAGGCTAAAGCTAATGGTCTATTCGGTTCGTTACTTCCAACATTTGCATCAGCTCTTAAAAAATAACGTTGCACAATCACTTGTTTTCCATCAGTTTCTGGAAAAACCAACTCATTCCCCTCACAGTCAAAGCCACCTACCCAAACATTAACACCCTTTCTTTTCTCTAATTGATATATGGGAACATATTGAATAACAAGCTGATCACTGGCTAAGTCTGTGCCTGATTCTTTTACATTTGATGCGCCTGTCCACAAATTCCCAGAGCCTACCGTGACGCCTGCACCAGGACTTCTGGATAATAAATTAATATTGGCGGTATCCCCCACGATCGTGCCGACTAAATTACTTGTAATCAATGGGGGTGTCTTAGATGTATCTTTATTAGGGTTTACTGAAGATGTCAGAACAATTCCACCATTTACAGTTGCATCATTAATGACAGACTGATCTGTGTATAAGTTGGTTAGCCTTAGATCATGAGTTATATAATTTAAGCCAAAATTAGCATTATCTTGAATATCAGATACACCTTGTTGTAAAGATAAACTTTTCCCACTGGTTAAAAACAATAATATTGCAGCGGCAGAAATGATTAGCCCCAAAGCAAGAGAAATCATTAACTCTATGAGTGTGAAACCTTTTTGATTTATCATTTTAATAGGTCTCCATAATTACACAGGTTGAATTTGCATTATATGCATTACCATTTGTGCAATCACCAGCATTAGAGCCATTTGTTGCGCTTGAGTCTCCCCACGCCACATAAATACAACTTCTATTATTTGTATTTTGACACCCCATAATATTAATCGTCATACCTAAACTTGCAGCTCGATTACTGATTTGTGAAACATCAAAATCAGCCAAATCAGTGTCAGTACAATTGGCAGTAATACAGTTTGTTTTAAAACCTTTTTGATTCGCTGCAGTTTGTATTTGCGCTTCATAAATTGAAAAAGCATTACGATTTACCCGTATTCTTTCAGCTAAATCCCGAGCTAATGTAATCGCTTGAATTCGTGAAGTACTTTCAGCAGATGCCTCTAACGCTCTATATTGCAGCGCAACAAAACCTAAAACACCGATTGCTAGAATGAGTAAAGCAACCAATATTTCAACCATACCAACGCCTTTTTGAAATTTCATTAGCAGGTTCCCTCAGATATGATTTGAATCGTCCCCATTCTGGAAACTGCTATTGTTTTTGACTTCTTATTCGTTCCAGTACTGCTACTACAAATCGTAAAAACAGTATCAGATGTCGCAGGGCTCACCGAGGTAGGATGATCGGTATCAGAGATAAAGACCCCACCCGTGATCCCAAATTGTATCGTAGTTGGAGATCCTGTTTTTAATATAGATTTCCCCGAAGGTCTCCAGTTCAACTCCTCATTTGTATCTACTGCATTTGCTGAAGGTGCCAAATTAACAGTAATGTGAGGTCTTCTCTCAATAACCGCTTTTGATCTTGCTTTATTCATAACAACAATAAGTTCTTCAGCACTTTTTTTTAAATTTTGTTTTTCAAGCATATCGCCAAAAGCGGGCACCGCAAAAGATGCAATAACCGCCAAAACAGCAATCGTCACCATCAGCTCAATTAAGGTGAATCCTCGATTTTTTTGCATTGCTCCCCCCATTGCAACAAAACGCTACCCTATTAAAAATCATAACTTAAATACTTACAAAACCAATACAAGTTGGATAAAAGGCATAAAAAAGCAGATAACTGAAATCTCAGCTATCTGCTTAAAAAATAAAGTTTAAATTTAAGCTTGCGTTACATGAATCCGTAGCTCTTTTGGCAGGCTAAATGTGATGTTTTCCTCACGACCATTTAATTCTTGTGGTGCTGTTGCACCCCAGTCCTGTAAGCGTTGAATCACTTGCTTAATTAAAATCTCAGGTGCAGATGCCCCTGCTGTAACGCCGATCTTATGATTGACGTTAAACCACTCCTGCTTTAACTCATCTGCGTTGTCGATCAGATAAGCATGTTTCCCCATCCGTTCAGCCAACTCACGTAACCGATTCGAATTCGATGAGTTTGGAGAGCCAACCACCAACACCACATCACATTGTGTTGCTAAATCACGTACAGCATCTTGGCGGTTTTGCGTGGCATAGCAAATATCATCTTTACGAGGTCCTTGAATCTGAGGGAATTTATTTCGCAAAGCATCAATTACTTTGGCCGTATCATCTATAGATAAGGTTGTTTGGGTCACAAATGCTATTTTTTCAGGATGATGTACTGTTAATGAAGCGACATCTTCTTCATCTTCAACCAGATAAATTTCACCGCCATTCTTTTTGTCATACTGCCCCATAGTCCCTTCAACCTCAGGGTGCCCCTCATGACCAATCAAAATTGCTTCGGTTCCTTCACGTGCATATTTCGTGACCTCAATATGTACTTTGGTGACCAATGGGCAGGTTGCATCAAATACTTTTAAACCACGACGTTCTGCTTCTTGTTGAACAGCCTTTGATACACCATGTGCACTAAAAATAACAATGTTATCATCAGGCACTTCATCCAATTCATCCACAAAAATCGCACCACGCTGACGTAAATCGTCAACCACAAATTTGTTATGAACCACTTCATGACGGACATAAATAGGTGGATTAAAACATTCAAGCGCACGATTGACGATGGCAATTGCACGATCTACACCTGCACAAAATCCACGCGGATTAGCCAATACAATTTCCATAAAACCCTCAATGCTCACTTCAATGGTTGGATATATTTTATCGATTAAACACAAACAATGTGTAAAAACAGTTTTGTTTGTCTTCGCTCTACTCTAAAATAGAGAAGATATTTTATCATATCAGGAAAAATATCATGTCGGGTCTATTGTTTGTCGTTTCTGCGGCATCAGGAACAGGCAAAACATCTCTCGTTAAAGCGCTACTTGAGCGTGTGAGCAATTTACACGTTTCTGTTTCACATACGACTCGTGGTCAGCGACCTGGCGAACTCGACGGTGTTCATTATCATTTTACCTCTAAAGAAAACTTTCTCGATCAAGTCAATCAAGGTGGTTTTATTGAGTATGCAGAAGTTTTTGGTAATTATTATGGTACTGCGCAAGCAACTGTAAAAGACCAATTGGCGAAAGGCCATGATGTGCTACTTGAGATCGATTGGCAAGGTGCTGAGCAAGTTCGTAAACTTTTTCCTGAATCTAAACAAATTTTCATTCTTCCTCCAACGCAGTTTGACTTACGTCAACGTCTCTCAAATCGTGGCACTGACTCTGTTGAAGTCATTGAACATCGTTTAAGTTGTGCTGTAGAAGACATGCAACAATATGTCAACTTTGAATACATCATCATCAATGATGATTTCAATAAAGCATTACATGATTTGGAATCTGTTATTAATGCCAATCGCTTAAAAATAGATCAACAGGCAAATCGTCATCAGGCTTTAATTACCAAACTGATTACACCACAATCTTAGATCTAATTACTTATGATCTAAATGCTTTCTAAATAAGCTTCGATTAAAACTTGAGTCTATGATGAAAGCATTTTATACTGCACAGTCTATTTAAAAAATTTGTATTCAAACGAGAATTCTTATGGCACGCGTAACCGTTGAAGATTGTTTAGACCATGTAGACAACCGCTTTGAGCTTGTACTAGTGGCAAGCAAACGCGCGCGTCAATTGGCACGCCAAGGCATTGAACCAACTGTTGAGTGGGACAATGACAAGCCGACTGTTGTTGCATTACGTGAAATTGCGATTGGTCATGTGACTAAAGATATCTTAAAGCAACGTGATCAAGATTACCAAACGTCTAGTCTTGACCTTGCTTTATCAGCAAACAATCTTAATCTTGAAGGTTTTTCTTTCCAATAGGCAAAGCCTCTATAAAAAGCCTAGTTTTTCAACTAGGCTTTTTTATTTCAATTATTTTGCAAAAAGTTTTGCCAATCAATCGACAAAATTCAAAATATTTGTTAAAAAAAATAGATATATTTGATGTCTAGAAATTGACAAGCGGCTCAATATGCTTTTCATTAAAGCATTAGGAAAAATATTTCAAATTTGTAATTTAAGATAGGTGTTCTATGCCAGGCCAACAGGTCAGCCAATCCAAGCAACAGTTGAATGTAATTATCGACGCGTACTTAAAACCAAGTGATGTCGAGCGAGTACTTGTGGCTTGTGATTATGCTGATATTGCGCATGATGGTATTACACGTAAAAGTGGTGAACCCTATATTTTACACCCGATTGCGGTGAGTTGTATCTTGGCACATATGCGTATGGATGCCGAAACGCTCATGGCAGCCTTATTGCACGATGTGATTGAAGATACAGATTTCACCAAAGAAGATATCACTGAAAAATTTGGTAAAACCGTGGCTGAATTGGTCGATGGGGTCACTAAACTCAGTCATTCCAGCGATAAAGAATATAATAAAGCTGCGTCTTTCCGTAAAATTCTTCAAGCCACTTTACAAGACCCGCGTGTCATTATTATCAAACTCGCCGATCGTTATCATAATATGACGACTCTAGGTGCTTTACGGCCCGATAAACGTGCACGTATCGCACAAGAAACTTTTGATATCTTTGTTCCTATGGCACGGCTTGTCGGTATGAACGAGATGGCAGATAACTTAGAACATCTGTGCTATCAAAATCTAGATCTCGATATGTACAATGATGTACAAGAAAATTTACTCAAAACCAAACCAGAGCGCTGTAAATATCAATCGGTTTGGGAACAAAATTTAGCTGAGTTGCTCAATAATTATAATATTCAAGGACGCATCAAAAAGAAAAACAACAATATCGAACTCTTACGCCACTTTGTAAAAAATGAAATCGACTTACAAGAGCTCACCCATAGTCATGCTTTTGAAATCGTTTTACAAAGCATTGCGGATTGTGACCGTTTGGTCGATGCCTTACGTGAAAATTTTCAAGTCATCGACTATGAAGACCATATCCGTCGCCCATTACCAGGCGGAAATCAGTCTTTAATTATCAAACTCAAAGGTGAACGTACCACGTTGTCCTTAACCATTCAAACCGAGCTGATGCGTAAAGCTGCACGCTTTGGTGTGGTCCTCGGTGAAAATGCGCCACAAGCTTGTCGCTCTGCGATTCAAGCATCGATGAAGAATTTAGATCTTCTTGTCGGTGGTGAATGTGCAAAAACCACATTTAGCGATCTACTTGATTATTTACATCAAGAAAAGATCTGGGTCTACACCCCACATGGACAGCTACATGAATTACCACAAGGCGCCACAGCAGTAGATTTTGCTTATTCAGCGAGTTTATTTTTAGGCAACCATGCGGTAGGTGCTAAAATTAATGGTGAAATCAAACCGCTTTCAACTCCTTTGGTCAGTGGTCAGGTGGTCGAAGTCATTACCGATGTATTGGCAACCCCAAACCCAGACTGGTTAAGTTTTATTAATACCCAAAAAGCGCGTCGTGCGATTCAAAATATCTTGCGAGATCAAGACCCAGATGAACAACGCCTAGTGGGGCAACAAGCGCTCAACCGTGCTTTAAAACTGTTTAATCGCTCGACCAAAGACTTATCCGAAGCGGATTGGAAAGATCTATTAGAGTGGCGCCATGTGCCCGATAAAGACACTTTATTTGAGCAAATTGCAGTGGGAGACCTACTACCACAACTGGTCGCTAACCATTTATTTGCCCAATCTAAAGCCACTGAAGAACATGCTTCAAATCGCCTCATCCAAGGTACAGATGGTGTCGATGTAAAATATGCACACTGTTGTAACCCAGTCTTGGGAGATCCTATTCAAGGACATTTATCCCGTCGTGGCTTAATTGTGCATCGTGCACGCTGTCATAACTTATTGCATGAACAACATTTACATCCTGAAAATATCATGTCCTTACAATGGACATCGGAAGAAGAAGATGTGAACTTTAATGCTTATTTGAGTATTGATCTTATTTTAACCGATGAGCAAATTTCAGAATTGATTTACTTATGTCGTAAAGCAAAAACTGGGGTTGAATCAGTACGCTCTCATGAAGATAAAACCTATGTGAATATCGTGGTGAATAATCGCAAACAAATTGCGCAAATCATTCGTGAATTACGTATGCAATTTGGTTTCCCTCGAATTAGTCGAATGTCTATGCCAGTTTCAATTAATGAGACGCTAAAAGCAAAAGCGTGCTAAATTAAGGCCTGTAATGTTTATCGATAATCTTCGATGCACTTTGCATGCCATTCATGCTTTATGATGAAATGATTTGAAATCAAGGAGAAATCAATGTCCCGCCAAGTGATCCATACTGAAAATGCCCCTGCTGCAATTGGTACTTATTCACAAGCCATTTTAGTAGACAACACATTATATCTTTCAGGGCAAATTGGCTTAGATCCATATAGCATGGAATTGGTTGAAGGCATTGAAGCACAAATTCGACGTGTTTTTGATAATTTAAAAGCAGTCTGTGAAGCTGCAGGCGGCTCTTTAGCAGATATTGCAAAGCTCAATATTTTTCTTACCGATTTATCCAATTTTCAATTGGTCAACCAGATCATGGGCGAATACTTTGCTCAACCTTATCCTGCACGTGCAGCATTAGGTGTTGCCTCTTTACCTAAAAATGCATTGGTTGAAATGGATGGTATTGTGATTATTCCTCAATAATAGCAGCCAAAACTAATTGTTTGATTTTAAATAATTTAAAAAATAAAATTAAATACTACCGATCAGGTGGTATTTTTTTATTCAAAAAGCCAATAAAGATTAATGAGATTTCAAATGAATTTCATTGACAAATGATAACAATTATCAATAATATTAGATATCGCATTTAACCTTAGGGTTGAGTTTCATGTACGTTTGTTTATGTCGTGGTATTACAGATCAAGATATCAAAGATGCAATGGCAAATGGTGCAGAGAGCTACCGTGAAGTACGTGAATTATTAGACTTAGGCACGTGCTGTGGTCGCTGTGCTCCTGAAGCAAAAAGCATTATCAATGAAGAACTATCGCTGATTGCAGCACGTATTTCTGTTGCTGCGTAGCTTTTGATCCAAAAATTCAAACATAAAAATAAGTTCAGATTTATAACGACAATAAATAAGTTTTTTAATGATCCCCAGATCATTCTCCTCCCCCGCTTCGACTCAAAGCGGGTTCGTTTTTTTCAATCAATCTCTTTTAGCCAAAACGACATCCCTATTGTTTTTGATTGCGATTTTCATTTGCCGTTCCATAAACTACTCGTAACCCTGCAAAAAGTTGATTAATATAGAGCCATATCAAATTACCTTAATTATTAAATTTCAATGACTCAGTTTAAATTCACGTTAAGGTAAAAAATTAGAATGGAGTTTTAACCATATGCAAGGCAATCGAGACGTAATTAATCAGCTCAATCAAGTGCTTTATCATCATTTGACTGCGATTAACCAATACTTTTTACACTCGCGTATGTTTAATGATTGGGGAATCGAGAAACTTGGTTCGGCTGAATACAAAGAATCTATTCGCCAAATGAAGCACGCGGATAAGATCATTGAACGTATTCTTTTCTTGGAAGGTTTACCGAACCTTCAACATTTAGGCAAGCTATACATTGGTCAACATACAGTTGAAGTTTTAAACTGTGATGTACGTAAAGTAAAAGAAAACATTGATGCATTAAAAACAGCTGTTGCACTCGCTGAAAGCAACTTAGATTATGTGACTCGTGATCTTGTTCAAGAAATTCTTGAGAAAGAAGAAGAGTTTTGGGATTGGACAACCACCCAATTGGATCTAAGTGAAAGTGTCGGTATCGAAAATTATATTCAAAGCCAACTATAATTTTTGAATATCATTAAAAAAATCCCCCAATTTATTGGGGGATTTTTTATTTCAAAATACAAAATACGATAGTCAACTTATCAAAAACGCATACACCAAAATATAAGCTTCATTTTGGATCAATGACCTGAATCAAATCACTTGTATTGGTCATTAAGCATGGTTAAACATATAAAGCTTTCACTGCCATACTTTAAAATCAAGGTTTAAATAGCTTTGCGTAGGCGATGCCTCACTTTTCAGAGATGAAAAGATGACAAAAATCTTTTGTTTGGCGAGGGGTACGTCCTGTACCCCCGCCCAACGGCGACATCCCTGTCGCCCCGCGATAGAATAACCATCTATGATTCAACAATGCAAAAAGTAAAAAAGAATTTTATTTCCCTACAGCAGATACAGGAAATAGATCCTGATATGATTTCTCTTGCCCATGTAGTGTCTTCAGAATCCATAACTGATGTTCAGCTTCAACTTTTTTACCATTAAAAGCCAAAACCTGTGCATATTTCTGAATATCATAGGCTGAAGCTAAGTTCGCTACCATACGCCCCATATATTGCAACTGCTGATCTGACATTTTGCTATATGGATTAAAGCCAATCCACCATACACGTTCTTTAAATTGCGTCAGTAACAAAATATCTTGATTCATCACTGCTTGCTGTGAAGCACTTAATGCTGTTTTCTTATTTACAAATACACTTTGTTGACGGTATAAAATATAGTCTCGATAAATCACTCCCACCAAGACCAAACCAATCACAATAATACTTACTGTAACCGAAGACTTTAAGTTCACTGTAGGCAAACGAGGATACTGAGCTTGTATGATCCCCAATAAAAAACCTAAAGGGAGTAAGAAATATGCATAGTGAATTGGATATTCCAATAAAGCATGAATCAAAATGGCACAGACCATCAAACCCGCTGCAATTGAAACCGTATCTTTAATGCCCTTATTTAGCCAATACAACCAACATGCGACATAAACAATAATCAACCCACCAATTGGAATACCATTCCAAATCAATAAATCCAAAATCACGTTATGTGCCGTTTTATACCATTCATGTGATGGATATAAATCAAAAGCGGCGATTTGCGCCATCCCTGTTTGGTTCCAGCCATAACCAAACCACGGCTTTTCTGAAATCGCGACTAAGGCTTGATTCCACATATCTAAACGGAGATAACCTGATGTTGCTCGCTCAACAACTGAAGATGTTTGTGTCACTTCTTGGGTTGATACAGACACAATCCACTGATTCAGCATTGGCAAGCATGTAATCAATGTAACAAACACACCAGACCATGCGAGCAATTTTACAAACCCTAAGCGCTTAGTTTGACCGAATTGCTTGATCGTCAAATAAATTAATGTAAACAGACATACTACCCAAGCAGTCCGTGATTGGGTCAATGCAATGGTCAATAAAAAAATAAAAGTTGATGGTCCGAGTATGTAATTTGGCAGTATTTTCTTTTCATAAAAGTATAAACATGCAAATACCCCCATACAGATAAACGTCGCCAGATTATTCGGCTGGGCAAAGTTTGCATAGGGACGATTACCATTTAGCAAATTAACCAATGGTCTAAAATATTCGTTTACGCCTAACCACTGGGTCATTGCGATAAAACTTGAAAGCATCGCACCCGTAAAAACTACAAGGCTAAATACTTTAAAGACTTGTTCTCTTTGTCCCTTTTCACCTACTGCCAAGTTATAACCAACAACCAGCATCAACCAAAACATCGCAATATAGGCTGTACAAAGCAATGCATTACTTAAATATAGAATCTCGCCAAAGCCCCATTGTATCAATGGGATTACCAATACAGGCAATATAAGCAGTTGCGGTTTTGGAATTTTTAAATCTTTATTTAGAAAAGCACTGAGTAGCACCAAAGCTGATAGAAAAGTAAGTGCTTCACTACCAAAGGTTGTCCAAGGCATTTTATGGATAGGTAAAAGCCACGCAAGTAAAAGCAATACAGCTGAAAGAAGATAAGGAATGACTTTCATAGGAAAAGTGAACAGAAAAACTGAGCCTATTATAAGCTCAGTTTTAAAAAATCTAAGTATTTATTTCCAAGGTCTTAAATCGACAATTTTAACAACCTCACCTTTTTCTTTATTGATCAGTACAACCATATCAACAGCCGTTGTTTTTAGTGGAAGCCATGCATTTGCTGTCGGATATTGATGTAGAATCTTTTCCACATCGCCTTTAGAATTATAATTTTCTAAAACATCAATTTTTTCAGAGTTTTGCTGTAAATCAAATTTAGCATGACTCAATTGTGTATAACGCTCAGGATGCATTGTCGGCACTACACCATGACTAAAGTCGTCAAATAATCTTTTATTTTGAGCGGCTACAGTCTTTTCTTTTTCCAATGCAACAATTTGAGGTTTTAACCAACTCGCTTTTTGGTACGCTGGTTTAGCTTGCTCAATTTTTCCTGTTTCGATCTTATTATTTCTAACCAGATCAAAACGACCTGCATTGCCATATACAATCCATGCAGGTCGCCCTTGAGCAATATTAAAAAGCCCATAGCTTAGTGCTGCAACTTGGATAACAATGATGATTGTTAAGTCCATTTTTAAGGTTTTTTTACCCTCTTTATAGACCAACAATGTCAAAAATGGCCCAATAATCACATCAATTGCAATCAGCATTAGAAATATTTGAGTCACACCCACTGCTTTGGCAAGCGGTGCTGGATACCACACAAAAAATACGATAGCGATAAAAAATAGAGCAATCGCGATAGAAATGGCTAAATGACCTAAAAAGAACTTTATACGTTTTGACATTTTTACATGCGACCAAAATGATGCAACTGAATTTTAGTATCCTAAAAACCTAAATACAATCAACTGGTTTAAATTTATTCGGAATTCCAACAGAGGTGCTACAGCTCCAAACTCCACTTTTATCTCTATTAAAGAATACAGACTTGCCTTTTATAACAGAAGCAACCTGAGTTAATTTACATTCTAATGCTGGATTCGCTACACCTTCTACAGGGGCTGAAACAGCATAAGTGCAAAATTGTGAAGATGTTGAAAAAAACATATTCGCTACAGTAAAAGTCGCATTATTTGAAGCAGATCCATCATTGATGATTAACTCATATTGTGGTCTTGCTCCATTTAACTCTGCAACTGCACTGGTAAGTTGAGACTTCACAACAAAATTTTGATATTGCAGTAATGCAACTGCTGCAAGAACACCAATGATCGCAACAACAATCATCAGCTCTATGAGTGTAAAACCTTGCTTATATTTTTTTTGCCCCATTTGGCAACTACTTTTATAAATAGAGAGATTTATCAGTATAATCAAGTCACAAAAAAAAGCTTTTAAAATAAATTTACGCTAATAAAAGCGTAAATTTATGACGTAAATTTACTTTAATTGTCAGATTTGTAAAATAAATTCAATTGATCATATACATATTTAAAAAAAGCATATTGTTGTGTATTTTCAGGTGCTGAACCATTTCCAGTCCAAACAGTGATCCCGCCTTTCTCATCTCTGATCATTAAAGAGTTAGCACCCGGTAAACTACCATCATGCCATTTAACCTCGATACTGTGATCATTTTTCTTATATCTGCTTAGCCCCAATGAAAAACAAGATTTTATTTCATTGACTTTACAGCCAGTATTTATCGAAGATGGGGACAATATAGACTGTTTGTCTCTGAGTAATTGATTTAATAATTTTGCATAAGATTCTGCGCTTCCAGATAGACCTGCCACAGGTGATAAAGCATTAAAATCAAACATAGCCGTATAACCATCAGTAAAGATGGACTCATATCTAAAATCATATTTCACCTCATCTACACTGAATGGACCATTGATAAACTGAATATTATAGTTTTCTAGATTCATTTTTTGATTTAAAACAGGTCTAAATGGATTTCCTGTCACTCGTTCAACTACTATTGAAAGTAAACAATAATTACGATTATCGTAGCTATACATCTGCCCGGGTTGATGGTCAAGCTTTAAACTTTGCATTTTTTTTAAATTATAAGGACACCACGGTTTTTCATAGGTGTTAAATAATGGATCATTGCTTTTTAGACGATCAAAACCAGAAGTATGCGTCAATAAGTTTTCTATGGTGATGTCCTTAATCCGTTTATCCGAATAATGATCTAATTCAGGTAAATATTTGACTAAAGGATCATCCAATTTAAGCTTTTGATCAGTAATCAAATTTAAAACCAATGAAGCTGTTATTGGCTTAGTAAGGCTTGCATACCTATATCTGGTATTTTCATCTATATGACTCGAAAATAATGGATAATTTTTCCAGCCACTTTCGCAATGATAGGTCTTGCCTTCTGGGGAGATATAAACTAACTGATTTGCAAGACTGCCATTATCATTTACACTAAATACAATACTTTCTCTCATCCATGCAGGGCTATCGGTTGAACAATTGATTGAATTTTTAGATACGATTGCCTCTATAGGATAGATAAATTGAAAAAACTGATTTCTAGCAATAAGGGTAAAATGTGCAACAAGGCCAATGATAACAATAATCAACGCAATCAACGCAATCAACGCAATGTCTGTTTTCTTTATACTTTTAAACAACCGATTTCCCCTATAGCACACGATTCAATGCACTTTAAAGTTTAATATTAATATATTATCTTCTTGAAAATATTTTTTCTTTTTAACTCGCATTAAAAATTATCAGAGAATAATCCCCGACGACAATCACTTTGGTATTTTTTACACCATTTCTAAACTAAAGATATGGGTTACTATACAATAAATTTAATCGTCGTCGACAACAACAGGGGTAGCAAACGTTTTACAACCTGCTGGGCGGTATTTACGTGCAACATCTGTTTCACAGCGCCAACCAGAAGTATCAAGACGAGACCACACTAATTGCTTACCTTGTATTACTGAAGCGGCATTACCGCCAAATGTTGCTCTTAAGTATGCAAGATCCTGCCATCTACTAAAATTTACAACTAAGTTAGGACCTTGTAAGTTAAATTTTTCACCTAATAAATTACTCTGTGTCCAACCAAACGGACAATTCGCTTCTGTGGAACCCTCACTTAAACACATTTCAATTGCGGGTCGAATTGCAGCTGTTTCAGCCATGACCCGAGTCACTTGTGATTTCGCAACATAGGTTTGATATTGTGGAAGCGCAATCGCAGCAAGAACACCAATAACCGCAACAACGATCATTAATTCAATCAGGGTAAAACCCTTTTGAGCACTCATCGTGTTTCTCCAATGTTTTTAAAATTCTTATTGCTCTTAGAACAATTTATATAACAAGTCTTTGTAGAAAAAATAAACAATATTTTTTGATTTTAGAAAGAAAGAGCACACTTTACAAGTTTTTTACTTGTAATATTTTTTAGGTCATTCAAGGTGAAAAGTGGCATTTCATTACCAACAAAAACCAAATTCACAATTATTATGTTTTCCGCCAACTTATTAAGATTTCTAAACTAACAGCATGGATTGCTATAAAATAAATTTAATCTATCGGAATTACATCGCCAACCAGTTCTTCACAACCTGCTGGGCGGGTATTTACCGGCCACAGTTGTATAACATCCCCAACCATCTAAACCACCACCCGTATGAAGATGCCAGATTAATTCCTTACCTTGTATTACTGAAGCTGCATTACCGCCAAATGTTGCTCTTAAGTATGTATTCACATCCCATCTATTATTTAAAAATACAACTAAGTTAGGGCCTTGTAAGTTAAAGCCTTCGGCACCCAATAAATTACTATGAGTCCAACCAAACAGACAATTCGCGTCTGTGGAACCCTCACTTAAACACATTTCAATTGCGGGCCGAATTGCAGCTGTTTCAGCCATTACACGGGTAACTTGTGATTTCGCAACATAGGTTTGATACTGGGGAAGCGCAATCGCAGCAAGAACACCAATAACCGCAACAACGATCATTAATTCAATTAGGGTAAGACCCTTTTGAGTATTCATCACATTTCTCCAATGTTTTTAAAATTATTTTTGCGGTTAGCGCAATTTATGCAACAGCTATTTGTAGAAAAAATAAACAATACATCAAGGTTATTTGATTGTAGAAAGTAAAGTAGCACTTTACAAGCTTTTGTACTTGTTATATTTCTAGGTCATTCAAGGTAAAAAAGTGACATTATATTGCCAGAAAAAACCAAATTCACAATTATTATATTTTCTGACAACTTGTTAGTATTTCTAAACAACTATATTTGTTGTTATAAATATATTTAAAAATCGACCCATTGCGAAAACAGCATGGGTGTTGGAATTAGAGGATATTGATAATTTTTTATAGATTAGAAAAAATATCGTTGAAATAATTGATATTGTTGGCAATACAGTACCTCAAAAGAGGCGACTAAGTCTTTTGTCTGTGAAAACTTTGAATGCCTGCCAATCCTTAATGGATGATGGTCTACCCACATTTACAAGTTTAGGCTGAGCCAGTTGTCCAGTCAGCTGTTCAAGTAGAATTCAGTCATCCAATGTTGTTCAGGCGATATTGAAAGTCGCACAAGTATTTGATTTATAGTTACTCTTTTTATAGAAATCCATGACTTTCTGGCGTAAATCTTCTGAATATATTTTGGTATATTAGTAAGTAATCTAAAAGGTTTTATCTATAATTAAACCGCCTAATTATTCATACAAGTGATTTGCATCAAGTCATTGATCATAAATGAAGCTTATGTTTTTGTATGAACTTTTATAAAACCGTTGGTTAACAATTCATTTTTTTGTACGTTTGAACTCCAGATAGTTATCCTACCGCGGGGCGACATGGATGTCGCCGTTTGGCGGGGGTACAGGACGTACCCCTCGCCAAACAAAAGATTTTTGTCATCTTGTATCTTGTTCTTTGTAGTGATTAGCTATCACTACACGTAAATTGTAGAGTTTGGTTTGTCATCAAAACTTCGAGTTTCCTGAAAAGATTAAACCTACAATTTACACCTAACCACTGACATAAATCTGGACGGTAACTAAGCACTTTGATGCTGCATTCACAAGAAAAGACTGTGGTTTTTTTATATTAATTCAATCAATAATTAGGTGAAGCTATGTTTTATCTTGGCATTGATGTTTCTAAAGCTAAATTCGATTGTTGTTTATTTCTTGATGACTCTAGTGGAAAAATAAAAACTAAATGCTTTTCCAATAGCAATAAAGGATTTCATCAATTGTTATCATGGTTAAATCGTTTTGGTCTTGTTGCTGAAGAAACAAGAGCCTTAATGGAAGCAACATCCATCTATCATGAAATGTTAGCTCAGTTTTTATTTGATTTAAAATTTCAAGTTTGTGTGGCTAACCCAGCCCGTACTCGATATTTTGCTCAAAGTATCTCTAAGCTTCATAAAACTGACAAAATCGATAGTGAAGTATTGGCGCGATTTGCAATGACTGTAGATTTACATTTATGGCAACCCACTCCTGATAATATCCGATTGCTCAATGCTTTATTAGATAGAAGGTCAAGTCTTGCGAACGACTTAAAACGTGAACAAAATCGTTTGGAAAAAGCAAACTCCACTCTAATAGTTGTACCAATTTTAAAGTCTATTAAGACCAATATTAAATCATTAACTAGGCAAATTCAGAATCTAGATACACAAATTCAAAACCATATTGATCAAGACCATGAGCTTAAACGTGATCAAAAACTTCTTGAAAGCATTCCAGCAATTGCTGAGCGTACCAGTTTATTAATGCTTGTTTTTTACGTGCTCATTCTTTTGAAAAAGCAAGCCAAGCTGCTGCATTTGTGGGTTTAGTTCCCATTCATAGACAATCTGGTAGTTCTGTGCTTGGAAAAAGTCGCTTATCTAAAGCAGGTTCACCTAAAATTCGATCGGGTTTATATATGGCTGCCATTGTTGCAACTCGGTACAATCCTCATATTAAAGAGTTGAGCGAACGGCTCTTAGCGAAAGGGAAAACTAAAATGGTAGCGATTGCTGCTGCTATGCGAAAGTTAATTCATCTTTGCTATGGTGTTCTTAAAAACCAACAACCTTATCAGGCAAATTATAAGGCATGAATCCTTAAATAATTTGCTTGACAGTTAAGACGGTATCTTTTCATCTCTGAAAAGTGAGGCATCGCCTACGCAAAGGTATTTAAACGTTGAATGTAAGGTGTGGCATTGCAAGCTTTTTTATAATCAAACAATTTATTTTTCCATGCAATTGATTTAATTAAAAATATTAATTAAGAGCAATTATATTCTTGTGTCTGAGTTTTTTGACAGGTTGACTATATTGTAACTCAAAAAACTTCTAACTATATATTAAAGCACTAAACTCTGAAATAAAAAAATAGTGATCAAGCTTGATATTTTTTTCGTTATTTTATCATTCATTTTATAAGCCTACATGGCTTTGTTGCATAAAGACTTTAAAGATAGAGCTTTCCTAAGTTACTCAAATTTAAGTGACAATTTGGGTATGAGGTCGGCCTAATTCTGTAAATT